>Ga0209317_1002447_pt1 | contig 13508 bp, 13 predicted proteins | sample RifGroB2_FD_183994 | JGI IMG/M metagenome (GOLD analysis project Ga0209317, IMG submission 183994) | Soil microbial communities from Rifle, Colorado, USA - Groundwater B2 (SPAdes) (version 2) | ecosystem: Environmental > Terrestrial > Soil > Unclassified | place: Rifle, Colorado | collected...
TCCGATCTCTACGGTGCTCGCCTTTTTGGTGCAGCGGTTCCCGAAGATCCCCGAAAGCGTGTGGGAGCGCCGCGTTGCCGAGGGGAAGGTGCTGGCCGAGGACGGCTCGCCCGTCAGCGCAACCACCCCCTACGCGGCTCAGCGGAGGGTCTTCTACTTCAGGGAGGTGGAGGAGGAACGGGTCATCCCCTTCCAGGAAGAGATCCTCTATCAAAACGACGAACTGCTGGTGGCCTGCAAGCCCCACTTCCTCCCGGTGACGCCCGGGGGCGTCTACCTGGACCAGAGCCTCTTGCACCGGCTCAGAAAGAGGACCGGGATCCGCCATCTGGTACCGCTGCACCGGATCGACCGGGAAACCGCCGGCATCGTGCTCTTTTCGGTGAACCCGAAGAGCCGCGGGCGTTACGGCGAACTGTTCAGAGACGGCAGTATCGAGAAGAGCTACCGTGCGCTCTCCTCGGGGATTGTGGCAGCCGGCGGGGACGAGTGGCTGGTGGAGAACAGGCTGGTGCAGGGGGAGCCCTGGTTCACCATGGCCACGCGACCCGGTCCCCCCAACGCCCGCTCGCGGATCCGGCTCAGCGAGGAGAGGGGCGGAGTTTCCCACTTCTTTCTCACCCCGCTCACCGGCAAGACCCACCAGCTTCGGGTGCACATGAGCGGCCTGGGGGTGCCGATCCTGCACGACAGGCTCTACCCGCAACTGCAGCCCAGGCAGCCCGACGACTTCGAGAAGCCGCTGCAGCTTCTGGCGCAACGGCTCCGTTTCAAGGATCCCGTCTCCGGGAAATGGATGGAGTTCCAATCAAATAGGGAACTTTTGTGGTAACCTAGAACAGTTCGCGAAGGCGTGGCGCCTGAGTGCGGCGGGACGGAGGTGTAAGATGGCAAAAAACGTGCTTCTTCTGGTCGATTACGGCGTCAACAACAGCGTCCACATCGGGCTCTTCAAGATTCAGCTCAAGGAGGCGGGATGGCGGCCGGGTCTGGTGGAAGGGGCGTTTGAGAAGAACGTCGATCTCCCGGACTCGGTGATCGAACAGACGGTGCAGGAGGAGGTCGACAGCGCCGCCAACCAGGCCGCCTTCAAGAAAGCCTGCTGTGAACTCTTTGTCACCGAGGACGAACTGAAGTTCTGCTGGGACTGGAACACCCCGTAAACCGGCAACTCTTTCCCGCCAGCTTTCCCACCCCGTCTGTACATGGCTCATCATTAAATCACTGGACAAGCTCCTGAAACTTTAGTTACTATCCCTGTATGAAAAAACCTGCAGCAATATTCATATTTTTATTTACCCTGGCAGTGATTGGATTCGGTACCTGGCAGCTCTTTAAAGGGAATCTGGAGGCGGCTTTCTCTTCCTTTTCATTCCTGCTGATCATCTATATTTTTATTAAACCTTTCCGCAATCCATGACGATACGGGTCAGATCTTACTCCTCACCAAGTTCATGATGCTTTTTGCCGGCTTCATGTCAGCGGCGACTAACTCCACTCTCGCATCATTGGCATCGTTACCGGTTGATCTTCACTGTTATGTCGATGGGAGAAATCATGTCCAATTGTGTACTCGTGATCGATGACTCGGCTGCTATTCGGGAACAGGTGATTCACACCCTGAAGGATGTGGGGCTTTTTGAGCAATACCGGGAGGCGAAAGACGGCTTGGAAGGGTTCAAGACCCTGATCGAATCCAAGGCCGACCTGGTGATATGCGATGTGGAGATGCCGCGCATGGACGGCTACAAGTTCTTGCAACTGGTGGCCTCCCGCCCCGATCTGCAGGGCCTTCCCATCGTCATGCTGACCGGGAAGATGGACTTCAACTCCAAGATCAAGGGGTTGGAGCAGGGGGCCAGCGATTACCTTACCAAGCCCTTCGACTCGGGCGAACTGGTTGCGCGTGTAAAGGTGCAACTGAAGATCAAGTCCCTGCAGGACGAGCTGAAGAAGGCCAACGAGCAGCTAAAGCGGCTCACGAACATAGACCACCTCACCGGCCTTTTCAACCGGCGCTACCTCTCCGAGATCCTGGAGGGGGAGTTTTTCAGAGCCAGGCGCAACCGGGAGAGTCTCTCTCTGGTCATCATCGACATCGACTTCTTCAAGAACGTGAACGACAGCTACGGCCATCAAAACGGCGACGTGGTGCTCGCCTCCATCGCCGGCCTGGCTCAACAGCAGATGCGCGCGTACGACAGCGCGGCGCGTTATGGCGGCGAAGAGTTCGTCCTGGTCTTCCCGGGCACTTCCTTGGAGGGAGGTGTCGTCGCCGCGGAGCGATTGCGGCAGGCTGTTCTTGATTTTTCCTTCCCCGCCCCCCTGGAGGACCTCACGCTCACTATCAGCGCGGGGGTCGCCAGCTATCCCTCACCCCTGGTCGACAACGTCGACTCTCTCTTTCGCCAGGCTGACGAGGCGCTCTACCGGGCCAAGCAGAACGGTCGCAACAGGGTGGAGACCATGCCTGTCCCGGTTCTTGTGGAAAATTAACAACGACCAAGAAAATAGCTTGAAAAAAATCTAATTTAAGGGTAAACCTACCTCCTGCTTTGCGCTCGCAAAGCGACCGCTACAGGAGGGGAAGCATGGACACCTTTGATGAATCCTATGCCAAATATCTGAATTTGCTGGCAAAGCTGGATGAGACCGATGACGTCGCGCAGAAGAACCTGCTCTTTCGCCAGCTCATCCAGTTGCTGTGCGATCTTGAGCAGCGGCTGAAGTCGAAGGAACGGACGACGGCCGGTCGAGGCGGCGGGCGCGACGAGCTCAGGTACCGGCTCTAGTCCCCCCTCGGGCGCTGCGCGCAGAACACACCCCTCGCTTGATCCTTTTCAGGTACGGCTGCGCTTTTCCGCCGGCTCCCTCCTGTTGTCACGACCACAGCTAATTCATGAAAATGATTGACACATCTGGATGCTCCTATATCCTGTAAGTAACCGATATTATTCCGCGCGGCGCGTGTCCTTAGCACGGGCGTTCCCGGCTGCCGCCGGCGCCGGAGGAGGCAGATATGAAAATACTGGTATGTGTTAAGCAAGTGCCGGATATGGAGTCGCGATTCAGGCCCGATGCCGCTGGTGTCTGGTACGCCGAAACCGACCTCGCCTTTCGGGTCAACGAGTACGACGAGTACGCGATAGAGCAGGGGATACTGCTCAAGGAGCAACTGGGGGGCGAACCGGAGATAACGGTACTCTCCGTGGGGCCGGACCGGGTGGTGGAGGCGATCAAGAAGGGGCTTTCCATGGGGGGAGACCGTGGAGTCCACGTACAGGACCCGGCAGCCCACCTGAAGGACCCATTCCAGATCGCCTCGATCATCGCCACCTACGCCAAGGCAGAGGCATTCGACCTGATCTTTACCGGCATGCAGTCGCTCGACCGCGGCTCGACCCAGGTTGGGGTCACCGTCGCCGAAGCCCTCGGTTACGCCTGCGCCACGACCGTCATCGGTTTCGAGTACGCCGACGGGACGGTGACCGTGAAGCGGGAACTCGAAGGAGGGGTGAAGGGGACGGTCCGGTTGAAGACGCCGGCCCTGGTCACCTGCCAGTTGGGGCTGAACCAGCCGCGCTACCCGACGCTGCCCAACATCATGAAGGCGAAGAAGAAGGAGATCCGCGTCATCCCCGTGGCCGAGTTGCTGCAGCAGCAGGCCAGGCTGGTCATGGCCGATTTCCATGCTCCGGCCAGGAAGGGGACCGGGGTGGTCCTGGAAGGCGAGGTTGGCGACCAGGTCGACCGGCTGATCGGGATACTCAAGGACAAGACGGCGGTTTTACGCTAGGGGGCGACGATGAAAACCTTGCTTATTGGCGAATGCCGGAATGGGAAGCTTTTGGACCATACCTATGAACTCTTCGGATTCGCGTCGCAGTTGGGAGCAGAGACGGTCATGCTGCTGGTCGGCAGCGAAGGGGCGCTCCCGAGTTTCGGAGGAACCGTCTACCTGGCGGACGCCGGGAAATACGGAGAATACAACCCCGACCTGCACAAGCGGCTGGTGCAGGCGGCGGTGGAGCGGGAAAAGCCCGACTACGTGGTCTTCATGCACACCTCCTACGGCTGGGACCTGGCCCCGCGGGTAGCGGCCCTTTTGCAGGCGCCGCAGGTTTCCGAGGTGGTGGCCTTGGCAGAGGGGGGCTTTGAGCGCCCCTGCTGCAGCCAGAAGATGCGGCAGATCGTAAAGCCCGACGGCGCCCCCGCGGTCCTCACGCTGCAGGGTGGGGCCTTCCCGGCGCAGATCCCCGGGGGGACTGCACAGCTGCAGCAGGTGGATGTGGAGGGGGAGGGGAGGCTGGAGTTCCTGGGTTACGAGGCGGCGGCCCGCAAAGGGGTCGATCTCGCCAAGGCGGAGGTGATCGTCAGTGCCGGGCGCGGTGTCGGCAAGAAAGAGAACCTTCCCGTGATTGCGGAGCTGGCAAAGGTGCTCGGAGGTGAGGTGGGAGCCAGTCGCCCGGTCGTCGACAGCGGCTGGATGGATCCCGGGAGCCAGGTGGGTGTGACCGGGCAGACCGTGAGCCCGAAGTTGTACGTCGCCTGCGGCATCAGCGGCGCGATCCAGCACCTGGCGGGGATGAAAAAGTCCGGCTTTATCGTCGCCATCAACAAGGACAGGGATGCCCCCATCGGAGAAGTAGCCGATGTATTGGTGGTTGCCGACGTGATGCAGTTCGTTCCCGCGCTCACCGCGAAACTCTCAAAATAAGGGCAGTCACTCCACCTGGCGGGCGACAGCGGGAACGACCCCTGTCGCCCGATCCGCCACCGGAGTATGAGGACAAGGAAAGATTGATGAGCAGCTTCAGGCGTATCGGTTTCCTGCTTTGCCTTTGGGTTCTCTTTTTCGCTGCAGCAGCATTCCCTGCTGTGTCACAGCCACAAAGCCTTAGCGCCTCACAAGCGAAATCACCTCACTACTACATCGAGATAAGCATCAGCGGCAAGAGGCTCACCCTCTTCGAAAAAGGCGTCAACGGGGAGCGGACCGAGGTGGCAGAGTACCCCGTCGGGACGGCTCTGCGCGGGTTGGATACGTACCCCTTGGGGCTTGGGAAGGTGACCGCGGTGCAGTTCGATCCTTGGTGGTACCCGACGCCGTACGCCCGGCAGGTGTTCCGGGAGCGTGGGATAGAACTGCCGGCCAAGGTGCCGCCGGGGGATCCCCTGAACTACATGGGACCGTTCAAGATATCCCTGTCGCACAAGACCAGGAAGGGGGCCATCTACCGGATCCACGGCAACAACGACCCCAGGCGGGTAGGGCGCCGGGTGACCGGCGGCTGTTTTGTCATGAACAATGCCGAAGGAATCGACTTGGCGCACAGGATCAGGGTGGGGACGGAGGTGAACATCCTGCCTTAGAAGGGGGAGCTGTCAGCGGGCCAGGGGGGAAGATGAACCGGTCAGACGATCTCATTTTGCCGCACGGAGGCTTTCGCAGGCTGCGCAGTTTTGCCGTGGCCTTGGCCGCCTATGACGGCACCGTGCTCTTTTGCGACCGCTTCATCGACAAGCGCTCGCGCACCCATGACCAGATGGTGCAGGCGGCGCGCAGCGGCGTGCAGAACATAGCCGAAGGTTCACTGGCCTCGGGCACCTCCAAGAAGACCGAGTTGAAGCTGACCGGCGTGGCGCGGGCGAGCCTGGGCGAGCTGATCAGGGACTACGAGGACTACCTGCGGCAAAACAGTCTGCCGGTCTGGGACAAGGAGTCCCCCAAGGTGAGGGCGATGCGGGCGAGGCTCGCTGGGAAGCTCAGAAAGGCAGTCGGACTGTCGGACCAGTCGGACCAGTCGGACCAGTCGGACAGGTCGGACAGGTCGGACAGGTCGGACAGGTCGGACAGGTCGGACGTCTTTGACGAGCCTCTGTTGGCGGCGCTGCAGGCGTTGCGGACCAGCAGCGCGGAGGTGAGCGCCAACATCATGCTCTGCCTGTCCCACCAGGCGAGCTACCTGCTGAAGCGCCAGATGGAGCGCCTGGAGCACGACTTCGTCCAAAACGGCGGCTTCACCGAAAGGCTCTACAACTACCGCAAGGAGCACCGCTAGCAAAAAAGGCGCGGCCACCTCCGGCGGCCGCGCCCGCATCCCCTGCTGCCTGTACGCCTACTGCATCAGCTCCAAAAACTCCTCCTCAGTCAGCACGCGCACCCCCAGCTGCCGCGCCTTCTCCAGCTTGCTGCCGGCGTCGGCGCCGGCTACCACGTAGTCGGTCTTCTTGGAGACGCTCCCGGCGGCATGGGCCCCTTCCTGCTCCACCATCTTCTTGGCTCCATCCCTGGTGAACTTCTCCAGCGCGCCGGTGAAGACGAAGGTCTTGCCGGTGAACCTGCCCCCCAGCCGCTTCTCCTCGACCTTGGGACTCACCCCGGCCTCCTTGAGCCGCTCGATGACCCTCAGGTTCTCCTCGTTTTTGAAGAAATCAACGATGCTGGCGGCGACCTGCGGGCCGACCTCGCGGATGCTGGTAAGCTCCTCTTCGCTCGCCTGGGCAAGGTTCTCGATACTGCCGAAGGCGCCGGCCAGAAGCTTCGCGGTGTGCTCACCGACGTGCCTCATGCCGAGCGCGAAGATGAGCCGGGACAAATCGCGTTCCTTGCTCGCCTCGATGGCGTTCAAAAGGTTCTCTGCCAGCTTCTTCCCCATGCGCTCGAACTGCATGAAGTCCGCTTCCTTGAGCGCGTAGATGTCGGCGACGTCGCTGATCAGTTTGAGGCTCAGCAACTGATCTATGAACTTGTCCCCCAACCCCTCTATGTCCATGGCGCGACGGGAGGCGAAATGCTTCACCCGCTCCAGTAACTGTGCCGGGCAGGCAAGGCCGACACATCTGACCGCCACTTCATCCGGGAGACGGACCACCTCACCGCCGCACACGGGGCAACTGGTCGGGATCTCCGGCTTCACCGCCCCCTCCGGCCGCTTGTCCAGCAGGGCCTGTACCACTGCCGGAATAACGTCGCCGGCACGCTCGACCACGACGGTATCGCCTTCCCGTATGTCCTTTCTTTCCAGCTCCTCCCAGTTGTGCAGGGTTGCCCGGGAGACCATGACCCCGGAAACGGAAACGGGCTTCAGGAACGCGACCGGCGTGATGACCCCGGTGCGTCCCACGGAATGGAAGATCTTCTCCACCACGGTGGTCGCCTGACGGGGAGGGAACTTCCAGGCGGTGGCCCAGCGCGGCGAGCGGCTCTTCTCCCCAAGCTCCCTTTGCATCCGGAAGGAATCGACCTTCACGACGACTCCGTCGATCTCGTAGGGAAGGTCGTCCCGCTTTTCCATCATCTCCTGATAGTAGGCGAGCATGGCCTGTCTGCCGGTGACCACGCGGGTCAGCGGGTTGACCGGCAGACGCCATTTGGGGATGGTTTCCAGGAAATGGCTCTGGGAGGTGAACTCGACCCCGGCGAGCTCCCCCGGCGCGTAGCAGAAGATGCTGAGCGGGCGCTTGGCGGTGATCCTGGAGTCGAGCTGGCGCAGCGATCCGGCCGCGGCGTTCCTGGGGTTGGCAAAGGGGGGCTCGCCGGCCTCCTCGCGCTCCCGGTTGAACTTGCGGAAGGGGGCCAGCGGCAGGTAGACTTCTCCGCGCACCGTCACCAGCTCCGGCGGTTCCCGCGTCTCCAGGCGCAGCGGCACGTCCTTGATCGTCTTCAGGTTCTGCGTCACCTCCTCGCCCACCACTCCGTCTCCGCGGGTGGAGCCGATGGCCAGAAGGCCGTCCCGGTATACCAGCTCCACGGCGACGCCGTCCATCTTCGGCTCGCAGATGTAGGAGATCTGGGCGTCGGCGGCAAGCCCCAGAAAGCGCTTCACCCGGTCGTCGAAGTCGACCATGTCCTGCTCGCTGAAGGCGTTCTCCAGTGAGAGCATCGGCGTGCTGTGGCGCACCTGGGTGAACTTCGCCAGCGGACGTCCGCCGACCCTCCCGGTGGGGGAGTCCGGTAGGGCGAGTTCGGGGAACTTTTTTTCCAGCTCCTGGAGTTCGCGAAACAGCGCGTCGTACTCCGCGTCCGTGATCTCCGGCATGTCCTGCTCGTAGTAAAGGCGGTTGTGGCGCTCGATTTCCTTCGAGAGCCAGGCGATCCGTTCTGCGGCGGCTTGTGCTTCCATGAGTTGAACCTCGTGGGGCTTTTGTCTTGAACGCTGCTTTATAGCATACCCGGTCCCATATTGAAACTGGCATGGATATAGCGCCTTGCATTGCCCCTTTGCTTCTGGTAACTATATCCAGCCGCACCTCCATGGTGGCGGCTCTTTTTTCGCCCGGAGCGCTCCGCACTCAGGCGCCGCGCCGGCGCAAGTGCTCGCTTTAAAGAGGAATCCATGCTCGACCTGTCCCGTCTCAATCCCGAACAACTCGCCGCGGTAAAGCACACGGAGGGTGCCCTGCTGGTGCTGGCCGGTGCCGGCTCCGGCAAGACCGGCGTCATCACCTACCGGATCGCGCACCTGATACTGAACAAGAAGGTGCCGGCGGACCGGGTCCTCGCGGTGACCTTTACCAACAAGGCCTCCAAGGAGATGAAGGAGCGGGTGGAGCACCTGGTGGGACGCAAGGAGTCCAAGGGGATCGTCCTTTCCACCTTCCACTCCCTGGGCGTGCGCGTGCTGAAAAGGGACATCGAGCGCCTGGGGTACAAGAAGAACTTCTCGATCTACTCCACCGCCGACCAGGTGGGGCTGGTGCGCCAGATCGTTCGCGAGGTGAACACGGACAGCAGGAAATACGACGCGGAGAGCATCATCTGGCGCATCTCGGGCGCGAAGAACAAGCTGATCCCCCCGGGCCGGTATGCGCCTAACCCGCTCGACGACATCGACATGATGGCGGCGCTGGTCTATCCGCGCTACCAGTCGGCGCTCAAGGCCTTCAACGCCATCGACTTCGACGACATCATCATGCTGACGGCGGAACTTCTGCAGCATCACCCGCCGGTTTTGAAACACTGGCAGGAACGCTTCAGCTACATCATGGTCGACGAGTACCAGGACACCAACTCGTCGCAGTACCTCCTGGTGAACCTCCTGGCCGCCGGCTGCGGCAACCTCTGCGTGGTGGGCGACGACGACCAGTCCATCTACGGCTGGCGCGGCGCCGACGTCGGCAACATCCTCGACTTCGAGAAGGATTTCAAGGGGTGCCGCACCATAAAGCTTGAGCAGAACTATCGCTCCACCGGGAACATCCTGGAGGCGGCCAACAGCGTGATCGGCAACAACAAGGTGCGCAAGGCGAAGAGGCTTTGGACCGCCTCGGGGCAGGGGCCGCTCATCGATCTCTGCATCGTCCAGGACGACGAGGAGGAGGCGACTTCCGTGGTGGAGCGGATCCAGCTGGAGCGCTTTAAAAAGGACGCCCCCTACAGCCAATTCGCCATCCTGTACCGCACCAACGCCCAGAGCCGCGCCTTCGAGGAGCAGCTCCGCTTCGAGGACATCCCGTACGTGCTGGTGGGGGGCACGCAGTTCTTCGAGCGCAAGGAGGTGAAGGATTCCCTCTCCTACCTGAAGGTGATCGCCAACCCGCTGGACGAGGTGGCGCTTTTGCGCATCGTCAACTTCCCCAGGCGCGGCATCGGCGACAGCACCGTGATCCGCATCAACCAGTGGTCGCTGGAAAAGGAGATCCCCCTCTTCGAGGCCTTCAGCCGCGCGGACGAGATAGAGGGAATTTCCGACGCCATCAAGGAGAAGGTGCACGCCTTCCACCGGACTCTGCTGGACGCAGCCGACTCCTTCAAGGCGGAGGGAGGGCTTGCGGAGCGGGGGAAGGCGCTCTTCGAGAAGCTGAAGATCGAGGAGGAGATCTTCCGCACCATCGACGACCCGAAGGCCGCCCGCAGGAAGGTGGAAAACGTGGAGCAGATCATCAACTCCATGGCGGCCTACGAGGAGCGTGTGCCGCAGGCGACCCTGGGAGGTTTCATCGAGAAGGTGTCGCTCATGGACGAGGACCGCTTCTCCGGCAAGGACAAGAAGGACCACGGCAAGGACGCCGTGACGCTCATGTCCCTGCATTCCAGCAAGGGACTCGAGTTCCCCTTCGTCTTCCTGGTCGGGATGGAGGACGAGATCCTGCCCCACAAGAGGGCGATCTACGAGGACGACAGCATCGACGAGGAGCGGCGCCTTTGCTACGTCGGTATCACCCGGGCGCGGCAGCAGCTGGTCATGACGCGGACGCTGTTCAGGAAGAAGTACGGAAAGCTGGAGGAGCGCGTCCCCTCCCGGTTTCTGGAGGAGATCCCGGGCACGGTGCTGAACGTGCAGCAAAGCGGGGTGGCCAGGGAGGTAACCCCGGAGGAGGCGGAAAAATCCGCCGAGGATTTCTTCGCCAAGATGAAGGCGATGATGGGGTAGGGTTCTTACCTACGGCTTGCCCAGGGTCTTTTCGCCGGGCTTCCACCCCAGGGGGCAGAGAGAGCCGGTCTGCAGCGCTTCGAGGACGCGCAGCGTCTCCTCGACGCTCCTGCCGACATCGAGGTTGTGCACCACCTGGTACTGCAGCACCCCGTCAGGATCGATGATGAAAAGGGCGCGCAGGGCGACCCCTTCTTCTTCGTCCAGGCAGCCGTATTTCTCCGCCGTCTCCTTCTTGATGTCGGAGAGCAGTGGGTAGCGCACGGTGCCCAGATCGCCGCGCTGCACCCAGGCGAGGTGGGAGTATTTGCTGTCGGTCGAGGCGCCCAGCACCACGGTGTTCAGCTTCTCGAACTCGGGCAGCGCCTGGTTGAACCCCTTGATTTCGGTGGGGCAGACGAAGGTGAAGTCCATCGGGTAGAAAAAGAGCAGCACCCACTTGCCGCGGTAGTCGTCCAGGGAGATCTGCTTGAACTCCTTGCCGGGGGTGGTGCCGACCCAGGCATCCAGCCTGAAGTTGGGAGCCGGTTCCCCTACCTTGGCGACCTGCTGCAGGTCGGATGCAGCGCTTGCTGGTAATGCAGCGGTGAAAATGGAGAGTGTCAGTGCAGCCAACAGGCTCATGGCTGAGACTTTCATCGGAAGCTCCTGTGAATATTTTAAGGTGGGCCTGCATTGCAGAGTAAGTTCTGGTACAATCACTGACTGTACATGATACCGTAGCTGCAATGCGTCAACCAGTAAAAACTTTTCAGGCAATGGTTTGTGTGGTATTGAAGACCGCTACAGCCAGAAGTCAGCAGTATCAACCCAATATGAAAGGAGCAACAATAATGACTGAAGAAAAAAATCCCGTGGTCATCATGGAGACCTCGATGGGTACCGTTAAGATCGAGCTCTTCAAGGATAAGGCCCCCATCTCCGCCCGTAACTTCCTCTCCTACGTCAAGGACGCCTACTACGACGGCACCATCTTCCACCGCGTAATCAAGAACTTCATGGTTCAGGGGGGCGGGCTGGATGAGAACATGCAGCCGAAGAAGACCAAGTTCGCCATCAAGAACGAGGCAACCAACGGCCTGAAGAACGTGCGCGGCACGCTGGCCATGGCCCGCACCGCGGTGGTGGACAGCGCCACCTCCCAGTTCTTCATCAACGTGGTGGACAACGCGTTCCTGGATCACGCAGGCAAGACCCCGGACCGTTTCGGTTACGCTGTTTTCGGGCAGGTGATTGAAGGTATGGATGTGGTCGATGCCATCCGTGACGTGAAAACCGGCAGCAAGGCTGGCCACCAGGACGTACCGGCGGAGCCGGTCTTCATCAAATCGATCAAGCTGGCTGAGTAGGAAGAGTTGGATGTGCCGCCCCGTTTGCGGGGCAGTTGACTGAAATGAGCGGTTGGCGGGTGTCCGTCAGCCGCTCATTTCGTTTCCAGCGTCAGGTGGGGGGTGATGGCGGCAATAGCGGCGCCGTTCGCGTCGCGGGCCGAGAAGGCGCTCAGCGTGAAACCGGCTGCCGTCGGGACCACCCCGGTCGCGACGCTGCAGGTGAGGGTCGCCAGGGGGCCGACGGTAAGTCCGCCGGGACGGGTGATGTTCACCAGCAACAGCGGGCCTGAGCCGGCGCTGGCGGGCTCAAGGAAACCGGCGCCGGCATAACTGCCGCTGACGGCGGGGAGGAGCACGCCGTCGGGAACCAGATTGTCGCCGGCGTTTGCAGGGAGCGATACCCCCGCTGGCAGGCGCAGGGTGAACTGTGCCGCGTAGAGAACCGTGTCCGCAGCCGGCCCCTGCGCGCTGATGACCAGACGTGCCGTACCGGTTGCAGGTTCTGGTACGAGCATGTTGCCGTTGTCTCCGGAACTGCCATTGGAGCCGGAGCCTCCGCCGCAGCCTGCCAGCAGCAGGCACAGAATGACCAGCCACAGCACTCTCATGATCTCCCCCCCTTCGGCGTTCTCTCTGCCGGCAGCGAAAGCTTTTCTCTTCGACTGTTTGCACAGCAGGAACACTGCTGCGTCCTGTTGTTGTTGCCAAGGTTATCCGGCAACTTGCGGTCGGGGAGATTGTATCGGACATTTTATTGGAATCAATTAATCATGCGTGCTCAGATGAGGTATACGTGGATTGAGAGGGCGGAAACAGCTGATATTGGTCGTATTTAATTATTGACAAAGGAGATTGGCAACTATACAATTCCCCCCGCTTAACAGCTACCGCTACACAATTCGTTAGGGGGTTTTACCTTATGGAAATGAAGGACTTTATCTTTACCTCCGAGTCTGTTTCTGAAGGGCATCCCGACAAGGTTGCCGATCAGATTTCCGACGCGATTCTCGATGCCATCCTGACCCAGGATCCGAAGTCCCGAGTGGCATGCGAGACATTGGTGACAACCGGCATGGCGGTCATCGCCGGTGAAATCACCACCAACGCCATCATCGACTATCCGAAGATCGCGCGTGAGGCCATCCGCGAGATCGGCTACAACGACTCCGCCATGGGCTTCGACTGGGAGACCTGTGCAGTTCTTACCTCCATCGACAAGCAGTCCCCCGACATCGCCCAGGGTGTTACCGAAGGCGAGGGGATGTTCAAGGAGCAGGGCGCAGGGGACCAGGGTCTCATGTTCGGTTTCGCCTGCAACGAGACCCCGGAGCTTATGCCGATGTCGATCCTTTTGGCCCACAAGCTCGTGTCAAGGCTCGCGGACGTCAGGAAGACAGGCGTGCTGGATTTTCTGCGTCCCGACTCCAAGTCCCAGGTTTCCATCCAGTACATCGACGACAAGCCGGTTCATGTCGACACCGTGGTCATCTCCTCGCAGCACTCCCCTGAGGTCTCCTACGAGATGATCAAGGAAGGGATCATCGAGGAAGTCGTCAAGAAGATCATCCCGGCAAACCTCATGGACGCCAAAACCAGGTTCCTGATCAACCCGACCGGCCGTTTCGTCATCGGCGGCCCGATGGGGGACTGCGGTCTGACCGGCCGCAAGATCATCGTGGACAGCTACGGTGGGCACGGCGCCCACGGCGGCGGCGCCTTCTCCGGCAAGGACCCCTCCAAGGTCGACCGTTCCGCGGCGTACATGGGGCGCTACGTGGCCAAGAACCTGGTCGCCTCCGGC
>Ga0209317_1002449_pt1 | contig 13502 bp, 13 predicted proteins | sample RifGroB2_FD_183994 | JGI IMG/M metagenome (GOLD analysis project Ga0209317, IMG submission 183994) | Soil microbial communities from Rifle, Colorado, USA - Groundwater B2 (SPAdes) (version 2) | ecosystem: Environmental > Terrestrial > Soil > Unclassified | place: Rifle, Colorado | collected...
TTGAAAGCGAGCTGTTTGGATATGAAAAAGGGGCGTTCACAGGGGCAACAGAAACCAAACAGGGACTCTTTGAAGTGGCAAATAAAGGAACGATTTTTCTGGATGAAATTGGAGATATGCATCCTCATACTCAGGCGAAACTCCTGCGTGTCTTGCAGGAAAAAGAATTACAGCGGATAGGCGGTATAAAGGTTATTAAAATTGATGTGCGTGTCCTGGCAGCAACCAACAAAGACTTGAAGACTGCAATGGGCAGTGGGGAATTTCGGGAAGACCTGTTTTACCGGTTGAATGTGGTACCCATCCATATTCCGCCTTTATGCGAACGCAGGGAAGATATTCCCTTGTTGATTGCACATTTTCTGGAGTCAAGCTGTGCCGATGTTGGTAAGCGTGCAAAAGGATTTGCCCCCGAGGCTGTAACATTGCTTTTAAATTACTCATGGCCTGGCAACGTGCGGGAATTAAAAAATGTCGTTGAAAGGATTGTCACCCTTGCCCCGGAAGATAGTATGCTTGGTGTAGAAATGTTACCGCAGGAGATAAGTAATAAGTCCCCTGTGCAGTTGCAAAAGTATAAATCAACTGGCACTCTGTATGAGGCACAAAAGCAGTTAGAAATCGAGATGATTATGGATGCCTTGAAAACAGCAGATGGAAATAAATCCAAAGCAGCAGAACTCTTGGGAATCAGCCGAAAGGTATTGTATGAGAAATTGGAGGCATACAAAATTTCATAGCGCAGATGTGTTCGTGTTCAGGGATTTCAAAGTTGCCACAAAGTCGCTAAGTTTTTTTCTTTGTGACTTGGCGACTTGGCGGCAGAAAAAGTTGTTGAACGCCTAATTTCTGATATTATGCGGAATAATTTTGATTGTCCCGCTAGTATCAAAATGCTATCATATTGATAATATTATTTGGCTAGAGACGACATGTTCAAGGCTTCAGCCTCGAACATATCAAACCTAAAGGTTTTTGTTACAATTTGTAGTTTTACAAACAACATGGAGGATGAAAATGTCACAATTATTAATCAGAAACCTCGAAGATGAAACTGTTGAGCTATTAAAAAATCAGGCAAAACTGCATAATCGTTCATTGCAGGGTGAGGTAAAGCAGATACTGGAAGAAAATGTAAAAATGTCCATGAAGGATGCGCGAATAAAAGCCAAAAAGATACGCGCAAGTTTTGGAAAGAAAATATTTTCAGACAGCGCTAATCTCATACGCGAGGACCGTAACCGTTGAACAAATTTGTTGTGGATGCAAGCGTTGCTATTAAATGGTATCTGCCTGAAAATTTTAGTGAAGATGCAGACCGTCTGCTAAATCCATTATTTGAATTGCTTGTTCCCGAACTTTTGTTTGCTGAAACAGGCAATATTTTATGGAAGCGGGTAATGAAATCTGAATGTCCGTATGACAAGGCAGTAAAAATAACAAGGGCAATAGAAACCATGCCTTTTCAAATATGGGATACCAGAATTCTGGCAGAGGATGCCCTTGATATAGCCTGTCGTGCGAAAAGAACTTTTTATGACAGCCTCTATTTATCGCTTGCAGTAAGAAATGCATGCCAAATGGTTACAGCAGACCTTAAACTATACAATGCCATCAAAAAAACGCCATTCAAAACAAGTGTTTTATGGGTTGAAGACATACCTTAATTCTATTTTCTAAATGGACACGAGCGAGGCGAAGCGTGGACAGAGGTTTGTGAAAATAATGCCTTCTTGAACGAACAGGAAAAATCTCATGAGCATATTCAAAGTCCACGAAAATGTTATTGATAATTACCTCAAATATGCGCAAAGTTTTTCCCGAAAATGTAAAAATATTATCTTTAAGGTATTAAATGATTTCAAGCTTGAATATATTACTCACTTTTACTGGGTTTCATGATCCTTATGCAAAAGGACTTATTGGAGAAGTAGAACAACCCGGTCCAATCCTTTCACTTTTACAAGTAAAATCCTTTAGTCACGTCATACTATTTTCCACCCCAAATACTGAAAAAAACACTTTGGAAACGGAGAAAGTTCTTAAAAAATTATTTCCAGTTCTTAATGTAGAAGTAAAGCAATTATTATTGAGTGATCCTACCGATTATGTTGCAATTTTAAGAGGTTTGCGTAGCCATATTAGGACAATTTCTGAAAATTTTAAAAAAGCAAATTACTTCATTTCCGTAGCTTCTGGAACACCTCAAATGCATGCCTGTTGGTTATTACTCGTTGCCAGTGGAGAAATTGTTGCTCATATTATTCATGTACGTCCACCACGATTTGTTAATAAAGATTGTCCATTGGTTTCAGAAATAGACTTAACCGCGCCTGACTTTCCGATTGTTCGCCCCAATGTTTTAAATATTAAAACAGATGATTCTTCTTTGGATGTAGTTGCGGTCATTAAAAAACTGGGAATAGTTGGAGACCATCCAAGTATTCGTAAGTCTTTAGAAACTGCGGCTATGCTCGCTCAATCTAATGTTCCTATACTTATTCTTGGTGAGACAGGTACCGGGAAGGAGGTAATTGCAAAATTTGTTCACCTTCTTAGTGGTAGGTCATTAGACCTATTCATACCAATAAACTGCGCTGCCATTCCGGAAAATCTTGTTGAAAGCATTTTATTTGGCCATATGAAGGGTGCTTTTACTGGAGCAATTAGCGACCAACTTGGTAAATTTGATCAGGCCGATGGTGGGACTTTGTTCCTGGATGAGCTAGGGGAACTCCCTTTGACAATGCAAGCTAAGTTGCTCCGTGTCTTGCAGGATGGGATAGTAGAACCTGTTGGGGCTAAAAAACCACATAAGGTAAATGTTCGTATTATTGCTGCAACAAACAAACATCTGTCCAAAGCAATAAAAAATGGGCAATTCAGAGAAGACCTTTACTACCGGCTAAGTGTTGGAGAAATTTATCTACCCTCATTACGAGAAAGAAAAAGTGACATTACGAAAATTGCTTTAACTGTTCTTGATCGTATTAATGCCACTTTAAAAAAGCCAAGAAGGTTATCTCCTCGTGCATTGGCAAGATTGCAAGACCATTCCTGGCCAGGTAATATCCGAGATCTAGAAAATGTTCTCGAAGAAGTGATGTTTTAGAAGCAGACGACTTGGTTATATCAGACCCAGTAACGAAGCAAGATCCGTTATCTGTATTACCAGAACCTTCGCAAAATTTTTCTTTAGAGGATTTCTTGTCGAGTGTTCGAAAACAACTGATATTAAAAGCATTAGAGTTAGCAGATGGAAATCAAAGCAAAGCTGCAAAGCTGTTAGGGGTTACTCCCCAGGCAGTACATAAGTTTTTTCGAGGCGTTTAATTTAAACTTAGGTTGAATAAAATTAAACCTAAGTTGTAAGGTAATAAATAATATTTTTCCTGACAACTCTGCAAAACCAAGCTGGTAGGCGTCTTACAGAATATTGATTTTTATGGCATAGGTCTTGCTCTTCGATAATCACAAGTAATAACAAAAATCACAAAATCTATTTTTAAAAAATTTAACTTACTCAAAGATGAAACATACAAGTAAACAGATATTACTAAACAAAATTTTTAAAGCCTTTGATATGCTTCGCAACTTAACGAGTATATTAAGTCCCTTTGATTCATTTAAAATTATTTATGTTATCTTAGCTTATAAACGTTTTAACGATCTTTTTGAAGAAGGCAAGGTCTCCAAAAATTCATTAATTAAGATTCCTGAAGGCTGCAGTTGGTCTCAAATAGCGACTTCATCTAAACAATTATTTAAACAAATTGATATAAACCTCAAGAATATTTCCTCTGTTAATAATTGTTTAGAGGGTATTGCGGAAGTACTCAACATAGATAAATATCAGTCAAAGATTCCTTTGCCAATTCAAGAGGAATTATTAAACGTGTTCAACACTATCAATTTATCACTGAATAATTTTTCTTTTAAAGATTTTATAGAAATAGACTCTACATTGTTTCATCAACAATCAATATTAGGTCATAGACGTACGAATGAATATTTTACTCCAATTTCTTTAAGCAAATTAATGGTTAAATTATTAGATCCTCAAATAACAGATAAGATTTACGATCCTTTTGCTGGCTTGGGAGATACACTTATTACAGCCGTTACCCATATATATGAAAATTATGGGTGGCCAAATGAAGTTGAGCAACAGCATTTATTAAATTTAAATAATAATGTAGATTTGTATGAGGAAAATAATGAGATATTGGCATTGGCAAAATTAAGGCTCGCAATAGCAGGTATTCTTAGCACCTCAACGATAAAAAGAGGTTCCCTTTCTGAGTTAAATATTGGTATGGATAAAGCTGATGTAGTATTTTTACCCCCTGCATTTTCAAGTCAGTTTATAAAACTTGAGGTACCAAAGATAAAAATTCCATATGAAGTGAATAGTATATTATTTTTCTATGACTTTGGTTTAAGTGACAATGGGCGAATGAGTGTAGTACTTCCTCAAAGTTTTCTTTTTAGAAAAGATGTTAGATATTTCAGAGAGACTCTTTTTGAGGAAATAGATTGTATTGAGGCAATAATTCAACTACCAGCAGGACTTTGGCCACAAACAGCTATACAAACTACTCTTTTCATTTTAAGCAAGAATAAACATAAAGATAGAAAACATAAAGCTCTATTTACAATTGCTGATTGTGTTCAAAAAGATAAAATAACCTCTATATCAGATAAAGAAATTGAGAGGATAGTGGCCACTTTCAAGGATTTTAAAGTAAGAACAGAAAATGAAGAAGTTGTCACTTTGGAAGAAATACAGCAAAACAATTACGATTTGTCTCCAAGCCGCTATATTGGAGCTTTTTCAGGCGAATTAAAAAAACTAAAAGAAAAGGGAAAAGGTTCCTATCTGGGAGATATATGCGAGATTATTAGAGGTAGATCGAGCAAACCGAATGAAAACAAGGATGGACTACCTTTTGTTACAACCAAAGACCTTGCAGTGGACATAAGGCGTCCTTCTATAGGTTTTAAGGACGTTTTTCTTGGACAGCCCACATCAGAAAGACACATTTTCCGTCAGAAATGTATTCTTGTGTCACTTGTAGGTAACAATCTGAAACCAACTATATTTGACCCAAAATTGTCCGATACGGTAGAAGACGACGAATATGATGAAAAATACCCAGAGATATTATTAGGAAAGAACATAGCTGCTATTGTCCCAAACGAAGAAATTGTTGATTTTGAATATTTATTTTATCAACTGTATAGCGCAACAGTTAAAAAGCAACATGAGTCAAGTCTTCGGAGTATTGGAATTCCTAATATTTCTATTCAAAGTTTTAAAACAATTGTTATTCCAATTCTTAAATCTTTGGAAGACCAACGTGCTTCTGTAAAACAGGACAAAAGGTCATTATTAGAAATAGAAAATTTAAAATATGAAGCGTTAAAGGAACGGTTAAAAGTATTTGATAAAAAACAGAAGGCAGAGTTTGATATCGTTCGACATCTTGTTCATAATATAAAGCCTAAAATTCAAATAGCAAAATCTCCAATTACTAACGTAATTAAATTTTTGCAAGAAAAGCAACTCAGCGATGAAATTTTATCTACGCGCTTGGACAGCACAAAGGAAACTGTAGGTGATGCGTTAAATATAACAGTTAAAAGTTTAGAGCAAATACAGAGTGTCCTTGAAAGTGCAAGAGAACTCGTAACACGTGAAATAAGGAAAGAAGATTTTCAAGATATTGATATATACGAACTTTTTGTAAAGGATATTATCCCCATTTTCTCTAATAAACCTTATAAACTAATTGTCAAGAAAGTGAATAGTAAAGTAGATGCAAGCATTCGACTTCATAAAGAGTCTTTCATTGAAGCTATTAATAACATTATCAGAAATGCCGAACACCACGCTTTTGATGAATCTGCAAATGATGCAAGGGTAGAGTTTTATATTGATGGAAATGATGAAAAAATAATAATTGATTATACAAATAATGGAAAATGCTTTCCCTTGGAAATGAATGAAAAGAAATTTCTGTCTTTTGGTACAAAAAGTAGTGATAGCCCGGGTGAAGGATTGGGAGGCGCATGGATTGGCAAAGTAATAGAAGCCCATGATGGTTCCTTTGGAATAATTCGAGATGAAACCCCTGTCCATTTTAGAATAATACTTCCGAGAAAGGTTGTAAAATGAGTAAGAACAAGACGAGACCTTTAAATTTATTAATAGTAGATGATGATAAAGTGTATGTGGAATCGTTGAATAGGGATGCCCAAGGGTATCGTATAATTATGAAACATGTTTGCAATTTGGAGGAAGGGAAAATATTTCTTGAAAGTAAAGATGGCCGTTCCGTTTGTGGAGTTATCCTGGATGTTATATGTATGAAAAATAAAGAACAAAAAGTCGCTGATAAGAGCTTCATCACAGCAGCGCTAAAATACTTTGGGGAGAAATTGCCAAATATTCCAATTGTTGTATTGACAGGTGAGCCAGATGAATACAAAAACCTGAAAAATCTTTATAATGGTACTTGGGCAGTTTACTCAAAGGGACGAGATGAAAACAATATGTTATCGTACCTCCGAGATAAAGCACAAGAACTAGAAAGGGTAAAAATATTAAATAAATATTCAGATGTGTTTGAAATAATTGAAAATTATCTTGATGACGAAGCAGAGGAAGAACTTATAAATTGTTTAAAAAATATGAACAGCTCTGATTTTCCAACAATAAAAAATAATTTGAGTTGTTTACGTCGTTTACAGGAGAAAGTGTATATCGCATTAAACAAGGTGAATTATGAATTAGTCCCAAATGAATATATTGAAAATGGAATAGATGTTACCAAAATTTATAAGCATTTAGTTGAAAAAGGATATGTAAAAAGAAAGTCAATTATAGATAGATTTGCAGAAGTCATTTATAAGATTACAAGCGATAATGGAGCGCATACTCCATATGAAAATCCAGATTTTCCGCCAACAAAATATACCGTACAGGCTGTAACCTATGCGTTGCTCGATTTACTTTTATGGTTTAAAAAAGTTTGTGATGGTAAAACAATGTAGAAAAGTTTGAAAGATAATTTAATTTTGTCCTTAAACTCCTAAAATTGGAGGTAATTAAGGAGATAAATTTATGAATGAGTTAAAATGGAATTATGACGAAATAACTGCGTATTGGGCGAATAGGAGGGTTTAAGGTGTCGATTCTTTCAAATTGACAAATTGTATTTGAAGGGAAAAGTTTAAGGGTGCATCTTTTCCCCACTTCCGTGAGGACAGGGCCATTACGAAAGACTCGGATTGCTTGCAAAACCTTGATAAACAAGCCAAAGTCCACAATTTGGAAAAAATTTGACCAAATGGTTTACAAACTTTACGACCTCACGTCAGAGGAGATTGCAATTGTGGAGGGGGAGGAACAATAATCATGACGACCAAACGTCCACATCTCATAGTCATTGCTGGACCGAATGGCGCAGGAAAATCAACAACCGCTCCATCTTTGCTAAAAGGGACGCTTCATGTAACAGAGTTTGTTACATGAAGACCTGATTGCTCAGGAGCTGTCTGCCTTTAAACCAGAAATGACTGCATTTCATGCAGGACGTATTATGTTGGAACGGATACATTATTTAGCAAAAAAACGCGTTAATTTTTCTTTTGAAACTACATTAGCCAGCAAGACCTTTGCTCCGTTGATCACTGAATTACGCAAGACTGGCTATGTCTTTCATCTTGTATTCCTCTGGCTGCCAAGTGAAGAATTTGCCATTAACCGGGTGGCTGAGAGGGTTCGTATGGGCGGGCATAATGTACCGGAAGATATCATACGACGTCGTTATCATGCTGGCCTTCGGAACTTTTTTAACCTCTATCGTCCTTTGGCAGATTCATGGGTTTTTTATGACAACTCTGTTGCAAAGCCAACATTAATAGCTTATAGTAATCAGGAGCAGAGATTGATCGTACCCGATTCAATTATTTGGCATACTATTGTGAAAGAATATGGAAGTAAAAGAGAAACATAAAGACAGTATTGCAGAAGCATTTGCTAACCCGGAAAAAATAACTCATGCACTGGCGCTGGGCGTTCGTGACGCATTATTAAAACACAAACAGACTGGTAATCCTGTTGTTGTTTGGCGTGACGGAAAAATTGTTTGGCTTAAGCCTGAAGAAATTCCTGTGCACTCATAATAATTTTCACCCTTGTTGACCAAATCCTCATCTCAAAGCAAAAAGACCCCGATGCCGACACGTCGGCGCTGGAAAGACAGATTGACCAAATAGTTTATAAACTCTACGACCTGACATCGGATGAGATTGCAATTATGGAAGGAAAGATATGAAATCAGAAATATACTTTTCTTTAAAGACACCTCTTAATATTGAAGTCAGAACTACCGTTCAATATTGGGAATACCTTGTTACGTTCAAACATCCCATAATGAAAAGTAAGGAGGATATTGTAAAGTCTGTTTTGCAGATGCCTGATGAAATAAGACAAAGCAAAATAGATAAAGATGTCTTTCTTTATTACAAACAGTATGATAAACTGCATTGCGTGGTTGTCAGACACGCAGGAATGGAAGGTTTTTTAATAACTGCGTATCCTACCGATAAGGTAAAGGAAGGAGATGTAATATGGACAAAGTAATGGTTTATTACCACAAGGATTCGGACACAATGGATATTTGGTTCGGCAATCCCGAGGATGAAGTTATATGCGAGGAGGCAGGAGAAGGTATTATCCTTAAAAAGGATAAAAATGGAAAGACCATTGGTATTGAAAAACTCTATGTCAGTAAAACTGTTGGTATAGATAAACCATTGCCTATAGAGTTAGTAGTGGCTTAAAATACCAGTATCCCTTTATTACCCACATTGATCGAATCCTCGCCGCAAAACCGCAACAGCCTCCTCACTCCCCTCTAAAAAGAGGGAACTGAGGGGTGTGTAAAAATTCGTACTCCTTACACATAACGGTAAAGAGTTTTGTATGTAGTAACAAATTGTACTCAGAATCTATATAATTCGGTGCATCGGTAACAAACGGGATACAGCTTGTTTTTCTTGGTAACGCTTCTGAATCTCAAATATTTTTGATTATTCCAGATATTTCTGAATGAGTTCTCTTTGACGTTTCCGGCAACGTAATTTAAGGATTGGCAGGGTCTCACCGTCCCGTCAGGAAAGATGTATGCCACCATCCAGGGGCTTATGCAGCGATGCTTGTAACTGGAAGGCTTGAAATTGAAATCTGTGTAGTAGTGGCGAATCTCCGCATCTGTCAGGTTGGGATAAAAATGGATACGTGTCCGGCTGGTTCTTTTTTTAAGATTGTTGATACTGTTGAGTAATCGTTCTACATCAATATCAGGCAGTGTTTCCCGAACAAACCCGCGCCAGTCCAGACAGGTGATATTGAACTGGCGCGTAAAGATTTCGTTATGATGTGCGTATGTTTGATGGTTGAGGAAGATCAGGTGATGAAAGGTTATTGAGCTTGCCAAAAGGTCTTCTGCAACATCAACGATTTTGTCCAGATACAGGTAGTTTGTCTCAAAAATGGTACTTGATATATTGATAAGAGGGGTGCGGCAGTTTTTCTTTTCCTTCCATGCGTTCACAGCCTTTAGTCCCGTGGTTGCCCTGTCAAAGATACCTTCTGCGCCCCTTATTGTGTCGTGGATTTCACGAGGTCCATCCAGTGAGAATATAATTTCATCAATGCCAAGACCGACGACATCTTCGGCATACTTCTCCAGCATCATTGCATTTGTTATGATGTTGCATCTGAGACCTGCCTTTTTGATATAAGAAACCAACGCAGCCCAATCCCTGTAAAGGAGCGGTTCACCTCCAAAAAGGGTGATATTGGGTCCGTAAAATTTTACTTCATCAATGACGGATTTTAACTCATCAATAGAAAGTTCTGATTTTAAGGTCTCTGGGGGCAATTCTCGAGAAGAACCCGCAACTCCCCATTGTCCGCACATGGAGCACTGTAAATTGCATCGGTACGTAAGGAATAACGAAATGGTTTCCGGGTACGAACTGAACCCGTTCTTCAGGTGATAATTCAGGAACGACTTTGCCCGCTGTCCGAATGCCTTCATGGCGTATCGGGGCTGACTGATAGCCTTTTTAATAGCTCGCAAAAGATTTCTTCTGGGTATCATCTATATATTATGGGAATTTGTCCACGAAAGATGCGAAAATGGCGAAATGTCCTTCAGCCTCCGAGCCGGTTTTTTATAATATTTACAATTAAGGATAGTTTCTCAACATTCATCATCGGATGTGTGGGAATCAATAATAAATGCCTTGAAAAGTAGGTGGCGTTGGGGAACGGGTCTTTACCCAGATCATACCCCAAGTCATACACCCGATGAATTGGGTCGGGATACAGTTTTGTGCTCTCGATACCGTTTCCGTTAATTTTTTCAAAACAATTTTCCTTGGCGTTTTCATCGTCAAAAAGAACGGGGAATTGATTGAATATGGGAACCGTTTGTGGAAGCAATACAGGAAGCCTGATTCCTTTTGTTTTTGCCAGCATGTCAAGCAGGAACACGCCGTGGTCATACCGCTTGTTTAAAATCTTTGAGGCTTGTTCGAACAAGGCGCATCCGACACCTGCCTGGAACTTTGTATAAATGAAGCTCTCGAAGTCAGTATGCAGAGTTGTATACTTTAATTTGGATATAAGATCGTTGAATATCGTATAAAAAAATGGACGCACGGCAAGGGCTAATGCAATTAATTTCATTGCGATTTTTAATTTTGAAACGGAACCCAGTTCGGGCAATAAGGCGCACTCTGTTTTAATCGCTGCTGCAATTTCTTCCGTGTCAGTAACGATGCAACCACCTGAAAGGGTAGAGAGGTTCTTCCCCCGGTTGAAGCTGTAAAAACCTATATCTCCAAAGGAGCCGGTTGGGCGATTATCAATCGTACTGCCCAGTGAAGATGCTGCATCCTCCACAACAAATAGTGAATGTTGTTGTGCTATCTGCAGAACGTCCTCCATGTTCATCGGTAACCCAAACATGTGTACGGGAACGATACAGAGGGTATTTCCATTTATGTATTTTTCAAGAGATTGGGTGTCCATGTTGAAGGTTTTTAGAGAAATATCGCACAAAACAGGTCTTAATCCTGCTTTTTTGATGGGCAGAATCAGGGAAGGGGCAGTATAAGCAGGCAGGATGACCTCTGTTCTTTTTGAGACAGTTTTTAATGCCTTTAAGACGATATAAAAGGCGGTCGTCCCTGAATTGGTAAAATAGCAATACTTTTTATTTGTATATGCCTTTATAACCGATTCAAAGGTTATATTAGAGTGACTGCAAGAAGACAAGAATCCCTGTAATATATCTGAAAAAGAGACAGGCGTGCCTGCCGATGGGGTTAATAATTTCATGATTGCTTTATCCTTCCTGCCTCTATTAAAAATGCCTTTGCAATAAACTCAACGGGACAGCCGATAGGCAAAATCCCTGTGCAATGGAATTCATGGCGTTCAATGATATTGGAGATATCCTCGATCTTGTAAGCCCTTACCGGGAATTTTTGTTTTCTTGAATGCATCCAATACTTCAAGCGGATATACGGATTGGATTGATTGCGTATCTCTATGAGGAGTCTTCCTGTGGGTTTGCATATCCGCATTAGCTCCACAAGAAGTGTCTCGATTATATCGAGAGATGCCAGATTCAGTAACGTATTGACACAAACAACCCGATCGAAGGTCTCTGGTTTAAAAGGCAGTTGAAAGGCGTCCCCCCGGATCAAAGAGACATCTTCAATACAGTTGTCTGTAAAAATTCTTTTCGCCTCTTGCAATAACTCCTCAGATTTGTCGATGCCTACCAATAGTTTTTTATTTATTCCTTCATTTAAGAAGAATAAGCCATTTCCGCAGCATACATCCAGGATGGTTTCAGAATCATGGCACAATTCCCATGCCTTATTGCGCACCGCAGTTGTGATGTTGCCGAGAAACGCCTTCTTTCTTGAAACGCCTGAAATGTTCATAATATATCTTCCATGGTTTTGGCGATGTGCTGCCAGTCGAATTCCTTCTCCGCCCTGTTTCTGCCTGCCATTCCAAGACGATTGGCAAAGTTTTTGTCCGCCAGGATGCGCTCTATGGCATGGGCAATCTCACTTTCACTCCTGGGGTCAACCATGAGACCTGTTACGCCATCAACTACGGCTTCGCAACTACCCCCGGATTTGCCTGCAATTACCGGCTTGCCGCATGCGCTGGCCTCGAGAAATACTACGCCAAATCCTTCGTAATCCCCCTTTAACTGGTCGTGTGATTCCGTTTCGCGGTTGGGAAGTACAAAGACATCGCATAGATTATAATAGTCGGGCAACGATTCGTCCGCCACAAATCCGGCAAAAACAACAAGGTCTTGAAGTTTTAGATTATCAGCAAGCTTTTTGAGTCGTTGTTCTTCCCGTCCTTTGCCCACAATCATATATACTACGTTAGGAAATTGTTTTACAACATGAGACACGGCACGAATAACCATGTCGTGTCCCTTGCGTTCGTCCAGCCGTCCGACCGTCATGATAACCTGTTTGTCTTGCAGACGGTGTTTTTCAACAAGATACCGGGATTTCCCTTCTGGGTGGAAAAATACAGTGTCAACGCCTGGCACTATCGTGACCATCTTTTCCTGTGAAATACCCCATCGTTCATACTCGTGCATGGTAAATTCACTGTTCGGAACAAGCTCCTCTGCCTCTTCTATGACCTTCTTCATGAGCCATGACATCATCCGCGAATTGCCGAAGCGGAGAGTTTCTGAGCCATAGACGTACACGTTGTATTTTACTCCAAAGAGTTTTTTGCAGACAAGTCCGGCAGGACCTACAGAAAGAATTTGGCCACAGTGTAATTTACCGATATTATACTTTCTTGTGTAATAGAGCGTATAGAAAATATTTAACACCATCTTTAAAAGCTTGTCCTTGCCAGATTCACCGGTAGGTATCTTTTTTCGGATTATGTGAAATGGTTCTTTTTTGTCGAACTCATCGCATCCAGGCACTTTTGGCGCTAATATCATAATCCTGTCGGGTGGAAGGCGTTTCCAGATTTGATAAAAGACCGTTGAAATTCCGCTCACAATTGGCGGGAAGTCATTGGTAATCAGCAGGCTGATTTTTTTTGAACTTTCGGGTTTAATTTTCATTCAAGCTAATTTAGAGGCTTTGTGGAAGAATATTTCAGTTTTTGGACTTGTAATAATTTGCAAGCCCGGTCATATATCCTTTTGTTCCCCAAATCACTATCATGGGATTCAGCCGTTTACAAGCGGATAATATGAGACGTATAAAACTTGAAATAATAAATATAGGAAACAAATATTGGCTAAAATTTTTCAGGAAAAAAAGCATGTTGTTGTGCCCGTACCAGTAAAACCACTGTTTGTAATTCTCCGCGCGGCAGCCGCCCTTGGTGTCTTTTAAATGGATAAGTTCTGCCTTTG
>Ga0209317_1002450_pt1 | contig 13498 bp, 12 predicted proteins | sample RifGroB2_FD_183994 | JGI IMG/M metagenome (GOLD analysis project Ga0209317, IMG submission 183994) | Soil microbial communities from Rifle, Colorado, USA - Groundwater B2 (SPAdes) (version 2) | ecosystem: Environmental > Terrestrial > Soil > Unclassified | place: Rifle, Colorado | collected...
CCGAAAGGCTGTACGAGAGCTGCTGAAAAAGTTAGGGTTGTATGAAGAGTGGGATGTAAACAGGAAGGCCGAAAGTGTCAACAGAATTAGCCTGGAAAAAGTTTCAGTCTAGACTAGACAGAACAGTTATCCCGAATACGGAGGATGAAGAGTTCATCGTCGTGGCGGAAGTGGTCCAGGCATGTAGCATATGACTATCTCATCAAAACTTGATTTTCAGTTGGCATATAAGAGGACGCGGTTTTATCACGGAGAGCGTTCCTTTGTAAAGAATCCATTTATTTTTACATGGATTGAATCTAATCTTGAGTCTTGGATTACGAATCTGGTTGCTAAGATTGATTCCGAATATTTGCCGCATGAAGCGCACATTTGTCTTGCGCCTAAGCCCAAGTGGCTGTTGCGAAAAGGCAGTGTGGTTGATTTAAGAGATGAGGTGCTATTGAATGCGGTTATTGGCGCCATTTATCCGCAGATATGGGGGTTTGTGGGTTGGTCGCAAGGCAGCATTGATATGGGCCATCAGTTAAACCCTAACCATTTGGATATTGAGTGGATTAAAAACCGGCTTATTGGATGGCGCACATGGACAGACAAATCGCGTGACTTGCTGAATCAAGGATATACACACGTTGTCATAGGAGATATCACGAGCTTTTACGACAATATTGATTTAAAACTGCTGGCATCAGATATTAAAAGCATATGTGCCGATACAGCTTTGGTCGATATACTCATAAAGTGTTTGAGCCGTTGGGCACTGCCGAACGGACGAGGTTTGCCGCAAGGATTCTCTGCCAGCGATATATTGGCTAAATGCTATTTAAACTCAATCGACAAACGTATAGCGGATTTCGGACAGCCGTATCTGCGATATGTCGATGATATACGAATCTTTTGCAGGAGCCACCAGGAGGCAAAACGGACATTAATTGCATTGTCGGACCTCCTTGTTCACCGAGGGTTAGCGCTCCACTCTGGAAAGACAGAGATAGTTTCGATAGCCCAGGCGAAAGAAAAGTTTGCTGGCCCTATCCCTCTAATAGATTCGTTGATAAAGAAAGTTGCAGAAACAATGCATCTTGATCCATATGGAACGACATTGGACATGGATCGCGAATTTAGTGCGCGGCCTGACAGCGTTCCCCCCGAAATATTCGAAGAAGCTTTTAAAGTGTATATCATAGAAAAAGCAATTTTTGATAAGACATTGTTTAGGTTCCTCCTTACTCGATTGGGAAGAGTTAAATCATATTATGCCATCCTTTATTGCTTGCGTGTTTTAAATGAGCATCCTGAAGAGACAGCCCCTGTCTTAAAATATTTCTCCGCTGCTAATCTTAGAAAAGAAGATGAGGAACGGCTTCTTGAGTTCCTCGCCTCAGAAGATTCAGTGTATGAGTATCAACAATATGAAATCCTAAAATGGCTTTATGAAGAGTCGAGATTTCCCCGGAAACTAATTGAGATTTCTCGTGCATGGTATTTCAATCGGAATAAACCAGAGTGGTTGCGAACATATTGTGCTGCGATTTTAGGGGACAATGGGACTTCTGCCGATCTTGAACGAATTGCGGAAGAATATCGTCGCGCAACCTCTCAGATTGAGAAAGCCGTTATCGCTACTTGCATAAAGAATATGGAAAAGTCTCGCAGAAATTCAATTTATGGAAACATCCAGTCAGATGGTGACTTAATTAAACGAGCTGTTAATGTAGCAAAAGCCGGATAACGCGCGCGAGAGAGATTTAGAGGACAGGGAACGAAGCTGCTATGCCTCCCAAAAGACGAAAAGCAAAGCGGGCACAAAATAAAGGTATTGAGAAAGCTGGATTGCCGCCAGAGCCTAAGAGTTTCAGTGGCGATGTTCATTGGAAATATTTGTTCCTGATTGCTCCTTTTATTCCATTCCTTTTAGAATTATTCCATCCGCGTTATACGTTCCAGATTATTCTGTGCGCTTGGGCGGCGATTTGTGCGGGCACTTTTTCATTTTTAGTCTTCAGAGCAGAAAAAGAACTCTTCAGTGTACAGCCAGGCAATATTCTTATGTTTCAGGTAATTGCATTTGCATTGGCTATTACCAGTTTTGGAATAATGTACTACTGGCTCTGGCAGATTACTCCGGCAGGGTTCGTGATTGATTCTTCGTTCGGAAATTCCAATGTAATTAGTTTTATATATTTTGCCTTTCAGTTAATTCCTGGAGTCGGGGATTCTCATATAGTGCCTAGTGGAAGTTTTGTGAAAGGTTTAATTGTATTGCAGGAATATGTGACATTGGTGGCTATTATTAAGACTTTCCCACTAACAGTAATAGACCATTTTATTGAACACAGATCGGCTGGATCACTTGACCCACTTGCACCAAATGCGCCAGAGATTGGTTTGAGTTCTGTTACGGAAGGACTACCATATGTTCACCGATTAATCTTGGAATCAGGAATGCATACGGAGGGGCAAGGGAATTACGGCGTTAAATGGAGTATTTGGTTTCTGGCCCCAATTATCCTCTCGGCACTGTCATTAATGATTCCTGGTGGCTATTCCAGAATATCTGGATGGGGAATATTTGTTGCGTTGCTATTTGCATGTGGCCTGTGTGTCTTCTTGATGGATTCCTATCGTCAAGTTATGAGGTTCCGGTTCAACTCATTTGATCAGTTTTATTTTCAGATTATTCTTTGGGTGGCGCTTGGCCTCTTATTTTCTGGGCTTCATAGATGGCTAAGCATGCTGGAACCTTCTTTATACACACTAGTCGGCTCTAATGTGGGCGTCTATGACTTTATACTTCTGGGATTCCCGACAGTCGTGCCAGCAGGGGTTGCCCAGATTAAGGTGGCCGGCACTGCGAGTAGACTTATACAAATCTTCGAGGGCGTTGTTGGAATATGGTTTATTATTGGGGTTGTTGGCCCATTATTGTGCAGTCAAGGGGAGCGACTGCAAAAGTGGAGAAAGTATCAGCGTCTCGCTTTTAATTTGATGGGTAAGGCAAGTAAATAGGCAGGGCAGCCTGTGAGTAAAGGACACGGCTTTCGGAAATAGCATAACACCCCCTATGCTTTTTACTTCAGTAAGGGCAATAAGATGATTAAAGTTCCAATCAATCCGAATATATTGAAATGGGCCATGCGCCGCAATAAGATTGGCCCAGAGGCACTTGCTCTCTCACTAGATGAGCCAATTGAAAAGATTAATTCCTATATAAACGGTTCGGAGCATCCACCGTTGGGAATGCTTGAAAAGATTTCCTATTCCAAACTAAAAATACCCTTAGCATTGTTTTTCTTTCCTGAGCCCCCATCTCTTCCTGATTCTGTTGCAAAGTTTAGGCGGTTGCCGGAAAGTGAGCAGCGGAAAATCTCTGTTGGGATACTTGCGGCAATAAGACTTGCACAGTCATTTCAGGACTCATTGGAAGCATTAATCGAACAGCCGGAAAATGATTTTAATGAAATTAAATCGTTGTCATCATTTGAGGCCTCAAGGATAGCTGCGAAAGCAAGAGAGAAAATTGGGGTTTCAATAAAAGAACAACTCCGCTTTCGCTCTGCAGAGAACTTTTTAAGATTTCTCCGTCATAAGCTTGAGCCTTGGGGTGTCTTTACTTTTAAAGGTTCCTTAGAAGACAGAGCCATCTCTGGTTTCTGTTTGGATGCAAGAGAATTTCCGATAATTTATATTAACAACTCCAATTCTTTCACTCGTCAAGTGTTTACTTTGGCGCATGAGTTGGGGCATTTGTGTTTTGGTCTTAGCGGAGTGACCGACATTGACGAATCATATATTTCGGAAATGGATAACCACAACAAGAAGCTTGAGGTTAAGTGTAACCAGTTCGCCTCGGCCTTTTTACTTCCCGAATCAGAGAACGCAGCAATTATCCGCTTATTCAGCAAATTGAATATCGGAGGTGTGGAAGAGGCTGCGCATATATACTCAATTAGCCGGGAGTTTGTGTTGCGACGCTTGCTGCAGCTGGGGGCGGTTTCAAGTGAAGTCTATGAGTCTTGGGCCGCGAAGTGGAACAAAGACTATTTAAGAGCCCGCCGTGAAAAGGATGGTGGTGATTACTACATTACCCAACTGGCATATTTAGGAGAAACATACGCTCGGGCTGCATTCAGGCGGTTTCATGCCGGCCAGCTAACTCATTCAGATTTGGCGACCTGTCTGAATATTAGGACCTCAAAAGTTCTCAATCTTGAGGCTTATTTAAGATGAGCATGTATATCTTTGACACAAACATCTTTATTCGCCTTAAGTCTTACTATCGGTCAAGGTTCTTAACAATATGGGAAAGGCTTGACGCTTTGAGTGGGGGTGAGTTGTATTCTGTCCGTGAAGTTTACAATGAGATAAAAGATGACAAAAGTTTTGTCACCGACTGGGTCCAAGCGCACAGAAGCATATTCCGGGATCCCACACAAAAGGAATTTGAGTTTGTTCGAACCATCTTTGAAAATAGACATTTCCAAGGGCTAATTCGTCCAGGGCAAATTAATCAGGGTAGTCGAGTCGCAGACCCATTTGTAATCGCTGCGGCAGAAGTGTATGCCGGCACGGTTGTAACGGAAGAACGGTTTGTTCCCAATGGCGCGAGAATTCCCAATATATGTAAGCACTACAAGATCCCCTGTATAAACATGGAGGAATTTCTGGCCGCTGAAGACTTACCGTAACAATTGTTAGCTTTTGTTACCCCGACACACCGTTGTCGGGGTGATCTGCTATACTTTTAACGTAAAACAGCGTTACCTGGCCTGATATTTTCAAAAGATGTAACATATCAGTGATGGATGTGCTTACTAAGGCCCAGCGGCGCCGGAATATGCAGGCAATAAAGGCCTCCGGCACCGGGATAGAGAAAACATTGCGTAAGGCGCTTTCTGCGGAAGGCTTCCGCTATCGCCTGAATGCAAAGAATGTCTTGGGAAAACCTGATTTAGCGTTTGTCCGTGAGAAAGTAGCAGTTTTTTGTGACAGTGAGTTCTGGCACGGTAAAAACTGGCAGAAAGAAAAGAAACGGATCGGGACAAATAGAAAGTTCTGGCATGAGAAGATTGAAAGCAATATCCGCCGGGACAAAAAGGTTAATCGCGGCCTGAAGAAAGAAGGCTGGACCGTGTTAAGATTTTGGGGAAAGACTGTCAGCAAAGAGACAGATAAATGCGTTTTGAAGATTAAAAAGGCGTTATGCGTACAAAAGAAATTAAAAAAGTAAAAACCGGCACTAAAGCCAAAAAGGTTTTGTCTGCTAAGTATAAGAACCCCGCAATGAACCCCGGCAAAGCTAAGGAGCCTTATCAGCCTCACTTCGGAGAGAGTGCTGAAATCCCTTTCCCTGGTCCCAACGCGCCTAAATTTAAGTTCATCGACTTATTTGCAGGCATAGGCGGTTTCCGGATGGCATTCCAGAAGGCAGGGGGGAAATGTGTCTTCTCGTCTGACTGGGACAAATATTCCAGAGAGACATATGAAGCTAATTACGGGGAAAAGCCTGCCGGGGATATCCGTCAGGTAAAGTTGTCGGATATTCCGCGGCATGACATCCTGTGTGCCGGATTCCCCTGCCAGCCTTTTAGTATTGCCGGTGTTTCCAAGAAGATCAGTTTGGGCCGGAAGCATGGGTTTGAAGATGAGCGCCAGGGAAATCTGTTCTTTGAAATTGCCAAGATCCTTAAGGAAAAGAAGCCGAAGGCTTTCCTACTTGAGAACGTTAAAAATCTCCGTGGACACGATAAAGGCCGGACCTTTGAGATAATATACAACACGCTCACGGAAGAGCTCGGATATAAGGTCTTTTATAAAATTATTGATGCACAAAGCGTTGTCCCGCAGCACCGGGAACGTATTTACATAGTCGGGTTCAAAGATACTACCACAGATTTTGTCTTCCCGGAGTTCCCCAAAGAGGGCCCTAAGCTGGGAACAATACTGGAGAAGAATGTCCCGTCCAAATACACCCTGACCAGTAATCTCTGGGGATATCTTCAGGCTTATGCCCGTAAACACGCGGCAGCGGGAAATGGTTTTGGCTTCGGTCTGGTAAAACCCGACGATGTTACCCGCACGCTGAGCGCAAGATATTACAAAGACGGCTCTGAAATACTTGTCTCACAGGGCTCCGGAAAAACTCCCCGCCGACTGACTCCTACGGAATGTGCGGCATTAATGGGTTATCCGCCCAATTTCACAATTCCGGTCTCTGATACCCAGGCTTACCGACAGTTTGGAAATTCTGTGGTTGTTAAGGTAGTGGAAAGACTTGCTGCAGCAATTACTAAGCAGATTTGCTGAATAGCATTGTTCAGATCTGCATTTCGGGGGATTAATGACAAAGTTTTCTGAAATATTGGAAGGCATTGCATTTAAGAAGCTTGCTTCCGTTGATTTGCCGGATATCACGTCAAACCAGCACGAAATCAATGGCAGCACTGCCTTGCGCAAATTATTTAACAACCGGGATGTTGCCGGACAGATTTCCTGGCACTACATCTCAGAAGACGGCAGTCAGGAGGAGACCGGCAACTTCCGGTTTTACGATGCCCGCAAAAGAAGTGCGGCAAAAACCAGGCGTTCCGAATGGCGGCTGTATTATTCCGGAGGGTTTTTGGGCACAGCCTCCCCGGGTGATTCCCTCCTGATAATCAAGACAAAGAAAGGCGAAGTGCATGGTGTGATTATTTCTGAAGGGAGCCAGCTCGCTAACGCTGTTGTAAAAGTATTCTCTATCAGCGAGTTCCATTCCGCATATGAATTGGTTAGCGAAAAGACATTCAAGGCGGAAATTAATTACCTGAATGCCAGAGTCTTGGCAGAATGCGGCATCGAGATCCCGGAAAGCCCGTCGGATCTAGGAATTGTAACTACTGCTTTCGGACTCAGATTCCCTTCAACCGCAGAAATGTCAAAACTCGCACGTGATAATGCCAGGTTTGATATTTCAGACTTAGACGGAACGCTTATGACTTGGTTGCTCCGTGAGGAGCAATTCTTCTATGCACTGGAGAAGCAGATAATAGGCGACAAGTTAGCGGGCGGCTTCAAATCGGCAGATGACTTCATTAAGTTTTCGTTGAGCGTACAGAACAGGCGCAAATCCAGAATGGGGCATTCTCTTGAAAACCATATTGAGGAGATTTTCAAGATCAACAAAGTAAGCTATGAAAAGAATGTCCGCACCGAGAGGGGAAACAAGCCCGACTTCATCTTCCCGGGTGCCAGACAATATTCAATGGCAGCATTCGGCGCTACAGATATTAAAATGCTCGCGGCAAAATCTACCGTAAAAGAGAGATGGCGGCAGATTCTTGAAGAAGCTGACAAGATTCCTGTTAAAAATCTCTGCACCATCGACCCAGGCATCTCAGAAAAACAACTCGCGCAAATGATTGAGAAAAAAGTCGAGTTGGTCGTGCCTCTCCAGATTCAGACTGCATACAGCAATTCCTGGAAAAAACAAATGCGCTCCTTCGGGGAATTCGTAGATATTGTGAAGAAACTTTAAGTAGGCAGATCCTAATGTCGCAGCGAGCTTTCTGAGCTTTTGGTTCCTTATGGAGATCATATACATCATTCTCAATTCCTGTCTGCCCATACAATTTTAGGGCAAGCGTGTTAATTTGCGAAGAATGATCTGAAGGAATTTATGACCAACGGCGACAAAGAACCGCAAAAGCAAAGCCCGATAGTTCTGTACACCGCGCCTGACGGCAAGGTTACGGTAGATGTCTATTTTGCGAACGACAATTTCTGGCTGACCCAGAAAGATATGGCGGAATTGTTCGCGGTTAAGATCCCGGCTATCTCCAAACATCTAAGAAACATCTATGACAGCGGCGAGTTGGTCCCGGGCGCAACTATTTCCAAAATGGAAACAGTTCAAATGGAAGGCGGCCGCAAGATCTCGCGCGATGTGGAGTTTTATAACCTGGACGCCGTTATTGCCGTGGGGTACCGGGTAAACTCCCTGAAAGCCACCCATTTCCGCATTTGGGCCACCAACACTTTGCGGGAGTACATTGTTAAAGGCTTTGTCCTTAACGACAGGATGCTTAAGAACGGGCGGCCATTCGGCAAAGACTATTTCGACGAGTTACTGGAGAAAATACGCGAGATACGCGCCAGCGAGCGACGGGCTTATCAGAAGATCGCCGATATTTTTGAGCAGTGCAGCAGCGACTATCAAGGCAACAGCGAAGAGACCCAGCTTTTTTACCGCATAGTCCAGAACAAATTGCACTTCGCCGTTACGGGCCACACCGCTGCGGAGATCGTCTATAACCGCGCGGACAGCAAAAAGCCGTTCATGGGCATGACCACCTGGAAGAACTCGCCGAAGGATAAGATCCTTAAAAGCGATGTGACTGTCGCTAAAAATTATCTAAACAAGACCGAGCTTTCCAAGCTGGACAGGCTGGTGGGGATGTTCATTGATTTTGCCGAACTGCGGGCGTTGAACCGGAAGGTTATGACAATGAAGGACTGGCTTGTGTATGTGGAGAAGTTCCTGAGCTACACGGACCAGAAAAGCCTGCCGGATGCCGGCCGTATCTCGCATGATAAGGCGGAGGCCAAGGCCCATGCCGAATATGAAAAGTTCCGTATCCAGCAGGACCGCGACTATATTTCGGATTTCGATAAAGCGTTCGCGAAGTACCTGAAAGGCGGGGAGAATAAGTGAGCGGTTGCTTTAGTGGGGAATTGCCGGGGTGTGCAGTGGAATTATTATGGCGTCGTCGCAGGCCGAGCGGCTTAAGCCCTACGCCATAGACGTTAAAACTCCGGTGAATCCCGTTCACTGGTTCCTGGACGGCAAAGATGATGTCCGCTCTTCCTATTACCTCGATGACGTCGCCACCGAGTCCCATGTGCAGGGCCTGGAACTGGACTGGGCCTGCGTAACCTGGGACGCGGACTTCCGTCATTCCGCCAACGGCTGGCAGAACTGGAGCTTCAAAGGCAATAAGTGGCTCAGGATCAATAAAGAAGAGCGCCGGAACTACCAGAAGAACGCTTACCGCGTGTTATTGACCCGCGCGCGGCAAGGCATGGTGCTGGTGGTGCCTGAGGGCGCGGCCGACGACCACACCCTCCAGCCATCATTTTACAACTCCACATACGAGTACTTAAAAGAAATAGGTTTCAGCGAGCTATTATATACGCGGGGACATAATGTATAGGAGGCACAGATCAAATCCTCAAGTAAATTTGCCTTGGTGGTTTTACGCACTTTTAGGCATAGGCGCTTATGCGCTCTCGGGCTATTTCAAAAATAGCAACTTGGCCCATTTTTCTTTATTGCCAGCTTTCGCGCCGTTACTTAAGCTTGCCGCGGGGTTCCTTTTTGTAATAGCTGTTCTTGTATTGCTCTGGCAGTTGATAAAATCTGCGCTTGGGTTAAATCTGCTGGCCCGGTATGCTTCGCCCAGATCCGCACTCACCCGTTTCGGCCTGGAGATGGGGAAAGAGTTGTTCCGTGTGAGCCTGCGCAAATGGGAGAACGGCGGCAGGTCCTCCGGCGCGCAGCCAGGTGCTGCGGAGGCTCGGGCTGTTTCAGGTAAGGCCCTGATCTTGGGGGAAAGCGGCGCCTGGCGGACTTTCAGGGAAAAGCTGGCGGCACGGAATATTTACGTTGTGCGGCCGGAGGAACTGCAGCCGCTGTTGCAGAATATGCGCGCGGCATGCAAACCGTCAATCGACCGTTTTCACTCTGAGATAGCCGCCTGTGTGCGGTATAAGAATGCCCGGATCTCCCTGCTGCGCGCCGAGCCGGGCATTTTCAGCGCCTTGATAAATTGGTTCCTCATTCTGAAAACTAAATACGATATCTCACGCCTTTTCGCTCTGGAGCAGCGGTATGCCGCACTTCTGGCCGGAGACATAGCCGAGGTGGAGGCGGCACTACAGTCGCCCGAATTGGCCGGTGCTTTGGCGGAGTTGGAAGTTATAGAGAAGCTAAAGGAATTGCCCGGCGACTGCATAGTGCTTAACGATGTCCGGCTGAAGGCTCGCAAGATCCGAAAGTTCAATGGGGGGGCGGCGTTGAGGAGCGCACAGCTGGACCATCTGGTTATCACCCCGGCCGGTGTATTTGTGCTGGAGACCAAGCGCTGGAGCCGCAAGTTCGCCCAGGAGGGCGTCTACCACGATCCCTTCGACCAGGTTCAGCGCGCGGGCAACGTCTGCTTCAACCTGCTTAAAGCGGAATTCGGCGGGGTCATGGTGCGCAACGTCATAGTATGCGCGGGCAGCCTGCCCACGCCGCCGGAGGAATCCTTTACCAAGGTAACTAATATAGCCGGCCTGAACGGCTATATACTCTGGTTCAAGGAGAAAGCGCTTGATCCCATTGCTATCCGCGATATCCGCGAATACTTGAGGGCCGGCATGCCGCCGCCCCTGGCGGTCGCCCACAGTACGGAGCTTGCTCCGGCTGAGCGGCTTAACAGCGCTTTCTTGCGTGAAACACTGCAGCATGCCGAGCGCGCGGGGTTCGGCGAGGCGGCGGGGAAGAGCCGGGCGGTGTTGATCCCCACCGAACCGCCGCCGCTAAAAGCCCACGAGGATGTAAGATACATGCCGCCCGCCATGCGCAAAGAGCTTGAGGAGAAGGAAAAAGATAAAAGGCAGGCGCTTCTTTCGAACAAGAGCGGGGAGCCGACTGCCCCCGGAATAGAAGTACCTCATTGGGTTTTGCCGCCAAACGCCCCTAAAGATTTAAAATACATGCCGCCCTCCATGCGGGCGGAATTCGAAGAAAAATAGTTTCTTCGCAGTTTCATGCCGTTTTAAAACCCCCAAAATCTCCAAAACCATCCCGACAGCCCCTTGTCGGGTTGGCCTGCTATGCTATTTATACGGCAAGGGGGGCGCTAGATGAAAGGATCAGAAAAAAAGAAGGAACATTCTTTGAGTGCGACGTCACTGCCAGTTGAAGGGGCTGGATTTAATGCGCTCCTGGGCAGATTGCGCGGCATTATACAGCAGGCGCGCAGCCAAGCGCTGCGCGCGGTGGATCTTGTGCAGGTGCGCACCTGCTGGGAAGTTGGGCGGCATATTGTTGAATTTCACCAGGGAGGTGCGGTTAAGGCGAAATATGGGGCGCAACTGCTCAGCAGCCTGGCTGAAAAACTTACGGGTGAATTCGGTAAGGGTTTCGATGAACGGAATCTGCGTAATATGAGGGCTTTCTTTCAGGCATTCCCAATTTGGAACGCACTGCGTTCCGAATTGAGCTGGACCCATTACCGGCTATTGTTGCGCGTGGAAGATGGGCCTGTCCGGCAGTGGTACATGAACGAGTCTGCCGACCAGAACTGGGGAAGCCGCGCTCTTGAGCGGCAGATCGGCACGCTGTATTATGAACGGCTTCTTGCCAGTAAAGACCGAAAGCCAGTGCGCCGCGAAGCGGCCACAATGATAGCTAAAGCGGATAAGACCCCAAGGGATTTTGTTCGCGACCCGGTGCTTTTGGAGTTCCTCGGCTTACCAGGGTCCGGGAAACTTCTGGAATCCAATCTGGAGCAGTCTTTAATAAAGAATCTTCAACACTTCCTGCTTGAGCTCGGCAAAGGCTTCGCTTTTGTGGCTCGGCAGCAGCGGCTCAGTACGGAAACCAAGGATTTTTACGTAGACCTTGTCTTCTATAATTTCCAACTGAAATGCTTTGTCTTGTTCGACCTTAAAACCAAAGAATTGTCGCACCAGGACATTGGGCAGATGGATATGTATGTCCGGATGTATGATGAACTTAAGCGGGGTGCGGGGGACAATCCTACTGTCGGCATTATTCTGTGCGCGCAAAAAGACGCTTCGGTTGTGCGGTTTTCCGTGTTGAAAAAGCATAAGCGGCTCTTCGCCACCAAATACCGGCTTGTTCTGCCGTCCGAGTCCGAATTGCGGGCGGAACTTGAGCGGGAGATGAAAAACTCTCACCAATAGTGAGAGAATTAGGCAGCAGGCGGCTGCCCAATTGTAAAGGACGGCCATAAACCGGGAACCTTTTCCTGTTATGGGCCAAAATTGCTGTTTCTTGCCCACAGGGACCAGATACTTGACCAAAGCCTGGCTACGCTGCGCAATGTGTTGAAGGACCCGACTTCGGGGTGCGCATGGGCGGGCCGCATGGTACGCCCGCAACTAAAGACCATCTATTCTGCACTATCCAAACGGCTACTCGCCCGGGATCCTGCTTGGCTTAACCGCCACCCCCGAGCGCATGGACGGGGAAAGCTCCTCCGACCCTGTAAGCGTGGAAGACGACAGGTTCTGGCAGGCGGGGAAATACAGCACCAGCGCGCTGGAGCAGGCCTATGTGGACGACGCCGGCCAGGCCGGCACGCGTGTAACTGCCATTTTAAACGCCTTGCAGCGCTACCAGCTGGGCGACCTGACCCGCACCAAAGGCATCGGCTTCTGTGTTTCTATACGGCATGCCGAATTTATGGCGGCAAAGATTACAGAGAAGGGGATAAACTCCGTTGCCGTTACCAGCGCTACGCCTGACGACGCCCGCAAGCGCGCGGTGCGGGAGCTGAAAGCGGGTGTTGTAAAGTTTGTGTTTACGGTTGATCTCTTCAACGAGGGCCTGGATATCCCGGAAGTGAACACGGTGCTATTATTGCGGCCCACGGACAGCCTGACGGTATTTTTACAGCAATTGGGGCGCGGCTTGCGGCATTCCTCCGGCAAAGATTATCTGCAGGTGCTGGACTTTGTGGCCCAGATGCACCGCCGTTACCGCGTGGACCGCAAATTTGCGGCGCTGCTGCCGGGGACCCGCTACAACATAGAGCGGGAGATCGAGCACGGCTTCCCGCACGTGCCGCCGGGCTGCGCCATTCATCTGGAAAAACAGGCCATGGCCGCCGTGCTTAAAAACATCCGGGCCGCCTATTCTAATTTGCAGAACTATATCCCCGAAACTTTAAAGACCTTCAGGCAGGATACGGGCAAAGACCTTACGCTTACAAATTACCTGGCCGCGTACGCTATCGAGCCGGAGCGCATGTTCAAGGACCGCACCTAGACGCAGTGGAAGGCCGCCGCGGGCCTGGCGCCGGCCCCGGCTGACCCGGACCTGGCTGTTCTCGGCGCCGCCGTAGCCCGCACTTGCCAGATCACCGCGCCGGGTTACCTTGGCGCCATCAGGGACCTGCCGGCCAGCGGCCTTAGCCTTGTTGGCGAGGACGCGGCCGCGGCCAATATGCTGTACTCCCTGCTGTGGGATAAGAAAGGCGAGCAGCGCGGCCTGGAGACCGTCCAGGCTGCCTTCCAGCGGCTTGCGGCTAACCCCAGCATCCTTGCCGACCTGCGCGAGGTGGCCGACTACCAGATGGACGTTACCCTGTGCGCCGGGCATAAACCTTACCCGCTGCCCCTGGAACTGCACGGCAACTATACCAACAACGAGATCCAGGCCGCCTTTGGCGGGGTCGCTCTTGCGACTTTTCCGCCACCACCTTGTACAAGGACTACCCCATAAACG
>Ga0209317_1002455_pt1 | contig 13478 bp, 9 predicted proteins | sample RifGroB2_FD_183994 | JGI IMG/M metagenome (GOLD analysis project Ga0209317, IMG submission 183994) | Soil microbial communities from Rifle, Colorado, USA - Groundwater B2 (SPAdes) (version 2) | ecosystem: Environmental > Terrestrial > Soil > Unclassified | place: Rifle, Colorado | collected...
GGCGATGCCGGCCATCTGGTCCGCCGAACGCAGCGGTGACGCCTTGGCCAGCAACGTCTTGAGGTCCTGGAAGCCGTAGCTCCGCCCTTTGAAGCTCTTGGTGTATTTCATGTCGGTTGTCTGACCCTCATGCTACTTCCGTCACGGGGAAGGTGCTCCAATTAGCGGTGTTATAACATGTTGATTTTGTCGCAATCAATTAAATTCCGTTGGATTTAGGGCTCATCCGGCTCTATTGATCCGGTTAGCCGTTTTCCTAAAAGAATCCCGTACTGACGAAGTTTGACGAAGGGTCGCGCCTGTAAATTGCACATTTCAGCCGGTTTTGTGGATTTTCCAGAGCGCGACCCCTACTGATCCTAAAAAATAAGCAAAATTCTGGTATTTGCCCAATGAATTAGCAGGTGTTTCTTTGGGAAGGCAACTCCACGCCGCGTCGCCGCAAGAGTCCTCATTGTGTGTAACATGCGGTAACTTCGATAGTTTGTGCTAGTCTGCCGCGGAGTTTTCATACTTTTCATAAAAATAGTATTACGTTGGCCTGCCAGTTGCACCCATGAACAACCAATGAGGTCAAAGGCGACCGGCGCAAGCTCGTCGTCTTTTTCTATTGCCGCCGGTTATGTAGATGACCCGTACTCAAATTACAGGAGGAGGTAACGATGAGAGTCAAGCGGTGGTTGTTGATGGCGCTGTTTTTGGCTGCGGTCTGTCTGACGGTGACGGCGTGCCAGTCGGGCGGCAAGGAAGCTCAGGACGCCAAAGCTCAGGGGAAAGGTCCTCTGCGGATCGCCTACAGCGACTGGCCCGGCTGGGTAGCCTGGGAAATCGGCATCCAAAAGGGGTGGTTCAAGGAAGCCGGCGTAAACGTGGAGTTCCAGTGGTTCGAATACGCACCCTCGATGGATGCGTTTGTGGCGGGTAAGGTCGATGCGGTTGCCATGTCCAACAGTGACACGCTCGTGAACGGTGCCAAAGGGAAAAAAGGCACCATGATCCTGATCAACGATTACAGTAACGGCAATGACATGATAGTGGCCCGACCCGGCATCAAGTCCATCAAGGACCTGAAAGGGAAGAAGGTGGCCTTGGAGGTCGGCCTCCTGGAGCACCTGATGCTGAACAATGCCCTGCAGAAGAATGGCATGAAGTCGGAAGACGTGAAGCTGATCAACACCCCGACCCATCAAACTGCCCAGACGCTGGCATCAGGCGATGTTGACGCCATCGCCGCCTGGCAGCCGAACTCTGGTCAGGCTCTCAAGGCAGTGAACGGCGCAAAAGCCATTTTTACGAGCGCCGATGCCCCGGGCCTGATTTACGATGCGCTGGTTGTGGACCCCCAGAGCCTTGCCGATCACAGGGAGGACTGGCAGAAGGTCGTCAAGATCTGGTACAGGATCATCGACTACATGAAAGACCCGGCCCATGAGAAGGAGGTCCTCAACATCATGTCGGCGCGCGTCAATGTGACGCCCGCGGAATACGCCACCTACATGAAGGGAACCCGTTTCCTTTCCCTCCCGGAAGGGCAGGCGGTGTTCAAGAAGGGGGATAGTCTCCAGTCGCTTTACGGTTCCAGTAAGAATGCCGACGATTTCAACGTAGCCAACAAAATCTATGACAAGCCGCAGGATATCGAAAGCTACATCGATTCGACTTTTGTAGACAACCTCAAATAATGAAAAGGAATCTGTATGAAACGCGCGACTTTACGACATCTGCTGGTAGCGACGGCACTTCTCTGTACCTGTGCGAAAACGGTCCATGCAACTCCCGCGGCCCAGGTCTGGATACCTTCTACGGATACCCAGCCGTTCGGTACGGTGCGACTTAACATTCTCAACTTCTTCCGCGCATCGGGGGTTCCAAGGTCTACCACCGCCTCCCGCGATCCGAGCATGCTCGATATCGGGCCGACGATCGGCATCCTTCCGTATGAGAAAATCCAGATGGAAGCCGGCTTCGATTATATGACCCTTGCCGGAGATCCGAATGACAATCACCCGTTCTCTTTCAATGCAAAGATTGCGACTCCGGAAGACTCGCTCTGCAAGTTCTCTCCAGCGCTGGCCATCGGCGGCTACAACCTGGGACCTTCGGTCTCGGCCGTCGATGCTCCCTTCGTGACCTCCGGCCAGAACATCGTCTATGCCTTGGCAGCGCGGACTCTCCCGGTGGTTGGAAGAATTTCCGCCGGCTACTACCGGGGGAGCAGACACGCACTGGTCGACAGCCGCCTCGATCCGGAAAAGGCGCAAAACGAAGGGCTGCTCCTCTCCTGGGACCGGCCCATGCCCGAAATCTCCGACAAGCTTTGGGTGGGCGTCGACTACATGGGGGGTAACAACATCAACGGGTCGGTGAACTTTGGCGTTTCCTGGGCATTCGCCAAGAACGCAAGTTTGCTGGTCGGCTACGACGTCTGGAAGGAAAAGTCGCTGGCCGGCAACAACACGTTCACGACACAGTTAGGAATCAACTTTCCCTGACGTCGGGTGCTGACGAAAAGGAGGAACCATCCCATGGCGCGCGCACGATACTTCATCATCTGGAAGGAGCTGGACCCGCAACGGCGCAGGGGCTTCCAGATATTCTCCTTCATCATTCCGCTGGCGATCTGGTCGCTGGTCAGCTACTGCCCGGCGGTGTGGCACCCGATGATGAAGGTATCCGACCCCGGAGACATCACCCACTTCACGGCCGATGCATTGATCGAAAAGGGGGCCTTTTATCGGGAGAACGCCCGGGCAGCTGAAGAACGCCGCCGACCCGCGCAGGGGGTGCCGGCCAACCCGGTCTACCTGCCGGCACCCCACGAGGTTGCGGCGAGTTTCTACAAGGCATTCGTCACCCCGCCCCGGCTGCCGGACGAGCCGTGGCTGCACCAAAGCCTCTGGCACAGCATCAAGGTCATTGTCTGGGGCTTCCTGATCTCTTCGGTGATCGCAGTGCCGCTTGGCATCCTGTGCGGCACGTACAAGATATTTTCCTATCTGACCGAGCCCTTCGTCGAGTTTTACCGCTACCTCCCGGCCCCGGCCTTTGGCGCCCTGTCGGTGGCGGTGCTCGGCATATACGACGGCCCCAAGGTCGCCATCATTGTCATCGGCACCTTCTTCCAGCAAGTGCTGATGATCTCCACCACCACCCAGCGGCTGGACCCGGCCCTGCTGGAAGCGGCCCAGACCCTGGGAGCGCGGGGACTCAAGCTGTTCACCCGGGTGGTAATCCCCGGCATCCTGCCGGACGTCTACCGCGACATGCGCATCCTCCTGGGATGGGCCTGGACCTACCTGATCGTGGCCGAGGTGATGGGGAAGAGCACTGGCATCACCTGGTTCATCAACCAACAGGCCAAATATCGGATCTACGACAACGTCTATGCTGCCATCATCATGATCGGCATCATCGGCATCACGACTGACGTCTTCCTGGCCTGGCTCGGCTCCGAGCTGTTCGTCTGGAAGAGCCGAAAAAAGAGCGCCCTTTCCCGGTTGCGGACGGTCTATACCTCTTCGGCCGCCAAATCGGAGATCGTGCAGGTGACCCATGACCACGCATGAAGTCGCCCTTCCCAGCTACCTGGAGCAGAGCCCGGAGGTCAGGGACCGCTTCAGGCGGATTGCCGAGCGTCCGGTCGTCCTGAAGGTCAACCGGCTCGGCAAGACCTTCGACGGCGTCAAGGAGCGCATCCAGGCCCTGCGCGACATCTCCTTCCAGGTGCGCCGCCGCGAGTTCATCAGCGTCATCGGCCCCTCCGGGTGCGGCAAATCGACGCTGATCCGCATACTGGCCGGGCTGGAGGAGCAGACCGCCGGGGAGATCCTCCTGGATGACCGGGAGGTGACCGGACCGGGCCGGGACCGGGGCATGGTCTTCCAGGGGTACACCCTCTTCCCCTGGCTGACGGTGCTCAAGAACGTCATGTTCGGCCTGGAGCTCTCCGGCGCAACGAATGGCATCGTCGGGGTCTCGGCCGAGCAGGAGGCGCGGGGCTGGATCGAGATGGTCGGGCTGGAGGCCTTCGCCGACGCCTATCCCCACGAACTGTCCGGGGGCATGAAACAGCGCGTGGCCATCGCCCGTGCCTTGGCGAACCGGCCGCGCATCCTCCTGATGGACGAACCGTTCGGTGCCCTGGATGCCCAAACCCGCTGCAAGATGCAGTCGTACCTGCTGCAGATCTGGAAGAACGTGGACGTCACCATCATCTTCATCACCCATGACCTCGACGAGGCCATCTACCTCTCAGACCGGATCGTGGTACTCAAGGCCAACCCCGGCGAGGTCCAGGAGGTGATCGAGGTGCCGGTGGAACACCCCCGCACACCGGAGCAGTTCCTCTCCCGCGAGTTCCTGGCGGTCAAGAAACGGCTGGAGGAGTTGATCCATCCGTCCAAGGAGGCGGCCGACATGCTCCCCATCATCAGGATGACGCAGGTTGACGACGACGTGTACTAACTGCTTGCTGCGTCCATGGGCATCACGACCTGAAGAAGGTCATACTGCACGAGGAGAGGACTGAAAAGCATGAAGAAGAGCCAAGGTATCAGACGGATCTGCCTCGCCTTGCCGGAATCGCTGGCCGAGGAGTTGGACCTGGCCACGGCCAACAGCAGCTTCCAGAACCGCAGCAACGCGGTCGCGGAGATGCTGCGGGAAGCGCTCATCTCCCGGCGGGAGACGCTCAACCATCGCGAGGTGATGGCGGGAAGCATCACCGTGTTCTACGACGAATCGCGCAACCAGATCCAGCAGCGCCTGGCCGAGATCCAGCGGGCCTACCTCAAGGAGGTGGTCAGCTCGCTCAACGTCATGCTGGAGAACAATTCCCGCATGGAGGTGCTCATAGTGCAGGGGCCGGTCTACCGCCTGCGGGCCCTGGCCCAGGAACTGGTGGCCTGCAAGGGGGTCGAGACCGGCAAACTGACTCTTACCGGTACCACCCTGCCGCCGCTCCATGCCCGCAAGAAACCCAAGGAGGAGAGCAAGCCATGAACATCGACCCGGAACTGATACTGTTCGAGGAGACCATGCCCGGCGGCTGGAACCGCTCCCACATCCTCAAGCGAGGCACCGCCCTGCGCCTCACCGACCTGGAGGGGGGGGGCAACGTCTCGGCCATCTTCTACAATGCCGGTAACACCACGGAGCGCTACAGCATGCCGGACACCCTCAAGGCCCAGTTCATCTCCTGCATTGCCAAGGGGTGCGTCTGTTACTCCGACCTGGGGCGGGTCTTGGTGTCGGTGATCGACGAGAGCTGCGGCTGGCACGACACCATAAGCGGCGTGTCCAACGCCGAAACCAACCGGCGCAGGTACGGCAGCCGCGGCTACCAGGAGGCAGGCAACGGCTATTACAGAAACGGCTTCGGCTCCTTGCTCCTGGAACTCGCCAAACACGGCATGGGGAAGCGCGACCTTGTGGCGCCAGTTAACTTCTTCACCAAGATCGGCGTGAACGAGGCCGGCGACATGTCATTCACGCCGGGACACTCGCGGGCTGGGGCGTACGTCGACCTGCAGGCCGAGATGGACACCCTGGTGGTACTCTGCAGCTGTCCGCACCCCCTGGACCCCAACCCGGAATATGCGCCCAGACCGGTCAGACTCACACTCTGGCGCTCGGCCATCTCGCCGGAGGAGAACCATTGCCGCACCTCGTGCCCCCAGAACGAACGGGGCTTCATCAATACGGCCGAGTACCAGCTCTGAACACGCGAACCGAAAGGAACCGACCATGACCATAGCGACACTCAAGGAAAGCCGGCTCGATCCGGCCGCAGCGGCTTACAGCATCGTGCTGCCGGCCGGTGAGCACTGGATACATCTCATCAAGAAGGGGCAGACCTTCCGGATTGTCGACCTGGAGGGGAACCAGGCCGTGGACACCCTGTTCTACAACGCCAGCGACTACAGCGAGCGTTACAGCGCAGTGGACACCATCCGCGAGCAGGGGAACGTCTACCTTTCCACCGGCTCGCGCCTCCTCTCTTCGGAGTGCAACACCATGCTGGTCATCACCGCCGACACCTGCGGCCGCCACGACACCTTGGGGGGCGGCTGCTCGGCCGAAAGCAACTGCGTCCGCTACCCTCTGGAGAAGCGCTACATGCACAACTGCCGCGACATCTTCATGAAGGGGCTCCTTGAGTGGGGCCAGGGGATGGACAAGCGGGAGATCACCCACAACATCAATTTTTTCATGAATGTGCCGATCTCGCCCGGGGGAAAATCCGCCTTTGCCGACGGCATCTCCGAGTCGGGCAAGTACGTGGAGATGTGGGCCGAGATGGATGTGATCTGTCTGATCTCCAACTGCCCCCAGCTCAACAACCCCTGCAATGCTTACAATCCCACCCCGGTCCGCCTGCTGATCTGGGACTGAATAAGGACCCTGCCATGTTTACCAAAGTGCTCATAGCCAACCGCGGCGAGATTGCCTGCCGCATCATCCGGACCCTGCGGCGACTGGGGATAGCCTCGGTGGCGGTCTATTCCGAGGCTGACGCCCACGCTCGCCACGTGATCGAGGCGGACGAGGCGTATTGCCTTGGGGGAGCGGCGCCTGCAGACAGCTACCTGAACAGCGCCAAGGTGCTGCAAGCGATTCTGGAATCCGGCGCTCAGGCCATTCACCCCGGCTATGGTTTTCTCAGTGAGAACCCCGAATTTGCCGCAGCCTGTCAAAAGGCGGGGATCGTCTTCATAGGCCCCTCACCAGAGGCTATGCGCGCCTTCGGCCTCAAACACCGTGCCCGTGAATTGGCCGAAAAGAGCGGCGTGCCGCTGCTACCGGGCAGCGGCATCCTGGAGAACGAGACCCAAGCCATAGCCCAAGCGGCCAGGATCGGCTATCCGGTTATGCTTAAGAGCACTGCCGGCGGCGGCGGAATCGGTATGGCGCTCTGCCGCGACGAACAGGAATTGCATACCTCGTTCGCCGGCATCGAGCGGCTGGCCCGCAACAACTTCAAGGAGTGCGGCCTGTTCCTGGAGAATTACGTGTCGCGGGCCCGTCACGTGGAGGTGCAGATTTTCGGCGACGGTCGGGGGAACGCGATCACCCTCGGTACCCGTGACTGCTCGGTGCAGCGCCGCAATCAGAAGGTGATCGAGGAGACGCCGGCACCGGGGCTGACAGTAGAGCAGCAGGAGCGGATCTGTAGGGCGGCAAGGCGTCTGGCCGAGTCGGCCCGCTACGAATCGGCCGGTACGGTGGAGTTCGTGCTCGACGCGGAGAGCGGCGAGTTCTACTTCCTCGAGGTCAACACCCGCCTCCAGGTGGAGCATACCGTCACCGAGGAGGTGCACGGCATTGACCTGGTGGAGTGGATGGTACGCCAGGCCGCGGGAGAGCTCCCTCCCCTGGCAGATCTGGCGCCCACCGCCACCGGCTGCGCCATACAAGTCCGTATCTATGCCGAAGACCCAGGCAAGAACTTCCAGCCCTGCTCGGGCATCCTCACCGATGTGGCGTTTCCGGCGCAGGTCCGCTGCGACGGTTGGGTGGAGCGGGGGACGAATGTCACCGCCTACTACGACCCGCTCCTGGCCAAGCTGATCGTCACCGGCAGGGACAGGGCCGAGGCGCTGGACCGCATGAGCGCGGCGCTGGCGGAAACCCGCCTTGCGGGGATCGAGACGAACCTTTCCTACCTGCGGCAGATCTGCACCGACGGCCGCTTCGCTGCCGGCGACGTCTTCACGAAGATGCTGGACACCCTGGCCTACGAAGCACCCACCATCGACGTGCTGCTTCCCGGTACCTGCAGCACGATCCAGGACTACCCCGGCCGGACCGGCTACTGGGAGGTGGGGGTTCCCCCTTCCGGGCCGATGGACCACCTGAGCTTTCGGCTGGGGAACCGCCTCTTGGGCAACGCCGAAGATGCCGCGGGGCTGGAGATGACCATTACCGGGCCGACCCTCGTTTTTAACTCCGACAGCGCCATCTGCCTGACCGGCGCCGCGATGAAGGCGACCCTGGACGGAGCACCCGTCCCGTTCTGGCAGGTGGTGCAGGTGCCCAAGGGCGCCGTCCTGAAGGTGGGGGCCATCGAGGGAGCCGGGCATCGGGCCTATCTGACCATTCGGGGCGGTTTCGACGTGCCGGAGTACCTGGGGAGCAAGGCTACCTTCACCTTAGGCGAGTTCGGCGGTCATGGCGGGAGGGCGCTGCGGACCGGAGACGTGCTCCGCTTCTTTCTCCTGGACGGACCGGTACCGGAAGCTTCGTTGCCCGACGAGCTGCGGCCGGTGCTGGATGACCGCTGGGAGGTGGGGGTGCTCTACGGCCCCCACGGGGCTCCGGACTTCTTCACTGAGGAGGGCATCGCCATCTTCTTCGCTGTCGATTGGGAGGTGCACTACAACTCGGCCCGCACCGGGGTGCGCCTCATCGGGCCGAAGCCGGACTGGGCCCGTCAGGACGGAGGGGAGGCAGGCCTCCATCCCTCCAACATCCACGACAACGCCTACGCCATCGGCACGGTGGACTTCACCGGCGACATGCCGATCATCCTCGGTCCCGACGGGCCGAGCCTGGGAGGCTTCGTCTGCCCGGCGACCATCGTCCAGGCCGAGCTCTGGAAGATCGGTCAGTTGAGGCCCGGCGACCGGGTCCGCTTCCGGCGCCTGACCCACAATGATGCCGAGGCCCTGGAAAGATACCAGGATGAGCAGTTGCGGACCCTGACTCTGCACCCTTTTCCCCAACTCGACAGTGCCGAAGAGGCGGCCCTGACCAGCCCGGTAGTCCGCATCGCTCCTGCCTGCGGGGAGCGGCCCGAGGCGGTTTACCGCCGCTGCGGCGACAAGTATCTCCTGATCGAATACGGCGAACCGTGCATCGACCTGAATTACCGCTTCAGGGTCCATGTCCTGATGGAGTGGCTACACCGGAACATTCCGGCCGGGATCATCGACCTGACCCCCGGTATCCGCTCCCTCCAGGTTCACTACGACAACCGTCTGCTGGGGCTTGATGATCTGTTGACACGCCTCGCCGAGGCGGAGGAGGCCATCCCGTCTCTGGACGATCTGGCTGTTCCCAGCCGCATCGTGCACCTTCCCCTGAGCTGGGATGACCCCGCAACCCGACTGGCCATCGAGAAGTACACCCAGTCGGTACGGCCGGACGCTCCCTGGTGCCCGAGCAACATCGAGTTCATCCGCCGCATCAACGGGCTGGAGTCGGTGGAGGAGGTGCAGGAGATCCTCTTCAGCGCGAGCTACCTGGTGATGGGGCTGGGAGACGTCTACCTGGGGGCGCCGGTAGCTACGCCCCTCGACCCCCGCCAACGCCTGGTGACCACCAAGTACAACCCGGCCCGCACCTGGACTCCGGAGAACGCGGTCGGCATCGGCGGGGCCTACCTCTGCGTCTATGGTATGGAGGGGCCCGGCGGGTACCAGTTCGTTGGGCGCACGGTGCAGATGTGGAACCGTTATCGCCAAACCAGTTGTTTCGAAGCTGGCAAACCCTGGCTTCTGCGCCACTTCGACCAGCTCCGCTTCTATCCGGTATCCCACGAGGAGCTGCTGCTGATGCGGCGCGGGTTCATCAACGGTACTTTTGATCTGCGAATCGAGGAAACCACCCTCAGTCTGCGGGATTACCACGCCTTTCTGGATGAGCATAAAGTCGAGATCGCCAGGGCCAAGGAGCGTCAGAGTGCGGCCTTCGGGGCAGAACGTGAGAGGTGGGAGGAGAGCGGCCAGGCTCATTTTGTCTCAGAGAGTGCCGACGCCATGGAAGCCCCGGAGGAGGAAGCAGTGACTGCCGGCTGCGAAGCGGTCGCCTCGCCGCTTTCCGGGATGGTCTGGCGGGTCGTGGCCCAGGCGGGCGAGAGTGTAAAGGAAGGGGACTGCGTGGCGATCATAGAGAGCATGAAAATGGAGACAGCCATCCTGGCCCCTTGCAGCGGTGTGGTGGAGCAGCTTTTTTGCACCGAGGGCGCCTACCTGAACGCCGGTCGCAACCTGGCCAGCATCCGGCCGGAGGGGGCATAAGTCCCCTTCCAACTGATCCTCTCCCGCAAGGAGAGGGGCTTTTTTACGGTCACAAGGAGGCCCGATCGATGGATATAACCACGCTACGGCAACAATACCAAACGGGGGAACTTACTCCCCATGAGCTGATCGACAAGGTCCTGGCGCGGATCGCGGCCAATAAAGACTCCAGAACGTGGATTCACCTGCTGTCCCGAGAGGAACTGTACGCCTATGCCGACCGGCTGACCGATCGCTCTCCCGAAACTCTGCCGCTCTACGGCGTTCCCTTTGCCATCAAGGACAACATCGACCTGGCCGGGGTGCCGACCACCGCAGGCTGTCCTGACTATCGCTACGTTCCGGAAGAGTCTGCTTTCGTGGTGCAACGGCTGATGGCTGCCGGTGCGATTCCCATCGGCAAGACGAATATGGACCAGTTCGCTGCCGGGCTCGTAGGGGTCCGCACTCCCTACGGCACGGCCCGCAATCCTTACAGCAGCGACCATATTCCCGGTGGATCGAGCTCCGGTTCCGCGGTGGCGGTGGCGGCGGGTGAGGTCGCTTTCTCGCTCGGCACTGACACAGCCGGCTCCGGAAGAGTCCCGGCGGCCTTTTGCAATCTGTTCGGCGTCAAGCCGACCAGGGGACTGCTCAGCACCTCCGGAGTGGTCCCTGCCTGCCGCAGCCTGGATTGCGTTTCCATCTTCGCTTGCAATGCCGCAGACGCGGCATTGGTGCTGGAGGCGGCCCGTGGATTCGATCCGATGGACCCTTTTTCCCGGCGCGGGCTTCCCACGTCGAAATCGCATGGGCATTCCTTCATCTTCGGCATACCCTCACCCGGGGAGCTGGAATTTTTCGGCAACGACCAGTACGGATACCTGTTCGACCGGGCCGTTGCCCGGTTGGAGAAACTGGGGGGACGCAAACGGGAAATCAATTTCGCCCCCTTTTGCGAAGCCGCTCGTTTGCTGTACGAAGGTCCTTGGGTGGCCGAGCGGTATGCCGCTCTCCAAAAATTCATTGAAAACAGACCAGACTCCTTCCATCGGGTGACTCGAGACATCATTTCACGGGGCATAGAGGCCACGGCTGTGGCAGCATTTTCGGCGAGCTACCGGTTGGAGGCCCTGCGCCGGGAAACGGAAACGGTCTGGGAAGAGATCGACGTTCTCGTTACCCCGACTGCCGGCACCATTTATCGAGTGGAAGAGGTAGAGGCCGATCCCATCTGCCTCAATTCCAACCTCGGCTACTACACCAACTTCATGAACCTCCTGGACATGTCCGCCCTGGCTGTGCCGGCCGGCTTCACTCCTGGCGGGCTTCCCTTTGGGATCACGCTGGCGGCACCGGCCTTTGCCGACGAGTATCTCCTCTCCCTCGGTACGAGGTTCGGTACAGCCGATGACCGGGAGCGCCTCACCGTGGCGGTCTGTGGCGCTCATCTGCGGGGGTTCCCTCTGAACCATCAGCTGCTGGACTTGGGGGGGGAATTTGTGCGGGAGGCCCGCACCGCCCCGTGCTATCGGCTCTTTGCCTTAGAAACCATACCACCCAAGCCGGGGCTTCTGCGAAGCTCCCAGGGGGGCGGTTCCATCGATCTGGAAATATGGGAGCTGCCTGCGGCCGGTCTGGGCCATTTTCTTGCTGCCATACCCGCTCCACTTGGGCTTGGGAAGGTCGAGTTGGAAGACGGAGAGGAGGTGTCCTGCTTTCTCGTAGAAGGGGCGGCAGTTGAACGGAGCCTGGAGATAACCGAGTGCGGAGGTTGGAAGAACTATTTAGTTTCCATCCGGAAAGGGCATTTTTGTGAGCTTCATAGCGACGAAACAGGTCGAAAGCCGTCCGATTAGTTAAACGAGGCGGGGTCAGGCCCGACATCCGGACATTTGCATGGAACGTTGCTCTTGCCGAGACTGAGATCTAGCCTGACCCCGCCTCTCCCGCGCCCGTCACGGCGCAGCCGGATCGGTCCGCCTGGCCCGGCCCGTGGCGGGTGGGACGCTCTCCGTCGCACCAGCCGGCTGGGGCTGATTTGACAGCCGCGCGCCAATGAGCCCGGCCAGCCCCAGGGCCATCAGAAAGGCGCAGCCGTAGTAGATGGCGAAGCATTTTATGGCGGACATGGCGAGGTTGGCCGTGCCGCTGTCGGCACTCATGACGTACTGGACGAAGGCGTTGTCCGAGTACCTCTGCGTTACCACGGCGGCGACCGGGGCCCAGGCCAGGAGAGCGCGGATCGAGAGGCTGACCAGGTTTAACTCCCCTTCGCCGGGTTCCGCCTTCAGGGCGTTGACGAGCCCCAGCCCCCCCACCAGCAGCATCAGGCCATAGAGCGGGTAGACCGCCCATCCCTTCCAGTCGCTCCCAGCCATCGCCAGGAGGCCGGCGAGAAGGACCACCACGCCCCCCACCCCAGAGAGCGCGCGCAGCAGCCTGCCGGCCGGCAACCCCTTGCGGACATGGTTAGTCGCAGCCAGCAACGCTCCGGAGGAAACGGTGAGCAGCACCAGGATCCCCCCTGCCACGGTGGGAGGGATCATCACCAGTCCGTACAGTTCCGCCTCCTTCAAGAACACCGTCAGAAGAAGGGTGGTGGAGACGGCGCCGACGACGAGCAAACCCAGGGAACGCCGCAACCCGGACAGGCAGCTGCGGATGACCAGGGTGAGCAGGGCGGCGGCGAAGGGAACCAGCGCCCATGAGCCCAGGTTTCCCGGGATGGAGAAGGTACCCATGCTGGCGGCCTTTGCCGCGTCCATGCCGAAGCCCATCAGCTGCCATGGCCAGATCAGCTGGTCGGAGCCGAAGAGGATCGACCTCTTCAGCAATGGCCAGGCGAACCCCGCCAGTAGCAGCAGGGCGAAGAGAAGGGAGAGCCTGGCGCTCCACTCATCCTGTTCCTTTGCCGAAGAACTGCTCCTGCTCGCGATGCAAAAGGGGGCGGTGCTTGCTGAAGCCGGCGCCGGCTCGGCGGGGCGCGGCGCCAGGCGGGGAGCGGGAGCCGGCATGCCGATGGCTTGGTACAGGGCGGTGGCTAGTACCGTTATCTCCTTGCTGTAGACCTGAGGAGGTGCGCCGGCTATGAAACTGCAGCTGCCTTGGTCGAAGACCAGGCCCGGCTGCATGGCGCGGAGATGCTTGAGGAAGCTGCGCAGGGAGTGGAGCATGTTCTTCTCGCCCGCGCCGGAGAACTCTTGGTAGGCGATGGCGCTGCAGTCGGCCATCAGTGGGCGCTTCTGGCGGGTCGTAAACAGAAGCAGACGGTAGTCGTCCTTTTCCTCTGAGCATTTGAAAGCCGAGGCCAGGAGGAGCTCGTCGAAGCCCAGCTCGGGGCAGTCCTTCCTGCCGGTGGCCAGTCCGTTGGGCGCGGCGCTGATCCTGTGGCAGATGACTGGCGCCAGCGACATGTCCATGCGCCCCAGTTTGGGCACGACCCCTTCCGGGATCTCCCCTGCGGTTGGAGCCCCTTCC
>Ga0209317_1002456_pt1 | contig 13467 bp, 11 predicted proteins | sample RifGroB2_FD_183994 | JGI IMG/M metagenome (GOLD analysis project Ga0209317, IMG submission 183994) | Soil microbial communities from Rifle, Colorado, USA - Groundwater B2 (SPAdes) (version 2) | ecosystem: Environmental > Terrestrial > Soil > Unclassified | place: Rifle, Colorado | collected...
GCCTGAAGCTCAGGAGGCCGCCTCCGAGGCTCCGAAAAAGAAAAAGCGCCGGAGACGGCGGCGGAAAAAACCCGCACCGGCACCAGCGTCGTAACCCGTCCGACTTCCCCCTCCCCGACCCTCCCCCTCCGGGGGCGGGGACGCGATGGCAGCGTACACGGTGTAATTCGAGATGTCGTTCCTACGCTCCAGCAAGATATCGTTCCTACGCTCCAGCAAGATATCGTTCCTACGCTCCAGCGTGGGAACGCAAGCCCGAGACGCTCCAGCGTCTAGTCAGGCGGACGCCAGGTCATCCAAAGCTTCGAAAAGCGTCTCACCCACCTCTCTCACCCCTCCGGGGGGAGGGAGAAATGGACTCTCCCTGGAAAAGGAAGGGAGAAAAGGAAAAAGCCCCTCTCCGCTTGAGTGGATCGAGGGGCTTTTTCGTTGTCAATTGTCCATCGTCAACTGTCAATTCCCATCGTCAACTGTCAATTCCCATCGTCAACTGTCAATTGCCTATCGTTATCTCCGCCACCTCGAGCCGCCTGATCTTGTCCCTCAGCTCCGCCGCCTTCTCGAACTCCTGCGCCTTGGCCGCGGCCAGCATCTCCTTCTTCAGCCGCTTGACGGTCTTCTCCAACTCCTTCGGGTTCAGGAATTCCTCCGCCTTGACCGGGACCGTGACCCAGTCCTTCTCCTCGGGGGACTGCAGCACGTTGCCGATGAGCCTCTTCACGCTCTCGGGCGTGATGCCGTTCTCGCGGTTGTAGGCCTCCTGCAGCTCGCGCCTTCTCAGCGTCTCGTCGATGGCCGCCTGCATGGAGCCGGTCACCTTGTCGGCATACATGAGGACACGCCCCGATACGTTCCTCGCCGCGCGGCCGCAGGTCTGGATCAGGGATCGGGTCGAGCGCAGGAACCCTTCCTTGTCCGCATCGAGGATCGCCACCAGCGACACCTCGGGGAGGTCGAGCCCCTCGCGCAGCAGGTTGATGCCGACCAGAACGTCGAACTCGCCCAGGCGCAGGTCCCTGAGGATCTCCATGCGCTGGAAGGTGTCGATGTCGGAGTGGAGGTATCTGACCCGGATGCCGAGTTCCCGGTAGTAGTCGGTGAGCTCCTCCGCCATCCTCTTGGTGAGCGTGGTGACCAGCACCCGCTCGCCGCGCTCGACGGTCAGGCGCGCCTCGTGCAAAAGGTCATCGACCTGCCCCGCGGCGGGGCGCACCTCGATGGCCGGGTCGATGAGACCGGTCGGGCGGATCAACTGCTCGACCACCACCCCCGACGACATCTTCAGCTCGTAGTCCGCAGGGGTCGCGGAGACGTAGACGGTCTGGTTCAGCTTCTTCTGGAACTCCTGGAAGGTGAGCGGCCGGTTGTCCAGCGCCGAGGGGAGCCTGAAGCCGTAGTTCACCAGGGTTTCCTTGCGGCTGCGGTCGCCGCGGTACATCCCCCCCACCTGCGAGACGGTGATATGCGACTCGTCCACCACCAGCATGAAATCGTCGGGGAAGTAGTCGATCAGCGTGTAGGGGGGCTCTCCCGCCTGGCGCCCGTCGAAGTGGCGCGAGTAGTTCTCTATCCCCTGGCAAAAACCCATCTGCTCCATCATCTCGATGTCGAAGAAGGTGCGCTGCTCGATGCGCTGCGCCTCCAGGAGCATGTTCTGCGACTTGAAGTAACGCAGGCGCTCCTCCAGCTCTACCCGGATCTGCTCCACGGCCCGCTCCAGGGTCTGGCGGCTCGCGACGTAATGGGACGCCGGGTAGATGGCGAAGCGCGGCAGCCTCTGGATCAGCACGCCGCGCAGCGGGTCGATCTGGGAGATGGCTTCCACCGTGTCCCCCCAGAACTCGATCCGGATGGCGCGCTCGTCGTCGTGCGCCGGGAACACCTCGACCGTGTCGCCGCGCACCCGGAAGCTGCCGCGGTGGAAGTCGACGTCGTTTCTTGCGTACTGGATCTCCACCAGGCGCTTCAACAGCTCGTCGCGCCCAAGTTCGTCCCCCTCGCGCACCCGGATCTGCATCTCCTGGTACGACTCCGGGGAGCCGATGCCGTAGATGCAGGAGACCGAGGCGACGATGACCACGTCGCGCCGGGTCAGAAGGCTCCTGGTTGCCGCATGGCGGAACTTGTCGATCTCGTCGTTGATCGAGGAGTCCTTCTCGATGAAGGTGTCTGAGGCGGGGATGTAGGCTTCGGGCTGGTAGTAGTCGTAGTAGGAGACGAAGTACTCGACGGCGTTGTTGGGGAAGAGTTCCTTGAATTCGCCGTAGAGCTGGGCCGCCAGCGTCTTGTTGGGCGCCAGGACCAGGGTGGGGCGGTTGCACCTGGCGATCACCTGCGCCATGGTGAAGGTCTTGCCGGAGCCGGTGACCCCGAGCAGGACCTGGTGCCGGTCGCCGCGCAGCACCCCTTCGGAGAGCTCGTCAATGGCGCGCGGCTGGTCGCCACGCGCCTGGAATTCCGTTACCAGTTCGAATTTGTCCATGCGGACGATATTAACAGGAGGGAGTGCGGCTTGGCAACAGGGGGATCAGGCAGCGGCACAGCTCCTGTGCGGCGGGAGCTGGTTCACGCTTAACCAGTAGTTCATCACCTGCTTCATGTTGTCGCAGAACTGGCCGTAGTCCACAGGCTTTCTGATGTAGCTGTTGGCGCCCAGGCGGTAGCTGTCCAGGATGTCCTGCTCCTCGGTCGAGGAGGTGAACACGACCACCGGAATGGAGCGGGTCCTCGACTCCTCCCTCATGCGCCGGAGCACCTCCAGGCCGTTTACCTTGGGGAGCTTCAGATCGAGCAGCACCAGAAGCGGGGGCGCGGGTTGATCGTTTCCGGCGTTAGGCCCGGTACCGAACAGGAAGTCCAGCGCTTCGGCGCCGTCGCGCGCCACCACTATCCCGTACGGCATGTGCTTTCGTATCGCCCTGAGGGTCAGAGCCTCGTCATCAGGATTGTCCTCGACCAGCAGGATCATCTTGTTCACTGGAATTCTCCTTCTCAGAGATAGCCGGCAACTTTTTGTAACAAAATTTCCACGTATACGCAATATTTTTTTAATAATCCTCCTCTTACATCTCCTTTAATCCAACTGTTGATTTTTGCCGCGTCCATATGCCATACTGCATCATCTTACGCAACCAACAAAGGGAGGGGTCACATGTTTGGATTCGGAATGCCGGAGCTCATTATTATCCTGGTGATCGTGCTCGTGGTGTTCGGTGCCGGCCGGCTCCCGGAGATCGGCGGCGCCCTCGGCAAGAGCATCAGGAACTTCAAGAAGGCTTCCAGCGGCAAGGATGAAATTGAGATTAAAGCTGGCCGCCCGGATGACGATAAGAAAGGGAGCTAGCTCCAGCTCATTAGCCTCCCTCCCGTGGAACCGAGGTCCCCGCTGCAGCTTGTGGGGACCTTTTTATTTTTTTGGGCAGCATGGCACAGCGGCAACCTAACCGAAGCGATATCGGGAATGTCATGAGAAAAGACCACACAGACGCCCCCGCCGCCCCGGGCGTAGGCCAGATCGTAGAGCTTCTGGTCTCCACCGGCGCCATCACCCGGGAACAGCTCCTCTACGCCCAGCGGGTGCACGGCAAGCTGCAGTCGACCAAGACGCTGATCGACGTGCTCCAGGAACTGGAATTCATCAAGCGCGACGACGTGGTGCGCACCCTGCGCGAGCACAGCCTGACCATCCGGATCGGCGACCTGCTGCTCGAGCTCGGCTACCTGAAACAGAGCGAGCTTCTGACCGCGCTGAGCCTGCAGAAGGAAGGGGGCGCGCCGCGCAAGATGCTCGGGGACATCATCGTCGAGAAGGGGTTCATCGAGGAGCGCAGGCTGACCGAGGTGCTCTCCTTCCAGCTCGGTTTCCCCGTGGCGGAACTCGAGTTCCGCAAGCTGGACCGCAAGCTGTTCGCCAAGGCCCCGTTTGAGGTGTTCCGCGACGAGCTCTTCGTCCCCTACGCGGTGGACGAAGAGGGGGCCGTCATGGTCGCCTTCGCCAACCCGCTGGAGAAGTACTCGCGGCTCTCCGCGGAAAAGCTGTTCGGCAGGAGCATGAAGCCCGCCCTCGCCACCCGGACCGCCATCCTCTCGGCCATCGCCTCGGCGCAGAAGAGTGCCGGCAGCGACGATGCCGCTGTGCCCGACGAGAGCACCGTGGTCGGGATGATCAACAAGCTCTTTGACGACGCCATGACGCAGGGAGCGAGCGACATCCATATCGAGCCGCTCAGGGACCGGCTCCGCATCCGGCTGCGCCACGACGGCATCATGATGCCGCACCTGGAGCTGCCGCTCGAACTCGCGCCGCAGCTCTCCTCGCGCATCAAGGTCATGGCCCAGGCCGACATCGCGGAGAAGAGGCGCCACCAGGACGGGCGCATCATCTACGAGAGCCGGCTGCACGGGTTCAACCTGGACCTGCGCGTCTCCTTCTACATCACCATCTTCGGCGAGAAGATCGTTTTGCGCCTTCTGAACAAGAAGGAGGCGATCCTGGAGATCTCGCAGATCGGCATGGCGCCGCGCATGCTCAAGCAGTTCACGGAGGACGCGCTGGAGACCCCGTCCGGGGTCATGATCATCACCGGACCAACCGGCAGCGGCAAGACCTCCACACTCTACGGTTGCGTGAGCCACCTGAACAACATCAACACCAGCATCATCACCGCGGAGGACCCGGTCGAGTTCGTCATCGAGGGGGTCTCGCAGTGCTCGATCAACCAGAAGATCGGGGTCACCTTCGAGGAGACCCTGCGCCACATGGTGCGCCAGGACCCGGACGTCATCGTCCTTGGGGAGATACGCGACACCTTCTCCGCCGAGACCGCGATCCAGGCGGCGCTCACCGGCCACAAGGTGCTCACCACCTTCCACACCGAGGACAGCATCGGCGGCCTGTTGCGCCTGATGAACATGCAGATCGAGTCGTTCCTGATCTCCTCCACCGTGGTCTGCGTCGTCGCGCAGCGCCTGTTGCGCCTGGTCTGCAACGACTGCGCCGAGACCTACATCCCCACCCCCGCCGAGTACGGCAGGATGGGGTTATCGGCCAGGGAGCTTACCGGCGCCAAATTCCGGGTCGGGCGGGGCTGCACCAACTGCCGCTTCACCGGGTTCAAGGGGAGGAGTGCCGTCTTCGAGCTTTTGGTCATGAACGAACCGGTGAAGGAGGCCATACTGCAGAACCGGTCCTCAGCCGAGATCCGCAGGCTGAGCATGGAGACCTCGGGGCTGGTGACCCTGTTCGAGGACGGCCTGGTGAAGGCCGCCAACGGGCTGATCTCGCTGCAGGAGGTGCTGCGCGACCTGCCTCGCATCGGGACGCCCAGACCGCTCGTGGAACTGCGTCGCATCCTGGGGTACTAGGATATGGAAACGGCAAGGAGGGGAGCGGACATGAACCAGCAATCCATCGTCGAGGCGATCAAGGCGCGCCTGGCCGAGGGGACCCTCAGCATCCCGGTGTTCCACGTGGTCGCCGTCAAGCTGCAGCAGGCCCTGGCGCGCCCGGATTTCGACATCAAGGAGGTACACCAGCTTCTGAACGCCGACCCGGGCATCGCCACCGGCGTGCTCAGGGCGGCCAACTCCGCCTTCTACGCCGGGCTTACCAGGGTGAGCACCATCCGGGAGGCGATCATCAGGCTGGGCTCCGCCGAGGTGGCCAACCTGGCCATGGTCACCACGCAACAGGACCTGTACCGCTCCACGGACACCAGGTACAACGCCATAATGCAGACGCTCTGGAGGCACTCTTTCTGCTGTGCGGTGGGGAGCAGGTGGCTGGCTCAGAAGGTGGGATTCGGGTCCCAGGCGCAGGAGGCGTTTCTTGGTGGGCTCTTGCACGACCTGGGGAAGCTCTTTCTCTTGAAGTGCATGGAGGAGTTGTGCCGGGAACAGCAGTTCAGCGGGTCGGCCGGCCAGGCGGTCCTCAGGGAAGTGCTCTCGACGCTGCACGTGGAGCAGGGACACCAGCTCATGGTGCAGTGGCACATGCCGCAGATCTACTGCGACATTGTGGCCGGGCACCACCAGGAGCGCTGGGACCAGGGGAACGTGCTCCTGGCCATGGTGCGGCTGTCGAACCTCGCCTGCCGCAAGCTGGGCATAGGGCTCAACCGGGATCCCTCGGCGCTGCTCTTCGCCTCGACGGAAGCGCAGGCGCTGGGGCTCAAGGAGACCGCCCTTGCGGAGCTGGAGATCGTCATCGAGGACGCCCTGTCGATCCCGATGTCGCAGTAGCTAGGGAAAAGCGCCCCCTAGTGTAGCCACTTCTTTAAAATTTCGGGGTTGAGCGGCTTCGAAAGGATCGCCAGCACGCCCAGGTTTTTGCACTCTTCCAGATCCTTCGGGTCTTCGGAGGAGGAGAGCGCAAACACCTTCAGCCTCTTGGTGCGCTCGTCGCTGCGCAGTCTCTGCAGAACCCCTACCCCGTCGATCTTGGGTAGCTTCATGTCCAGGAGCACGAAATTGGGCTCGTGGTGCTCGCCCCCGTTCACCTCTCCCAGCAGCATCCCCAATGCTTCCGCACCGTCGCGCGCAACCGCCACCTTGCTGTAGCCCGCTTTTCTCAAGGCCCGCAAGGCGAGTTCTTCGCAATTGCTGTTATCTTCGACCAGCAAAATCTCAGCGTCTTGCATAGCGCCTCCACAAACTGCGGTTTCAGGGTACCTTCGATTCTCAGACAAGGGGTGGTTATTCAACTATTACTCGGTTTTTCTTATTAGCATTTACTCAATCAAGTCAACCCTCACAAGCCGCACCGGCACCGCGGTCAGCTGCTCCCGGTGCCTTGGCAGAGGAAGCGAACCTCTCTGTCACAAGCGGCCATTTTGCTGACAATGCTGTAAATGCGGTGGCATCAGCTAAAGACTTGAGAGAGCGGAGGATTACACTATGAGCTTACCAAGTTCCACCTCTGAGCTTGGGATCATTTTATAACATACATTAATCAATACACAAGCAATCTTTTTGTGTCAAGGCAAAAAAACGGCGCCGCGCCAGGGGTTTTCCCCGCTGGAGGCGACGCCGTTTCTGCCTGCAACCCTGCCGGTACTATCCCTCGACCGGCGCTCCGCGTGAAGGTTTGCGCCCTTCGCGCCTGCTTCTTTGGAAGGCCAGGGCGATCTGGTGCTGCTGCTCCTTGCCGAGCGCCTTGCTGGCCAGCTTGAAGGTCTCCTGCTCTTCCTCCTTCATGTGGCGCTCGACGATCTCACCCAGCACCTTCATCTTCGCCACCCAGCGCTCGTCGTCGACCGCCAGGGCCTGGAAGGTCCCGAGCATGGTCTTGGCGACCTGGTGCTCCTCGAAGGCCTGCAGCACCTTGTCGCGCATCTCCTCGTCCTGCTCCAGGGCGCTGTAGAAGAAGCGCTCCTCCCCTTCCATGTGCAGTCCGAGTTCTTCCTCCAACTGCGAGAAGAGCTTCTGCAGCGAAGAGATCTCCCTCTTGCCCGCTTTCTGCGCCTTGTCGAAGAGGTACCGGGCCTTTTCATGGTCCTGCTTCAGCAGGTCGAAGATGGTCATTTCCGCCCTGCCGTGCGACTCGCTCGTTTTCTGGCTCACTGGCATCTCCTAGTCTCCTCTAGCGCCGCCTTAGCGGGCGCCGACATATGGGGGCGAACTCGCGTCCGCCCCCACCTCCTGGCTTTTGCGGCAGTTGCTGCCGTGTTGGCGGTGCCCGTTTATTTCTTCTTCGGAGGCTCAGGCACCTTGGCTCCCTTCTCGCGCGCCTCCGAAAGTCCGATGGCCACGGCCTGCTTGCGGTCAGTCACTTTTTTGCCGCTGCCGCCGCTCTTGAGTTCCCCCTTCTTGAACTTGTCCATCACCTCATGCACCGTTTCCTGCGCTTTCTTCCCGTATTTCGCCATGGTTTTTCCTCCCTCAATGCCGGGGTTTCCGGCGTGGCCCGCTGCTAAGCGGCTGAACCTACTGGCTTCCTCCTTTGCCCTGCGGAAATGCCCGTGTGTGCGGCGTTCGCCCTAGTGCCGTTTGCCCAGCGCGGTGACCTCCCTTTCGAAGGTGGGGAGGATGGCCTTGAAGAAGGCGTTACGCACCAGTTGCACTATGATCTGCCAGGTGCTGGTCTCGGGGTGTTGCAGCGGCCCGGATATGTCTGCCTTGGTCGCCACCTGGTCCCGGGGCTTGTTTTCCAAAAGCTGCGCGACCCCTCCCACCAGCATCTCGTAGACCTTGTGGAAGAACCTCTCCTTCTTGTCCTGGCGCCGGTCGTAGACCTTCATCTCCTTGAAGAAGGGCTTGATGTAGCCGTTAACCTCGTTGTTCTTCACGTGCAGTTCGGTGACCAGCGAGAAGGTCCCCGCGGTGACGTCGAAATTCCCGTAGTTGCGGAGCAGGTCGTTCAGGGAGGCAAGCTGCGTGTTGGTGATCTTCAGGTAGAGGTCGAGGTCGGGTCCCTGGTCCTCCGGCCGGAAAGTGCCCGCCGCTTCCGTTACGCCGCTTCCCATGAACTTTCCGCTCAGCTTGGCCCTGGCCGGCCCCTTGGAGAACTGGTTGGAGAAATTGTCCAGGAAGAAGTCCGCGTCCGAGAGGAAGAGGCGTACCTTTCTCCCGTCGAAATCGTTGATCACACCGAGGTTGGCGCCGGTCAGACCGAGGTGCTCTACGGTGAGGATCAGGTCGGGCTTGTTGGTCACCTCCTTGGCCGCCTCCTTCACCTTGCCTGCCCTTCTCCTCTCAGCCTGGGCCGTCTCCGGCGTATGGACGTAGTCGAGCTTGACGCCGTGGATGGTCAGCTTCTTCAACCGCGCAGTCTGCACCTTGCGTCCGTACTCTATGTCGCCGTCCGCGCTCAAAACGCCCCCTTGGATCCTGACGTTTGAGCGCGCCAGGACCGGCGCGAAGTACGCGATGGGGACCTTGACGAGTTCCAGGGCCGCCTTCACCGCCGGCGTCGGCTCTGCCAGGAAGTTCGCCCTGCCGTCCACGGTACCGTGGCCGCTTCCGAAGATGTCGGTCTCCAGGTGGAAGTCGGAAGGGTAGACCTTGTCCGGGAGGTGGATGTTGCGGATGTTGTTCGCCTCCAGGTTCAGGTGGGTCAGCTTGAGAGGCCTGCCGGGATCCTCGTCGATGTAGGTGATGCTGGCGTCGTTGATCTTCAGGAGGTTGATCTTCAGGGGGTAGATGGCCTCGACCGCCTGCTGCCACCCCTTTTGCTTCATGGGGACCGTGCTGGCCGCCTCGCTCTTAAGCTGCTTCAGGTCCACGTGGATCTTCGGCTCATCGAGCCTCATGTCCCCTACCAGCTTCCCGGAGAGGATCTCCCGCCACTGCACGCTCGTCCGCAGATAGGGGAATTCGGCCACCGGCGGCTCGGGGTGCGCCAGCTGGGAGACCGTCAGCCCTTTCAGGGTTATGGAGAGGCCGATCGGGGAGAAGTGCAGCTTCGGCAGCCGGACCTGGTACCCCTTGAGGCTCTGGTTCATCCTTCTTTCCGTCGTGCGCCGCAGCGGCTCGTCGATGAAGAAGCTGGCGATCACGACTATGAGGAGAAGGGCGACCAGTATCCCTGCCACCCAGAGCACGGCCTTCGGGAGTAAGAGCCCGTAGCGTCTGCCGCGCGGGGCCGGTTCTTTCTGTTCAACCATAGCTGTCTCCAGGTGTTGCAGGTTGCCGCCCTGAACCCAAACGAAAAGACGCTAACAAATGTAGGCTTTACCTCTGCTTTGTCAATCGCCGCAAACGCTTTAAACCCTTTCACCACCGCAAAAAACGTGGCTGCGGCAGCTTCCGTCACGCGCCCGGCTGCGGTTTTTTTCATCCTCTCGAAACGCCTCGCCGCCGGCTCGGACGCATGGCCGCAATCATGGTAAAATTCCTGCTGTGCCTGTGCAGGGGCGGGAGACCCTTGGCGGCGATGAAGGGGCTGAGGAGCGGCGCCCAGGAGGTGAGACATGAAAGCGATGTGGTCCGGTTCGATCAGCTTCGGGCTGGTGAACATTCCAGTGAAACTCTACAGCGGTTCCCAGAGCGACTCGCTCGATCTGGACATGCTGCGCAAGAGCGATCTCTGCCCGATCAAGTACCTGAGGGTCTGCAAGACCGACAACAAGGAAGTCCCCTACGAGGAGATCGTAAAGGGGTACGAGTACAGCGACGGCGAGTACATCGTGCTCACCGACCAGGACTTCGAGAACGCCAGCCTGGAGAAGAGCCACCTGATCGACATCATCGATTTCATCGACGAAAAGGAGATCGACACGCGCTACTTCGAGAAGCCCTACTACCTGGAACCGGACAGGAGCGGGCCCAAAGCCTACGCGCTCTTGCGGGAGGCGCTCAAGCGGTCCGGCAAGGTCGGTGTCGCCAATTACGTCCTGAGAAATCGCGGCAGCCTTGGCATCGTCAGGCCTCTGGACAACCTGCTGGTCCTGAACCAGATCAGGTACAGCGACGAGGTGCGTGATGCCTCGGACCTGAAGCTGCCGGGGGACGAGAACATCCGCGAGCAGGAGGTCGCCCTCGCGCTTTCACTGATCGACCAACTCACGGTGAAGTTCGATCCGGCCAAATACAGGGACCAGTACATCGACGACCTCAAGCGGCTCATCGAGGAGAAGGCCCAGGGGCGCCAGCCGGCACCGGCCAAAGCGCCGCCTCCTCCCAAGGTGGCCGACATGATGGCGCTTTTGAAGCAGAGCCTGAAACAGAAACGGAAAGACGCGGCGTAACGCCACTTTCCGCCCGCCCCCTCAAGCAACAGAAGGGGATGGAAAGGTAGGGGGCGAATGATCATTCGCCCCCTACCGGATCTGGCCCCGGATCTCCCCTCCCGGATAGGTCACCGTCAGCACATCCACGTACGCCTCGCCGGCCTCTATGATCCGGATCAGGTCGGCCACCGTTTTCCCCTCCAGCTCGCCCAGCAGGCTCTCGTTGGTGATCAGCCCCGCGTCCAGGATCCCCTTGAATGTCCCCATCTTCACCGGACCGCCGAAGAGCCCGACCAACGGCGGACCGTTTTCACCGGGCTTGCCGTGGTGGATATGGGCCGCGGTGGGGCTGGTGATCCTGCTGACGTTCAACTCGTAGCTCATCTCCCCGTTCTTGTAGATCATCTTCAGGCTCCCGCGGGCCGGAGTCTTCACGGTGGGGACTTCCTGCTTGCCGGAGAGCTTCGCCCGGAAGATCCTCTGCTCCGCGCCGGCGGGAAGCGCGACCAAGAGGCCCAGGACCACCACCAACAGCTGCCACTTTCTCATAACTCTCTCCTTTTGCTCAGGGCCCCTCACCCTTGGCGGCACTCGGCCCCAGGGCGAGAAGATCCAAGATGCCGGAGAGCGGGATGGAAACCCACTCCGGCCGGTTGTTGAGCTCGTACCCCAGCTCGTAGATCGCCTTGTCCAGCATGAACGTCTGCAGCATTATCTCTACCTCGTCGCGCTCCGCAGGCATGAACTCGGCTCCCGACACCCCCTTCCGGTAGGCTTGCAGGAAGATCGACGAGTTGTAACGGTACCAGGCATCCACCCAGGGGAGCAGGTAGGCGATGTCCTCGTCGCGAACCTGGGTCCGCTGCATGAGCACCGCGTGCGCGGCGTAGTGGAAGGAGCGCACCATGCAGGCCACGTCCCTAAGCGGCGACTGCTTGATCCTGCGCTCGCCGAGCGACTTGATCGGCTCTCCCTCCAGGTCGATGATGAGGAAGTTGTCGCCGGTGTAGAGCAGTTGCCCCAGGTGGTAGTCGCCGTGCACCCGGGTCTTCATCGCGCCGAACTTGCGCACCATGAACTTCTGAAAGACGGTAAGCACTTCGTTCTCCAGCTCGAGGAGCTCCTCGGCGTCGCTGGCAACGTGCTGCGGTATCCGGGCCATGTTCTTGCGCAGCAGGTCGAAGACCTTCCTGCAGTGGCTGCGCATCGACTGGTACACGGAGCGCTGGTATAAAAGCGCGAAGGGCTCGGGTGTGAAGGCGGGGTCGTCGCCGCGGGAGGCGAGCGCCAGGTGGAATTCCGCGGTGCGCTGGCCGATCAGGGCCACCATGTCCGGATAGAACCCCTGGATCAGCTCCAAAAGCGCCGGGGTGTAGCCGCTGGACTCGTTGCCGGGATGGGGCTCCAGCCCCGACTTCTTCGCCTCCTCGCGGTGGGCGAGCACCCGGTCCACGTACTGCCCCACCTCCCCGAGGGTGAAGGCCCAGGCATCCCCCTGGTTGGGGACAAACTCCTGCAGGAGCCCCAGCGCCAGGGTTTCCCCGCTGCCGCGCCGGTACTCCAGGGTCCCCCCCAGGGGCGCCACGTGCCGGAAACGGACCCGGTCCGAGAGGAACCTGCCGATCTCAAGCTCCGGATGCGCTCCCTCCTCCATGCGCCGGTACATCTTGAGGAAGAAGCCCTTTTCGAAGATGACAGAGCTGTTGCTCTGCTCGGTTTTCCCCACCCGCGAGGGGAAGGGGGGCTCCTTCCCTTCCATGAGCGCCTGCATCCCGGCGGCGGGACGGCCGGAGAGCCTCCCCCCGTCGCCGCGCAGGGATCTTCTGCGCCAGATAAGCTCGAAGAGCACCCAGCGGAAGTGAGAGTTGTAGAGGCCGTCGTAGAGCACCCCCAGCCTCTCCCCGACCCTGAGCTGGCAGATGATCGCCTCGGGAGAGGTCCCAAGCAGGGTCTCGCCGCCACCGTCCATGGGGAGGTAGTGCAGCGGCAGCAGGTACACCTCGGGCGCCCCTTCGCTGTAGCTTACCTCCAGGAAGGTGAGGATCACCGAGGAGTTGTCGATCGGCACCGGCAGCCTGTCCAGCACCGAAAAGCGGTCCATGATGCGGCTTTTGCCCTGGAACCAGCGGGATTTACTCAGGTAATCCGGCAGCACGGACTGCTCCAGCTGGCGCAAGCCGGCCGATCTCAGCACGTTCTCCCAGCTCCCGGTGACCACGACCTCCTCCAGCACCCCCTCCTCGCGCGGCTTGGTCTTCTCGCGCCCGTCGGTCAGCAGCATCAGATGGTAATCGTAGGGTCCCATGATGATGCCGTAGGGTGAGTCCTTGATGGCCGGGAAGCGGTTGCGGCTGAACATCTCCTCGACGTAGAAGCCGACGAAGCGAGGCTGGTTCACCTGCACGAACTGGGTGGCGCGGGAGAGGTTGATCAGCACCAGGACTGTCTGGTCCTCGTACTGGCGCAGCATGGCCAGCACCTTGGGGTTGTCCAGCGTGATGAACTCCAGCGTCCCCCAGCCAAAGGCCTTGAAACGCTTTCTGAGGTCGATCATCCGCTTCATCCACCAAAGCAGCGACGAGGGGTTCTTGGCCTGGTTCTCGACGTTGCGCGCCTCGTAGTGGTACTCCGGGTCGATGATGGCGGGGAGGTAGAGCTTCTGCGGGTTGGCCGGGGAGAACCCGGCGTTTCGGTCCGGGCTCCACTGCATCGGGGTGCGCACGCCGTTTCTGTCGCCCAGGTAGTAGTTGTCCCCCATGCCGATCTCGTCGCCGTAGTAGATGATGGGGGTCCCCGGCAT
>Ga0209317_1002457_pt1 | contig 13465 bp, 17 predicted proteins | sample RifGroB2_FD_183994 | JGI IMG/M metagenome (GOLD analysis project Ga0209317, IMG submission 183994) | Soil microbial communities from Rifle, Colorado, USA - Groundwater B2 (SPAdes) (version 2) | ecosystem: Environmental > Terrestrial > Soil > Unclassified | place: Rifle, Colorado | collected...
CTCGTAGGTGGTCGTCACTCCCCCGCTCGCGCGGGATACCATGTTGCCCAGCGCGTCGTATCGAAACTCCGTTCGGACGCCTGATGGTTCCACGGAAACGGAGAGAACCTGCCCGGCTTTGTCGTAGGCGTAAGACTTCTTGAGCATGCCGTCGCCGAAGCTCTCCTCAACGACCTCATCCGCCGGATTATACGAAAACACCGTGGAGTGGTTTGCGGCGTTGGTGACTCTGGTGAGCCTGCCAAGGGCGTCTCTCTGAAAAGAGACTTTTCTGTTGGAGGAATCGGCGATTTCAACTACTCTCCCCAAGGCGTCCAGCTTGCGGGTGGTTTGCACCCCACTGGAATCGGCCGTGCCGACCAGATTGCCGGCCTCATCATGGGACCACCGGAGAGTATTTCCGTCCCCATCCCTGGCGGCCACAAGCAAGCCGGCATCGTTGTATTCGAACGTGAATTGGCCATCGCCATTGTCGACGGCAATGATGTGGTCCGCCGAATCGTAACGTAATGTCGCCCGATACCCGGTGGGATGGACCGTCTCGATCAGGCGGCCCTTGGCGTCATGGCTATATCTGTAGCGCTGGCCCCCGGCGGCGACTTCCTCCGTGATGCGCCCCAGGACATCCCGCACGTACTGGACGATCCGCCCGCCCGGGTCGGTGATGCGAGAAATGTTCCCGTACGAGTCGTATTGGTATCGCCTCCTGGCGCCGTCCGGGGTGATGACCTCCGTAAGATCGCCGGCCGCGTTGTACTCGAACCTCGTAGAGCGGCCGATGGAGTTGACCACCTCAGCCATCTTACAATTCGAGTCATAGTGGATTTTGACCGCGTGGCCCAAAGCATCCTGGACGCTTGTAGGCTTCATGCAGTCGCCGGCATCCATGTAGGTAAACTGGTTCTTCCCGCCCAGCGGGTTCACCACGGAGAGCAAACGCCCCTGCTCGTCGTGGGTAGAGGTCGTTCGCTGTCCTAAAGCATCGGTCGAGGCAACCGGGTTCCCTCTGGCATCGTACTCCTGGCCGGTTTGCGCGCCCGTCGCATCTGTGATGGTTACCCGGCTGGCCCCCCCGGGGTCGAAGAAATATGAAAAGGTGGTTTTGTTTCCCCTGGCATCGGTCACGACCGTTCGCTGGGTCGGATTCGCTTCGCTGAGAGGATGGTATTCATAGAAGGTCTTCTTGGCGCCGGGACCTTCCTGGCGCAGCACGAAGTCGTTGGCCGTGTCATAAAAGTTCGTGATCCGGCCTCCGTCCGGCAGGGTCATGGCGGTCAGATTATGGTCCGAATCGTAGGCGAAGCGGGTGACTTCCCCCACAAAACCCACAACCGCAATCAAGTTTCCCTGTGGATCGTAGTCATATCTCAGGGTCCGGTTGAGCGGGTCGGTAACCTCCCGCACGAACCCCACCTCTCCATCCGTATAGCTGAGACGGAGAACGCGGCCCGACGCGTCGGCGACCTCAATCACCCGAATCCCGTCAGGCGCGTACTTGAGACGGATGCCCTGACCTCGGTTATCTTCTCTGCGGATAAGACGGCCCTGCGGCGAAAAAATCTCTTTGACGCAGTTGCCGATGGACCGAACAAATGTTCCGTCGCCCTTCCGTTCGACAGACTGGGTGGAGGCCCAGGCCGGCAGAAAGCGCTCTTCACGCTTGGGATCCCGGCTGTAGAGCTGCACAGAGCCGTCCCAGTCCTTTATCTGCACGGAGTCCCTGTCCGTCTGCTCCAAGCCGACTTCCAGGGATGAGAGCCAGCCGTGTCCGAAGATCCCCTGGTATGTTGCGCGGCTGTTGTAGGTTCGCGTGAGTTCCAGGGGAGCGCCTCGCGCCGGAACGTACAGGTCCTGGAAGGCCATGAAGAGATTTCCGTTCAGCGCGTTAACCGGATCTGGAAAATGATGGACGTAGAAGTCAGGGTGCCTGGGCGCCCTCCTGTCTTGAACCCCCACCAGCGGCCCTTGGGTACAAGGAAGAACGTCGGACGGCATGATGGTCAGAGCGACCAACAGCACGAGGCCTGCGACTTCCCGAAAGTGCTTGCCCTCGTTGAGCTTGCGCATGGCTTTCCTGCCCCGTTTACCGCGCCGATTCTAAGCCAGGAGCACCGAGCGGGTCAAGGGTCACCAGGTCCTCCCGTTATGACGACATGATCACTATTGAGACCGCCCTCTCCTCTCTCGGCCGAGCCACTCTGACTTTCAGCTACAGGATTTTGCGGAAAGAAGACGGTGTTCTCATCGCCTCGGGCTGGACCAAGCATGCCTGCGTGGATGAGAAGGGAGAGGTGACGAAGATCCCGCCGAACCTGGAGACCACACTGAAAGCAGCCCTCTCCCCCACTCCTAAAGAAAAATCTCTTTGATCCGGTCGCCGACCAGAAGCTCGGACGAGGCCCCTGCATAAGCAACCCGCAGCGTGAGCCGGAGCAGGATCAGATTCAATGCTTCTCTTTAATCGTCCTCCACAGTTAGCGTGGAACATGGCTCTGAGTCATAAAATATGACTCTTGGAAATTTTTCTTGACAATAGGGACTCAATGGTCTAATAGATGGGTTATAGGGCCGTCGTTCCGACGGTAATGAGATCTTTGAAATATATGTCGCCCGGTCCCCATAGGGCTGCCTCATGAGGTCTTTATAGACCTTGAGCAGGAAACTGCTCGCTAAAGGTGGTTGAGAATGTTTTCAATCACCGCGGGACAAGACCAATAAGTCCCGCACACCTTCTCGGCACATGTTTGTGGTAGCTGTGTGTTGTGATGGCTGAGAAGGGGCGCTAATGCGTCACCAGGTTGCGAATCGCCGATCCAATGCTTCCCTTCTCGGGGTATGCGCTAAAGGGGCGCGGTGCTTATCGCACCGGGAAAGGAGCGGCATATGAAGAAAAGCAAAGATCTCAAGGCTTGTATCGCCTGCCTCAGGCAATGGCAAGCTGATGAAGCATTGGATCTAGGTCAGAAAGAGGCCCTCGAGGGTGTGATAAGGCGATTGAGGAAACTCTCGCAGCACGCTAACGCTGATCGCAAAGATGTATTAAGCGTGGTCAGGCAAGTTAGCGAAATTCTGTGGAAAGCGTTTGCGAGAAAGTAGGCTCTTATCACAAGGAGGATTCGGACCAAGGCGATTCACAACTTTTTAAATAATGCAGAAGGATAGACATGAGATACGGAAAGGCAATTAGGATTTGCAGGGCAGCAAAAGGGCTGTCACAAAAGGAGTTGGCGTCCAAGGCTGGCATTGGTTCCAGCCATATCTCGCTGATTGAGGCGGGTAAACGCTCTCCGAGCTTAGCAACTGTCGAAAAAATTTGTAAAGCCCTCAAAGTCCCCACGCATCTCGTAATGCTTCTTGCTGCTGAGCCTGGGGAGGTCCAAGCTCAACACATGGAATCTTTGAAGGATTTAAGTGGCCACCTTTTACAGCTCTTGGTTGGTCCTGAGTCATGGGAAAAAAAAGATGAGCAGCGACATCACCCCTCTTAAGATATACTCTCTGCGCGACTTGGAATACCGAATTGGTTTTAATCGCCAGTTGCTGCGGCAGACTGCGGCAACGGCTGGCCATTACTATCGCCCATTCCCAAAAAAGGGCCCCAAACCCAGAATGATCGATAACCCTGTTTCGATACTGAAAGAAATACAAGGAAGAATCCAAGAACGTTTGCTTTCAGACATTTCCCTCCCTGATCATATGCATGGAGGAGTGACTAGTCGGTCACCCATCACAAATGCCAGTCAACATGTGCAGGCAACAGTGGTAGTGACACTAGATATCCGTAAGTTCTTTCCATCGGTTACTAATAAACACATTTTCCACGTCTGGAGAAATGTTCTGGATTGCAGCCCAACTATTGCAAGGCTCCTGACTCAGTTGACAACCTTTGAGCGACATTTACCCCAGGGATCTCCGACAAGCACTACACTGGCGAATATTGTATTGGCGGAAAGCGACCAAAAAATTAAATCCCTTTGCAAGGAACAAGATATCGTCTACACCAGATTCGTAGACGACCTAATTTTTTCCGGGGAATCCAGCAGGTCGATTATTAACAGCGTTGTGAGAATCCTAAAAAAAGCCGGGTTTCGAGTACCTCACGCAAAGATGCGGGTAATGGGTCCGCGTAAACGGCACCAGATAACCGGTATAGTGGTAAACGGAAAAATAGCAGTCCCACGAGAGAAAAGAGCTAACATTCGAGCGGCAATCCGCAGCCTGGAGTCTCTCAAAGACCCTGGTAGACAAACCTTGTCGATAATTGGGAGGATCGGGTTCGTCAGGCAAGTCAATCCTCGATCGGCGGAATCTCTACATAGATTGCTTGAAAGGACTAAAGAAAAATCTCCTTGATCCTGTCCCCCGCCAGCAGCTCGGACGAGGCCCCTGAATAGGCGACTCTGCCCATTTTGAGCAGATAGGCGTGTTGGCAAATCTTTAGCGCCTCCCTTACCTTTTGCTCCACAATCACCATCGTGGTACCGAAGGTCTGGTTTATCTCGATGAGCTTTTGAAACGCTTGCTTGACCAGCGAGGGTGACAGCCCTAAAGAGGGCTCGTCAAGCAAAAGCAGTCTTGGGGATAGGATTAGGATATTGGCAAGGGAAAGCATTTGCTTCTCACCACCGCTCAAAGTGCCGGCTAGCTGAGCTGCTCTTTCTTTCAGGACCGGAAAAAAAGAAAGGACCTCCCCTATCTTCTTTTCTATCTGGGGCTGTCCGTTAAGGGTATATCCTGCCATCTCAAGGTTTTCCCGAACAGTTAACTCGCCAAAAACCCGGTTCCCCTGGGGGACAAACCCTATTCCATTCAGGACTTTCTTTGCGGGAGGCCAGTCGTTAACCTTCTGGCCATCAAAAAAAACCCCACCTTTCCACGGAGGTATGAGGCCGAATAGGGCCTTAAGTAGGGTAGACTTTCCTGCCCCATTATGGCCGATTACAGCGACCATCTGTCCCTGCTGCACAGTCAGGTCAATCCCATAGAGGATCTGCTTCTGGCCGTACCCGGCCTCTAAACCGCTGACTTTTAAAAGCTCTTTCTCCATGCCTACGTCAAATATGCCTCAATTATTTGGGAGTTAGCCAAGACCTCGTTTTTAGGGCCAGAGGCGATAACCTTGCCATCATCCATGACCAACACCCTCTCACCTATTTTCCTGACTGCTTCGATGTCATGTTCAATGAAAACAATGGTCCTGCCTTGCTCCTTGAGTTGAAGCAGGTGTTGTAGGATTTGGGAAGCCATATCCGGGTGGACACCTGCCACCGGCTCGTCCAGCAGCAGAATCGCTGCCTCGGTTGCCAAGCAACAACCAAGCGTCAACAACTTTTGTTGCCCGTAGGAAAGGTTTCCCGCCTGCTCATACATCAAGGGGTTAAGACCGACAAAATCCATGATACGAAGCATAGCCTCTATGGCACGAGTCTGCTTCCGGACCTGGGAACTCAAGAGTGCCGGCCAGAAGGACTCTCCCTTCTGATTCGGGCAGGCAAGGAGAAGATTATCGCGGACAGACAGTTGCCTCAGAAGCCTTAAATCCTGAAATGTGCGGGAGACTCCCTTTTGAGCTATTTTATAGGGCGGAGTCCCGTTCAGGCTGTTGCCCTGTAAACTAATTTCCCCCGCGTCAGGAGCAACGAACCCTGTGATTAAATTAAAAAGAGTCGTTTTCCCGGCCCCATTGGGTCCGATAATGGCTGTAATGGTTTTCTCTTCGATGGCAAAGGAAACATCATCAACTGCAACCGTACCGTCGAAGACCTTCTTCAGTTGCTTTCCACTCAGAATCGACTCGCCCATCACGTGCCCTATTTCTGCAAGTTAAATTCGCCGATGAGACCCTGAGGCCGGTAAAGCATCGTCAGAACCATTAGGCTCCCGTAAAAGATCTGGCGCAGGTTGGCCGCTACGCTGCTGGGGAGACCGACAAAGCGAAGAGCTTCAGGTAAAATGACCAGAACCACTGCGCCTATAATCGGCCCGCGCAGGCTCCCCGCCCCACCGATAATCACCATGGAGATGACCAGGATCGATTCCAGGATGGTAAAGCTGGTGGGGTCAATAAAGGTGATATAGTGCGCATAGAGATTTCCTGCCACCGAAGCGATAGCCCCACCGATAACAAAGACCTGGATCTTGTAAGAATTAACGTTCTTGCCTAGTGACTCGGCAAACACCTCATCCTCACGGATCGCCTTTAAGACCCTCCCATAGGGGGAATTCACCAATTTGTGGACCAGGAGATAAGCAAGAAAGGCGAATATGGCCGAGAGGACCAGAAACTTCCAGTGGTTGTCTATGTTAAAGCCGAAGAGGCTGGCTACCGGAATGCCGGGAATGCCCAAGGGTCCACGGGTTAAATCTATCCAGTTATTAAAGATGCTATAAACGATCATCTGAAAGCCAAACGTGGCAATCACGAAGTAATCGTCATGGATGCGGAGCGATGGAAAAGCAATAATAACTCCAAGAACCGCAGCGCCAACGATACCGAAGAGCATGTTAAAGAGAAAATTGGTCTGAAAGTGAAGGGATAGGAGCGCCGTGGCATAAGCGCCGATGCCGTAAAAGGCCGCATGGGCAATGGAAAGCATACCGGTATATCCAGCAATGAGGTCCAAAGAAACAACGAGGATGATATAGATGTTGATCAAGATGAGAATGTGGAGGATGTAATCCATCGTTATACGGCAGCCTTCTTAACTACCCGACCCAGAAAGCCCTGCGGGCGGAAGAGGAGAAAAAATATAAGAATCAAAAAGACAATCGTATCCTGCCACTGTGTCGGTATCTTCCAGACTCCCAGATGCTGGGCCATACCCACCAGGAGGCCGCCCAAAGCTGCGCCTGGGATGCTGCCGATACCTCCAGCGATAACCGCAACAACCCCCATGAGAAGAGCATAGAACCCCATCATCGGCGTCATGTCGGTATCGAGCGAGATCAGTATGGCCCCTATAGCCGCCAGGGTTGAGCCTAAGGTGAACGTGAAGAGGATCACCTGATCGCTTTCGATCCCAACAACCCTTGCCAATTCTGGATCATTCGCCACCGCCCGCATCGCCTTGCCCATCTTAGTTTTCTTCATAAACACCCAGCAGAGGAGTAACAAGAGACCGCTGACAACTATGATAGTTATCTGGATCGGCGTAATTCTTGCTCCGAATATGGGCAGCCCTTCTGTCACGGCGCCGCTTCGGATCGTCTTGGTATTGTCACCGAAGATTAGCGAGATAAGATTCTGAATGACAATAAAAAGCCCCAGCGAGGCAAGCAGGAGAATCAGGCTTGAGGCGTTCTTCTTTCTAAGCGGGCGGTAGACCCCTATCTCGATTAGTCCCCCGAGAATCGCGGTCCCGATGACGGCTAGGGGTATGGCTATATACAAACTCAACCCTAAGAGCCAACAAGCATAGGTTAGATAAGCCCCCGCCGCGTATACTGCGCCGTGGGCGAAATGAAAAAAGCGGGTCGTCGAATAGATAAGCCCAAACCCTAGAGCCACAAGGGCATAGATACTGCCTGCGATAAGCCCGTTTACGAAGAGTTGGGAAAACATACCCTACGCGCTGACAATCTCCAGGTCAAATCGTTTATAACGACGAATGAGCCGAAAATCCTCTTCGTCCTTCGTGCATACGCTCGCGCCGATCTGTAAGGCACAGAGAGCAATTAAAATATCGTTGAATAAAATAGGAAACTTGGATTTAAATTCTGGCTCTTCCCTGCCAATCTTCGCTAGAATCCCTCCCGCGTCATTCCAGGAAACATGGGTCGGTGTAACGATTCGCCCGACCCTTTCGGACCGCGAGACAAAGCCTTGGACCAGCCGGACTCCCCAAGAATCTAAAGCCCCAAGATAAAGTTCTGCTGAAACAACAGAGGAAAGATAGGTAAAAGGCAAAGAGTTGACTAGAAGCCCGTATTCCCTGCTGGCAGGGCCTCCACGAATGGCATGGATGTAGATGTTGCTATCGAAAACAACCTTACGACCGGCCTGAGGCGGCATCGGTGATATGTCCTCTTCCCTTATCCAGGAGCTCCTTCAAGGCCTCTGCCAATTCCACCTCGTCGGCCGCCAAATCCAGGGCTTTATGGATGGTCTCAGTTTCAGTCCTGGTGTGGAGGCGCTTCTGCGCTCTACGCAGTTTGGCCACATCCAGCCGATAGTTCTTCCTCAAAAGGTTTTGTTTCATTCCTGATCCCCTCCAACGATTATACAGATTGTTACCAGCCTAAATCTGTATTGTCAAATCACTTCCGGCCAGCGGCCAAAATGGACATGGGCGTCCTCATCTACACTCCTGAGCTGTGCCTTCAGAAAGGTTTTTTTGGAACTCCAAAAAGGCAAATGTCAAAAACTCAAGCCAGGCACCCGACCCGAAGCTTCTCATTCTCCTCCTGAAGTCGAAAGAGGTTTTCTCTTACGGTGAACAAGTCATCCTGTGTAGAGCCCAGCTTCTCTAGCGCTGCAACTATCTTCTGCCGCACTTCTATCTCGATCTTGTAACCCAAGGCAGCTTTCAACGCATCCTTTGCGAACTTAATCCCTTCCCAGGCTGCCGTTACGAGAGCGACATCCATTATTCTGTCCTTTCGTACTTACTCAATTGGATAGCGACCGTATATCTAGTCGATCGTGAGCCATACCAAGTTTACTATCGCATTCGTGGTTCGTCTAGCAAAAAAGTAGCAAGATTCCGGGGACGCAGACTTCTATTTCTCGACTATCTTGTTAAATTGTTGAGACGTAGAGGTCTGACCCTCCCTTTTCCCCATTAACGGGGCGTGGAGACTGTTTGACGCCGCTCGGTCTCGGTCAAGCAGGTGAAGTCGGTCAAAAGACCGGCAATCGTCTCCAGCTGGGCGAGTTCTTCGCCAGGGAGTTTCCCTCTTACCGCCGCCAATGCTTCGGTACAAAGGTTTGCCGTCGTGACTTTGCAAGACTCCACGCTACCATGTTTCTCCATCATGCCAATCACTTCCGCAACCGCCACCTCGTCCAACGTTCCTTTCTTGTTAAGCAAACTGAGTAGGTGTTCGCGCTCTCCGTCGGAACAGGCGTCACGAAGTCGAAGCAAGGGAAGTCGTTTCTTTCGGTTGCGAATATCGCCTGCTCGCGGTTTGCCGGTGAGTTGCGGTGTCGCTACAACATCTAGGATGTCATCTCGCACTTGGTAAGCCAACCCGATCTTCAGGCCGTACTTTGCGAGCGCATCGACTATTTCAGCGGGGCGTCCTACCAGAATTGCAGCCAGAAGCAGTGGGGCTTGGATGAAGACCGCTGATGTATGTTTGATCATCGTGAAATAGTCAGCCTCTGTCGGCGCATCGTGAGTCAACACTTTCTCCTGCAACTCACGGTCCTCAAGTTGACCGAGACACACGGCCCGATATGTCTCCTCAAAAAGACAAACAGCCTGACCTGTGACCTCGGGCTTAATCGCCTCCACGGCGCGGCAGAACTCGATCAAAGCGGTCGAATGGAAAACTTCTCCAATCATTACGGCTGCTTCCGGCCCCTTCTGAGAATACACGGAGGGGAGTCCGTTTCGCATCGGTGCTTGATCTAAGAAATCGTCGACAATCAACGTCCCGGCTTTCAGCAACTCTAAGCTCTTCGCCACGTTAAGATGGTGTGCACTTGTGAGATTTCCACAAGCGACCCCATACAGAGCGGTGAGGACATGAACCTGTTCCACTTCATAGTGCAGGTGTTCCTCGATCAAGCTGTCCCAGAAGAACGCTCTCATGTCTTTGCTGGCTTTATCAGGTACTGCTCAAAATCTCCTGCTCCAGCCACGAGCGCGCGAACTTCCGACGCAGTGTAATGAGCATGCAAAAATCCCTGTTCCAATAGAGGCACCAGAGTCTTAGGTATCGGAACGGCATTGTCTGTTGGCTTTGTCTCACCGGCAGGTGTCTTCATTAGAAGCTTTTTGCCAATTATTAACTCTCCCATTCGTTTTCTCCTTTTAGGCACAAAGGCGTATGAAATCATGGTCCGCATTGACTGCGCCGTTCGTATGGGTCCTTTTTTTTATTTCTTCCGTTAATTTTTTATATGATTGGACGCGTGGAACTTCCTTAATCGTTTCTAGCGAGACATGTGTGAAATGTTTGCGTACCCGTAGCACCATATTTTCTGCAGAGGTGCCGCCCACCGCGTTCTTCGTTAGAAGAGAAAAGTCGAGACCGTGGATTTTGCACATTACAAATCGAAGATACCGGGGAGCGATCCAATCGCACAGGTAAATCAGGTGCCGAGGGCAACTAAGATTCCGGCGGTCCTCTATGGTTAAAGTGCGCAGGATTTCGAGTATTTCCACTGGTTCAAGGAACGCTAGCGGGATCCCGTAATGTTTGTGGAGATGGGACAGGCATCTTGCATAGTAACCGTCAAGGAATGGCATAGTCACCGACTTGATTTCGCGTTGGCTAAAAAAAAGCAGCACGCGCTGGTGATTAAAATTTCCCGAAGCCGATCTCTCGTTAATTACGGTCGCCAGATACAGTTGAGCGGAAGGATCAAACCATTCCTCCATCCGTAAGATACTGGTTCCGAACAAACTGTTGGCATTAACCAAGCTTTCATCCAACTTACCGTGATCAAGTGGCCTGATCTTGGGTGAGGTGTCCCTTTTTATGTAATAAAGCATAATCCCAAAATACGTAATCACGGTTCCGATGATTAGGCCAAACCTCTCACGGTTCCACATTCGCGCGATGGATTCCGGAGATTTGAAGTATGCCCACCACTGGTACACGTTCCAAGTAAAATCTTCGCGCAAGTAAAGAGCGATGCTAGACTCAACGATGACGCCGACTCCGAGGGGAATGAGCAAGTGGGGCCAGACATATCGCCAAGCTATTCTCCATAGAATCTTCAAAAGCATACTTTAGTACCTTTTTTTCTGATACAGCAATGCGAACGCCTTATGGAAGCTTCTGCATGACCATCGGTTTGTGAACATCACCGTTCCCATCAAACTTGATAGTGCCCGATGCCAGATCAACTGGCCCAGCATCCGCAAGTGCCGTTCGTATAGAAGATCCGTCTGAGGCTCCCCGTGCGAGAGCCATAGCAATAAGAACTGTACCATCGTATCCGACATCGGCTAGAACAGGTGGATCTTTGGAGTACATGCGGCGGAATCGTTCTTGGAACTCCTGAACCGCAGGTGATTCCTTTCCTGGTGCCTGCGGTTTGGGAAAATGCATGGTGTACGACAAGTCCGTCAATAGCTTCGGCATCTCGGGCTCTAGCATTACCACTGTGCCCATCCAAGTCGTTTGCAGTGCCAATTGTTTCGCCTGTTTTAGCGCCAACTTTGCTTCTTTTGGGTATGCGATCAGATAGACCGCATCAGGCTTGCTAACTGCGATCTTGACCAATTGTCCTCGGAGATCGGTAGCACCTTCAGCGAACGACTCTGACGCTGCAATTGACACGTTGGCCTTTGCGAGTGTATCTGAGAAAACTTGCCGCAGCCCTACGCCGTATTCGTTGTTGATGTACAAAATCGCCACCTTGCGTGGCTTGAGTTCTCGCACGACATAATCCGCGGTGAATTGCCCTTCTTCAGCATCCGAGTTCCAAATCCGGAAGAAGTACTTGCTGATGCCGCTGAGTTTCGGCGAAGTCGAACCAGTGGACAGCAAGACGACTTGTTTGCTATCACAGACGGGAACCACCGCCAGCGTAACACCGCTGACTGCGTCGTCGACAATCGCCGATACCTTATCTACTTCAATTAACTTCTGGGCAGCCGACAAGCCGTCTTTGGGATTTCCACGAGAATCCTCGAAGACAACTTCAAGGCGCATCGAACGCGCTTTTAAAAGCTCATTCGCCTTATCGACACCGACAAGAATCCCCTCCTTCGTGAAATTGCCATAGGGTGCTGCGTCTCCAGTCAAAGGCAGGAGTGCACCAATGCGGATGGTGGCTCCCTTTTGGGACTTCTCATCTGGCTGGAGAGTGAACCAGAGTGTGACAACGACAGTGACTGCCACAGCAATGATCGCTATCCAAGCTTTCTTCGACATGGCGCGTTCCTCCTCATAGCGGAAGTGGGGGTAAGATTACACAAGGCCTTGTTTCATTTGCCAGACTTTTCTTGATTTATGGACTTTCTCTCTCTGGTCTCTTTTCACTGGTTTTTCATTAAGAAACCATGCCTAGATAAAAAAGCCGGCTGGGGAGACCCAGTCCGGGCGAGCGATGGTCGAATCCAGGATGTGACCGGATCAAATGACCCCGTCTATACCTAACAGGTTCAATAATTGAGGTCTTTTTAGTCCAATTCTCGGTTAGCCGTCAAGCGGAAAAAAGCAGGCACTAGGCAACAGGCATGAGGCGATAGGCAAAAGGGGATAAATATTGTTGAATCGTGGGAGGAACGACCGGTCGGCAAGGACTCGTCCTTTAGTGGGACGCACTCCTCACAATCTGCCACACCATATGCGCCGTTTAGGCAGGTTACCCTCAAAAGCTCAGGCTGAAAAGATTTCCGTAGCCGATGTAAACAAGGACCGCATGAGCCAGCACGTCTCTGCCTATGAGGCACTGGATATGCTGGCCTTGAAGAGGCGCCTCCAAGACTGTGGTCTCGAACACTACGTTGTTGGGAAAGACAAGCCGGACGAGGTACTCGTAGCACGCTACATTGGTGGACGATGGGGTGTTAATGGAGGTTCGAGATGAAGTTAAGGGGTGCTTCCACCTTGAGGATCTGCTTCACAAGGAACGGGACATTGCCAAACTGCTGGTAGCCAGCACTAATGGCATCCATCTTGGAGTCGTAGGTTCCAATCACCTGAGTGTTATATATGAGGGCAAACTTGCCTTCGGCGGTCCCGAGTAAGTTATCACGGTTCTGCTCGTAGGTCTTTAATTCAGTATCCAGACTTGGCATAGTGCCCTCCCTCTTGTCTCTATTTACTCCCCCAGGCGGGTCTCCGTCAAACCCTCGACTTCCTGGCCGGAAGGCTTTATCGCCTCTTCGATCTCCCCTCTCACCTCACCATCTGATTCAACCTTAAGACGCGTTCTCAGGGCCGCCAAGCATTCGGCTGTTCTTATCTGCCCCAAAGCCCACGCAACATGCCTTCGCACCAGAGGCTCTTCGTCTTGAAGCGCCTGGATCAGCGCAGGGACGGACTCAAGGCTCTTAAGGTTTCCCAGAGCCACCGCCACATTGCGGAGAAAACCTCGGCGCTTGGCCCTGAGAATCGGACTACCACGGAAACGGCGACGAAATTCTTCTTCGCTGAGGGAGAGGAGAGGAATCAGTTCCGGCGCGTAGAGACCTTGGCGGGGAGAAAAGGCTTCCTCCTCGGTCTCTCCTGCCTTGACGTTGTAAGGACAAACCTCCTGGCAGATATCACAGCCGAAGATGTGATTGCCCATCAGAGGGCGCAGATGCCTGGGGATGGCCCCTTTGAGCTCGATCGTGAGATA
>Ga0209317_1002458_pt1 | contig 13463 bp, 11 predicted proteins | sample RifGroB2_FD_183994 | JGI IMG/M metagenome (GOLD analysis project Ga0209317, IMG submission 183994) | Soil microbial communities from Rifle, Colorado, USA - Groundwater B2 (SPAdes) (version 2) | ecosystem: Environmental > Terrestrial > Soil > Unclassified | place: Rifle, Colorado | collected...
GTAAACCATAAAGCCCGCCCCTTTCGGAAAGCGGTTCCATGCTTATGGTCTGCCTGTTGGAAGCGTCAACTCCTCGGGTTATTCAGTGAGGGGGCGACGTATTAACAGTGAAAAGTATTTGTCGAAAGCAGCCTTTCGACAATTGATCATATATGAGGTTATCATGCAGACATTCATGCCGCAGAAGATGCTGCCCGATGTCGTTTCCGTGCCCGAAGCCGCCAGGTACCTCGGGATTGGAAAACAGGAGGTCTACCGGCTCCTGGAATTCGGTGAGTTACGGGCGAAGAGGGAGAACGGCAAGATCCTGATCGACCCCACCAGTATCTACGAACTGTGCAACAGGGGCAAGATGCACTGATGCTTTCAAGCGTAATCGCTTTGAGATAGAACAAAAATGGCCATTTGCCCGTTCGGTTCCCGAATGAACAATGGCCATTTTTCTGACGCCCCGCGGCGTTTGGTCGAGGGTGTCGACGGTGAGTCTTCGGAGGGATCAACCGCCGATATCGTAGTCGAAGGCCACCCCCGCGGCATCGTTGTATTTGGTGCCTAATTCGGAAAATTTCGTCCGTATTTCCTCTTGTTCGGGCTGCCACTCGGTCGGGCACTCCCGCCGCAGTTTATCTATCCGCTCTTCCAGTTCGGCCATGACGATATGGAGGCCGTTTACCTGTTCGTACATCCGCTGCTTGTTGCCGGTCTCCAGCTGGTCCATGCGGTTCATCACATCGTACAATTTTGCTTTCCACATGGTGAGTTCGATATCAACACCTTTGCAATAATCTGAGAGTTCCATGAATCATTCCTCCATACAAAAATTGATACGGATGGGAAAACTTTCCAGCCCTTTTGCCATGCTGGATATGTGAGAGATCTGTTTTCCCCTGCATATTCAGGCCGCAAGTGCCGAAAGAGATGGTCCTGCAGTCATTTCGGCAGGTGTTCGGCCATTTTCCCTGGGGGTGCTCCTGATCGGTTAACCTCCAAAGAAGCGAGGATCGTGAAGATCAAGGTTCAAGCGAAAAACGCTGCAATGCTGTGTGGAACCTTTGGAGGGTACTATAAGCTGTCCGCTTCTTAAGGCAAGTTTGGGCTCGACGATCCCATCATGATTTGCACTTGACTTTGCCTGGCCCCATCCATACTAAAAAGGAAGGACCATCCACCGGGGAAGCCGTGCCCTCCGGATTCCCCTGACACTCTCCTCCACTCTCGTCGGGGTGCACCATGAATACCAAGCCACTCAGTCACTGCCCGGGTTTTGAGCGATTTCGGGATTTAAAGTCGTTTCTCTGCAGATGCCAACGTTGCGGTGCGGAACTGGAGATCTTCTCCGACGAATTCAACCGCCCGCACACCTGCAAAAGCTGCCATGAGCAGATTGATTTTACCAAGTGTACATATGAAGGTGGCGGCACCGATCCGTCACCCAGATAGTGCCTGTCCAGAAATGGCTATGTCCTAACTCTTCGTTGCTCTAAAAAGGTTGGATGCAATATGACGGTCTCGGGACCGTTCCTTTGGAAATGTACTGCAAATGGAGGCCGACGGATGACGCTTCGAGATCAGCCACAGAAAAAATCCATCGATCCCGAATCCCTGGCAAAAATGGTGCAGGTTGCCGGCACGGTGAGGCATCTTTTTGTCGCAACGGTCAACGAACAGGGCACTCCCCATCTGGCCACAGCGGAACACATCACCCTGGAAGATTGGGACCTTGTCACCATTACCGCCTGGTTCTGTCCCCAGACCGCCAAGAATGTCCAGACCAATCCGGCCATTTCGGTGGTTGTCTGGGATCGCGACAGGGACCTGGGTTTTCAGGTGATAGGGGAGGTGGAACAGGTGGCCGAAGTGACCATGCCGAATGGCTATATCCCGGGGGAGACCGTTGTTTACCCGCAGATTGAAAGAAAGCTGATTGTCCGGGTCCGGGAAATCCTCAAGTTCGGTCAGGCCATGCACAGCGACGCCGAAGGCTTGTAAGGATCGGGCCGGGTTGGGGTACCCGAAAAAGAAGGCAGTGAGGTAGGCCTGGACAAGGCGGACGGAGGATTCCGCCGCCTTGTCTCTTCGCCTGACTACTTCTCCGCCATCTTGGCGCAGGCCGCCATGGCGCCTTTTTCTATTTCTTCCGGCGTCAGGTCTTTGACGTGGGTGGCGAAACTCCAGCTGTAGCCGAAGGGATCCTGGACGGTGCCCATCCGGTCGCCCCAGAACATGTCCGAAACAGGCATCCGCACTTCGGCGCCTGCCTTGACTGCAGTCTCAAAGGCTTTGTCCACATCGTTCACATAGACATAAAAACTGACGGGGGAGTCGCCCAGGGTCTCGGCGCTTTGGCAGGGGTATTGCGGGTTTTCTTCGCCCATCATGACGATCGAGCTGCCGATCTTGATCTCGGCGTGCATCACTCCTTTGCCGTCCGGTCCTGGCATGACGCAACGCTCTTCGGCGCCGAAGGCCTTCTTGTAGAATTCTATGGCCTTGCGGGCGTCCTTGTATACGAACATCGGAGTAAGGGTTTGATATCCCTCAGGGATTGGCTGAGTCATAATAAACCTCCTGGCTTATGGAATACACCTGTTGTTTTCCGTGTGGATTTTGAGATAGCGGCGGTTTCCTTTCGGGTCAACCGCTATTTTTAACTGTAGTCTCAATGAGGGGGAAAGCAACGGGGCATCACAAAAATGGTGGCGGTGGGGAAACAGGAGAGAAACTGAGCATCATGGATCAATAATCCCATTTGAACTGAAGACCGGCTTTGTTGTCGATTTCATTGCTCTCGCTGGTGGCCTTGAGGTGGGGGGTGAGTTCGATCTCGACTTCGATGCCGCTGGTATCGGACGTCGCTCCCCGCTTGGTGCCCACATAGACACCCTCGGTCAGGTATTTGCCGACCTCGACCGAAGGGCCATTCTCGCCACCCTCGACTCGCAGCACATCCACGCGAAGAATCTTGCGGAAGGTGCCCATGATGTCGAAGCCCTCGGTCGTACCGGTCAGTTCTGCGGCAACGCCGGCAAGCTGCACGGCCTCGTAGGGGCTGAGCCTGCCCTGGGACTTGCCGAACACGATGCGCGACAGGATTTCCTCCTGGGGCAGCTGGGGTTCCGAGGATAACGTCAGCTTGGTCTTGCTGGCTGTGCCGGACAGGTTCGCCTTCACCTCAAGATCGCCTGCGGTATGGACCCCGACGATATCGAGCTGCGGATCGGGCGGCTGTCCGCCGAGAAAGATTATTTTGGAGTCGCGGATGGCAAAGGTGGTGCCGATCACCTCGAGCTGCCCGCGTCGGGCCTGCAGTTGGCCGACGAGCTTGGGACTTTCGGCCGGACCGGTGATATCGAGATGTCCCTCCCATTCGGAGTCGAGACCCTTGCCGCGGACGAAGAGGCGTCCGGGAATTTCCACCGTGACCTGCAGTTCTGCGGCAAAACTCTCCGGTTCCTCCTGCTTTGGCTCAACCTGTCCTTCGCTGCCCGCCGGTTCGCCCGGCTGGCGCAGGTTGTCGACTTCAAGCTGCGGCACCGAGGGGGGCAGGGCCACTGCCAGGTCGACCTCGCCCCGGTTCACCGTCACCTCGCCGTTTATCGCCGCCTTCCGGTCGTCACCGGCGAGGCTCAGGTCGATGTCGCCAAAGAGCTGCAGCTCATCCATGCGGGTGACCGCCATATCCCGCATGGCCAGTGTCGCGCGGTAGGCAAGAGGAGGGTGGGTGGCTATTTCGATTTCCGCGGTGCCGGTCAAGGTGCCTTTGCCGCCGTCATCCGCGGCTATCTCGGTGATATGCACGCCGCGCGGATCGAGTCGGCCGTCGAGCCGGATATTTTGCAGGAGCGTGCCGAACTGCAGATGTTCGTAGCGGCCGTCCGCAAGTTGCACCGTGCCCTCCAGGTTCGGTTCGGCCTGGCTGCCCGACAGGACGGCAGCCAGCTTGAGCCGTCCGGAGAGGCTGTGGTCGGGGAGGGGCACATAGGGCCAGAATTGGGCGATCTCGCCGTCGACGTCTGCCTGCACGGTAAGCGGCGCCCGGGGGTCAAGATCGAATCGCCCGTCGAGCAGCGATACAACAAGCGGCAGGCCGGCCCGGGCCGTGAGAATCTGCAGCTCCGGCCCTCCCGCCGACAGACTTCCGTCCAGCCGGCCCTGATTGAGATTCGCGTCGAGCTGCAGAGCGAGCGGCGGGGTCTGGCCGCCCTCTGTAATCCGGGCAATTTGCGCAAGCCGGATCTCGCCGACGGAGGCCGAGAGCCCAGCCCGCGCCGCCTTCCCCGCCTGTTCGTTCCAGTTGGCTGAAAGGGAGAGGATCCCCGTCAGCCCCTGCCGGGTAAACATCTCGTCCCATGGGCCCAGGGCGATGCTGGAAAGTTCGGCCGTGGCCGAAATCTCCCGGTCGGGAATAAAGGAAAACGTGCCGTCAAGACCTCCCGCGCCGATTGCCAGGGCGGCGGTGCCGTCGACTGCGCCGGCTGCAGTCCTGTTGAGCTGCAGAGGCCTGCGCAAAGCGATCTTTTCCGTGCCGATGCCGGCGGTGAGGCGGCTGACTTTCACTTTCACATCCTCGGCAAGAGTCATGTCGGCTGTGGCCGACAGGGTAACCGGCAACGACTCGTGCGTCTGGCTTGCCTGGAGTTGACCGGCCGTCGAAAGCGTCGCCCGCAGGCCGGAGAGAGGTCCTCGCAGCGCCGCCTGCAGCTTGTCCAGGGTAGCCTGGCCGTAGGCGATTTTCGTTCCTGTCAGCTGCAGCTCGACCGCCGGCTCGCCGAAGGCATCGGCAACATGGCCGCGTAGGGTCAGGCGATCGAGCCCATTCTGGTCCGCGCCGCTGCCGCCGGCCAGCCGCAACCCCCTGGCGGTAGCGTCGATGGCGATTCGTTGGTTCTTTTCCTCGGGCAGGAAGTCGATTTTGCCGGTGACCTGCCCCGCGGCGACGGGCGGTGCCCAATCCCGCAGCATTGCCGCGTCGAGCCGGGTGAGGTTGATGGTGCCGCGCATCGGCGGTTCATAGCCCGGCAACTCGAGTCCACCCGCGAGTTCGAGCATGTCTCCTTTCAGTGTAAGACCAGTAAGCTGAAGCCGGTCGGGCGGCAGGACCACATCGGCGGTCAGTCGGTACGGCTTTTCCCTGAGTGTAAAATCCGCCCTGTTAAGAAGGGACAGGACTGCCTCCTCCGACCACTCCATGGTGGAGGCTATCTCGATCTTGTCGAACCGTTCGCCTGATTCGATAGTCGGCACAGCAAGGTCGATCTCGCCCGCCGGGGCGCCCACCGGCCCGTCCAGCTGAACGGCCAGCCGGGCTGCCTGCGGCATGACGACGCCTATATCTGGGGGCAGGGCGCCGGGCAGGACGGCCAGTTCGCCGGCAGCAGCCATTCTGGTGAAGCCGTCCGTCAGCGCAAGGGAGAGGGAGCCGTCGGTCATGGCCAGATCGATCCGGTCGAGTTTAACTGTGAGATCCTGCCTGGGCGACAGTTCGAGGTGTCCGGCGAGGGCAGGTTGCGGCCCCGCCAGACGGTCGAGATCGGCCTGGCCAAGGCCCAATTCTTTTGCTGTGATTGCGAACTCGGCCCGGCCGCCGCCGGCCGGGTCCCAGGCGCCGTTTTGCACAGTCAGCCGGCCGGCCCCGCTCAGCTCCATTCCCGTGAGTGCAGAAAAAACTGCGAGATCGGCAATATCGGCGGTAACGGCCGCGGCAGTGACGGCTCCGTTATCATCCAGCCCGGCCCGCCCGGTCAGCTGCAGGCCCGCTGCCGCGATCACCACATCCTCCATGGTCATGTCGTGAAAATCCTCGGCCAGATCCGCCTTCAGGGCGAGATCCAGCCGCTCCCCGAGGATCGCCGCAAGCCCGGCCTCAGTCCAGTCGTTGCCCTGCGCCGTCCCTTGCACTTCGACGGCAAGCCGGTCGTCGCGAGCCGTGGTCCGCACGGTCAGGGAGAGCTCGCGGGTGGTGAGTACCGGCGTCGTTACCGATTGGCCTGTAACCTTAAGGTGCAGATCGGGCATCGCCAGATTGCCTTGTGCCTCGCCTTGCAGGTCAAGCCCCTGCCACCCCGCCGCATCCCCGGTAAGGCTGCTCGCCGCAGGGTCGATTCTGGCCTGCAGTCTGGCGGCCAGCCGGTTTGCCGCAAGATCGAAGTCGGCCTCGGCGGCAAGCGTCAGCAGCTCCGGTTTGGCCAGATCGAGAGTGGTCAACGTCAGCCTTTCGGCCTCCATGTCATACCGGCCGGAGAGGCCGAGATCGACCGTTCCCTGCAGCTGGGCCGGCAACTCGGCCGAGAGCTTGCCCAAGGTGCCGGCCGTGCCGGAAAAGGTGAAGCCGAGCTGCCGGCGGTCGAGCGAAAGGCCGATTTCGCCGGCGAGTTCGGCAAGATCCGACGCGGCGAGCTGTAGATTGCCCCGCCATTGTTCGGCGGGCCCTTCTCCTTTCAGCGCAAGGGTCACGTCGGCCGCCTCCTCCGGCGGCAAGCCGGCCAGGGTCATGGCGATCCCGGTTCGGTGGAAGCGACCGTCTACCTCGGCGCGCAGCTCCTTTTGGTCGGCATCAAAAGCCAGATCTACAGCCAAACGGTCAAGGTCCTCCGCTCGCGGCGTGAGGTGAAGGGAAAGTTCTGCGGCCCGTTTTCCGACAGCTCCGGAGGCTTCGACGGCGTAGGAAAAACGGCGTCCGCTTTGGGGATCGACGACGACGACATCCGGCAGGTCCAGCCGTCCCAGCCGGATCGCCAGCGGCAGGGCGGGAGGTCCTTCGGCCGGTTCGTCCGGTTGTTCTTCGGGGCCGGGCTCCTGCGGGAGTGTCACCGCTAGGCTGGCGGCGGCTAGACGGTCGATCTCCACGACCCCTTGTAGCAGTGCCAGCGGTGACCATTGCAGTTCCAGTTGATTGCCTTCGACCTCAAGGCCGGTAGCGGGCATGGCCAGAGTAAGGCTGTCGATGGCCAGGCCAGTCCACAGGCTGCCGCGGATCCCGCCCACCGCCAGACGGCCTTCGATGGCCGCGGACACTGCCCGCTCAGCAGTGGGCATGGCGAGCCGCAACACCGGCCCCGTGCCGGCCGCAAGCAAAAGACCCACCGCCAGCACCAGAAAAATGACGATCCCGTACAGCAGGCGACGCAGCCAGTTGAATGCCGAGGTTTTTTTTTTCGGTTTACCGCCCGGCCCGCTCTCTTCTTCGTCTGCGGGGCTGGTGTGCATCTCGTTCATTAGCCTCCACAAGGGACTAAAAAGCCTGCCCGATACTGAGGTAAATCTGGAAGTCGTCGTCGATTTCCCTCTGATCGAGCGGAACTGCGAAGTCGAAGCGCAAGGGGCCGACGGCGGTGTAGTAGCGGAGGCCGAGGCCGGCCGCCCAGAGCAGGTCGAAATCCTCCGGCTCCTGACTCTCGAAAACATTGCCGCCTTCGATGAATGGCACCACGCCGATGGTTTCTGTCACGCGGGTGCGAAGCTCGATCCCCGCCTCCATCAGCGAGCGGCCGCCGATCGGATCGTTCTCTTCATCCAGCGGGCCAACCTTCTGATACTCATAGCCGCGGATCGATCCGCCGCCGCCCGCATAGAACCGCTTGTTGGAGGGCAGGGAGGAGCGCTCCTCGCCAAAGACCGTGCCGGCCCTGGCCCGCCCGGCCAAAACATAGCGGCGGGCCTTGTCGAGCGGCAGATAGCTTGAGCCGGTAAGGAGAAGCGTGGTGAAGCCGGCGTTGGCCCCGGCGAGGCTGGACAGCGGCGACACTGCCAGTTCCAGGCGGCTGCCGTCGGTGGGATCGAGGGGATTGCTGGTGCTGTCGCGCCGCAGCTTGCCGCGCAGGCCGCCCAGAAAAAAGTACTCGTTCGGGGAATCGGGCCCGGTCAGGTCCGAGTACTCCGCCGTCACCCCGAGGGTTGCCGCCCAATATTCCAAGAACCGCCGTTCGATCCCGACAAACCCGTCGGCCAGCTCGCCCTCGTAGGCGTCGGTAGTGAACTCCTTGCCCTGGCCGTCGGCGACCAGGTTTTGCCGGCGCCTGAGGAACTGGGGCTTGGCAAAGTCGGTCTCGAAACCGTATTGCAGCTGTGATGCCTCCAGGTGCAGCCGCAGTTTTTCCCCGGACCCGAACAGGTTGCGGTGCTCCCAGAAACCATTGGCCCCGATGCCGTCGGCGGTCGAATAGTCGATGCCTCCGCCGATTGTGCGATGCTTGCGCTCGGTAACCTCTATCTCGATGGGGATCTCGCCCTGGTCGGTTACCGCCGCCCCGGGACGGACATCGGCTGCGAGAAAAAGGTTCGATGCCGTAAGCTCCCGCCGGGTGTCTGCGACTTCTTCCGGCGAAAAGAGTTCGCCCTGCTGCCAGGTGCGATAGCCGGCGATAAAATCCGGGTCGACCTCGGTCGCCCCCTTTACCGTCACCGGACCGAAATTGGCCTTTTCTCCGGTGATGATGGCAAAGGTGACGTTCAGGGTCTTCTCCGCCGTATTGGCGGTAACGTTGCGGTCCCCCGCCCTGGCTAAGGGGTAGCCTCCCGCTCGGATGATTTCGACCGCCTGCTGTTCCGCCTGGATGATGGTTTCGGCTTCGGCCGGCTTGCCGGTCGTGAGACCGGCCAATTTCAGCTCCGCCTCATTCATCGGCCGGCGCACGGTCAGGTCCGGGCGGATCACCTCCAGTTCGACGTGGGCGAGCAGGTAGGGCGGACCGCTGTCGATGGCAAAGAGCACAACTGCCGTCGAGCCGGGGGCAGGGGAAACGTCTTCGGCGCCGCCTTTCGGCCGGATGGTAAAGCTTACCTTCCCGTCGTAATAGCCGAAGGACTGGAGGACTTCGGTGAACCGCAGGACGTCCTCTTCGGCCCGCCGCTGCAGCCCGGCGAGCGTCGCCGTCGGCCGGTCCTTGAGGCGCAGGCTGGTGCTGGATTCGTGCAGGAAGTCCCGGAGACGCTTGTTGTTTTGCGCCTGGCCGGCAATGGCCAGCTCGACTTGGTAGGCGAGTCGGGGGCCGGGGGCGTCGATGGTCTCCTGTTCGATGCCATCGCCTTTGGTGAACGGCCTGGTGAGAGACGCGAACGTCTCGGCCAGAGTCGAGCAGCCGGTGAGAAACGAACTCCCCAGCAGCAGGGAAAGAACTGCCAGCCGCGTCATCAACACGATCGTCTTTTGCCGCCGTTTTCCCATTGACGCCGCCCTCCTTGACACTAGGTGAACCCCCGCATGATCTCTTGTCGTCCGGACTCAGAAAGTATGCACTTGCGGAGATTTTATCAAGCTGGTGGGACCAAACCAATGCCAGGCAATGGACGGAGTGAATAATCCGACAGACTCCTGGAAAATCCTGGTTCTGACGACGGGAACGTCAGCCGCAGTGAAAGAAATATACTTGACCGGCAAACAATAATTAATTACATTTAGGATTAATTATCAAAAAGGTTGAGTATGCCGTTACGAATGACCAATCAGCGCGAAATCGTGTTGCGTGAGCTGCAAAAGAGTAAAAAGCATCTCACGGCGGATGAGCTCTATGTGATCGTGAAAAAGGTCATGCCGCGCATCAGCCTGGCAACGGTCTATCGCAATCTCGAGATCCTCTCCGAAACGGGATTGATCGGCAAGCTGGAGATCAGCGGCAGGCAGAAGCGTTTCGATTACGATCCCGGGGAACATGATCATATCTATTGCGTCATCTGCCACCGGGTTGATAATCTCGATATTGCCCATGAAGACTGGACTCCTGAGCAGTTGAGGAACGTCGCCGGGTATTCAATCACCGGGTATCGTCTTGAAATTCTGGGAATTTGTCCGGACTGTCAAAAAAAACAAAAGAAAAAGGAGAAAATCTAAATGAGCGGATGTGGTTGTGGTTGTGCATGCAAGAGTGTTGGGCCTGCCGACGAATCGAAAAAAATCCTTCAGGCCCTGGCAGGCTGCAGCGGTCCCTGCGGATCGAAGGAAATTATCGAAGCGACCGGTCTCGATAAAAAGGTAGTGAGCGACCAGATCGCGGCCCTGAAAAAGAAGGGACTGGTCGATAGCCCGGTGCGCTGCAAATACGGGATTACCGCCGAAGGCAAAGCCAGCCTGTAACGCTGAAAATTTCGCCCTGCATGGGTTGCGGGCAATCTACCCGCGGCGGAAGAGAGGCCGCGGGTATTTTTTTGTCTTTAGTTCTGGCAATCCGAAAGGGGGGAATGCTATGATGTCCTTTTGGAGCGGCCACATCAATCCTTTCGTTATGCAAATGGTGCAACATGCAGGAAATTATCGCAAAAACCAGGACATTTCGGCGATTTATTCAAAAAGAGCGGATCAGCCTGACCACGCTTGAGGAACTGATCGACCTGGCCAGGCTGGGTGGATCGGCCCGCAACGGCCAGCCGTGGCAGTATATGATGATCAACACGCCGGAGCTATGCGCCAAGGTGTTTCCTTTCCTGGGTTGGGCCGGTTACCTGACCGACTGGAAAGGTCCGGTCGAGGGGGAGCGTCCCAGCGCCTATATCCTTTGCCTGCTGAACAAGCAGCGGCTGAAGGGTTCGGAGAGTGAAGCCCAGTTCGATCTCGGGGTGGCAACCCAGAATCTTCTGCTCGGGGCTATGGAGAAAAGGATCGGCGGCTGCCGGATCGGCGCCTTCAATCCTCAGCTCGCCTCTCTCTTCGACATGCCCGACCATCTGCAGCTTTCCCTGATCGTCGCCCTCGGCAAGCCGCGCGAGACGGTTATCCTGGAAGAATGCAAAAACGACGAAGATATTCGCTATTGGCGGGATGAACATGGCGTCCATCACGTTCCTAAACGGACGTTGGAAAGCTGTCTGGTCAGCCTTGCCTTGCGGTGACGGCAAAGGCGCAGCATTCCCAACAGTTGCCGGGCAGCGGCAATCATGACTGAGGCAGGCTCGCCGCGGATCCGCACCTTCAGTTACCACTATCGGCAAAAGTTCGGCAGAAGCGTCGGCAAGATTCCCCTGGATGTGGGGGTATCCTGCCCGAACCGCGAACGCGGCGGCTGCATTTTCTGCCGCCCTGCCGGCTTTACTCCCCACTATCTCAGTAAAAGCGACGATCTCGCCCGTCAGGTGGCGGCCGGCAAGGCAGGGCTCCTGCAAGGCCGGTTCAGGGGGTATTTCGCCTACTTCCAACAGGAAACGTGCACGGCCATGCCGGCCGAAAGACTGCTGCCGCTGCTTCGTGAGGTGCTGGCCGATCCGGACTGCGTGGGTCTCATCCTCTCGACCCGGCCGGACTGTGTGGATGAGGCGCTGCTTCTGCCCCTCGCCGAACTGGTGACCAAATCGGCCAGGGAATGTCTGTTCGAACTGGGGCTGCAAAGCGTGCACGAGCGGAGCCTGGCCTTTCTCAACCGCAACCACGGCTTTGCCGATTTCTGCCAGGCGGCGGAGAGGATTCGGGCCGCCGGCAGCTTCCAGCTCGGCGCCCACCTTATTTTCGGCATCCCTGGTGAGACTGAAGAGGATATGCTGGCGTCCCTTGCCGAGGTCTGCCGGCAGGGCGTAACCCACCTGAAACTCCACCATCTCCAGGTGATCCGGGAAACTCCTCTTCATGATCTCTACGAGCTTGGCCGGGTGCCGGTTTTTTCTCACGGGGGATATCTCGATTTTTTGCTGCGCGCCCTGCCGCGTATCCCGGCCGATATCACCATCCACCGGTTGTGGGCCACCGCCCATCCTGAATACCTGGTTGCGCCCAAATGGCAGATCCTTGCCGGCCAGCTCAGCCGCGAGCTGCTGGAAAAGATGGCGGAACTGGGGGTATGGCAGGGGCAGCTGGCGGTACAGGACCGCATGAACGGACGGTAAATCGGCAACCGGACTGGACGCGGTGGCCATGTGGAATTATGGTGAAGAAAATCAACCCGCCACAAGCACGGAGTCGACCGGAGAAGGATATGGGAAAAAAGAATAAGGGAAAAGAGAAAAAATGCTGCGGCAAGTATAAAAAGGACAGTGCCAAGCGGTGCAGTAAATGCCCGAAGAAATAAAGCGACACCTTTCTGCTGTGCGAACGGTATTGTTTCCGTGATTGTCAGGGCGGAATCAATACCTGATTGGCAAAACAGGGCGGGAAATGGTACGATAAGCTTTCCTGCCAAAAAACCATCAAACTTGCACAGTTTCAACAGAAAAGGATTATCATGGAACACCAATTCAAGATCCGCTTTGCCGAGCGCATGAACCAGCTGCCGCCCTACCTGTTCGGCATGATCAATAAGATGAAGATGGAGAAACGCTGGAAGGGCGACGATGTCATCGACCTCGGCATGGGCAACCCGGTCGACCCGACGCCCGGTCCGGTCACCGACAAGCTCTGCGAGGTGGCGATCGATCCCAAGGCCCATCGCTATCCGGTGGCCGGCGGCATGAAAAATCTCAAGCGTGAGATTGCTCTCTACTACAAGCGCAACTACGACGTGGACTTGACCGGCGAAGACGATGTGATCTGCACCATCGGCTCCAAGGAAGGCATCTCGCACCTCTGTCTCGCCCTGCTCGGACCCGGTGACACGGTCCTGACGCCCGCCCCGGCCTTCCCCATCCATGTCTACGCCGCGGTGATTGCCGGGGCCAACGTCCTGCGTATTCAGCTCAGTTCGGAGGACGAGATGCTCAGCCAGATCGTCGGGATGTGCAAGTCGCTCTATCCCGGGCCGAAGCTCCTCATGCTCAACTATCCGCACAATCCCACTGGCGTCCTGGTGTCGAAAGATTTCTTTGCCGAGGTGGTGAAGCTAGCCAAACAGTACAACTTTATGGTTATCAACGACTTCGCCTACGGCAAGATCACCTACGATGGCCTGGTTGCGCCGAGCCTGCTCGAGGTGCCGGGGGCGCTGGATGTCGGAGTCGAGTTCGGCTCCTTTTCCAAATCGTACAACATGGCCGGCTGGCGGCTCGGCTACTGCGTCGGCAACAGAGAGATGATCAGCGGCCTGGCCAAGATCAAGGGCTATTACGATTACGGGATCTTTTCCGCCATCCAGGTGGCCGGCATCGTGGCCATGCGGGATTGCGACGAGAATATCATCGAACAGGTGGCGGTGTACCAGCACCGCCGCGATGTGCTCTGCGATGGACTGGTCAAGATGGGCTGGGAGGTCGAAAAACCGAAGTCCGGCATGTTCCTCTGGGTGAAGATCCCCGAGCCTTACGCCCGGATGGGGTCGATCAAATTTTCCGTGGAGATGATGGCACGGGCCAATGTGGCGGTGGCGCCGGGGGCCGGTTTCGGTGTTGAAGGCGACGGCTTCCTGCGACTTGCGCTGGTGGAAAACGAGAACCGGATCACCCAGGCCTTGAAGCAGATGAAGAGGGCCTTAAAAGAGATCGACGGCGAAGTCGCCGCCGGCACCTTCACCTTGTAAGGGCGAAAGATTTTTCGCCCCTACGCACGAGACGCCTCAGTCCTCCGAAACCCTTGCCAAAAATGCCTTGAGGTACCGGGTTTCGGGGATGGCGGG
>Ga0209317_1002459_pt1 | contig 13448 bp, 10 predicted proteins | sample RifGroB2_FD_183994 | JGI IMG/M metagenome (GOLD analysis project Ga0209317, IMG submission 183994) | Soil microbial communities from Rifle, Colorado, USA - Groundwater B2 (SPAdes) (version 2) | ecosystem: Environmental > Terrestrial > Soil > Unclassified | place: Rifle, Colorado | collected...
CTTTGAGACACAAGGATCGATATTGGCGACCACCGGCACCTTTATCCTGGTGGTCTGTGTATTCGCCATCGGTATCTATCCGATAGTTATTTAGTACCTTAGGAATTCACGTTCGCATTTAAAAAACGGAATTTCGTTTAAGGTACCCATCCCCTTGTGGGGGTCAGGCTGGATTCCATTTCCCAATAAAAATCCTGGAGCTACCATCATGAAAGTAAAAGACATACTGGCGCAAAAAGGCAGCAGGGTTATCACTATCGAAAAAGATATTTCGGTTCTCGACGCGATGAAAATTTTTCCCGCCAATCGAGTCGGCTCCCTGATCGTGGTAGACAAGCACAATGAGATCCTGGGGATAATCGCCGCCCGCGATGTGTTGATGGCGGTCATCAATCATCTCGACCAAATCAAAACCATGGCCGTTGAAGAGATCATGACCACCAATCTTATCATCGGTACTGAAGAAGACAGCATCGAATATCTCCAGGCGATCATGACGGAGAACCGTATTCGTCATATCCCGATTCTCGAAGGTCGGAAACTGAAAGGACTGATCTCCATCGGCGATGTGGTCAAAGCCCTCATGACGGAAAAGGATGTCGAGAACAGGTACCTCAAGGATTATATAGCCGACAAATACCCGGGCTGATAACTCACCACCTGACAGGACATTTTTTATCCATTGTCCACCGCAATCCAGTCAAGCTTCCCTCATCTGTGCGTTGAGGGAAGCTCTCTCCTTCTCGACCCCTGTCGGTCGCATCCCCTCCCGTTATTCCCGATCGTTCAGCTGACGGCTTAATTCCGTCTTGCTCCACTGGTTCGGTTTTCTGCCGCAGTGTAAATGGTACTTTTCCACCTTTTTCAACAAGGCAGTGTGGGACAGCCGCAACTTCCTCGCCGCCTCCCGGATACTTGACGTAGCATTCAGGGTTCCAAGCAGAATCTCCATTTCATAACTGCCCAGCAGATCCTTCAGCGCAATGCTGCCGGTCTTGGCGATATCGAGGTTCCGCTGATTGCCATGACCTGCCGTTTCATGGCTGAGGAGGATCGATTCGACGCCGATGTTTTCGGAATCGCTCAGGACGGCGGCCCGTTCAATAACATTTTTCAGCTCTCGTACGTTGCCCGGCCACGGATAATCGTAGAGTTTGGCCATGGCCCCGCTGCTGATGGTCTGCTCCGCCTTGCCGAGCTTCAGGTTGAACTGCCGCAGGAAGTTCTGGGCCATCAGCGGAATGTCCGATATCCGTTCTTTCAAGGGCGGGATCTGAATGGTCAGGACATTGATCCGATAAAACAGATCCTCGCGAAACCGCTTTTCCCGGACCATGTCCTTAAGGTTTCTGTTGGTGGCGGTAATCACCCGGGCCTTGACTGGAATCTCTTCGAATCCGCCGATCCGCCGCACGTGATTGTCCTGGAGTACCCGAAGAATCTTCGCCTGGGTTCCCGGCGGCATATCGCCGATTTCATCGAGGAAGATGGTGCCGTCGCCGGCCGCCTCGAACAGTCCGGCCTTCCCTTTCTTCCTGGCATCGGTGAAGGCTCCGTCAACATAGCCGAACAGCTCGCTCTCGATGAGCGGCTCCGGCAAGGCCGCGCAGTTGACGGGGATGAACGGTCCGGTCCGGCCGCTTTCAAAATGGATGGCTCTCGCGAACAGCTCCTTGCCGGTGCCGCTCTCGCCGGTGATCGAGACGATGGTGCTGGTTTCGGCAATTTTCCGGGCAAAGGTGATGAGATTTTTGATGGCCGGGTTCTCGCCGACGAAATCATCGAAGGTGACCGCAAGGGGGGTCGACACGGCATCGACCATTTCCTTCACTTCCCGAAGGTTTTTCATAATCAGCACGGCGCCGACGAAATTGCCCTGGGAATCATAGATCGGCTTGGCGGAACCGTAAAATTCCACCCTGCCCGTTCCGGTTACCGCCAGTTTGCGTCTGCTGACCGGAATGCGCTTTTCCACACATTCAAGGAGGATGGAATCCTTGGGACTGATTTCACTAATATGCCGGCCGATGATATTTTCATAGACCTGATCGAGGGTGCGGCAGGCCACGCAATTGATGGTATTGACTGTCCCGGCCGCATCGACCGAAATAATCCCTTCGCTCATGCCGTCGAACAAGGTGCGAAACCATTTCTGCCGTTTTTCCTGCGGCAGTTTGGTCAGCTCACTCTGGCTCACCAGTCCAGGAAGCGTCGAAAACAGCCCAAACAACGGCTGCTTATCGAACTGGCGGTCCTTGATTTCGATCTCGATGGAAATCTTTGCCAAGCCGTCTTTCGGCTCAACCTCCATGGTGACGATATTGAGCCCCTGGCTCGTCGTCAGTTTGGTAATATCGAAAACAATGCCTATCCGATCCTGAAAAAGCAGCTGGAGTTTCAGATTTTCGGCCACGTATTCACCTGAAGCAAAAATTAACCGGTAGAGTGTTCACTGTCTTTTCACGACAGCAGAAAGACTTGCCGGTAAATTTACCCCCGCCGGCCGGAAAAGACGAGGGTAATTAGGCCCCTTTGCAAGCTCTTGCCGGCGAGTACCCGCATCAATCAGACAAAGGTAGAGAGCCCGGTAAAGATTTCATGCCCTGCATCGTGCCGGACGATACCGAGAACATCCGGCAGCTTCTGCACCTGTTTGATGACCTGATCGAGTTTCTGCTCCTCGTTGATTTGCAGCCACATACGGCTTATTTCGCCGTTCGCGATGGGCACACAGACTATCCCCTCAAGGTTGTACGCCCTTCGGGAAAACAAGCCGCAAATATGTGACATCACGCCGGGATGATTGTTGACCGTCAGCTCAAGGACCATCATGGCACTGCCAGCCCTCACCTGTCTCCTCTCAACATCCGCATTTTTCTGCATTGCACCCTCCCAGCATGAAACTGTTCGACGCTCCCGGCGGAACCATCGGATAGACCTCTTCTTCCTTGGCAATGGGGACATTGACGAGACACGGTCCCTTCACCGCCATGACCCGCTCAAGAAGCGACTCCAACCTGCAGTCCACGGCGGCATTGAATGCCGTCATGCCGAACCCTTTGGCGATTGCGGCAAAATCGATATCGATCCGGAAGTCCGAGGCAAAGAACTGCCGTTCATAAAACAGATTCTGCTGCTGCCTGACCAAGCCGAGAGAGTTGTTGTTCATAACGATGATCTTGATATTTGCCTGCTGCTCCACTGCGGTTGCCAACTCCTGTATATTCATCTGCAGGCTGCCGTCACCGGTGAACAAGATCACCGGTCGCTCCGGATGGGCAAGAGAGGCCCCGATCGCCGCCGGCAGGCCGAAACCCATGGTCCCCAAACCACCGGAAGTCAGCAGCTGCCGCGGCCGGTTGAAAGGATACACCTGGGCCGTCCACATCTGATGTTTACCGACATCGGTAGCCACAAAACACTCCTCGCCGGCGAGTTCCGCCACTTTGAGGATCAGGCCGTAGGGCGTGTCGGGGATGATGGCAGCAGGCGACGCCATTGGATAGAGCTCCTGCAACAATTCGATCCGGTTGCGCCAGATTTTCCGCTCATCTCTTCCGATCAGGGGCAACAGCCGCCCGAGAGATTCTTTGACATCGCCGACCAGGCCAACATGGGCGTTTTTAAGTTTCGACACCTCGCTCGGATCGATATCCATGTGGATGATATGTGCCGCCGGACAGAACTCGACGATCTTGCCGGTCGCTCGATCGTCGAACCTGGCCCCGGCGGCGATGAACAGGTCGCAATCCTGCAAGGCCATGTTGGTCGACCGGGCAGCGTGCATACCGAGCATACCGAGGGACAAGGAATGACCCGCCGGCAGACTGCCCAGACCCATCAGTGTCATAGCCGTCGGCAGAGATCCTTTTTCGACAACGGCCCTGGCCTCCTCGGCCGCCCCGGCATGGATGATCCCGCCACCGAGGCAGAGGATCGGGCGTCTGGCTCGGTTGATCATTGCCGCCGCTTCCAGCAGCATCGCCTGATCCGCGACCGGCGGCTCCTGCCTGCACCCCGGCTCCGGCCATTCGGCAAAGGAAACCGTGGCGGTCTGGATATCTTTCGGCACATCGATCAGCACCGGTCCGGGCCGGCCGGAGAGGGCCAGCTCGAATGCCTTGGGAATGATCCGCAACAGCTCGTCTGCCGACCGGACCAGATAGTTATGTTTGGTGATCGGGATGGACATCCCGTAGGTATCGACTTCCTGGAACGCGTCAGTGCCGATCAGCGCAGACGGTACCTGGCCGGTAATGCAGACGATGGGGATGGAGTCGAGATAGGCGTCGGCCACGGCGGTAAGAATATTCGTTGCCCCCGGGCCGGAGGTGGCAAAGCAGACCCCGGCCGCACCGGTCGAGCGGGCAATGCCCTGGGCCAGGAACCCCGCGCCCTGCTCGTGCCGGCAGAGCACATGCCGGATCCTGGTTGACTGATACAACGCATCGTACAGCGGCAGATTGGCGCCGCCCGGAATCCCGGCAATCGTGGTAATTCCCTGGCGTTCGAGCAGCCCTACGATGAGCTGCGCCCCATTCATGGTGAACATGGTTTTTCCTCCTGTCTGGTTGAGTTTTTCTTTTGTCGGCGACAGGAGGGGGCATAAAAAAACCCCCGCCGGCGAAGCGCCGACAGGGGGTTTTATGAGCTATTTTATGACCTTATCCCCTTATGGCACTCCGCCTTCGACCTTTCGGACCACGACCACCACACTAAGAACTAGTGCCACGCTGAGAATTGCGCTGACGGTCGCTGACGGAGAATGCATACTGTGAGAGAGATAAGCCGATTGAATAATGGTAAAAAATTAAACCCTTTTTTGCATGATTAGCAGAATCGATAGGGCGTGTCAAGCGGAAGAATCACCGACTGTCCATCGAAGCCCAGGCAATAATTGATGGCGAAGCCGTGAAATTACTGTTCTTCCATCACGATCTGTTCAACGGCTGCGTTCGGGTCATCGGTTTTACCGACCCGCACGACGGGGCGGAAACTCTTGTGGCCGAATTGCAGGATGCGCCCCTTGTGTTGACCTGCGAGATCGAGCTGTTCGCTGTCATGGACGAGCTGCAGGAATTCCGCCAGCTTCGGCATGGTTGGAAAAGACCATTTATACGGATGCAGGGTATCGTCCCGATAAATAAACAACACAGCCAGCAGGGCGACGACAAGGCCGCCATGATACAAGCCCTTACGGAGCGCCAGCAGCCTGTCCGCCGTAAACAGCAGAAAAAAGAGCCAGAAAAACTGGGCAATGACCAGGTAACACGGAAGAACACGCAGAGAAATCATGTACTTCTTGCTCAAGAACAGGGCGGCAAGGCTGCTGTTGATAAGAACCAGCAGCAGACAGGCGATCTTCAGATAAAAGCTGTCCCGGCGAAAAATCGCCAGCAGACCAAGAAAAAAGCCCAGGCAGAGCATGAGTTTTTTGACAGTGAAAGCCCCGCCCAGGCCCATCATGAAGACTTTGGCGACCAGTGTCCCGAGCCACACTTCATGGATGGCCGGTTTCCAGAGATTGCGCAGCAGAATCATATTGTTGGAAACCGATAGGGTATAGAGAACGACCACCACGGTGAGCGCCGTGAGAAAAGCGGTCTTGCCCCGGAAGAACAGAATGAAGCACAGGGAGAAAGGCGCGACCAGCACTGAATAGGGACCGGACCAGACGAGCAGGGACAACAGGGCAAAGAGCAGGATATTGGCACGATTTGTCTTGAGCGGCTCCCAGAAGAGCAGGCAGATCAGCAGGATGACAAAGACATAGATCTGGTAGGTCAGCGTTATATAATAAAAAATATGATTCAGACCGGAGAGCCCGAGCAGGAACGGGGCGATGAAAAGGATGTACTTGTTTCTCAGGAGACCCGTGCAGGGCAGGATCATGACGGCCATGACTGCAAAAACCGTGGCCAGCCCGAGATAGACGGCCGGCTGGAGCCGGACGTCCATCTTGGCGATCAGAAAGGCCAGGAGGTTGTTGAGAATATTATGATAGCCGTTGGGAGTATGGAGGATATCCTGCAGGCCCCGGGTACTCCCGTAAAAATGGTTGAAGTAGTGGCTGTTGTCCTCGACGTATAAGCCGGGGGTAACATAATTGGGCCATGAACGTGCCACAATTACCAGGATGAGACAAATGAAACTGGCAAGGATCAGCCATCGATTTTCCTTCCAGACGCTCTGCCGCTGGAGTGTATATGTCTCGCGCGTCCGAAAAAGTTCAATTAACCACGCTGAAGCGTTTTTCATAATTACAGCCAAAGAAAAAATTGATTATTGAGACCCGCTAAGTCCTTCGGATAAGGTTTCTAACAGGTTTTCCGCGGTCGTTCAATTCTTTTGCATACAGTCTCGAGTTGGGGTGAGAGCCTGACGAAGGATGTTTTTACAGGAAAATAGAGGATCAAACACGGAAAGTTAAGTAAATATTCACTTGAGGCCATTAACGAAAAGAGCTAAGATCCGCACGTACTTAAGAAAAACATCCTTTTCCAAGAATAATTCTCACAAATTACCTCCCCCACTCGATGCCCGTACCGGAACAGCAAAACAGAATCGATGTCATTGTCCCCGTCTATAACGAAGAAGAAATTCTGCCCGAATTTCACCGGCGTCTGCGCGCTCTCGGCCTTCCCCTCAATATTATCTACGTCGACAATTTTTCCCGTGATAACTCGGTGGGGATCATCTCTTCCTTTGGTGATGCGACCCTGATTCGTCACGATCGCAATGAAGGCTACGGGGCTTCCCTTATCGACGGCATCGCCGCCTCCAGCAACGAAAAGATCATTATTATCGATGCCGACTGCGAATATCCGCCGGAAGCGATTCCGGAGCTGATCGGCCGGCTCGATGCGGCCGACGTCGTCTATACCAGCCGGTTCCTCGACGGCAAGAATGACTTCATGCCGCTGACCAAGCGTCTCGGCAACCAACTGATCTCCAGTCTCTTCAACCTGCTCTACCGCCAGCAGCTCACCGACCTCTACACCGGCTGCAAAGGACTGCGCCGCAGTGCGCTCGCCGGGATGAACCTAACCTGTAAAGGCTTCGAACATGTTCTGGAACTCGGCGTCAAACTGGCGGTCAGGAATGCCCGGACGGCCGAGGTCCCGGTTCGCTTCACCCCCCGCCATACCGGGGTGGCAAAGATGCAGCACCTGGCCGAGACGGCAAAATATTTCTACCTCATTTTCCTCTACTATTTTACGGTGCGCTGACATGCCGAAATTCATCGGGATTATCCCTGCCGCAGGCAAAGGCATGCGGGCCAGGCCCTATACCCAGATGGTGCCGAAGGGAATGCTGCACCTCAATGGCCGGCCCAACCTGGAGCGGTTGATCTGTCAGATGCGCGACGACCTTGAGATCGAGGAGATCAGGATCGTCGTCGGCTATCTCGGTGAAGTCATCAAGAATTACTTCAAGGACGGCTCTCATCTCGGAGTCCGGATCACCTATATCGACAACCATGAGCTGGACAAGGGCCTCGCCTGGTCGGTGCTGCTGGCCGGCAGGGACTTGCAGGGTCCCTGTTGCGTGATGCTCAGCGACGAATGCTATATCGGCTCCAATCATCGGGAATTGCTGAATTTCCCCTACAACGAGGGAATCGCCGCCTGCACCGTCATGCGAGTCGATGACGGCCGGTTGATCAAACGCAACTATTCGGTCCATAAAGACGACAATCGGGCGGTTCGGTTGATCGAAAAACCGAAGGTTCTGCTCAACAACCTGCTCGGCCTGGGTACCTTTATTCTCACCCCTCCATTTTTTACCCAACTGGCCGCAGCCTTCACCCAATCACCCGGCTATGTGGAATTCGTCACCTTTTTGGGAGGATTCTGCGACGCCCGGCCCGGTGTGATGTGTTTTGAGATGGAGGGAACCTATGTCAATATCAACGACCGGGACAGCCTCAATCTCGCCCGTTACTACGAAAGGAGCCGCGACTTTGCCAAAACCCGGATCGGCATGTTGCTGTACTCGGAAGGGGTCGAAGAAGATATCGCTTTCACCATCCAGCGCTACCGACAGAATCCGGCGGTATCGAGCATCAGCGTGGTTCTGCCCCATGACAATGTGATTGCGGACCAGGTCGAAGCCTCTGGGGCAAAGGCCATTGTCTGTCCCAAGGAGATCACGCTCTACGGCGAAAAAATCAGGTACGGCCTCGACCAGCTCCGGGAGGAGATCTTCATCCTGGCCGAAGCCAATTACGCCTATCCGGAACACGATATCAACAAGCTCCTCGAATACCTGAAAGAGGCGGACACGGTCACCGGCACCAGAACCACGCGCCAATTGATCGAGCAGGGTTCGGATATGCGCGGGCTGGTACGGATCGCCAATATCGCTTTGGCCAAGCTTATCGAGCTGCTCTGGTGGCCCCGGGAGATTCGGGTCTCCGATGTCGGCTGCACCTTCCGGGCCATGTGGCGGAGCTGCTATCTGGACATCCGGGACCAGCTGGTCTCGCGCGGACCGGAGCTGCTCGCCGAGATGACCGTGGAGATAATGCGCGACCGCAAAAGGATGATCGAGATTCCGGTGAACTACTACAACTGCAGTGAGGCGATGAACAGGAAATACCGGAACCGGAAGACCTTCTTCAGAATCCTGACCATGCTGGCGAAGAAACGTTTGGCGGACAGATGACAAACCGACTTGCAACTCCCGACGCGGCACATGGCACAATGTAATTGACCGCTCGGCGGATTGACGCTATTTTCTGGTAAAACGCCAACCGGATAATTTCCTCCCCGGCAACACTTCACCCGCCTGTCTCTGCGGATACGATTCCCTATGGTTTTCAGCTCCCTCTTCTTTCTATTCTACTTTTTGCCGATCGTTCTGGTCTCCTACTGTGTCATCCCGGTAAGACTGCGTAATCTGTATCTCCTGCTGGCAAGTCTTTTCTTCTACGCCTGGGGGGAAGGATTGTATGTTCTGCTGATGCTGTTTGTGACCATCGTGAATTATTTTTTTGGCATGTCCTTTGCGAACAAAACGGCAACCACCCGCCGAAGGCTGCTGACTCTCGGCATTGGAATCGACCTCATCCCTTTGCTTTTTTATAAGTATTCCGCTTTTTTCCTTGAAAATCTCGGGGTGCTTCTCAAGGCGGATTATGTGCTTTCCCTGATTCCCAAAGACGGCATCCATCTGCCCCTGGGCATCTCGTTTTTCACCTTTCAAGCCATTTCCTATCTGATCGACACCTACAAAGGATCGACCCCCTGTCAGAAAAACCCGATCAATCTCGGCCTCTATATTGCCGTTTTTCCGCAGCTCATCGCCGGCCCTATCGTCAGGTACCATGACATTTCCAAAGAGATCGAGACCCGACGGGTTACCCTCGATGGTTTTTCCCTTGGTGTCGAGCGCTTTATCGTCGGCCTCGCCAAAAAGGTCCTTCTCGCCAATCCGCTCGGACTAATGGCCGACGCAGTCTTCAAGATGCCGGCAAACGAACTGAGCACTGCCGCGGTATGGCTCGGGGCGATCAGTTACACCCTGCAGATCTACTATGATTTCTCCGGATATTCGGATATGGCCATCGGCCTGGGCCGGATGTTCGGCTTCACCTTTCTCGAAAATTTCAACTTTCCCTATATCTCCCAATCGATCCAGGAGTTCTGGCGCCGGTGGCATATTTCCCTGTCGAACTGGTTCAGGGACTATCTCTACATCCCCCTGGGAGGCAACAGGAAGGGACCGGCGAGGACCGTGATCAATCTCTTTCTGGTGTTTTTTCTCTGCGGCTTCTGGCATGGCGCAAGCTGGACCTTTATCTTCTGGGGTCTTTTCCACGGCTTCTTCCTCGCCCTGGAACGGGGATGGTGGGGCCAGGTTCTCCGGCGGACGCCGCAGTTCATCCGCCATGTGTATGTCCTCCTGGTCGTCATTGTCGGCTGGATTTTTTTCCGGGCCGATACCTTTGGCCAGGGGATGGATCTTGTTGCCATTCTCTTTGGCGGTCAGCAGACGGACCTTCTTCCCTATAATGTATTCTCGCGCTTGAACCCGCTCTTTTACCTGACCCTAAGCTGCGCTGTCATTTGTATGGCTCCGACCCTGCAGTTTCTGACGGACAAAGTCCGAAAATACCAGATGGCCATTCCTTCACAGGCAGCAATGATCCAGCCCCTCATCCGCCTGTCCGGTCTCTCTGCGATATTCACCCTGTCCCTCGCATCGCTTGCCAGCGGAGTGTACAATCCTTTCATCTATTTCCGCTTTTGAGGGCGAACTCATGAAAAAGATTGCATCCTGGCTCCTTGCAGCACTTTTTCTGGCGGCTATTTTCACGCCCCTGACGGTAATGCAGTTCTCCGAGGAAGCCTCCGTTTCCTTGACTGAAAAAAGAAAGCTGGCGGAAAAACCATCTTTCCAGCTGTCCCTCCAGTCGTTGCAGGCATTTCCCCAGAAATATGAGAAATATTTCAACGATCACTTTGGCCTGCGCGACAAATTCGTCTATCTGTACAATGCCTTTTTCGTCACCTTTTTTCAGACCTCGCCGAAAACCCACACCGTGGTGGGAAAGGATAAATGGCTGTATCTGGCCGCAGAGAACGTCATCACCGATTTCATGGGGCTCAATCAATTCGATCGGAACAGACTGCAGCACTGGAAACAGATTTTGGCTGACAGGCAGGAGTGGCTGGAGGATAAGGGCATCAAGTATCTGTTTATTCCTGCGCCCAACAAGGTGATGATCTACCCGGAGTATCTTCCTGATCGCATTCTGAAGCGGCAAGGCAAAACCAACCTGGAACAGTTTCTCGACTATCTCTCCCAGCCGCCGGCCTTTGCCAATGTCCTCGACCTGCGTCCGTCGCTGCTGGCGGCAAAAAAGGAGGGTCAGCTGTACCATAAAGGCGACACCCACTGGAATTTCGACGGGGCCTATATCGGCTATGCCACCATTATCGAGGCCATGCGACAGTGGTTTCCGGAACTTACACCGGTCCCGAAAGAACAATTGGTCAGGAGGTACGAGAAACTGAGCGGCGATTTGACCTATACCTTGAACCTTGCGGAGATGTATAAGGAAGATAACTGGACCCTGACCCGGCCCGACGAGGATAAACTCATCAACTACCAAAAATTTGCCGGCTACCCCCAGCCCGATACGCCGTATCAGAAATTCCGCCGCGGGACACTTTTTTACAACGAAAATCCCAGCCAACAGCGGACGGCGATATTCATTTCCGATTCTTTCGGCAGCGCCATGAGAAATTTCCTGGCCCCCCATTTCAAGAGAATCGTCTTCGTCAAGGATGCCCGTTTTGAAGACTTGAAGAAACTCATTGAAGTCGAACACCCCGATATCGTTCTGGACCTGAATGTCGCCCGCGGCCTCCACGTGGCTTTAGGCGAGAACATAGAGATTCGCGATTATGTCCTGGACAAAAATCAGGCTAGCCGTCAAATGGTCCTCGATGTCACGTCGGATTCCCTGCAACAGTCGCTCAGCAGCTCAGCCCAGATCGAATTGGTCGGCGACAAGATCCGGGCGAATGCCGGTGACCCGCAGCTCTATTTCGACCTGCCGAAGGATGCGCCGAACGGCACGCTCAATATCTACTGCCAGATAACCAGTCCCTTTGATACCCAGCTCCGGCTCTATTACCAAACAGCAGATCACCGGTATTTTTCCGAGACCCAAAAAGTTTCCCACAACCTCAGAAAGGGCAGAAACTCCTTTTATCTGCGAATCTACGATGCGAACGTCTTGAAAACACTGCGCCTTGACCCCGGGGAGCAGCCGGGTGAATACGGCATCGAACGGTTCACCGTCACCTCGGGCTGAGCCCCAGCTGCCCTGGCAGGGTTTCAAGGGGCTTTTTCACCTTCAGGAAGGGCCTTTCGATATATGTATAGGTGATGGCACTGAAGACAAAAGTGAGAACAAGGGTGAAAAGAAAAGCTTCGATGGCGTTGAGGGGATGCCCCAGGTAGTCGAGAGCAAAGGTTTTGGCTACCTTCAGGCAAATCGGGTGCAGCAGGTAAAAACTGTAACTCACCGTTCCAATGAGCCGCAACGGCAGGGTTTTGAACATTTTGGCCGGAAGGGAACCGGGGGCAAGCACCAGGAGACCGATCAAGGCCCCCACCAGGTAGGTGAAATTACCGGATAACAAGACGGCTGAATTCCTGATCTGCCCATCATGGCTCAGGGCCCAGAGTTGTTCAATCCCTGATATCGCGGCAAGAAGAATGAAACCGGTGAGCGGATTGGCGCAGAATCGGTGCAGTATCCGCGATTTCTGCACTCCCTGCAGTTGACAGAAATAGCCCACCATGATGCCGCACAGGAAAATTCCGGCGTGAATCCCCATTCCCTGGCCGAGTCCGAAGATCTCGTACGTGGTCAGCACATTATGGTTGAAACAGTAGCTGAGCACGAGGAGGAGGCTGACGATAAGCCCCCTGTTGCCGCGCAAGACGAAATGATTGATCAGCAGCACCACCGGCAGAAAAATATAAAAATGGATCTCCTGCAGCACTGTCCATAATATGGAATTCCCTTGGATAAACAGCAAAGAACGGATGAATATTTCGATTCGCCCGTTGAACAGGTAGGTGAGGATGAGGATGAAATAAAACATCGGAGCAATTCGCCTGAGGCGGCGCAGATAATAGCTGCGCACATTGCCTGTTGAGACGATCAGCGCCTCGTTTTTGGCGTAGGGCAGGCTGAGAAGAAAACCGCTGAGGCAAAAGAAGATTACGACGCCGACGTGGCCCAGCGAATCGCAACCGGGAAGACCGGTATGAGCGGCAAGCACAAAGAGCGCGGCTAACCCGCGAAGGCCATCCAGCGCATCGAAATTCTGCCCCTGGGACGGTGCCTTTGTCAAGGTATCGGTCCAAAATGCCCATCCGGCGGGCTGGAAACCGTCAAGGCCGGCAAAGACCAGCAGCGCGACCACCAACGGCACCGCAAGAAGCAGGAGGGTGTTGTCGACTTTGATCTTCCGGTCGATGAGTACATAAGGATCGCCCGTCTCGGCAGTGATCTCGAGAAAACCGTTTTTCTTGACGAGCGTTGTTCCCGGCCCCGGTGTTACCGCGACCTCGGCATGAAATGGTTTAATCGGTTCGATTTTGCCGTAGAAACTGAGCGGGGCAATGGCATAGACCCTATAGGTGCCCGGCCGGTCGCCGGGGTCAAAACGGATGGTCCTGACGACTTTGTTGTCGAGATCGAAATTGTATGTCCCTCGGATATCCGCCTTAACCATCACACGCTTGACTTTATCTTCCTGGAAAGCACCCTTACGGAGGTTACTGGAATAGTAAATGGCGGCGACTGTTTCGTGGCCGCTCTCCATATCGACTACTATTCGTGCCACCGAAGAAAGAGCGAAAATGTCTATTAATCGGTAAACAACGAAAAAGACGACAAGAGCCACGCCAACTCGAATCGC
>Ga0209317_1002461_pt1 | contig 13432 bp, 15 predicted proteins | sample RifGroB2_FD_183994 | JGI IMG/M metagenome (GOLD analysis project Ga0209317, IMG submission 183994) | Soil microbial communities from Rifle, Colorado, USA - Groundwater B2 (SPAdes) (version 2) | ecosystem: Environmental > Terrestrial > Soil > Unclassified | place: Rifle, Colorado | collected...
TTTTTCTGAAGTTTTTAACTACCTTAAAGCATATGAAAAAGGAGATTCCGTGAAAGCCATCACTTCTGCTAAATTTATTACCGTTGCCCTGTGTGCGACTGCGCTCTTTGGCTGTCAGGGCGGTTCGCCTACCTCCGGCTCAAAACCGGAATCCAAGCAGGAAGGCCAGGTACTGGCCGAGGTAAACGGCGGAAAGATCACTACCGGCGATTTCAGCCGCGAACTGAAAAATCTCCCCGACTACCTCAAGGCCATGGCTGATACCCCTCAGGGCCGCAAGGAGATGCTGGACACCATGGTGATCCGTGAGCTGATCCTGCAACAGGCGTCCAAGGATGGAGTTGACAAGGGGCCCGAGATCGAGGAGAAGTTGCGGGATCTTAAAAAACGCCTGATTGTGGAAGCATTCCTCAAGAAGAAGGTCGAGGCAGAATCACAGGTGTCGGATGCCGACCTGCAAAAATTCTATGAGCAGAATAAGGATAAATTCAAATCCGGCGCACAGATGAAGGCCAGTCACATCCTGGTTAAAACCGAGAAAGAGGCCAAGGATATCCTGGCCCGGATCAAGGCTGGCGGTAATTTTGAGGAATTGGCCAAGAAGAGCTCCGTGGACTCATCCGCAGCCAAGGGTGGCGATCTGGGTTGGTTTGGCCAGGGCACTATGGTGCCGGCCTTTGAAAAGGCTGCCATGGGGCTGAAGGAAGGTCAGGTTTCCGACGTAGTCAAGTCGGATTTTGGCTTCCACATCATCAAGCTGACCGGCAAGAGGCCGGCAGGTGTGCGTCCCTTTGAGGAGGTCAAGGAGCAGATCAAGGGCGCCATCCTCCCTTCCAAACAACAGGAAATCTTCCAGAAGATCAAGGAAGACCTCAAGAAAACCGCCAAGATTACCATCAAGGAAGACGTTCTGAACGCCTCAGGCAAGCAGGATGAAGGCAAGGCCGAGGATAAGAAACCTGCTGAACCCGCTAAGCCGGCCGCTGCGGAGAAGAAGTAACCCTGCGAGTCGTAATTACTTAGTTTTGTATGAAGTTTACATGATCAGAAGGGTGGGTTTTAGGCCCACCCTTCTGAGTTTGATACCTGACCCTGAAAAACAGGATGAGAAGAAAAGAGTGCAACCATGAATCATAACCCATACGCCCTGTTGATTGCTGGTCTTTGTCTGCTCCCGGTCGGTGGCTGCGCAAACAAAGACGTGGTTGTTGCAAAAGAATCTACGGTGGCAACGGTCAAGGTAGAACCGCCCAAGGTGCCGTTGGCCGCGTCCGTTCCGCCTGGCAAGCTGATCAACGCCATTGCTGCTGTTGTCAACGATGAGATCATCACACTGTATGATGTCAACCGCGAGGCTTTGCCGGTAATCCGCGAAACCGAAAAAAAGTCTGTCCTGGATGATGCCGCTCGCAGCCAGATCCGCCGCACAATGCTGGACCGCCTGGTGGAGAAGAAGCTGGTCGAGCAGAAGATAAAGGAGCTGAACATAAAGGTTAGTGAGGAAGAGGTCCGCCAAGCCATCGAAGATGTAAAGAAGCAAAACAGTATGACCCAGGAAGCCCTGGTGTCAGCCTTGGCTGCTCAGGGGCTCTCCTTTGATCTGTACCGCAGCCAGTTGGTGGAGCAGCTTGAAAAGCTCAAACTGATAAGCATGGAGGTGCGCTCCAAGATCCAGGTGGGAGAATCCGAACTGCGAGAGTATTACGAAGCTAACCACAGCAAGTACACCGAGGATGAGACCTTTTTCGCCCGGCATATATTCTTCCGCACAAGCGATAAAGCTCCGGCCGCTGATATCAAGCGTACCATGACCACGGCCCTGGCGGTGCTGGCTGATGCCAAAAGCGGCAAGGACTTCATAGAACTGGCCAAGACCTATTCTGAGGACCCAGCAGCCCGCAATGACGGCGGCGCACTGGGGCCGTTCAAGAAGGGTGACATGCTGCCGGAATTGGAACAGACCATTCTGTCCATGAAGCCGGGAGAGGTCAGTGAGTTGGTCTACACCTCGGCCGGATTTCATATCGTCAAGCTGGAGGAGAAAACAAGCGGCAAGCTGAAGCCTTTTGAGAGCGTCAAGGCCGAGATTGAAGAGACGCTTTATCGCAAGAAATCAGAGGAGCGCTTCAGTCTTTGGGCCAAGGAGTTACGCGCCAAGGCCAGTGTTGAGGTCAACGACCTGGCGGGATTGTAATAGCTAAATCTTCCCGGCCGCAGCTAAATAAAATAAAAAACAGCCGCTTATCCTGCAACAGGATAGCGGCTGTTTTTTTTGTCGATAAACTCAGGTCGTAAGAAACGACCATGTGATGCGTTTCACTCCTGTTCAGAGCATAGGAATGTCCTTGCTGTTGCTTCAATCATTGAGTACAATGATATCAATGAAATCACTGGGGGTGTTCACATGGCCAGTATCACCATCAGAAATCTTGATGAATCACTGAAGACTAAACTTCGCCTGCAATCAGCACAACATGGATGCTCCATGGAGGCCGAGGTGCGGAACATACTGCGCCAGGTACTCATAACGTCAACTGTCCCATCGGATTTTGCGGATCGCATTCATCAACGGTTTGCAAGGCTGCATGTGGATTCCTTGCCGATTCCTGCTCGTCAGGCCGTACGTACTCCGCCGGACATGGATCTGTGATCGTGAGTGGCATTATCCTGGATACCAATGTACTTTCGGAGCTGATGCGTTCGCAACCCGCTCCCCTGGTAGTGGAGTGGTTTGCACGTCAAACAGCTGTAACCTTTTATGTCACTGCGATTACCCAGTCGGAAATATTATTGGGAATAGCCCTTTTGCCGGGCGGTAAACGACGGGATGCGCTTGCGGATGCAGCGGAAAAGATGTTTAGGGAAGATTTTTTCGGCAACTGTCTGCCGTTCGATGAATCATGCACGAATCTGTATGCACATGTTGTCGCAAATCGCCGCAGATCCGGTTTTTCGATCACAACCGAAGATGCGCAGATTGCCGCGATTGCCTTGAATCTCAAACTGCCGCTCGCCACCAGAAACACCAAGGATTTTCTGCATATTGTCGGCCTGACGCTATACAACCCCTGGACTCAGCCATAATTTCATTTTGCAAGAACAGAACAGCCGCTATCCTGCAACAGGGTAGCGGCTGTTTTTGATTTCTATTATCCCAGGCGATCAGAATGACCCTCTATGTTTATTTGGCGGCAAGCCGGGCACTACCCGATTATCCTTAAAAAAACATTTGAAACACGGAGAACACGGAGCAACGAGTAACGGAGTAACGGAGTAAAATCAATAAGGAATCTGCTTGAAGAATCTGTTGAGACTCACCCATATTGGTGTATGAAGTTTCTCTCGTAAGGTTTTGATTTCTCAGTTGCACCGTTGCTTTGTGTTATTCGAACTGCCGTTTTTCTAGGATTATCTTTAACAAGGCAGCATGTTCCCTAATACAGCAAGATTAAGCAAGCATACCCCCCATAAAACCCTTTTCAGGTGTTATGATGTTGATGTAGGATGAGGATGGAGCAAAGAGAAGAAGGGGCAAGGCAATGCTTAATTACGAATGGGACAGGCGAAAAGAAACATCCAACATTCGCAAGCATGGCATCTCATTTCACGAGGCGTCAACCGTTTTTCTGGATATATTTTCCATGACGTTCTTTGATCCGGACCATTCAGACGTCGAAGACCGTTTCATAACCCTTGGCAACACAACAACCGGACTTTTACTGTTCGTTGCACATACCGACAGGGGCGATTCCAACAGAATAATCAGCGCCCGAGAAGCAACCAGGAACGAAAGGAATGCATATGAAAAAAATCGCCAAAAAAGATGAACTCCGGCCGGAATACGATATTTCCCTGCTTACGGGGTGTGTCGTTGGCAAATATGCGGAGAAGGCTAAAGTGGGATCAAACATTATCCTTCTGGACAAGGATGTCGCCGAGGTGTTCAAGGATGATGTCTCTGTTAATGAGGCGCTGAGAACGCTTATCAGGCTTCAAGGTTCAAACCGAAGCCATCGCCGGACCACCCGCGCGGCCGCGTAGTCAGGAAAGATTGCCTTATTGTTGTAGATCAGATGGACGCCAGTAACGTTTCAATTGGCTACAGGCCGACACAAAAACAAAACAGCCGCTTATCCTGTAACAGGGTAGCGGCTGTTTTTGATTGGTGTTTAAGGCTTTATTCCCTGCGTCGCAGGTAGCCCAGGAACTCCTCGCAAGTAAGCTGTTTCTTGCTGACCAGGTGGGCGATCTCTCTGCTCATGGCAACCCTCTCGCCTTCCTTCATTTCTGCTTTCAGCAGTATAAACATGGGAGTATTGCGGCTGTAGGGGTAGATGCGGAACTTTTCCAGCAGTTCGAAGGCCGACATGTCCGACAGCATCATACTGCAAAAGGCCATGTACTTGGGATGGATGGAGGCAAGCGCCATGGCCTCCTTGCCGGTATATCCCTTGACCACTTCAAAACCCACCGACTCCACTGCCTTTGAGAGTTTTTCCTCACCTGTGCGTGAAACTACCAGAGCCTGAAGATCCCAGGTTTCAGCCTCTTCGGTCAAGCCGTAAACCGCCAGCCGCTCCAGCAGATAGTGCTCATCCACCGGCATGGTGAAAAAACCCGCGACCGGAAAAACGCCGCCAACCTTGCCCTTTTCGCTTAAAAAAACCGGCAGTACAGGAATGTTGCAGATGGCGGGATCGCTTTTGATTCTGAGCAGCAGCCCCCAGCCGTCATCCGAGAAAGGTGAGATGTCCAGGATGATCCCCAGCGGCCGACCGGCGGCAAGGTCCTCAATCTGACCGAGACGACTGGAGTAACCGGCTGTTGTCAGATATGAAGTGATTATCTGCTCACGTTCCTGGCCCGGCTTCAGCCCAAGAATCCACAGCTCCCTGTTGTTATCGGTTTTTTGTGCCATGGCCGCTCCCTTCTTGTATGCACTAATAGTTGCTCTCTTATCAGATTTTCATCCAAAAAACCACACAAAACAACGGATAAGCGCCGGCAAGCCGGGAGTGGCGCATCAGGAGTAGCGCTCCAGCACCCGCTCGATGATGTTGGTCGTTGATTTGCCATCCACGAAGGATACCAGTTCCACCCGCCCGCCATAGGCCTCGACCACTTCCTTTCCTACCACACTGTCAGCCGTATAATCACCACCTTTGGCCAGAATATGAGGTTTGAGTGCTGTTATCAGCGCCAGAGGTGTGTCTTCGTCGAACAGCACCACGTAGTCGATGCAGTCCAATGCCGCCAGAATGTGAGCCCGCTCATCTTCACCGATCAGGGGCCGTTTTTCACCCTTCAGCCGCCGCACCGAAGCGTCGCTATTCAGGCCAAGTATCAGCAGGTCACCCAGCTTACGGGACTTCTGCAGATACTTGACATGCCCGGCATGGAGCAGATCAAAGCAGCCATTGGTGAATACAACCCTTTTTCCGCGGGCCTTCTCGGCTGCGATGATGGCGGTGAGCACGTCCAGGTTTTTGATCTTGGAGTCGCTGTCAGGGTGGGCGAGAGCCAGGGCATTGATAATTTCGTCCGGGGATACCGTGGAGGTTCCCAGTTTAGCAACGGCAATGCCGGCGGCAATGTTGGCCAGGCGGGCGGCCTCGCTCATCCCCAGTCCGGCAGCCAGCCCCACGGCCAGGGAAGCCAGAACAGTATCTCCGGCGCCGGACACATCGAAGACCTCCCGTGCCACAGTCGGGATGTGTAACGACGCTATCTTCAGCCGGATAAGTTCGTTGGCGTCGTCGGGGGCTCCTCGACGTATTTCCATATACGCCTTCGTCGCCCCCTTCTCGCCGCCTGCTTCTCCGGCTGAATATAGCGTCGTTGATTCTGTGCGGGAGAAGAGAGACATGCCCTCTTCGCTGCGAGTGATCAGCAGGTGTTCCAGTCCGGCTGTCTCCATAATGGTCGTGGCAGCATGTTCGAGTGAATCCAGGTCGCGGATGGCAACCCCCGAAGCAGCTTCGGCTTCCTTGCGGTTGGGGGTCAGGATGGTGGCGCCCTGATAACGGGAGTAGTCGGTGCCCTTAGGGTCCACCAGTACCGGGATGCCGCAGGGGCGCGCCGCTGCAATGGCCGTATCGATCACCCGTGGCGTCAGAACACCCTTGTTGTAGTCAGAAAGCAGGATGACGTTAAACTGGGCAAAGTTGGCGGCTATCCATGAACAGAGCTGTTGCTCCACGTCAGCCGCAAGCGGCTCGCGCGATTCCCGATCGATGCGCACGATCTGCTGGTGGGCGGCCACCACGCGGGTCTTGCGGCTGGTCCTGCGGCTTGGGTCGCGGAAAACGGCATCTGTGGCCACCTCCCGGCTTTTGAAGGCCTTGAGCAGTGCCGCGCCGTTTTCATCCTCACCCACCACTGAACAGACCGTTACCCGTGCCCCCAGGGCAGCCAGGTTGTTGACGACATTCCCGGCGCCTCCCAGGCGCAACTCCTCGCGTACTACGTCCACGACCTGTACCGGCGCCTCCGGCGATATCCGCTCGGCCTTGCCCCACAAGTACTCGTCCAGCATCAGGTCGCCGATCACCAGGCAGCGGATATCGGCGATATGACTGAAAAGCGATTCGATTGTTTTGCGGTCCATAACATTCTCCGAATGAGGATATAAATGCTCGAGGAGCGAGGTTCGAGGACGTTATTATTGCTTTTAAGCCTTGATCCTGTCCAAGATCCCCGCCGTCAAGAGCGGGATCATGATCTCGTGATGGCCGGTGATGGTCAGGCCGCGGCTGTCGCCGGCCGTGGGACGCTTGACCACGTTCTGCAACGGTCGGTAGTGCTGGGTCATATCGAAATTGGCGGTGGTGAATCCATCCACGTGGAAACCCATGTTCTGGGTGATGGAGAGCGCCTTGAGGAACACCTCCGGCATGATCACGGCGCTGCCGATGTTGATGAACACTCCGCCGTTGCCCAGGGTTGATACCACTGAGGTGAATAGCCTGAAATCGGTGAAGGTGGCCTGACCCAGTATGGCGCCATCGCAGTCAGGGTGCTGGTGGATGATGTCGGTGCCCAGAGCCACATGTACCGTGGCCGGGATGCCTTTGTTGTAGCAGGCGGCCAGCAGGCTGAACTCACGGTGGGGGTTTCTGTTTTCGACAATGAAACGCCCCAGCGCCTCGCCGTAGCCGATCCCTTCGGCCACTCCGGCCTTGAGTGCTCCGTTGATGTCCCGTCCGGTCTCTTCGGCCATGCCGAAGGTGCCGCAGTGCAGCACAGCACCTACATCCTCGCTGGTCTCGCCGATCAGCGAGATCTCGTAGTCGTGGATCGAGGCCGAACCATTCATGGCAACTGCGGTAATGATACCGGCATCGATCAACTGCCTTAACACCGGCTGCAGTCCGCATTTGATTACATGCCCGCCGATGGCGATCACCACTGGCTTGTCCTTGTCGCGGGCCTTGACAACCGCGTTTATGACCGCATTGAGGCTCTCGCTGCCCAGTTGGTTGGGAAGTGCCGACAGCAGGGCGGATACGCTCATTCCGGCGGTTATGTCACCGGCAAAGTCGTGCTGCAGGGAAACCTTGTTCTTGCGCTCGGCAATGGGGTAGGTGGTTACGCCGGAAAGGTCGATGGGCTGGATTTTCATGGTAAACCCTTTCAAAAACTCAAATCAACTCTCACAGAGCACACAGAGTTCACAGAGAAAAAAATCTTACATCATGAAACATATATTCAAGCAATATCTCAATCATTAAGTAAGCAAAGCTTTTGAATTTCTCTGTGCCTCAGTGAGCTCTGTGAGAAAAGTCTTTTCAGGCGAACAGCGCCTTTTCCACCAGGTCGCAGATGATGTGGATAATTGTGATGTGCCCTTCCTGGATGCGGGGGGTATCGCTGGAGGGGACGATCAAGGCCAGATCGCAGGCGGCCTTGATGCTGCCGCCGTCCTTGCCGAGCAGGCCGACCGTGCGGCAACCGCGTTCCCTGGCCAGTTGCAGCGCCTTGAGTACGTTGGGAGAGTTGCCGCTGGTGGAGATACCGACTACCACGTCGCCAGCTGTGGCCAGTGCCTCAACCTGACGGCTGAAGACGGCATCGAAGCCGTAATCATTGCCGATGGCTGTCAGGATCGAAGTGTCGGTGGAGAGCGCGATGGCCGGCAGCGCAGCCCGCTCCAGCTTGAAGCGCCCCACGATCTCTGCTGCGAAGTGCTGTGCATCGGCAGCTGAACCGCCGTTGCCCATAACCAGGAGCTTGCTGCCGTCTTTGAATCTTTCCACCAGCATTGCTGCGGCTTCAGCGATCTGCAACGGCATGTCCCGCTCAATGGATGCGCATAGTGCCAGATGGGCCTGCAACTGTTGTTTCACGTCTTCGATCATGATGTACCCCTTTTGATTGACCCGATGGCGGCTGCTATTTCATGGAAGGGAATGGCCGTATCCGCACCGGGAAAGCTAATGCCGTCCACGCCTTGCACCGGGATTACATCCGGCGCCGTGGTTTGCAGAGCCGAGAATTGACGCAGCAGATCCCGTTGCGGCATTAGCATTGACATGCTTCTCAGAGTGATGCCCGTGTGCAGGGCATTCCAGCCCATGCGCCGGAAATCTGAGGCTTGGCGTCGATGCAGCAGCAAGGTAAAGCGATGACCCTGCCGAGCGCCTTCCAGTATGGTTTCAATACTGTCGGCAAGGGAACAGGCATCGGTTTTGTTGCCGAAGTAGATGCTGTAGTGTCGTCCGATGCCCCATCGCTCCAGGTAGCTGGTCCTGCTGGAGTGCAATTGCTGCTGACGGCGCAGGTCTGAGCCGAACACCGGCTCTTTTCCGAAGACAACCCGTGAACGGGAGGTGGCGCAGGTGTGATAACCTCGGCTCCAGGCCCGGCGGACATAATCCTTCAGGCACCATTCGCCACCATCCATGCCTTCGTCAAAGCCTCCGATCAGCATGTGCAGCTCTCCCTTGAGCGCCAGGGCGGCAAAAGAGATGTCAAAGGTCTCCATTTGCGTGCTACCGGCCGCGATCGCGGGGAGTCGGGGGGCGTCGCTGCCACTGAATACCGGGGAAACGATGCCGGCTTGGGGGGCCTGGGCCGCATCCAATAGCCCGGAAAGCCAGTCGCGGGTCACCTGCATGTGCGGACGAAGGATGACGGCAAAGTCGCTGTCCGATCTGGCCAGCCCGATATTGATGGCTGGAACCATGCCGACGTTTCGTTCGGATTTGATAAACAGGCCGCGCTCTCCGAGTGTCTCGGAAAATTCCTCCAGCATCAGCTCGGTCTCGCGGCTGCTGCCGTTATCGACGATTATCAAGCGTGCAGCGGGTGAGTATTCAAGGATTGCGGCCAGGCAGGCGCGGGTTTCAAAAGGGCTGTTCCAGACGGGGACGATTATGTCAACGGTGGGTGTTTTCATATCAGCGGGGAACAATAAACAGTGGAATCTTTACCACAGAGACACAGAGATCACAGAGGAAAACAGGATTAATTAAGAAATGCAGGGTTGTTTTGCTGTTCATGCACATATCCTGTTTATCCTCACAAAGTTTGCTTTTTGATAGTGATGTCTCCGTGTCCTCCGTGTCTCCGTGGTAGATAATGCCTTACGACGTGATTGACACGCGGCGCAGCAGGTCGAGTTCATCCAGAACCTTGCCTGAGCCAAGCACAACGCAGTCCAATGGGTTTTCGGCAATCAGTACCGGCACCTTGGTTACCTCGCGCAGCAACATGTCCAGATTACGCAACAGGGCGCCGCCACCGGCCAGGAAGATGCCCTTGTCGACGATATCGGCGGCCAGTTCGGGCGGGGTCTTTTCCAGGCAGATCCGGACCGTATCGACAATGGCGTTGACCGCCTCCTTGAGCGCCTCGCGGATCTCATCCGAGTTGACCTCGATGGTCTTGGGAATGCCCGAGACCAGGTCGCGCCCCTTGACCAGTTTTGTCAGCACCTCGGGGCCGGGGTAGGCCTCGCCGATATCGATCTTGATCGATTCGGCCATACGCTCGCCGATCTGCAGATTGTATTTCTTGCGGATGAACTGGACGATGGCCTCGTCCATCTTGTCGCCCCCCATGCGGGTGGACTGGGCATAGACGATACCGGCCAGGGAGATGACCGCCACCTCGGTGGTGCCGCCGCCGATGTCAACAACCATGTTGCCGGATGCCTCGGTGATGGGCAGGCCGGCCCCGATGGCGGCAGCCATCGGCTCCTCGATCAGGTAGACTTCGCGGGCCCCGGCCGACTCGGCTGATTCCTTGACCGCCCGTTTCTCCACCTGGGTGATGCCGGAGGGGACACAGATCACGATGCGCGGGCGCACCAGGGTCTTGCGGTTGTGTACCTTGTGAATGAAATAGCGCAGCATCTCCTCGGTGATGTCAAAATCAGCGATGACACCGTCTTTCATGGGGCGTATGGCCGTGATGGAGCCAGGGGTGCGGCCAAGCATCTGTTTGGCTTCCATGCCGACCTTGAGCACCTTCTGCTGGCCGTTAGGCATCTTCTGCACGGCTACGACCGATGGTTCGCGCACCACGATCCCCTTGCCTTTCAGGTAGACCAGGGTGTTGGCGGTTCCCAGGTCAATAGCCAGGTCATTGGAAAATATACCAAACAGGTAATCGAATATTTTCAACATGTTCTGAGATCCTTTCAGCAACTCTTTGAATGTTAAGGTGTGGATTTATGAAGGTCAAAAACATTAGCAGAGTAGGGTGGCAAATGCAAGGGCGAATGTAGCCTGCAATCCACCGCCAGATTTTGTCTGGGGTGGCAAAGTGGTGTTTTTGAGGTCATCTGCTTTCTGATGCTATGGATCTGATCAGGTATGTAATACACATTGCTGTATTCTCTTTTCTCAGTGAAGTTCATGCCAGTTGATGGCCGCAATTACATCCTGAAGCTGCGGAAGCTCTGTTGACAGGCTGCGCAGCCATTGTTCGCATGCAGCGAGGTTTCCCTTTGACGCTGCATACTCGATCTGCCGGGCCAGTTCCGCATAGCGTTTAGCGCCGACATTGAAAGACATGCCCTTTATCTTGTGTGCATGCTGGAGCACATCAGGGAGTGCGCCGATGCCGATGGCAGTTACAAGATCTTGTTGAGCAAGCTGGATGCTGGAATTGAACAGGTCTAAAATTTCACGATACAGCTCGATATTGTTGCCCAGATTTTTCAGGGTGTCCTGAGAATCGATGTGGGGATGGTTTACGATCTCCGGCGTCTGCAAAATGATATCCGTGGCGGGATCGGTATGCATTCAAAGCTCGATTGCGAACTCGGCTCCGCCATGAATGTTGCGGGCGGAGAGGTGACCATCCATGTTCTGCTCTATGATTACCTTGGACATGTACAGACCTATTCCGGTCCCTTTGCCAGGTTCCTTGGTGGTGAAGTACGGATCGAAGATCCTGGGCAGAACATCGTCGGCGATGCCGCCGCCGTTATCACGGATAGTCAGCATCGAGCGTCCGTTCTCGCTGGTCAGGTGAATGCAGATGCGTGGCTCGGGTATCCTCCGTTCTGTCAACACCTCGCGGGCATTGGCCAGAATGTTGAGCAGCACCTGAGCGTATTCGTTCTGATAGCCGCTGGTAGTGACATCCTGCTCACTTGCCACGTCAACCAGGATTTTGTCGTGCGTAAGAGCTGTAGAAACAAGTTTGAGGGAACGCTCCAAAACCGTGTTGACGATAAAATTCTGTTTTTCCTTGTCCTGTCGGAAAAAGTTGCGGAAGTCGTCGATAGTGCGCGACATATGGATAATAATTTCCATGGCGCCGGCAACTTCTTTGTCCAGATCGCGGGCATCAAGCTCTCCGGATTTAAGCGAAAACGGCAGATTCTGCACGATCAGTGCGATATTGTTCAGAGGCTGGCGCCATTGGTGGGCAATATTGTTGATCATCTCGCCCATGGATGCCAGGCGATTCTGCTGGATCAGCAGCGCATCCTTCCTGCGCAGTTCAGATACTGCCTGATTGATGCGCTGCTCCAGGGAACCGTTGATCTTTTCGAGTTGCTGCTGCTTCTGTTCCAGTTCCGTCTCTACCTGGATTTTGGCGGTGATGTCACGAACGCTTTCTATGACGGCAATGATATCACCCTGTTCATCGCGCAGTGGTGATGAGACTATCTCAAGATACTGCTTTCCGGAGGATCCCTCCAAGGTCTTGATGTCCATGTACGAACGGGCATCCTGGAAGGTTGCCTGTACCAGGCAGCCATCACAGACGGCCTCTTTCTGTTGATAGGCCTGGTAGCAATAGGAACCCTGGTGCGTTCCGTAAAGCTCGATCATTCGCGGATTTTGATACAGAATGCGAAGGTCCCGGTCCTGGATGCTGATGCCGTCCTGGATGCTCTCCAGGATGGCTTGGCTACGCGCCCGCTCCCGATCTGCCAACAGGGTGAGATGCCGGGAAATATCCTCGCTCTGAAGCAGGTTTTGGCGTGATTCCTCAAGATGTTCCAACGCCTGGCTCAATTCCCGGTTGAGGCGGAGAACGGTCAGGTGGCGCCAATAGCCCATGCCAAGGGCGGCGACTGCCAAAACAATGGTCGCGGGCCAGAGAATCTTCCGGTTTGTCCGGAATGGGACTTCGATCCCTGCCCGCTGTGCCACTACGTTCGGCAGGTCAGCGGCAAAACCCTCGCGGGTCTTGCTGTCCGGATTTAAGGAGTAGGTGGGGGGGGAGTCGGACTGGACGGCGGCGATTGTCTTGCGGCAGGCAGGCGTCGTTGACTTTGCCTGCGCCATGTGGGGTGCAAGGAAAAAGAATAAGGCACTGATTACAAGACAGTGGATACAGGGCATTTGCCAACTCCTGAGGGAAGCTGATTGTATACCATAAAATGATTGTTGCCTGCCAGTAAAAGAACGCTGCTTCAGCACAGGCTGGAAAGCAAGGTGAGTGTGCTTTTCTTGACTTTGCCAGCTCTTTTTTGTATTTTTAATAGATTTTGAAGCTGAGACCTCGGAGGAACTCCCCCATGGATTATAAAGACACCCTCAATCTGCCCTGTACCGCTTTCCCCATGAAGGCCAACCTGAATCAGCGTGAACCGGAAATGCTCGCCTCATGGCAGGCAAACGGCCTGTACGAGCAAATGGAAGCGGAAGGTACGACCAAGCCAATCTATATACTGCACGACGGCCCGCCCTACGCCAATGGCCATATCCATATCGGCCATGCCCTCAACAAGATTCTCAAGGACTTCGTCCTCAAGGTCAAGCGCATGGAGGGCTTTCATGCCCCTTACGTGCCAGGCTGGGATTGCCATGGCCTGCCGATCGAGTTGCAGGTGGAAAAGAACCTGGGGTCCAAGAAGAATCAGGTCTCCAAGCTGGAGATGCGCAAGCTTTGCCGTGAGTACGCCGCCAAATTCGTTGACATCCAGCGAGACGAGTTCAAGCGCCTGGGGGTGCTGGGCGACTGGGAC
>Ga0209317_1002462_pt1 | contig 13430 bp, 9 predicted proteins | sample RifGroB2_FD_183994 | JGI IMG/M metagenome (GOLD analysis project Ga0209317, IMG submission 183994) | Soil microbial communities from Rifle, Colorado, USA - Groundwater B2 (SPAdes) (version 2) | ecosystem: Environmental > Terrestrial > Soil > Unclassified | place: Rifle, Colorado | collected...
ATCTGCCGCAAGATGATGAGGGGAAGTGATGTCGCTGGCCGCACTTGAATAGACTCAATTCTTGTAAGCAATGTCGACACCCCTTCTGTTAATCTTGTAAGAAGAACCGACAGTTGTTGCTTTTCAGGATCAGCACTCGCTCAATCTTCTTTCGGGCCCTTCGTACGGGTTTTTGATTTTAAGGGAGCGAATAGGGTCAACACCTATGGTAACCCAACCAGTCGAGCGCAAAAACCTTGCGATAACTCCAGCGTCTATAAGGCTATCGAGCATATAATCCTTGACGTAATCATATCGATTGTTTGTCCAATTTACTTGAACAAGCATACACCCCTCCTCGACCCGCCTGACTAACCCATTCCAGAGAAGCTGCAGTTCTGAATGCCGACGAAGTGCAAATTCCAGGCCTCGTTGGCAGCAGGTTCTAGTGATGCGCATCATATATTTAAAAATTGCTATATGTGAAACCTTCAGGAGATAGTGCTGCTATGACAGCAAATGTTCAGTGGGCAATTAGTAATCGTATCGGCAGCCCGAAGTATAACTAAAATATTTTTAATTTTTTTTAAAATAAGAATTGGGGGCCCCAGCTAAACCACGGAAGCAGCCCCCCCTCTCAAGCTAAGGTGGAAGGGGTGGACCAAAGCAGGGACACAGAGGAATCCAAGACTTCAGGGGGTTCCCGCTCTAATTTCAGCGTTCTCTGGATACCAGACTAACTGAAGCTCCCACATCCGAGGTGGGGGCGGTCCCTTTGTGTCTGTTGGTACCTCCAGAGAAGATGAGGTAACCGTATTTGCCGTAATGGGTGATCTTGGGCCCGTACTGCTGTGCTGAAGCCTCAGAGAGTGGCTGAAACAGGGCGACTACTCCTTTTGAAGGGGACGATCGCTTCAACACGAGGAAAAGCAGGCCGTCCCCTGAGGTGACAGCGGTTCCTTTACCTAAAAAGCCCTGCCCGGCGAGTTTAATGTCCTTTGGTAGTGGTGGGAGCAGCGAAGGGTTCTTCGGTGTACCGCAGAATATCAGGTCATGGCTGGTGCTTCGTGCGAAGTCGATTTGGTTCTCGTCGAGCACCCGTGCCCCACCCTGAGAAAGTGAAGCCAGGAAAGCCTTAAAACTGCCAACCTCTGCCTGACAGTTTTGCGTCACCACCCCAATCATAGTAGTGGATCCCTTTACACTGTTGACCGTCGCCGGAATTTCTCCTGGGGAGAAGATTCGGAAGATGCTTGCCTCCGGGTCCAGAAGGAGCCTTTCGGGAAAGGAGGAGGTAGACAAGGCAAACTTCGTGCCTTGGCGTGCCGAGACCGGTACAACTCTTTCCACCACCCCATCTCGGGTCTCCAGGCGCAGCGGCACGTCTACCCCTACCAGCGGCGGAGATTGGCTGATCGTTCCGGTCACGAGCCACCCCTCCCCTTCGCGCCGACTGTCCACGTGGGTTAGGGACAGACGCGGCCCACCCGGACGGCTGAGCCATGCCTCAAACGCAGGGGCAAGATCACGCCCAGCGCTCCGTGAGAAGGTAGCGACAAGGTCACTCCATGAGGCGGCGGCGTACATCTTTTCCTGAGTTAATTTGCGCAATGCCCCGAAAAAGCTGGAATCGCCAATCTGCGAGCGGATCATGTGGAATACCATCGCCCCTTTTCCGTACCCGATGGCGCGCGAAGCGGGGTCGTTACGGCTGACGAAGCTATTCAGTGCAAACTCGTTTTGCGAGTTCACGAGGGAGGCGTAGTCGATCAGCAGCTGCCGGCGGTATTCCGCCGCTTCGACCGGTGACCGACGCTCCTTTAGCAGATAATCAGACAGGTAAGTCACGAGCCCCTCAGACCAGTTCCCCTCAGCCATATCTACATCGATCCCGTTGCCCCACCAGGAATGGGCGATCTCGTGGGGAAGACTGGTGTCCAGGATAAAGGGGAGCCTGATTACCGAGCCTCCCAATAAGGTGAAGGAGGGGAAGCCGTAGCCCGTCGGGAAAAAATTTTCCACGATCGCGAACTTCTCGAAAGGATAAGGGCCAAAAAGCTCCTGGTACAAGGTTAGGTATTTTCCTGCCGCATCGAGATAATGGAGAGAGAGCTGGGAATTATTCTTGTAAAAATAGCTGTAAAGCTTAATCCCTGCGGCCATTCTCTCTTCGACCAGATAAGGACCAGCGCAGAGCGAAAGTACGCCCACCGGTCGCGCCTCCTGCCAAACAGATTTTGTCAAGCCGTCCGTCGTCTCCCTCGCTATCCTGGCGCCAGCCGTCACCCCCTCTATCCCGGCCGGGGCGGTGATGCTCACTTTACGTCTGCCGGGCAGATGTTCCGGAACCGGGTACCAGTAAGCCCCTCCCCCGAGAAAGGTCCCCTCCTTGGTGACAGCGGCATTTACGCCATAGCTGGGATCCTCGCTGGCGGCAGGGTGGCTGGAGACGGGATCGTTGAAACTCACCCGGTAGGATATGTTTACGACGAGCGGGTCACGGCCTTGGGGTTCCAACGACAGCACCCCCCCGGCGAAGGAGTAGGGAACATCCAGCCCCCCCACCCGGACCGATTCGATCCGCGCGCTCTCAGAGAGCCTCAACCGAATACTATTCGCACCAGTTGCATAGGACACTGTGCTCTCTCCGATGACCAGATGGTGCTCAGGATCCAGAGATACAGAGATCTCCTGCCAATGGACAAGGGAAACGTGCTCGGCGCTCTGGGCCCCACCAGCCCTGAAGAATAACAGTAAAAGGATCGCTCCACACATGCACAATATCCGCACCTCTACACCTCCTGTCTGCCAAATGCGCCGGTCAAGGACCGGAAGATTAAAGAGCTTAACAGCCGCAATTTTTAGGTTTGTTATCTGACCGTTGTTGGTGTAACCTGCAGCCTCCAATTTCAGGCTGCGGCCACAGGGGGAAGTGCAGATGTCGAAAACAAAGCTTTTGTTGCTACTGCTGCTGTCCATGGCTTTGCCACTTCAGGCCAATGCCGGCACCACCATCACCAGGCTTGCTGATAAGAAGGCCGTTACCATGCAACAACTGACAGCGCAGGCCGAAGCAGCGGAACTGGTGCTGGTAGGCGAAGTCCACGACAACCCCGCCGTTCATGACCTGCAACTGGCCGTGGTCCACTACCTTAACGCAAAGAAGCTCCCTTTGGCCATAGGGCTCGAGGTGATGCAGTCCGACAGTCAGCAGCAACTCGATGATTGGGTAAATGGCAAGCTAAGCGAAGAGGATTTCCGGGAGGTATTCTCCAAGAACTGGTCCTACGATTGGCGCCTATACCGCGACATCTTCATCCTTGCCCGGGACAACAAGATCCCCATGGTCGGGCTCAATGTTCCTAAGGAACTTGTCAAGAAGGTCTCACGCCAAGGGTACAAGGCGCTAACGGACGAGGAGAAGAAGAAACTGCCGCAGGGAACCAACTGCGATCTGAACAACCCTCACACCCTATTCCTGGAAAAGTCGTTCCAGGGGCTATTCACCAACGTGACCAACGGAAGGGTCTTTGAGTATTTCTGCCAGGCACAGACACTGCGCAACAGCGGAATGGCCGCAAACATCGCGCAGTACGCCAAAAAGAATCCCAAGACCAAGATCGTGGTGTTGGCCGGCATTTGGCACGCGGTAAAGAACGCGATTCCCGAGCAACTGGCGCGAAACGGCAGCAAGATGACCAGCATTGTTATCATGCCGGAGATACAAGAATTCAGCGAAGGAAAGGCGTCAGTAGAGGTCATCGACTATCTGGTCAAGGTGCCCATTCAATGACCGGGGCGCTCCTCCCTGCGCAGCACGCCGTGCGTGACGGACAGCTTTGCGGCAGACTTCCTGCTGACACCAAATGGCGTCGGCATCCATCCCAGGCATGATCTAGCATCGCCTCGCAGGCCTGGCGTCGCGCCTCCTCGCACAATTCCACTATAGTAGGAGAACGAAACACAACGCCCCGCACCACCCCATTGTACTCCGCAATAGCGCTCTCTTCAATACTGATAGATAGTAGCAACCTGCGTCATCCTCTGCCTCACCCTCTGTATCTAATACCTCGAGACGCCACCTTAAGTCCGTTTCCCGCCGATTGCAAGTGCAAGCTAGCCGTCAGAAAAGTTTGTTCCAGATCATGGTAACCCCTCCGCCGGAACGGCCGTTGCGGATCATCCCTGTCTCCCAGGTGTAGGCCAGGTAGAGCGAGGAATCCCAGAAGAAAGCGCTGTCTATGGAAATCGTGCCGGCAGCACCTTCTTTATCTTTAAATACGACCTCTTCCCCTCCCTGTACCGTTGCCCGATCGGCCCAGATGTAGGAACCCAGGGCCGTCAGATACAGAAAGAAGGTGAGCTCGCGCCGGTAGCCGGCTGAAGCTGTGGCATACGAGGTGGCGAGGAGACTGTTGTAGATTATGCCGGAGTAGTGTGGTCGGGCCAAATCGTCCGCCTCGCTTGGAAAGGTCGCTCCGTTGATACGGAAGGCATTGAAGCGGTCGCCCCTGCTTTGCATGGTCTGCCCGCCGTAAAGACAAAAGAGCAATCGGTCCCGCTCGGACAACCCAGGCACTCCAGAGGCCCCCACCAAGTACCCGCTGAGCTGCAGGTAGTCGCGATTGCCGCCGACCATAGAGGTACCAGTCTGCTCACGCCACCTGTCACGGTGCAGGTAATCAAGGTCCCACCCGGCGGCGACGCCGTCGTGCGGCAGTTCCAGAAGGTTGCGGCGCATCCCATCGTAGCGCCCACGCAGCTTCACGCCGTACAGCAGTGTGTCGGGCGGGACCCAAAGGAGAGGGGCCGTATCATCGCCAGACTCAGCATAGAAATAGCCGACCCTGGCCAAAAGCTGTAACCTGATGTCGTTGTCAACCTTGAAGGGGTGCACAGGGAGGCGCCAACCAGGCCCGATAGACCCCAGCAAACTCCCCCAGTACAGGGAGGTCCCTTCCATCTCGGTGCCATCTAGAAGCTCGCTCTGTTGCACCGGGAGCGTGTGGTTCTCGAAATGCGTCACCAATTCCATCTTTCCCATGCTTTGATCGTATTCCAACTCGTTGACAAAGAAGCTCACCATGTAACGTGCCCGGATTTGTTCCTTGATCCGCCGATGATAGAAGGCTGCCACCGGCAGCGCAGAAGTGTCACCCTGCTGCGGGGCTAGAAGGGAGGCTCCCAAGGTTATGGATGTCATGTTGCTCCGATCTATGCCAGGAATCGAGACGACCTCCCCAAGGAAAACAACCTTGCCCGCCTCACCTGCTAAAGGCGTATGGTACGGCTCGGTCTCGGCCTGAACCGTATCTCTCCAGAACAGCACGCAGAGCCACACGCCAAAGGCAAGCATCCTGCCACCGTAACGGGTGGCGAACCTTGTCGCTAAAAGGCCCGACACACCCCCCCGAGGAGGTTCCCATTGTCGGAGCTCTGTCCCGTGAAACACGCGCGGCTGTGTTTCCACATCCCTTTTGCTCATAAAGTTCCTCCGAGCGCCCCTCCCCCACATGGCTCAAGGTCATAGAAAGCCATTGTGATCAGAATGGGCAAGGCACACGTCCTCCCTTCCGGGAGCACCGCTACACTATAATTCATAAAAGAAGATGCTCAATAAACTGCGCTACATTTGCTAGCCGATCACTACCCGGGTAAATTCCATGTTGACACGCAATGGTTATCAACTGATATAGTTATCATCAGACAACCAACAGAGGTATTATGGAGGAGCTGACGTCACGACAAAGAGAGGTGCTGGAGATCGTCACCCGGCATATAGAGGCTTGTGGCTATCCCCCCACCCTTAGGGAGATAGGAGCAAAGCTTGGTGTTTCGGGAACGCTCGGGGTCATGAAACATCTGGAAGCACTGGAGAAAAAGGGACACCTGCGCCGACAGGAAGGGAGCACCCGGGGCATCACGCTCTGCAACCACGCCCAAGCTGCCACCCTACCCATCGTGGGGCAGGTGCGTGCTGGCACACTGCATCCGGCGATCGAGGAGATTGAGGGGCATTTCGCCATCGACCGCTCCCAGTTGGCAAGCGGTGCAGCATTTTTTCTTCGGGTAAAGGGGGACTCGATGATCCACGCCCACATAATGGAGGGGGATCTGGCACTGGTGCGCCCTCAGCCTGACGCGGCCAACCGGGATATAGTCGTGGCCATGGTCGGGGGCGAGGCAACGCTTAAGAGGTTCTATCGGGAGACTGACCGGATCAGGCTGCAGCCGGAAAATCCCAACTACCAGCCGATCATAATCGAACAGGGTGAAGAAGAGGTGTCAATAATCGGGAAAGTTGTTGGCATCTACCGGCAGATGGAGTAACTTCATGCAGCCCGTTGCCGAGACAATCCGTGTGGCCGCGATCTTCGCACCAGGAAGCCAGGTCAAGCCGGTGTGGTTCGAATGGAGAAGGCAAAAGCACGCAGTAATCCATATGTCCTATTTCTGGAAGGACTATCAGGGTGATGCGACGCGGCTGCACTTCGCGGTGAGTGACGGCAACAACCTCTTTGAACTGATGTTCGACACCTCGGACCAGAACTGGACTCTGGTGGGGGTGGAGGAGCAGTAGCTGGGACAGCACTTGGAACCCCATCGCATCATCATCCATATAGACATGAACGCCTTCTTCGCTTCCGTGGAGCAGCAGTCGAACCCGGCCCTGCGCGGCAAGCCCGTCGCCGTCATCGGTGCGGCCAAACGCACCATCATCACCACCTGTTCCTACGAAGCGCGCGCCTTCGGGGTCAAGACCGGCATGAACAGCTGGGAAGCCCGCCAGCAATGCCCCGAACTCATCTTCGTCGTCGGCAACAACCGCAAATACACCTACACCTCCAAGCAGATCATCGGCATCATGCGCGAGTACACCCCGCTTGTCGAGGTATTCTCCATTGACGAGGCCTTCCTGGATGTTACCGGGTGCCTCGCTCTCTTTGGCTCACCCGAACGGATTGCACACCTTATCAAGGAGCGCATCAGAGAGAGCTTCGGCCTTACCTGCTCCGTCGGCATAGCCCCGAACAAGTTGCTGGCGAAAATCGCGTCAGACATGCAGAAGCCGGACGGGCTGACGGTGATCCAGCCCGAGAGGGTTGCACAGGTCATGGAACGCTTGCCAATACAGGAGATCTGCGGCATAGGCAAGAAGACGCAGCAGCATCTGGGCAAGTTCGGCATCAAGACCTGCGGCGAACTGGGAAGGTTCCCGGTGGAGATCCTGAAGAAAAACTTCGGCGTGACCGGCGAGAGGCTTCACTACATGGCCCTGGGCATGGATGATTCACCTGTGGTCCCTGATGAGGAGGCGGAGGAAGTGAAGAGCGTGGGCCATAGCACCACGCTCGATAGAGACATAACCGAGCGGGACGAGATACTGATCTACCTGCTTCAGCTTTCCGAGATGGTCGGCAGGCGTGCCAGAAAATATCAGGTGGCGGGCAGGACGGTCACCCTCACTGTCCGCTATGCCGACTTCACCACCTTTTCCCGACAGGAAAGCCGGTCCAGCCATACCAACAACAGCGAAGAGATCTATCAGTCCAGCGCGAAGATACTGGCGAGCCTCGACCTGACGCAGCCGATCCGCCTTCTGGGGGTGAAGATCAGCAACCTGAGGTCGCAGACCGAGCAGTTGCCCCTTTTCCCCGCGGAGCGAAAAAAGGCACTTCTGGCCAGCGCCATGGACAGTGTGAACAACAAGTTTGGGGATTTCAGCGTCACCTTCGGCAGCCTGCTCGGCAAGGACTGCGGGTCGAAAGTGATATCTCCGGCCTGGAAGCCGGAAGGGGTGCGCAACGTTGACGCGGATTAAAAACCCGTTAAGCAACAGAGGAAGTCCGAGGAAATCTGAGAATCGCGAAGAGGGAAACTGATCCTGATCCTGCAGGTTGTCAAATCAGCTCGGTGGCTCGTGGTTTTCCGTTTTTCTCAGAAGTTTTCACATTCTCCACGTGCCGTGGTTCGCTCTGCTTTCTTCAAAATCCAGGTACTCCCGTCGGCACCTGGTCCCAATAGGTGACCATGCCGTTATGCCACTTAACGATCTGCACGCTCTCGTCCTGCGAGATGACGATGGCAAAAGCCTGATGCAGCTTTTGGCAGAGCCGGTAGGCGGCACGGTGCCTGGTCCCCACCCCCTCGCTCAGCACCGGCTCGGACTGTTCCCCTTCCGTGTCGAGCGCATGCGCCACCATCCCCACGCTGTCAAGATCCCCCGAGATTACCCCGCCAAATCCCAGCAATTCCTGTCGCTTGGTGATGACCACTGCGCCGTCGACCGCAGACAGCGCCGCTATAAAGTGAGCCACGTCGAAGATCGCCTCGTCCAGGAGCGCTATGCTCTCGTTCTTGCTGGTGACGTACTCCTGCCAGCCAACCTGCCTATCTGGGCGCTCTGGGTCGGCATAGGACTCCGCAAGCGTGTTCATGATACGAAGCGTCAAGCTCAAGAAGCGCTGCCGCGAATCGTATTCCAAGAACTGGTACTTTATCGTCATGTACTGGTTCTCCTCCATGATCTCCTCTGCCATTTCAGGGGGGAGGTACACCAGCAGCCCGCCGTGGTTCGAGTTCCTGATCACGCTTATGATGCGCCGGATCGCCTGTTGACCGATGCTGCTCCCAAGCTCCGGGTCCAGGTTAGCCCAGGGGCGGCCGGCGCCGGCGCGCGCCGCCTGGTGCAGGGCCCAGGTCTCGGCGTTCAATGCAGCCAGGCTCTTGGTTATCCATTTGGAATTGAAGACGTCCAAGGTCGGGCAGTTGATCTGGCCGGCATTCAGTGAAGCGATGATCTCATCGCCAATACAGACCGAGATCTGCCCCGGCCCGGTGACGTAGACCACCAGGCTCACCGGCAGGGGCGGCGAGGTTTTTCTACCGCCATACACCGCGTGCATCCAGCGTGTTCCCGAGTGGAGCAGTCCCCAGATCTGGGCGCCCTGCGCCGGTTCGATGAAGATGCCGATGAGGGTGCGGTAGAAGTCGGCAGCCGGGGCCAGGCGGTGCAACTCGTATTCATTGAAAGGGCGCGTCCTGGAAAAGATGAGACGGTGCATCCCGGTGGGGGGCCCTTCGTGTGCGGCAAAGAGATAGGAGTCCCTGATGATGAGACGGAACATGACCGGACGTTCCTCTTCCCGCAACAGACTCGCCTGGTAACAGGTGGAGATGACCTGCTCCAGCACCCCCCTCTCGGGGAGCCGGAAAGAGCTTCCCTCCATCTCTGGGCACAGGCGCTCGACGAAAGCTTCGTCCTGCCATCTCTCATAGATGAACGCAACGAGGTCCTTGGGATAAAAGTGGCCAAACGGTGACGGCGTGCGCGTCAATGACTCTCTGATCATTCCCATCCCCTCTCCCATGACTCCGACTAAAGGGACCAGACCCTGATCCCGGCTGAGGCCATCAGATGGCTGTCATATACCCCTTTGACGTCGATCAGCACAGGGTTCTCGACCATCAGGCTGGCAAACTTCGCCGGAGTCCACCCGCGATAGAAGTCATGAGCGACCGCTGCTATGACCGCCACCGCCGGCTGCAGTTTATCCGGCTCTTTCAGCGTCACACCGTAAACCATCCTCGCCTCGGCCGGGTCGGCCATCGGATCACAGACCTGCACCTTCAACCCGTAATCCCCCAGCTCGGCAAGGATATCCACCACCTTCGAGTTACGCAGATCAGGGCAGTTCTCCTTGAAGGTGAGGCCGAGCACGGTGACATAGGAGCCGAGGACATGGTGCCCGGCCTTGATGATCTCCTTGACAGTTCTCTGGGCGATGAACTTACCCATGCCGTCGTTGATGCGCCTCCCCGCCAGTATCACCTGCGGGATGTAACCTATCTTCTCCGCCTGATAGGTGAGATAGTACGGGTCAACCCCTATGCAGTGCCCCCCTACCAAGCCGGGCTTGAAGTTCAGGAAGTTCCATTTGCTTCCTGCCGCAGTCAGCACCTCCCCGGTGTCTATGCCGAGCCTGTCAAAGATCAACGCCAGCTCGTTCATGAGGGCGATGTTCAGGTCCCGCTGCGTGTTCTCGATCACCTTGGCCGCCTCGGCTACCTTTATCGAAGGAGCCCTGTGCACTCCCGGAATCACCACAGAAGAGTAGACGGCGGCAACGAGGTCAAGCGTGCGCTCATCCTGGCCGGACACTACCTTCAGGATGCTGGTGAAGGTATGCTCTTTGTCACCGGGGTTGATCCGTTCCGGGCTGTAGCCTACGGTGAAGTCGTCGGGACTCTTCAGTCCGGAAACCCTCTCCAGGATCGGCAGGCAGACCTCTTCGGTAACGCCGGGATACACGGTCGACTCGTACACCACGATGTCGCCTCTTTTCAGAGCCTTGCCGACCGACTCCGAGGCATTGCAAAGCAGCGAGAGATCGGGCTGATTCGCCGGATCTACCGGCGTTGGCACCGCCACCACGTGGAAATCTGCCTCCGCCAGCTGTTCCAGTTGATCGGTGAAACATATTTGGGCGCCAAGCAGGTCCTCTGCCGACACCTCCCCGGTTCTGTCGCAACCCGAGCGCAATTCCTCTATTCTCTTTGAACTGATGTCAAATCCGATGGTGCGCTGTACCTTCCCGAACGCAACCGCCACGGGCAGCCCAACGTATCCCAGACCAACCACCGATATCTTACGGCCGTGCCCCATGCTGCACCTCCCTTTCCCGCACATCCTTACCCAACGCCAACTGCGCATTCCCAAATACGCTCTGACGCAGTTAAAGCCCCGCCGCACCCCTGATGAGCGGCAAGCCACCTCTATCGTCAGCAGCCGCCAAAAACATCAACCTATTCTAAGTTATTTAAAGGAAAGCTCCAGAGGGTGCCGCAGTAAAATTCCTTTTTCTCGCGTCCGGCGCATTGCCCTATTTTTGCCGCGGCAGAATAAAACGGTTATAGGCACTCGTTGGCCGCTACGGGGTTCGCAGGGGCACTGACTAAGAATCTGCCGAACCATTGCTCCGCAGGGGCCCTCACTCGCCAAACTCCCCGTTATGGCTGTTATCCCGCTGCGACCGCGGGAGCTTTACATGGTGCGGCGATTTTGTTAAGATGTGCCGGCTTCTTCCACCCACAAAGGTTCCCAAATGTCTGAAATGACGCCCATGATGCGGCAATTCCTTGAGATCAAGGCCAAGCACCCCGACGCAATCCTCTTCTTCAGATGCGGCGATTTCTATGAGATGTTCCTGGACGATGCGATAAAAGCCTCCCGCATCCTCGGCATCACCCTCACCTCCCGCAACAAGAACTCGGAAGGAAACGAGGTTCCCCTTTGCGGTGTCCCCTACCACTCCTGCGCTCCCTACATCGCAAAGCTTGTGGAGGCAGGGGAAAAAGTTGCCATTTGCGAGCAGGCCGAGGACCCCAAACTCGCCAAGGGGATCGTAAAGCGCGAGGTGGTGCGAGTTATCACCCCGGGTCTCGTCATCGAGGATGCCTCCCTCTCCCCCAAAGAAAACAACTACCTGCTCGCCCTTTGCTGCGACGGCGAATGCTACGGCCTCTCCTACCTCGACCTTTCCACCGGCGAGTTCCGGGTGACGGAGCTCGACGGACTGCAGGCGGCACTGGCAGAGGTGACCTGCATCGCCCCCCGGGAGATCATCTTCCCGGCAACCTTCAGGGAGGAGCCCAAAGCCAAGGGGATAGCGCACCTCACCGTCGACCGGAGCATCACCTACTTCGAGGAGTGGGTCTACGACGCCGACTACTGCAAGCGGCTGATTGCCAACCAGTTCAAGGGGGCCACGGCCGAGTCGCTTGGCTGCGCCACTCTCCCCACGGCCCTCCTTGCCGCAGGCGCCGTGCTGCACTACCTGGTGGATACACAGAAGGGAAACGCTCCCCATGTGACCGGCATCACCCCCTATAACGAGAGCGAGCACCTGCTGCTGGACGAGTCGACCAGGCGCAACCTCGAACTCACCGCAACCCTCTCGGAGGGGAAGCGCAAGGGGTCGCTCCTTGGACTCATGGACCGCACCGTTACCGCCATGGGTGGCAGAAAAATCAAGCAGTGGATCAACTACCCGCTCATGGATCCGAAAAAGATCTGCCAGCGCCAGGACGCCATCGAGGAACTGGTGGAGGCACCGGGGGCCCGTTCCGAGATGCAGTCCCTCCTTTCGGGGGTGTACGACCTGGAGCGGCTCAACGGCCGCATCAGCCTCGCCTCCGCCTCTGCCAAGGACCTCGCGGCCCTAAAAGCATCGCTCTCCCGCATCCCCGCCATAAAGGAGCAGGTGGCAACCTTTGCCGCCGCGCTGCTCAAGGATCTTGACGCCGGGACAGACCCACTGGCCGATACCTGCGACCTGATACAGAGGGCGATCGTTGAGGACCCTCCGTTCGTGCTGCGCGACGGGGGCATCATCGCCGACGGCTACAACGAGGAACTGGACGAGTTGCGCGCCATCAGCCGCGAGGGAAAGGGGTTCATCGCACGGCTCGAGGCCAAGGAGAAGGGTCGCACCGGCATATCGTCCCTGAAGATCCGCTACAACAAGGTGTTCGGCTACTACATCGAGGTGACCAAGGCGAACGTTTCCGCCATACCCGAGGATTACATAAGAAGACAGACCCTCGCCAACGCCGAGCGCTACATCACGCCTGAGCTCAAGGAATACGAGGAGAAGGTGCTGGGTGCGGAGGACCGCATCCGGGAGCTTGAGTTCGCCCTGTTCCAGGAGGTGCGTGAAGCCGCCGCGGCGCAGGGAGAGCGGATCGCCCGCACGGCCGACCGCCTTGCCTGCCTCGACGTCCTGGTCTCACTGGCCGACCTTGCCCACGACAAGTGCTACTGCCGTCCGGAAATACATGAGGGAACCGAGCTCTCCATCGCTGAGGGGAGGCACCCGGTCATCGAGGACATCTACTCCTCCGAGCGTTTCGTCCCCAACGACACGCTGCTGGACAACGGCGAGAACCAGCTCATCATCATCACCGGTCCGAACATGGCGGGCAAGTCGACCTTCATGCGCCAGGTGGCCCTGATCACGCTGATGGCCCAGATGGGGAGCTTCGTCCCGGCCGAAAGGGCGCGCATCTCCTTGGTGGACAGGATCTTCACCAGGGTCGGCGCCTCCGACAACCTGGCCCGTGGCCACTCCACCTTCATGGTCGAGATGATGGAAAGCGCCGCGATCCTCAGGGGGGCTACGGCAAAGAGCCTCGTCATCCTGGATGAAATCGGGCGCGGCACCTCCACCTTCGACGGCGTGTCGATCGCCTGGGCGGTGGCCGAGTTCCTCCACGACAACAAGATGCACGCGGCAAAGACGCTCTTTGCGACCCATTACCACGAGCTGACCGAGCTCGCCGTGACCCGCGCCGGGATCAAGAACTTCAACATCGCGGTAAGGGAATGGAACGAGCGGATCATCTTCCTGAGGAAGATCGTCCCCGGGGGAGCCTCCCATTCCTACGGCATC
>Ga0209317_1002463_pt1 | contig 13430 bp, 13 predicted proteins | sample RifGroB2_FD_183994 | JGI IMG/M metagenome (GOLD analysis project Ga0209317, IMG submission 183994) | Soil microbial communities from Rifle, Colorado, USA - Groundwater B2 (SPAdes) (version 2) | ecosystem: Environmental > Terrestrial > Soil > Unclassified | place: Rifle, Colorado | collected...
TCGTCATCGCGGGGACAAGGCATGTAATGGTGGGTACAAGGTTTGTCATCACGAGTAGAGGCTCAGCGCGGCAACCAGCAGACGGCCATTCACCAACCAATCCCTGACCGTGGGCAGCACCGGTCGTTTTCGCCCTCATCGCGGGTGATCTCCTTGGATTGATCTGGCTGGATCAAATTGATATCCGCTCAAAAGTATTGACATTGTGGCCTACAAAGATTATTTGTGTGAGCGTCACTTTTTCGGGAACGACTAGCCATGAACCACCTAAAATACCGTATTACTTTTGCATTACTAATTCCGATGCTGTTTCTCAACCTGTCCGCCAGTGCCCTATTCGGTGCAGCGCATGCGGCAAAAGAATTAGGGCATTCCTCACACAACATCAGTATCTTCAATGTCGTCAGCGATGACCATTGCCCGGCATGTCCGAGCGAAGACCATCCTAGTAACGACCATAGCCACCCCAGTTGCGAGCACCATTCTTCTCTGTATTTTAGTTCACAGCCTCTGCTCATTTCATACAACCCAAGCATAACTATTCACACTTTAGCTGAACCTCTTAATGCCTTTCCCGAAGTCTATCTAGAGAAATTTATCCCCCCACAAATACTCGTTTAACCTGCTGAGTCGAAGCGTTCTGAGCCCGCACCATACCTTCCGTTAGTGCCAGCTTCAGGCTTCTTCACTTCAGCGCCATTCATCTTATCCCGCGCATTTTATGTCTCCCATTTTGTTACCGACACTTTGTCGGCAGCTGCATGGAGATGTTGTGCCTTGCCTTTGCAATTTCGCGAGGGAAGTCCTGCGGCTCAATCTGCGCCGGTGACGACTGGGTGGATCGACTTTGGGTATATCTAACATCAATCTATCGAGCCTTCCAGGAGGATATTAAATGCAAGTTTTACCTGACCGGCAACCACGCTTGCCAGTCACGATCAATGGTTATCTGGGTTCTTTTCTACCGTTGCTATCGCTGCTACTCGTGACACTTACAGCATCAGACACTTTCGCCCACGGTGTATCGGACGGCGATAAAGCCTATATCGTACAAAATACCGGCATGCAATTGCTACCGTTCATCTATCTGGGCGCCAAGCACATGGTGACGGGTTACGACCACCTGCTGTTTCTATTCGGCGTGATTTTCTTTTTGTACCGGTTGCGCGATGTTGGGGCCTATGTGACCCTTTTCGCGGTTGGCCACAGCGTCACCCTGATCTACGGGGTGCTAAGTGGGACGCATGTCAATCCCTACATCGTAGACGCCATCATTGGCCTGTCTGTCGTCTACAAGGCGCTCGACAATCTCGGGGCATTCAAGCGCGCATTGGGTTTTCAGCCCAATACCAAGGCCGCAGTCCTGATCTTCGGTTTCTTTCACGGCTTCGGCCTCGCGACAAAACTGCAAGAATTCACACTTTCCCCGGAGGGTTTGATACCGAACATCCTGGCATTCAATGTTGGGGTCGAACTTGGGCAAATGCTTGCCCTGAGTACCATACTGATATTAATGGGTTTCTGGCGGCGTACCGAGGCGTTCAGGCATCAGGCTGTTGCGGCCAATGCTGCTTTAATGACCGCAGGTTTCGTCCTGATGGGATATCAAATAACCGGTTACTTCACCAAATAATCCAGGAGACTCTCATGACTGCACATAACCACCACCTGCCAACCCTTCCGCAACTGTTCAAGGCGACCGGCATTGCCGTGCTCGCCGCAGGTGCGATTCTAATTACCACCGTGCTCCCCTCCGAGTTCGGCATCGATCCCACAGGCATAGGCAAAGCATTGGGGCTTACGGCGCTCAGCGCCACCACTGCCGAGGCGGCAAAGCTACCGGATAGAATAGCCGAGCCTGGGCCTGATGTGCAAACGCGGGCGCAAACGGTGTCGAAAAGCGATGTCCCTTTCCGCAGCGGCGAGATGTCGCTGACGCTGCAACCCGATGAGGGGGCGGAAATCAAGGCAACCATGCGCAAGGGAGAGCAGATCGTCTTCAACTGGGCAACCGATGGCGGTTCTGTCAACGTAGACATGCACGGTGAAAAACCCAACGCGGGCGACAAGTTCACCAGTCACTGGAAAGCCAAGCAGGTGACCAGCGACCAGGGCAGTTTTGTCGCCCCGTTCGACGGAACGCATGGTTGGTACTGGCGCAATCGCGGAGACAAACCGGTGACGGTCAACGTCAAAGTGAGCGGCTTTTACGAGAAACTTGCACGGATGAAATAGGCTCCGCCCTCTTCAGTCCTGAGCAAGACACGAAAAGGCTCCTTTCAGAGGTTCGCGTGGGTAAATGGCTTTTAGTTGTTATTGTCGCAGTACTGTTGGCCGCGATCATTTCAGGTCCCGGTTGTGACACCGACCAAGCAAAGCCCCTGGGTGCCAAGGATGTGCTAAGAAACAGGCTACACGACAGCGAGCCGGTCACGATCATGGGAATCGTTGTAAGGGTATCCAGTGACAACCCGAAGGAATTTGCCTTGATGGATGTTGACGATGCGCGGGCCGACCAACCGGGGCGAGATGCGTTCTATCTGCCGGTTGTGGCAACGAGTCATGCACCAAAGGCCGGAGAAGTGGCCAAAGTCACTGGGAAACTCATGGAGCATGGACAGTATGTTGCTGCAACCAAGGTGAAGCGATGGAGGCTTGCACCTGATACTTGATGGCTCGACACACTTTCATAAATGAAAAGGAAACGGATGCATGCAAACTTCAAACTCAGCTGACATTTGGCGCCATTCACATGTTTTTGACGAGGGGAATCCACTTGCCGAGAAAAATACTCGTTGGGCGGTAATACTGACCGCTCTGATGATGGTGGCCGAGATTGTCGGCGGCTGGTCGTACAACTCCATGGCACTGCTTGCCGATGGCTGGCACATGAGTTCGCATGCCCTAGCGCTCGGTCTCTCTGTCCTGGCGTATGGGACCGCTCGACGCTTTGCCCGTGACAAAAGGTTTAGCTTCGGCACTTGGAAAGTCGAAGTGCTGGGAGGTTATACCAGCGCCATTTGCCTGGTAGGTGTCGCACTACTGATGCTCTGCCAGTCACTAGAGCGCCTGATTTCGCCGACCCCCATTCGCTACGACCAAGCCATTGCGATCGCTGCGGTCGGCCTGCTGGTCAATCTTGCTTGCGCTTGGCTGCTCAAGGGTGGTCATCACCACGATCACGACCATGGTCATCAGCAAGGGAGCCACAGCCATCATCACGACCTGAATCTGCGTTCGGCATACCTGCACGTCGTGGCTGACGCGGCAACGTCGGTGCTCGCCATTGTGGCGTTGGTATGCGGTAAATTGTTGGGCGCTGACTGGCTCGATCCGGTAATGGGTATGGTAGGTGCCGGGCTGGTCGCGGCATGGGCCTATGGATTGCTGCGTGACACCGGACGCGTGCTGCTAGACGCCGAGATGGACGCACCTGTGGTGGCCGAAATCCGGGAAGTCATTCAAGCAAGCCCAGTAAAGACCGACATCACAGACCTGCATGTGTGGCGCGTGGGCAAGGGCAAGTACGCCTGCATCCTGTCCATTGTTTCGGACGAGGCCGGACCCAACTACTTTAAGCGGCAATTGGGTATTCACGAAGAACTGGTACACATCACGGTGGAAGTGAATGCTCGCCAAGTCGCAGTGCAATAACTCGGGTTGGGCTTCAGCCTGATGTCAGGATGGCCGCAAAATTTCATCATCGTCAACCGTTTCAGAAGCCCAAATGCTGAGGGAAAAGAACCAAATGACCGATTATTGTGTATAATCTAGCACTCCGTAACCATTATTTGACTGGTAAATTGATGAAATGAAAAGACAAGGTCTACACTCGGCAATTCTCTCCGCAGTTCTCTTCGGTATGTCTCCGGTCGCCTGCAAGTTCGTTGTGGGCGACATGCCGTCATCACTTCTCGCGGGTCTTCTCTACCTGGGTTCGGGCTTGGGCCTGACCTTGGTTGTTCTTCGTCAAAGGCTCCCGGTTTACCAGATCCTAGGTTCTCTTTCCAGGCGCCAATGGGCTTACCTTGCGGGCGCAATAGTTTCAGGCGGCGTCGCAGCTCCGTTGTTCCTGGCCTATGGCATCCGCATGGGAACGGCATCTGAGGTGTCGCTGCTGCTCAATTTCGAGACTGTCGCGACCACTCTGCTTGCCTGGATGGTGTTTCATGAACAAATTGGCTACCGTGTCTGGCTAGGAAAGCTGTTCATCATAGGGGCGTCAATTTTAGTCCTTTTTACCGGTGGCAGTGAGTTGCAGTTGTCAATTCCCGGACTCTCCGTTATCGCCGCCTGCGTGCTTTGGGGAATCGACAATAACCTAACGCGGGAAGTCGAGTCTCTTCCGGCACCACTTTTAGCTTGCATGAAGGGGTGGAGCGCCGGGATATTCAATGTGCTGCTCTCGCTCATCCTCTTCAAAAGCCATGTCACTGCGTTACAGGTCTCCGGAACGCTCGCCATCGGCGCACTCAGCTACGGAGTGAGCCTGGTTCTTTTCATCCATGCCTTGAGAGAAATCGGGTCGGCAAGAACCAGCACCTGGTTCGCCACAGGTCCGTTCATAGGGACTATCCTTTCAGTCCTGGTTTTGGGAGAAAGGCCCTCCGGGGAGTACTGGGTGGCGGCATTGGTCATGCTCTCGGGAATGGGCTTTCTCTACGGCGAGATGCACCGTCACCTGCACCAGCATGAAAGAATCACCCATGCCCACCCTCACGAGCACGACGAACACCACCAGCATGGGCACAGGGATGAGGCTTTGACGGGCGAGCACGATCATCTGCACACGCATGAACCGATCATGCATAGCCATGTGCATTGGCCCGACATTCATCATCGTCATATCCATTAAACGGAGCATAAACTTTTGGCGGTAAGCTTGCGGAGGAGTGGCTATCTTACAATACGTTGGCGGGCCTGATGCCCGCCCAATTGGGGAAATTCCCACTTCAGGGGAGCGGCTCGTCTGGAGGGATTTCGTGCTGGTCTGCGAAGAGGTCACACCGACCTCCATAGTGAAGGTCAGGATAGCGATGGTGGATAAAAAATGACCGGCTATTTTCCCGCCAGGCTGTTATGGACATTTTCCTCCCGGATTTGAAGAATTTTCAGCTCCGAGGTGATTCGAATCTTTTCTGAGAGAATTTTGTCAGGGTGGTCCAGATTTTTTTCGATCAGCGCATGTAGGCGCTCCGGCTCATAGCTGTTGCGCGCCGCCTGGTATTCGAGCACAGGGCGGTCATCATGGTAATGAGGGGCAGCCGCAGACAGCTTAGCGAGGGTCTGCGCACCCATCAAAAAATTGGCCGCAAACACTTCCTTCTTGTTCATGGCGAGCCATGGCGAGCCGTCATAGGAATAGTCGAGGTCGGCGCGAAGCGCCGGTTCGCTTTGCAGCAGTCGCAGCCTTTTCCGGGTTAATGATGGGGCGTGCGTCGCATTTCCTATCAAGATGAACTCCGCATGTTTGTTGAACCAGAGCGTACTCTGCGGAAACACCTCTAAAAAGCTGCCTACCACCGACCGAAATTCCTCTTCCCTGAAAAAACCAACCGGCACGAACTGGCAGGCCAGCCCATTTGGGGTGAGCCGTCGTTCTACCTGGCGATAGAATTCGACAGTGTAAAAGGAGGCTATCTGAGGGCGGAAGGATTGGCCGACCTCAACCGATATGATGTCATAGCTTGCCGCAGCATGTGACGTGAAGTTCCGGCCATCGTCCGTGATGATGCGGGTCCGGGGGTCCTTCAGCCAATCCGCATCAAAATGCCGCTGCAACATTCCTGGTAGTGTCGCCTCAATATCGACGCAGTCGAGGCGTTCTATAGGGTACTTCAGGAATCGGCTGGCAGCCTGTCCCGTTCCCATGCCGATTACCAGCACGCTTTTCGGCTCCTGGTGCAGGATCATGGGTATGTGGGCCGCCAGTATCTGGTAGCTTTTCTGATTCTGACCTTGCCACATGCGATCGATTTCCAGCGTCTTGATGCCGTCTCGCTTGACGACGGCGATGAAAGAGGAAATGCCTTCCGCAAATTCGATCATCGTGTTCTTTCCGGCGAGGAAGTCAACGGGAAGCCTTGAGGTGCTGCCGGAGAGCGCTATTGCAAACCACAGCGCCGTTATCCCGCATGTCAGCAACCTCCTGCGGAACGAATTCGATCCCGCTTCAGGGGCCAGGATGGCATAGGTACCGATGGCCAGGCTGATGAAGGTGAGAAACATCAGGGTCGCATACATCCCCAGTGCGGGCAGCAGGTAAAAACCGACCAACAATGATCCGGCGATCCCGCCCAGCGTGCTGGCTGCGCTAAGAAAACCAAAATCCCTGCCCGAGTTGACGACGCTTGCGGCAACCAGCCGATATGCCAGGGGAAAGGACATTCCAGATGCGATCGATGGTACCAGGAGGATCAACAGGCAAAGCGACGCCTGTGCGGGCGCTGACCTCGTTTCACCAAGCCAGTCCCACGCACCGACCGGTTGGAGGACTATCAGGAGGACACTGAAGCCGATAAAGATATGGGTGGCGGCGAAGGTGGACAGATCCTGTTTAGGGTTGTCATTTAACAGGTAAACGAGCAATCCCCCGATGGTGATGCCCAGCAGGACTGCTCCCAGCGAAAAAAGGTAGGTGTACACGGTGTTGTGAATGATGAGAGACAGGAATCTGGCCCAAAGGATTTCGTATCCCAGCGCAGTGAGGCCGGTACCAAAGAAGATTCCGTATGCAACAGTACCTTTCAACTGGGGCTGTCTCTGAAGATCGGCACCTTGGCCGGTCTTGGCAGGAGGCCTCGCTGTGACGGCCGGCGGTGGCGCAGTCAGTTTTCTCGAAAAAACCATCACGCCCATACCTACGGCTACGCTTAAAAATGAGTTAAACCAGATAGCGCGATCTATGCCCCAGAAAGGAATGAAGTATATCCCGCAGAGCATGCAGCCGACGAAAGCGCCGGCGGTGTTGAGGGCGTAAAGGATTCCGGCGGCAATGCGGATGTTCGCCTGCCGGTCATGGATGGAAAACTGGCACAGTAGGGGGAGTGTGCCCCCCATCAATAGTGCTGGCGGGAAGATGAGGGCGGCGACCAAGCCCGATCGAAACAGGATGTGAAACGCCTGACTGGGCCCCGTCCATTGATATGCCAGGACATATGCTTCCTGGGCACGGCTAAAAAAATCGGGAGTGAACGCAGCGAGTATCCCGATGGCGCATTCGAGGATCCCGTAAAGAAGCAGGGAATGTTTGGTACGCCTTGAAAGCAGTCCGAAGAGATAGGCGCCAGCGGCCAGTCCCGCGAAAAATACGGCTACCACAATGCTGAGTGTATGGGGAGTGGCCCCGATGAGGAGCGCACCTTTGCGAATCCAACAGAGCTCATATCCAAGGGAGGCAAAGCCCGATAAAAAAATGGCTGCATATATCAGGTAAGGGATCACTGGAAGTTTCCGGAATAGTGATGCAAAAGAGGGTGCCCCCCCGAGGGAACAGGGGGAATGGTCTGGCGTTTCGTCTACTTTGTAAGGGTCAGCTCACGAAACGGAAAAAATCGTACGCTAAGCCTCATCGAGCATTCGTAGCGGCCGGAGCGTACCCTTCTCAACCTGTTTGCTCTGCCGCCAGATGTAATCACCAGTCAGGTTGATGTGCTCCCAGCCGAGGGGCGATAAGTATTGCAGCAACTTGTCATCGGCGGCCTTCCCTGAATCTCGAAGCGCCTGTACTGCTCGTTCCAGATACACCGTGTTCCAAAGCACTATTGCGGCTACTACCAAGTTCAAACCGCTGGCTCGTTAGCGCTGGTTCTCGAAATTGCGGTCCTGCACTTTGCCGAACCGTTCCTTACATGCATTTAGGGGTAGCTTACTGACAGATAAACGCCACGCTCACACACCACGAATACGCACCCGGAGAAGCTTGACAGAGTTCACGAACACCAGGACATCTGGCCCCAAGTGAATGATGGCGGCCTCGATCGGGCCTATCCATCCCAGCAGAGCGGCAGTGATGCCCAGTACATGTACGACGCCCACTCCGACAAAGAGATTTTCCTGGATCGTCCGATAGGCGGCACGGGCGATCGCCCGTGCCGCCGCGATCTTCCCGAGGTCGTCCGTCATCAAAGCGATGTCCGCCGCTTCCAGCGCGGCCTGTGTTCCGCCACCGCCCATCGCAATGCCCACGCTGGCCCTCGCCAACGCAGGGGCGTCGTTGATGCCGTCCCCCACCATCGCGACCCGGTGTCCCTGTGCGATCAGCTCGCTGATCGCAGCCACCTTATCCTCTGGCATCAGGTCCGCCCGGACCTCATCGACGCCCACATCGCGTGCCACTGCATCGGCCGTGGCTTTGTTGTCCCCCGTCAGCATCACGATGCGTTTTATGCCAGTGGCCCTGAGTTCGGCCAGCGCCTCACGCGCACCGGGCCTGAGGATGTCGGCAACGAAGATCACTCCGGCAAACTCTCCATCGATCGCGACATGCACTGGCGTTCGGCCGCCGTCTTCGACAGCCGCGTCAAGCGCCACACCGTTTTCCCGCAGCAATGCGGCGTTGCCTGCGAGGATGGCTCGCCCTTCGACGGTAGCTTTCACCCCGCGTCCATGTACCTGTTCAAAGCTCTCTGGCTCCGGCGGCGCGATGCCTCGTTCAACTGCGGCGGCAACGACCGCCTTGGCCAACGGGTGCGCGGAGCGCCGATCAGCGGCGGCTGCCCACCTGAGCAGGGCGTTTTCATCTAGCCGGGCGTCGCACGGCACTACCTGTACGACTCGTGGCTGGTTCGCCGTCAGCGTGCCGGTCTTGTCGAACACTACCACGTCGACCTTGGCGAGTGCCTCCAGGTAGACGCCGCCCTTGATCAGGATGCCCGTTCGAGCTGCGCGTGCGATGGCTGCGATCATCACAAGCGGCGTGGCAAGCCCCAACTCTGCTGGCGAGGTGAAGATCAGCAAGGTGACGATGGTGCGGACATCGCGGGTGACAAGATAGACACCAACGAGGAAGACCAGCACGACCGGAATCAGCCACGCCGCCACCTTGTCGGCCAGTTTCTGGATCGGCGCTTGCTCCGATTCGGCGCTCTCGACCAGGGCAATGATGCGCGAGAACGTGGTGTCGCGGCCCAGGCGCTCGGTGCGGATGTCGAGCGCGCCGGAATCGACCACGGTGCCAGCGAACACCGACGAGCCAACGTTTTTATCCTTGGGAATACTTTCGCCGGTAATGGGTGCCTCGTTGACGGACCCTTGACCGCTGACCACGCTGCCATCGACTGGAATTTTCTCGCCTGAACGAACCAGCACGATATCGCCTAGTTTCAATTCACCGATGGCAACGCTTCTCTCTCCCCCATCTTCGCGTACCAGGGCGACCTGAGGCACCGAGCCGATCAGGGCCTTGATCGACGCTCGGGCACGGTCAGTGTTCAGTTCCGCGATGAATTCCGCGATCAGGATGATCACCATCAGGACCGCGCCAGCAATCGTCTCGCCGCCGAATAGGGCCACCAAGGTCGCGATGGTCACAAAGATCTCGGTGCCGATCTTCCGTTCATGGATCAGGTCTAGAAGCCCGGTTTTGACGAGCGGATAGAGACCCACGGCAACGGCCAGCCACAGCAGTTCAATCGGTACCAGACCTTGCCAGAACATGAAGGCGATGAAACCCGTGGCAACGATGCGCGCCACCTCGACCCATCGCGCCCGGGTCATCAGTGCTGACTGATTCAGCGGCCCGTATGCCTTGTCGCCAGCAGATGACTTGGGGATAGCTTCAGTATTCATCGCGCTTCTTTCAAACTAAAGCCAAGGCGTGGAAACCTTGATAGCCGACATACAGCCCGACCAACACAATCAGCGCGCCAGAAAAATAAGGGGGCTTTGCGGGCGAACGCGCCAAAGCCACTCCAACGCTTGGAGACGTGTTTGACGCTCAACGCGGCCAACGCGCCAGAGGCCACCATCGTCATGGCCAGACCCATGCTGAAGCACAGCACGAGAGTCATCCAGAGTGCAACGCCGATGATGAGCACTGCCGAAGCCACTTGGAAATAGGATTCTGTCGCTTCCGCGTTCCAGTTGCGGCCGAAGTACAGCCCGGCCATCGCGACCGCCCAGACAACTGCCGTGTGGGAAAGCGTGGCGGACAGGCCCAACAATGCGGCTTGCGTCACGGTACCGCGAATGGCGACGATGAAGGCGGCCATCATCGTCTTCGAGTGGCCCGGTTCAAGGCACCCAGCAAGATCGCGCTGGGGATAAACAGCCAGGCATTGCCTTGCGGCAAGAGGGTGGAAAACTCGGTCATGGGAAGCGCCTTATAGGTATTTGGTAATGGCTTTGAACTCGCGGGTGGTGTCGTCCGCGCTTCTTGGCGTTGCCGACGGCGCTTCGACCGCTTGAAGCTGCTGGGCAATGTCCAGACAGCCGCGCCGCTCTTCAAGCATGGTGATGATGCTTTTGAGGTGGCCTTCGGCTCGCTTGAGTCTCTTGATGATGTCGGGGTGTGATGTATGCGTTGTCATGGCCAATATCCTATCCTAGTGGATAGGATATTACAGCAAGAAAGTAAATACTCGCTACCCAGCCAAGACCTGGGTCGTCTTAACGTGCTTTATTTTTCGTTTTCTGAGACGACCCCGGCTAGCGTACGATTTTTTCCGTTTCGTGAGCTGACCCCAGTTACCTTGATACGCTCAAGCGCCGCAGTAGCGGTAGTGACCACCAAACCGCAAAAAGTGCCAGTTAGGCTAACTCTTTACATTTGGCTCATTGGTGGCATACCAAATTGCCCATTTGCGAGCAGGCAGCAAACGCATCCACGTCCGAGACTCTGAACATATTGCGCCTTTTGTAAAGAGTCACGACCTCTCCCTGATGGGGCTAAGCAGCCATTTCCAAGTAGGCCTCGATAGGTAAACGTTTGTTCATGTCGAGATCGAACCGGCCGTAGGGATTGATGTGGGCATAGATCAAGGGCGACAGTGCCCGATAGTCGACCACCTGCATGCGTTGTCGCCAGGTCGGTTCGGCCAGCACGCGCTGGATCATCAACGTGTTCACGTAGACCAGACAAAGCTGCAAGAGATGGAGCGAGAGCACGGAAAGCTCCTGGTCTTCCAGACGGTTGTTCGATAATTCGCCACCCTCACCATAGAAGATAAAACCATTGGCGCTGTTCCAGTTCTCCACTACGTTCAGCCCCGCGTGGATCTCGCGCCTGATGGACTCCTCGTGCAAATAGCTGCAGAGGAAGGTCGTCTTGAGTGCCTTGCCCAATTCCGCCAGGGCCTGGTACGTCGGGTGTTGCAGGTTGGCACACGTGAAACGCCGCAGGATTGCTTCGGCTTGCGCCGTGCCCAGACGCAGGGCGGTCGCATATTTCACCATTTCGTCGTATTGCTGGCGAATCAACTCCCAGTTGATCGGGCGGGTCAATATATCCTTCAGGTTGGCATACTCGTCGGTGCAGCCGGCTTCCGGCAAGTACAGCTTTTGCCTCGCGATGGCTTTGAGCCGCGGCATCAGCTCGAAGCCAAGCAAATGCGTAAAGGCAAATCTCACCTCGCTCTGCCCGTGGCTATCCGTGTAGTTTTTCTGTACCTCTATGTCGGTTTCGTACCTCAATACGCCCTCGATCATCGCCGCTACCTCCGAGGAGGAGCAGCGCTTCAATTGCGAATAGATGCAAACCGACTTGTCTTCGCAATGCCAATAAACGAGGACTCCTCGGCCGCCATAGCGCACATGCCATTCAGTGGTCAGGTTCTGGTCGTAAGCGCCGAATTTCTTCGAGTCCGAGGCGCAAGTCGTACTCCCTTCGCCCCAAATCGCCGGTTGGCGGATGGCGAAGGTGGCGTCGGCGACTTTGGCAATCGCCTCGCGCAGGGCGCTTTTGCGCACGAAACGCTGCCTGACGTACAAGAGCTCCTTATAGCTGATGTCCTGCTCCCCGGACAGGACTCGTTTCAGCCCCGTGTTGGTACCCATGCCATAGAGACACAACAACAATCGGCGTTGCAAGGTCGCCCGGTCCAGCACCTCACGCGATGCCGTGCTATGGAACACGTCACTGAAGCCGATGCGCAGATCCGCTTCCTTGAATACGTCGATTAGACTGGTCGAGGACCACCGGTCGAAGATATCGTTCTTGAGAAGGGGATTTTTGGGCATTCCCTGTTCAAGCACGTTCAGGCCGTCCACCATCGACTTCTTGATACTGGCGATAAAGGCATCAGGCTCGCAAGGTAAGCTGAGTGCTTGATAGTAGGCTGCCCGTCGGGTATCGAAATCACGCCAGGCAGGTCCTCGTCCGGGTTGCGGAAGCGTTCAGCACCTACCACCCAGATTTCTTTGCTGCGCAACCCCTCGCGCAGTGCTTGCAGAACACAAATTTCATAGTTGATGCGATTTACACGCTCTTTGCCGTCCTTGTCGGCTTCCATCACGATATCGCGCCATTTCTTGCGGATTACGCCCTCAATGTGAAACTGGCCATCAACATTGAAATATTGTTGGCCGCTTTCGCGATGGCGCTTCAGCAGATCCAGTGCCTCGATCACTGGGCGGTGGGCGTTATTGTTGGAACGAAATTCCAGCGCGTCCAGGATTTGCGGCAGCATCCGGCGGTAATGGTTGCTGTTGGAAGCACGCATGACCGTGTGCAGTGTCTGGCGAAACGCCGGGCCACTGGCCTTGTATTCCTTGACCAGGTCTTTGAGGGTTTGCAGACTCACAACCGGGTAGAGCACGTCTTTGACCACGCCGTCAGGTTGATCGACCGCGACCTCGGCCAGACGAAACAGGACAGTGGTCTTGCCGTGAACGCGACGAATATCATCCAGCAGTTCACGCTCGACCTTGGTCTCAGCACGAGTGCCAATCTTGTGAATGGTTTGAATCAACAGATCGATCAGACCGTCGATGATCTCATGCTGCCGCTGCCAGCAGTATGCCGCAACCAGTCCATAGCGGATCACCGGCGGGTGCCGGCGCAGATCCCAAATGGTGACCGCACCCGCACGCAGTCGGAACTTTTCAAGCCATTTCGGTGGCAATGCTGAAAGCTCCGCCACAGGCAGTCCCAGTGCCCGAATACGCTTGAGCTTGGCGAGTTCCTGGAAAATGCTGTCCAAACTCGCACGCCCAGGGTCCAATCTCAATTGGGCGAAGCCAACATCTTGCTCGGCAGTACCCGTTTGCGTGACGGTCTCCGCCTCGTCTTCGGAAGCCAATAGGGCATTTTACCCGCCGCATATACTTCCACACCTTCCCGGATGACTATAGGGCTTCGAAGAATCATGCCTTCTCGCCCAGATGTGGCTGCCTCGTATGCGATTTCTGTTCGTCGGGCCAGGATTTTGCCTGCAGCTTCCTTCAGATTCCGAGTCGCCCCGGACACCCTTGCTGTTCAGCTAACGGTTCCC
>Ga0209317_1002464_pt1 | contig 13422 bp, 14 predicted proteins | sample RifGroB2_FD_183994 | JGI IMG/M metagenome (GOLD analysis project Ga0209317, IMG submission 183994) | Soil microbial communities from Rifle, Colorado, USA - Groundwater B2 (SPAdes) (version 2) | ecosystem: Environmental > Terrestrial > Soil > Unclassified | place: Rifle, Colorado | collected...
TACAAGATTGCATTACAGGTAATTGTGTGATAGGATCAGATCAGATGCCTGACTTTAAAAAGGTGTTTTGGGAAGCTGTGGAGGGGCATCCATTATTTTTTAAAGGGCGTCGAAGAGCATGGAGAACCATTTTTCCAGCCGAAATCAACACCAGCCTCACAGGTGGTCAATCGGAGCATACGCCTTGCTCCTGGTATTCTTCTTTGCAGGTGGTAGCTTCGGCAGTGTCGAAAATTCATCAATCGAGGCAAGTGCAATGTCCGCAGTCGTTATCGAAAAGGACGGGGAGGGCAGGGAGTATGAGGTCCCCCCCGGGGAGACGGTCAGCCTCCGCCTGCCGGAAAACCCCACCACCGGCTATCGCTGGGAAGTGGAATCTTTCGACAACAATATCCTCGGGCCGCCGGCTTCTGATTTTTGGCCGCCCGGTGAACCATCGGTGGGCACCGGCGGTACCCGAATCTTCACCTTCGAGGCGCGCTCTCCCGGCGTAACGCTCATTCGACTGATCCTGAAGCGGAGTTGGGAGTCGAAACAACAGGCGGCAGATCGTTTTGAAATAGCGGTGCAGGTCCGCGAAATAAAGCAATGACATGTCTCGGGAGTCTATTGCCATGAAGTGACGGCACAAAGCTCAACATAGGAGGTATCCCATGCCTGAGAAAATCGGCGTTCAACTTGGAATGGGGTGGTTTCCGGATTTTCCGGATTTTCGCGATTATACGCAGGAACACAACGTGGTCGGCACTCGGGCGCGTAGATTAGAACAGAAATCGATTAAGGAAATGGTCAGCCGGGTGGGACTCCTGAAGGCACCGGCCCGTGATCTGCCCGCCAGCCAGGATCTTCGCCAGTGGTGCTCGCCTATTGAAAATCAGCAATGGCTCGGTTCGTGCACCGCCAATGCGGGCGTCGGCCTGATCGAATATTATGAACGCCGCGCGAGCGGCAGATATGTCGACGCATCCAGGCTGTTTCTCTACAAGACCACCCGCAATCTCCTGCACTGGGCCGGCGATACAGGGGCTTTTCTCCGGACGACCATGGAGGCCATGGCGCTTTTCGGGATTCCGCCGGAAGAATACTGGCCCTATCACATCGACGAGTTTGAAAACGAACCGCCGGCCTTCTGTTATGCCTTTGCCCAGAATTATCAGGCCCTTCAATATTTCCGGCTTGATCCGCCCAACACGGCAAGAGATGTGTTGCTGAAGCGCATCAAGACCTATCTGGTTGCGGGGTTGCCGGTAATGTTCGGGTTTTCCGTGTTCAGTTCCATCGAACAGGCCGCCGTCGATGGGAAAATCCCATTCCCCAACGAAGGGGATCGGAGTATCGGCGGTCATGCCGTAGCTGCCGTCGGTTTCGACGACAAGATGAAAATATTCCATTCCGGCAGTTCCAAGGAGACGATCGGAGCCTTGCTGATCCGCAATTCCTGGGGAACCGGGTGGGGCGACCAAGGTTATGGCTGGCTGCCTTATGAATTTATATTGCAGGGGCTGGCCATCGATTGGTGGACTCTCTTGAAAAATGAATGGATCGACACCGGTCATTTTCAGCTGTAGTCGCAGATGACTGTATTCGCGACGGCGGAGCGCCCAACCATCGGCCTGACCGCGTCCGGGACTAGCTGAAGAGCCTGCCCTGGGTCGAAGGCGCGGAGGTAAGGATGCGCAAGGAAGGGCATGTCTTTTTTGGCGGCCACGGCCCGCGGCGTGATAGCAAAGCACGGGGCGAGAATCCTTGCCCCGGATGATATAGCTGGATGTCGACTACTGTTCTTGCCAGGGTCGCAAAAAGAATTACATTACGCCTATCAAATAACAGAACCCTATGCCCGTTTGGTTTTTCCTGGTAAGGGGGCGGAACGCCGAAGATGCTCCGTTGATTCCTCCAGTGTTTGTTCACTTTTAAAGCCAGGCGGATCGGGAAACCGGAGGAGAGATGACATGGCCGATACAAGCGGAGAAACCCATTCCATCTGGCCGGCGACGGCGGAGATGCCGACCGGCTCACCACTTACCGAAAACATCCATGCCGAGGTATGCATCGTCGGCGCCGGCATCGCCGGCATGACCACCGCCTATCTGCTTGCCCGTGAAGGCAAGTCGGTGGCGGTCCTGGAAGACGGACGGATCGGCGGCGGCATGACCGAACGGACCACCGCCCATCTGTCCTCCGCCATCGACGATCGCTATGTGGAAATCGAGCGCATGCACGGTGAAAAAGGGGCGCAGCTCGCGGCGGAGAGTCACGCCGCGGCGATCGATCGGATTGAAGAGATCGCTTTGGAAGAGCAGATCGATTGCAACTTCGAACGTCTCGACGGCTACCTCTTCGTCCCGCCGGGCGAGAGCACAGAAATCCTTGACCGCGAACTGCAGGCGGCCCGTCGCGCGGGACTGGCGGGGGTCGAAATGGTCGAGCGAGCGCCTCTCTCCTTCGACACCGGGAAATGCCTGCGTTTTCCGCGGCAGGGTCAGTTCCACCCCTTGAAATATCTGGCCGGCCTTGCCCGAGCGCTGGTGCGGCAGGGCGGCCGCATCTTCACCGGTACCCACGTAACCGCCATGGCAGGCGGCGATGCGGCCCGGGTCGAGGCGGACCGTGGCTATACAGTGAAGACGAGTAATATCGTAGTTGCCACCAACACCCCGATCAATAATCTCGTCACCATCCATACCAAGCAGGCCTCCTACACTACCTATGTCATCGGCGCCCGCATTCCGCCCGGCTCGGTCACCAGAGCCTTGTTTTGGGATACGGCCGATCCGTACCATTACGTCCGGCTTCATAGCGTGGGCGACCACGATCTGCTGATTGTCGGCGGCGAAGATCATAAAACGGGACAGGCCGATGACGGCGCTGCCCGACTGGCCCGGCTTGAGGTCTGGGCAAGGGAGCGTTTTCCGGCTATCTCCGGCATAGAGTACCGGTGGTCCGGTCAGGTGATGGAGCCGATCGACGGCGTGGCCTTCATCGGCCGCAATCCTGCAGACTCACGAAATGTTTACATCGCCACGGGCGATTCGGGCATGGGGATGACTCATGGCACCATTGCCGGGATGCTCATCACCGACCTTATTGCGGGACGCAGGAATCCGTGGGTCGATCTCTATGACCCGTCACGCAAATCTCTGCTCGCTCTCGGTCAGTTTATGCAGGAGAATATCAACGTCAGCGCCCAGTATTTGGGGGATTATTTGTCAGGCGGAGATGTTGCCTCGGTGGACGAGATAGTTCCGGACGGGGGGGCGGTGATCCAACGCGGGTTGAAGAAAATCGCCGTCTACCGCGACGGGCAGGGAGTCCTGTCGCAACGTTCGGCCATGTGCACCCATCTCGGCTGCATCGTCAGCTGGAACAGCCTGGAGAAAACCTGGGACTGTCCGTGCCACGGCTCGCGCTACGACCGGTACGGCGGGATCATCAATGGTCCGGCCAACAGTGATCTCTCCCCGGTGGAAGAAGAATAAAGGTCATTGTACAGGAGAACGCCTCATATGGGATTTGGAAATGTAGGCCGGGTCTGGACTCCCGATTCGCTTGCCCGGCATCTTGCCACGCTGCCTCCGCCCAACTGGTGCAAGGCGGTAACGCTGCACCACACGGCCGAGCCGTCTCTTGCGGAGCGTCCGAGAGGGTTCCTTATTCAGCATATCGAGAATCTGCGGCACTTTTACCGCGACGAAAAGCATTGGAGCGCCGGCCCCCATCTGTTCATTAACGACGATCAGATCTTCGGCATGAGCGATTTCGCGGGGACCGGGCTGCACGCGGTCAGCTTCAATAGTTTTTCGTTCGGCATCGAAGTTCTTGGCGATTATGATGTCGAAGATCCCCGCACCGGCCGCGGTTTCGCCTGTTGGACCACTGCCGCGGCGGCCGTACGGGTCCTGCTCGACTGGCTGGGGCTGAAGGCACGCAGGGAAACCGTCCTGTTCCACCGCGACGATCCGACCACCAGGAAGACCTGTCCCGGCACGAGGGTTAATAAAAACTGGTTCCTCGAACTCGTCGTCGCGCCAGCTGTCCATGTGACGGCTACCCCGTTCGACCGGCCCGATGTCGGTATGGAATGGAGCAAATGGGACTTTCGCGGCGAACGCTGGTGCGTCCCCGTCCTCGAGTTTCTGGTTGCCCGGGGAGTGCCGTCGGCGACCGTGGTCGCCAATCTCAAAGGCATAGGCGGCTTCTTCTTTTACGGCACCGAACTCCTCGAAGGCGCCTACTATGTCGGGGTGAATTCGCCCCTGCGTCCCAATCACTGCGCCTGGGCGCCGGCGCGGGAGCTGATGGATCTGGTTTAAGAAGAGGACTGAGGGCAAAGGACTGGGGACTGAGTGGAGAGGCGAAAAATCCTGCCCCTTCCATTCGGGGTGCGCCCGTGCATGACAACTCAGTCCTCATCGCTCAGTCCTCAGTTTTTTTATCGTTCCTGAATGCTCAGCAGTTCCTCCGCCTGCCGTCGCGGGTCGACACTCTCCGGCATAGAGTTGAGGTCGCCGCGAATCATCTTCAGGGCGTTGCGTTCCTGCTCGATTTCCCGGCAGGTTCTGACCCCCATGCGCCGCAGGACCGGCAGGGGCGGACACCATCCCTGCAGGGCATGCTGGGCGAGAAAGCCCGTCACCCCCATCGACAGATAGAGCCATTTCCGGTTGACGAACTTGCCGAGAACCACGCCGCTGAAGGCCAGCAACGAGGCGTTCAGTTCCAGCACGCGTTCGATATCCCACTCCCGGTCGAGATCACGCAGGCGGGTATCGATCGTCTCCGGTGAAGAAATAACCCGGGCGATGTTTTCCACCGTTCCAAGCCGAATCCGTTCCTGAACCTGGATAGGGGTATGCTTGGTGACACGGACGGACGAAGGAGGGATAAGCTCTTCAGATTTTGTCCGGGTCCGGCCGGTGTTCATGGTGGTAGGATTATCCATTGTGTGTGTCTCGTTCATAATCGATCTCCTGTTTATGTGGATAGGCTAAACAGCGGTTGCTCTACATTTCTTTATCAGGTTCGGGAACATCCCGATCACCGACGTCTTCCTTTTTCGCTTTCGCCTCCGCCTTTCTTTCATCCCCCCGGTCGCCCGGCAGCCCCTCCTGCTCGTCACGCCGGTCTGATTCCAGCACCAGTTCGGCCAGGAGTGGAAAATGATCCGAGCCAAATCCCGGCAGCCGCTTAATCACCGCCAGGGTGAAATGGTCGCTGTGGAACAGATGGTCCAGGGGCCAGCGCATGAACCAGTAGTCGGCATGGAAGGTATTGAACATGCCCCGGCCAACCCGGGGGTCCAGCAGATCGCTGATCTTCCTGAACAGCCGGGTGGTCGTCGACCAGGCCACATCGTTCAGGTCGCCGGTGACAATAGTCGGGGTCTCCGTTTTCGCCACGCTCTTTGCCACCACCACCAGTTCGGCGTCGCGCGGCGAAGAGGCCTTCCTGTTTTGCGGCGAGGGCGGCTGCGGATGGAGAAAATGGAGACGGACCTCCGCCCCCGACGGGAGGATCGCGAGGGTATGCATGGAGGGGATGTGCTCCTCGACCAGGTACTCGATCCGGCTGTTTTTCAGAACATAGCGCGAGTAGACATGCATGCCGTACAAATTCTCGCGCGGGCATTTGATGGTATAGGGGTACTCCGTCTCCAGCGTATCCAGACGTTCCTGCCACCAGCCGTTCGATTCGAGGGTCACCAGGATATCCGGGTCATAAGTGCGGACAAGTTCCAGCAGACCTTCGGCATTGCGGTTCGGGGTAAGGACGTTGGCAGTGATGATGCGGATACTGGCTCGGCGGTCCCGATTGTTCGTCGTTTTCACCTCCACCGGAAAGAGTCTGGTATACGGCACGATCCACCAGGCCTGGTAGGCGAGGCAGATGGCGGCGGTAAGAAGCAGACCGACCGAGACAGGCTTCTGCCAATCGAGCAGGATCAGCTCCAGCAGCAGGAGAAACAGTAAAAGACTGCACAGCTGCAGCCGGGGAAAATCGAACGAGCGTACCCACCACGCTTCCAGCGGCACCATGGGCAGAAGGGTCGGAACAACCAGGGCGACGGTGGCGGTCAGAAAGACTATCTGCATAGGGCTTTCACCCATCTCGGTGGCCGAAGGAGGTACCCGCTTCGGCGAATCATTTCTTCTTTCCCACATCGTCCGCCATGTAGGCGCCTCGTTTGCCCCGGGGTTGTGACGGCCTGCCCTTGGTGCTGTCGACTGCAGTCTGGTGCTCCGTCTCGGCGTTCAGAGTGCCGCCCAGAAGGACGATAAAGGCGGAGATATAGAACCACATCATCAGCACCACCACGGCTCCGACCGAGCCGTAGGTTTTGTTGAAATCGCCGAAGTTGTTGACATAGAAAGAAAATAAAACAGATGCCAGGATCCAGACGAGAGCAGCCACGATCGAACCATAGGTGATCCACCGCCATTTCGCTCGCCTGCGGTTGGGAAAGTAGCAGTAGGTGAAATTGAGCAGCAAAACGATTATGGCCGCCAGAAAAGGCCATGGCAGGTATTTGACCAGGGCCTCCACCATGCCTGGCACCGGCAGAAACGCCAGGACGGCCGGCGCGATCACGATAATGACTATGCTGATGACGATTATCAGGATCATGACGAAGGTGTAAAACAGCGAGAGCAGGTTGAGCTTGATGAACCCTCTGGTTTCTTCTTCCTCGTAAACGATGTTCATGGCCTCGATCATGGTTATCACGCCCTTATTGGCACTGAACAGCGTCAGGAGCAGTCCACCGGCGAAACCGAAGCTGAGAGTGCCTTGCGGCTGGGCGGCGATGGTGTGCAGCTGACCTTCGATGATGGTGTACGCTTCGGGCGGAATGATCGTCTTTACCGAAGCGAGCTGCTGCTGGACCATCATCGGGTCGGAGAATAAACCGTAGAGCGAAACTAAAGCGGCGAGTCCGGGGAAGACGGCCAGCAGGGCAAAATAGGCAATCCCTGCCGCGGTGATGGAAAGATGGTTATTGTCCATCTGCTCCTTCATCCGCAGCAGGATGTCCCGCCATCCCCGTGCGGGGATCTTTTTCGGATGTTCCGCGTGACGGCCGCGCTCTACGTCATCGAGATCTCTGGTCGGCATCTTCGTTCTCCATCCCTCAGCCGTTGACGATCCGCCCGCCGTTCGGGTGCAGCACCTGGCCGGTCATGTAGGAAGAATCGGTTGTGGCTAGAAACAGGTAGCTGGGGGCGATTTCCACCGGCTGGCCCGTCCTGCCCAGCAAGGTGTTTTCGCCGAAATGGGCCATTTTTTCCTCGCTGAAGCTGGCGGGAATGAGCGGCGTCCAGACCGGACCGGGGGCAACGGCGTTGACCCGGATGCCTTTTTCCGCCAGGCTGATGGCTAGCGACCGGGTAAACACGGTGATTGCCCCCTTGGTGCAGGCATAGGGGATCAGCGCGGGATGCCCCTCGTAGGCGGTGACCGAGGTGCTGTTGATGATGACGCCCTGATGTTTTTCCAGGTGGGGCAAGGCCGCCTGGACCAAATAGAACATGGCGAAGATATTGGTCGCAAAGGTCCGCTGCAGCTCTTCGGGGGTCACCTCCTGGATGTTCCGATAGGTATGCTGTTCGGCGGCATTATTGACCAGAATGTCGAGCCTGCCGAAGGTTTCGACGGTCCGTTCGACCGCGAGACGGCAGAACCGGGGATCGCCGACATCGCCGGCGATAGTCAGGCACCTGCGGCCGGTGCGTTCGACCCGCTGCCGGGTATCTTCGGCATCCTCATGTTCGTCGAGGTAGACGATGGCGACGTCGGCCCCTTCCTTGGCAAAGAGAATGCTTACAGCCCGGCCGATGCCGCTGTCTCCCCCGGTGACTACCGCGACCTTGTCCAGGAGCTTGCCCGTCCCCCGGTAGCTTTCGTCTTCCGTTTCCGGCAGAACGTGCATTTTCGCACGCTCGCCGGGTTGCTTTTCCTGCCGTTTTTCAAGGTGTTGCGGCTTCTTTTCACCAATCATTATTCACCTCACTTCGCGGAGAAAGGGAATGGAACCTCAATGGGTACCGCTCTCCATGTATCCCGGAGGTTTCTCTTTATGCCGTGGCCATGGACCCTCTTCTTCGCTCAGTTTTGACCGTGCGGCTTCCGCCGCCGCGCTCGCGGCTTCCTTGCCTCGTTCCAGCTGTTCGCCGACCACCTCGGATGTTTTGCGGTACATCTCTCTGCCGGCCTCGCCCAACACCTCTTCTTCCTTACGGGAGACCGGCAGGCTCATGGCGACCAGGGCGCCGACGGCAAGGCCCAGGGCGGAAAGCAGCACCGGCCGGGCGCTCAGTTCGGTGCCGCTTGCCTGCAGTCTTTCCTTCCATTCCTGACTCTGTTCCCGGAGGTGCTCGCCCCGGTGTTTGATGTCCGAGGAAAAGGCCTTCGCTTTTTCGCCGGCTTCTGCCGTGGTGCTGCGGACCGTCGATCTCGCTTCGGCATATTTGCCCTGCAGTTTGCTTTTGATTCCGGAAGTATCGACATGGTCGACGCGCCGGCTGGTTTCCGCGGTCATGAACCAGATCAGGCTGATGCCCATAAGGGTTGCGGGAATCGGGTTTTCCCGTACAATATTCCCGAGATTGCCCGCAAAATCCCTGGCCCCTTCGCTCCATTTTATCGCCTGCTCCCATAATTCCTTCGGAGACAATTTGTCTTCCAGGGTATGGAGGGTTTCATCGATACCCGCTCTGGTATGTTTGATTTTTTCCGCATATTGTTCTGAGTTCATAGGTTCCTCCTCCTGGAAGGTAGACGTTGGGTAAGAGACTGCGCGCTTCGTAATCGAGGGCGGTCTTCAGTTATCGGTGGCTGTACTGGGTGGTTTGGTGGGATGGCAATGTATGCTTCTGGGCAAGATCCTTATCCCGCTGCAGCGATTCCACCGTCTTTTCCGGCATGAGATTACGGGCCTTCAGGTGACTTTTGCCTTTGACTACCATAATCATGCCGACTATCAGGGCCACAGCCGCCACGATCAGTGCGGCAAGCCATGGTTCCAGATACAGAGAAAGACCCAGTACGGCGGCGGCGAGCAGGATCAGAAACCCTGCATACGCCACGGCGCCGCCGACAGCCAGCATGGTCATGCCGCTCTCCGCCTGTTCCACCTTCTCGGACATTTCGGTTTTCACTAAACGGATCTCCTGACGGAACAGTGTCGTTATATCTCTCGTAAGATCTGAAATCAGGGTGCCTATCGATTTTTCTTCCTTTCGTATTTCCATAACTTCCTCCGTTATCATCACGTCTTTTGTAACATTCAGGCGCAACGGCGGTAACTGCGGATGTTCGCGGCGTCAGCTGTGAAACACCTCTTCTTCCGCCGGCAGCATGTCTCTGCCCGGTGTGGGCTCATACGCCGGTTCGCGGCTATAGCCCCGCTCCGTTTTTTGACCGTTGCCGGTGATTTTGATGACGCGGGTCAAGGCAAAACCGGCCAGGACAGCCCCGCCGATCACCAGAGCCGGATGCTGGCGGGCGAACAGCTGCACCTGATGAGTAAAGTCATCCATTTTGTAGTTGCGGAAGGCGGCCGTCCAGCGCCGCATGGTATCACCGTAGGTATCGGAAGTCTTAAGGACTTTCTCCTGCAGCTTTTCCGTCGTCGTCTGCTGATGCGGGTGTTCGGCGCACAGGCCCGGATTTGTGGCGCAGGCCCCGGTGTTGAGATCGCGATAAGCGGTCCCGACCTCTTCAAGATCCTTATTCAAGTCTTGGGCTTGAACATATGCTTGTTCTACAAGTCCCTGACTCAACGCTTCAGTCTCGATCCGACCGGCGGTTGTTTTTTTCTCTTCTCTTTTCATTTTTATATACCCCCGATATGAAATGGTTTATGATAAATCCGTCGACACCTTGTTTTTAACAGGCAAAGTTGTGCGCCGAATATGCAGTGCTATTATTTCTTTTCATTAACCATGCCAGAAGCCCGAGAATTTCCCATTACTTGGCAAGAGGATGAAATCAGTATGAATTCGGGAGAATAAGGGAGCCGAATACTGCGGGTGATCTTTCGCCGCTGTTCCTGACCGACAGTTATCCTATCGGCCCGGACGGCTATCCTGAAAAGAGAGACTGATGTCTTATCTCACTGGATTCGAACCGTCTGGGGCTGCTTTAAGCCAGCCGGCGGTTGCCATTATTAGGGGTATCGTAAAGCGGTGAAGGTGGGATTTTCACGGGCGAGACTTATTGTTTCACCTCATAAGATGTGATCTAGGATCAACACATCTTGTCAAGTTGTGCAGACATCGGAAAAACCGGGGTGGCCGGCAGCGTGGTCACCTCTCCCTGCGACCGTTGGAGGCAATATGGAGATGAATTCGATTGCAGACTGGGAACAGTGGGTCAAGCTTTATCGTGAGAATCCCGAGGAGTTCGAAAGGGAGCGGCTGGCGGCGATCGAAGAACTCATAATGCGTCAGCCGGTCTCCATCCGGCATCGCAGCCGTCAATTGCAATGGAGGATAGATGCCGTTCGCCGGAAGGCGCCGAACAGCCTGTACTCCTGCATCCGGATCTACGATATGATGATTGAGTCGGTGTATGGTCCGGGGGGGCTGCTTGAAGTCATTAACGGCAGCGGGAGCGAGCCTCTTGTCAGGCCGCGGCTACGGAACGGAAAAACCGGTTTATGCCTGAAGCTGACCGGAAGGGAACGGAAGAAACCCGGCTCCGCTTCCTGAAAGCGCCAGTTTTTCCGCCCCTATATATGCACTCGTGGATCGATGTCCTGCATTTCCCGGTTGAGTCTCTCCCGGCTGCCGGGATAATCGTACTGAGCCGTCCTGCTCGTGCCCGCAATCATCAGCCAGATCAGGCTGATGGCCAGAAGGGTCGCCGGGATCGGATTGTCTCGGATGGTCCGGCCGAGATTTTCGGAAAACTCCTTTGCTCCGCCGCTCCATCTAATCGCCTGGTCCCAGAGTTCGCGGGGCGACAGTTTATCTTCCAGGGTAAGGAGGGTTCTGTCTATTTCTTCCCTGGTTTGTTCGATTTCTTCAGCATACTGATCCGAGTTCATAGATTCCTCCTGCGGAATTGAAGGGTTTACGGCCCTCGCTCTGTCTTCTTTCAATCTGCAGCTGACCGGAACGAGAGAGGGTTATGGAGCCTCGCACGTTCCAGTACTCCGCTGTCAGCTGTGGGGACCGAGTTCTTCTGCCGATGTCGTCCGTCTGTAAGCCGGCCCCGTCGGCTGATATGCCTCCTCCTCCGGGATAGGCGATGATCCGGATATATCCGCTGACATACCTTTTCTCAGGACCGGTTCTCTCGCCCGTTCGGCACTGCGAAATACCCGGGTGACGGCAAAGCCGGCCACTGCCGCCCCGCCCAAAACCATCCCGGGATGCTGGCCGGCAAAGGTCTGCACCTGCCGGGCAATGCTGTCGACCCCGTAATCGCGAAGGGAAGAGGACCATCGTTGCAATTCCCGGGAGGCCGATTTGATGTAGCTGCTCGCGGTTTTGCGGTCTCTGTTCTCCAGCTGTGCCGCCGCCGTTTCCATAGCCTCGGCGAAATCCTTGATAAATTCAGCGGCGGTGCCTTTGCGCTGTTCGAGATATTTGCGCCCCCTGTCTACAGCTTCCTCCTTAAAGGATTGAGCTTTTTTTCTGGCCTGATCCTCAAGACTTCTGGCCTGATCTTCAAGTCGGGTTGTTTCCGGCTCGGTTCGACCCATGGTTGTTTTGCCAACTTCCGTCTCCATATTCAAATCCCCCTGATGATGAATTTATCTTCTCTGGTTTCTTGTGTTTTCCGGGCTCAGCAGTGTGGGTGCAATGATGCCATGCTCTTACCATTCATTAACCGTGCCAGGTGACAGATGATAAATGGGACGCCTGCAAGGTCGAGAAGAATGAGATCTGCCTTGAAACACCGGTGCCGAGGAGTGCGGAAGGCAGGGAGATCGGGCCGGGCGGGAAATTATCCTGCCGGCCCGGACAGACATCCGGGAAAGAAAGAATAGTCATCGTTCCCCAGAATTTGGACGGGAGCAGGAAGTTCCCGTCCAGAGAGCCAGGGGAATGTTCAGCCCCTCACGTTTGTCCGGGATATGCCGCCCCGGCGGCGATAGTCGCCGGTTTCAGGTGTGGCATGGCCTTGATCATGAAGATCAGCAGGGAAACCGCCCCGAGAATGATCAGCGTGTCGGGGATCAAACGGATCTGGCCGAGGAACTGGATGATCTCCTGATTCCAGAAGTCGTTGGAGCGGGCATGCCAGAAGCCGTAGTTGAGGTTGTCGAGCGACTGCAGGATTCCCACCGGCAGCAAGGTGAAGATAAACATGGTCAGGAGACCGATATTGGTGCTCCAGAACGAGATGGAAAGCAGCCGGTTGTTCCAGCCTCTTTCGCTGACGATGCCCCGCATGGAGAAGAGCAGCAGCCCCACGGCCAGGAGGCCGTAAGTGCCGAACAGGGCGGTGTGGCCGTGGTTGACCGTCAGGTAGGTGCCGTGCTCAAAGTAATTGATGACGGGGGTGGTGATGGAAAGGCCCATGACGCCCGCGCCCAGCACCTCCCAGGCCACCGCCGCCGAGAGGAACATGAGCGGATAGCGGTAGGGGAAGTTTTTGCCGGCCTTGGCAATGGTCTTCTGGTTGTGCCAGGTTTCGGACAGCAACAGGAGAATCGGCACCGGTTCGAGGGCCGACACAGTCGAGCCGAGGGCCAGCCAGAAAGACGGTTCCCCAAACCAGTAGTAGTGGTGCCCGACGCCGATAATGCCCGAAAAAAGGGCCAGCGCCACGGTGAAATAGACGGTGCGCAGCCCGGCCTTGAGGTCGACCAGCGACAGATTGACCATGACGAAGACGATGGCCGCGGCGGCAAAAAATTCAAAGGAACCTTCGACCCAGGTGTGGACGACCCACCACCGCCAGAAATCGGCGATGGTCAGATGGCTGTTCGGATCGTAGAGCAGGCCGAAGCAGAAGAAGCCGACCACCGCCGCGGCGGAGTAAGTGAGGAAATGCGGCAGTCCCCATCGGTCCTGGCCGGAACGGAAATGGGATTTCAGTGCCCTGACAACCAGGAAGAGCCAGATCACCAGGCCGGCCAGGAGAAGAATCTGCCAGAACCTGCCCAGTTCGAGGTACTCCCAGCCCTGGTGGCCGAACCAGAACCAGGCGCCCTTGAAGAATCCTTCCTGGGCCACCGTCCCCTCGTCGAAAAAGCCCTTGATGCCAAGGACGACGCCGGAAAGACTCCCCACCACCACAATGACCACCGCGACGAACAGGACATCGACCAAAAGCCCCTGCAGTTTCGGTTCCCTGCCGCCGACATAGGGCGAGACGAAGAGGGTCATGCCGATCCAGGCGGTGGCGATCCAGAACACCGCCAGCTGGAGGTGCCAGCTTTTCAACCAGTTATAGGGGAAGATATCCGCCAGA
>Ga0209317_1002465_pt1 | contig 13421 bp, 11 predicted proteins | sample RifGroB2_FD_183994 | JGI IMG/M metagenome (GOLD analysis project Ga0209317, IMG submission 183994) | Soil microbial communities from Rifle, Colorado, USA - Groundwater B2 (SPAdes) (version 2) | ecosystem: Environmental > Terrestrial > Soil > Unclassified | place: Rifle, Colorado | collected...
CAGCACTTTTGTCTCGGCACCACAAGCTCTCATCGAGCATCCGCCCAGAGCAGCTCTCGCCTGAGCCGGCGGGACGCTTCTCTTTTCCCTGTAGCACCCTGCGCCTGACCCTATGAAGGGTTAGTCATCGTCCCGTCGAAATTCAACTTTTTCGTTGAAGGTTTCGATGATGTTATATCTGCAAAAAATTTCGTTCACCCCTGCCGTTGCTGCGGCAAGGGGTGCTTGCGGCCATTACATCCAGAACATCAGCCAGTTATCGCCTGGATTACAAGCGCCTTTGCACACCATTTACACTGTTTTTTCTTGGCCACGAGCCAAGGTTGAGCAAAACATTTTACCTTCTGGAGTTCACCATGAAAAAGGCATTCCGCATTTTTGGACTTGTCGTCCTGTCTATCACTCAATTTGCATGGGCTGGCGATGACATCGCACTTAGTGCAAAACAAGCGCAAGCGCTCGGCATCACGACTGCTGTATTGCCCGGCAAACAATCCGGTGAAGTGTCCGGATTGCCGGCTCAAGTTGTTATTCCACCCAATCAAATGTTCGTCATCAGCACACCGCTTCCGGCCATGGTCGAGCAAACATTGTTTGGCGTGGGCGATAGCGTCAAAAAAGGCCAGCCGATAGCGCGATTGCAAAGCCCGGCATTAGCCGAGGCGCAACGCGGCTTGGTGCAGGCCAGCGTGCAAAGCCAACTCGCCAAAGAGAATCTCGTCCGCGATGAAGCATTATGGAAAGATGGCATCATCGCCGAAAGCCGTTTTCTCGCCACCAGAGGGTCGTCACTCGAAGCACAGGCGGTATTGGCGGAGCGCAAACAGATGTTGCGTCTTGCGGGAATGTCCGATGCCGCGATTGCACAGTTGCAATCCGGCAACAACGTGAGCAGCCTGCTTACCGTGACCGCGCCGATTGATGGCGTGGTGCTGGAAAAATCAGCCAGTGCGGGGCAGCGCCTCGACGCTGCCGTGCCGATATTCAAGATTGCCAAGCTAAATCCGCTTGCTCTGGAAATTCAGGCTCCGCTGACCTACATCCGCGATCTTAAGATAGGTGCGACGATTACTGTCCCTGCTTATGCTGCAAGCGGCAAACTCATCGCGATTGGGCGCAGCCTGTCCGGCGCCAACCAGACCATCTTGTTGCGCGCCATGATCCAACAAGGTACGGAAAATTTACGCCCCGGTCAGTTTGTCGAAGCCAGTATCGGCATCAACGCGAACGGCGGCGCACAGTGGAATATTCCAAACAGCGCGATTTCGCGCATCGCGGGTAGAACGGTGGTGTTTGTGGAAACCCCCCAAGGCTTCCGCGCACAAACCATCAACGTGCTGAATGAAGGCGCACAAAACAGCGTGGTCAGCGGCGAGCTCAAGGGTGATGAAAAAATCGCCGTGCGCGGCGTCTCCACACTCAAATCCAGCCTGATGGGCATCGGCGGAGGGGAATAATGTTTACCAAACTGGTTGAATTCGCCCTGACACAACGGCTGTTGGTGGCGGCGTTAACGCTGCTGCTGATCGGTGTGGGCATTTCGTCGTACCGCGACTTGCCGATAGACGCATTTCCCGATGTTTCCCCGACGCAGGTAAAAATCATCATGAAAGCGCCGGGCATGACCCCGGAGGAGGTCGAAACGCGCATCGTCGCCCCGATCGAACTGGAGATGCTCGGTATCCCTAACCAGGATATTCTGCGCTCCACCTCAAAGTACGCAATCGCCGATATCACCATCAATTTTCACGAAGGCACTGACATCTACTGGGCGCGCCAGCAAGTCGCGGAACGGTTGAATAACGCGCAACGCGACTTGCCCGCCAATGTCACCGGCGGGCTCGCCGCGATCACCACGCCACTGGGTGAGATATTCATGTTCACAGTGGAAGGCGAAAACTTCTCCCTGCAGGAGCGCCGCACTATTCTGGATTGGGTGATACGCCCCGCCTTGCGTACCATCCCCGGCGTGGCCGATGTCAATTCGCTGGGCGGCATGGTGCGCACCTTTGAGGTCGTGCCCGATCACCATGCGCTCGCCATGCACGGCATTTCTTTTGCCATGCTGCAACAAACCATACAAGCCAACAACCATAACGATGGCGCTGGGCGGCTCAACGATGGCGATGAAGCGCTGTTGGTGCGCACGGAAGGAAACATTAACAATCTGCAGGACGTGCGCAACATCGTCGTTTCCAGTCCGGGCGGCAACCCGGTTCGCGTCAGTGATGTCGCGCAAGTGCGCATCGGCAGCCTGACCCGCCTTGGTGTTGTGACCAAGGACGGCAAAGGCGAAGCGGTGCAAGGATTGGTGCTCGCGTTGCGCGGCGCGAATGCCCAAAAGGTGGTTGCCTCCGTGCAAGCAAAATTGCAGGAACTCGCGCCCACGCTGCCGCAAGGCGTCACCACCAAGGTATTTTATGATCGCGGCAATCTGGTGGAGCGTGCTGTTGGCACCGTTTCCACAGCCATCATCGAAGCCATCGTGCTGGTCATCATCCTGCTGGTGTTGTTCCTCGGCAACCTGCGCGGCGCTATCGTGGTGGCGATCACTCTGCCGCTCGCGATGCTGTCCACTTTCATTCTGATGCGGCAGTTCGGCCTGTCCGCCAACCTGATGAGTCTGGGCGGCCTGGCCATCGCCATCGGCATGTTGGTGGACGCGGCAGTAGTGGTGGTGGAAAACATCGAGTCGCATCTGGCGCACGATAAAAATATCGGCAAACTGTCGCATCTGCATGTCGTTTTCCGTGCGGTAAAAGAAGTCATTACACCTGTTGCCGCCGGGGTCGCCATCATCATCATCGTGTTCTTGCCGTTGCTGACCCTGCAAGGGCTGGAAGGCAAGCTATTCATTCCGGTGGCCCTGACTATCGTGTTCGCGCTGGCCGCATCGCTGCTGCTGTCACTGACTGTGGTGCCGACGCTCGCTTCCTTTCTGCTCAAGCGGGTCAGCCACGAAGAGCCATGGTTGGTGCGCAAGGCGATGGGTATTTACGCGCCAATGCTGCAACGCGCCTTGAACAAAGAGCGCGTGGTGATCATCGGCGCGCTGGCCATGCTGGTGATTACCGCTGCCGTGTACACCCAGATCGGCAAAACGTTCATGCCGGAAATGGATGAGGGAGACATCATCGTCGGTATTGAAAAATTACCCTCCGTCAGCCTGGAACAAACGGCGGCGCTCGATCTGAAAATTCATCAGGCCATCATGGCGCAGGTGCCGGAAGTAAAAAGTATCGTGGCGCGTGCCGGTTCCGATGAACTGGGCCTGGATCCGATGGGGCTTAACCAGACCGACACCTACCTGATACTAAAGCCCATGAATGAATGGCGCGGACCAAACAAGGAATGGCTGCTAGGCGAGTTGCGCAAGGTGCTGGATCAATTGCCGGGTATTTCTTACAGCTTCACCCAACCCATCGCCATGCGCGTTTCGGAAATGCTGACCGGCGCACGAGGCGATGTGGCGATCAAAATTTTCGGCACAGACCTGAACAAACTCAACGAAACCGCAGAGCAAATGGTCAAGGTGCTGAAAGGCATCAAGGGCAGCCAGGATGTGTACACCACGGAAAATAGCGGTGTGCAGTATTACCGCGTGGCGATAGACCGCCTCGCGGCAGGCCGTTTGGGTTTGAACGTGGACGACATCGGCAACACCCTGCGCACCCAGATCGAAGGCCAGCAACTCGGCATCGTGATTGAAGAAGGGCGGCGCACCCCGCTGGTCATGCGCGGTTCAAGCGACATTCAACGATCCCCCGCATTGTTTGCCGCGCTCACCCTGCCCTTGCCAAACGGGCAAAGCGTGCCGCTGTCGGCGGTCGCCAAGCTGGAGCGCATGGATGGCCCGGTCAAGGTGGATCGGGAAAACGGCCAACGCATGGTGGTGGTACGGAGCAATGTGCATGAGCGCGATCTGGTGGGTTTCGTCGATGAAGCCAAGGCCGCCGTCGCCGCGCAAGTCAAGCTGCCGGAAGGTTACCGCCTGACCTGGGGCGGAGAATTCGAGAACCAGCAACGCGCGGCGGCACGGCTCACCACAGTCATACCGGTAGCGCTCGGCATGATTTTCATGCTGCTGTTCGCCACTTTTGGCTCCGTGAAACAAGCCGCACTGGTGCTGACCAACATCCCGTTTGCCTTGATCGGCGGTGTGCTGGCCTTGTGGGTCAGCGGGGAATATATGTCCGTTCCCGCCTCGGTCGGCTTTATCGCACTGCTGGGAATTGCAGTGCTCAATGGCGTGGTGATGGTGTCCTACTTCAACCAACTGCACACCGAGGGTATAGACATTGCCCAAGTCGTGCTTGAAGGCGCGAAGCGTCGCCTGCGTCCGGTGCTGATGACGGCCAGCATCACCGCTTTGGGGCTGTTGCCGCTGTTGTTTGCCACCGGCCCAGGTTCCGAAATCCAGAAACCGCTCGCCATCGTCGTCATCGGCGGCTTGATCAGCTCTACGTTGTTGACGCTCATCATGCTGCCCATCCTGTACCGCCGCTTCGGCGTTGAACGTGCCAAGGAAATCAAATGAAAAATCAAATGAAAGAAATGAATTGCTGTTTGACGCTGGTCTGCCATCGCTCGCTGGAAGAACGGCTGGTAGATCAACTGCTGAAACATCCCGAATGGGTGTCTGGTTTCACCCTGTTCGAGATGGAAGGCGGCAGCCACAAAGAAATCTTGTCGAGCAAGGCCGAACAAGTACGCGGACGCTCACAGCGCGTCGCCCTCCAGACCGTGATGAATCTGGACGATGCGCACGCCCTGGTTGCGTATCTAAGACGCGAGGAAAACAATCCGGAGATGAGTTATTGGATCACGCCGGTAATCGAGTTCGGGAGGCTGGCATGAAACAGACAGTAGGGAGTAAAAAGTGGGTAGCGGGAAGTGGTCTATTAGGGCTGGCTTTGTTCAGTAGCTTAGTCAATGCCGAAGAAATCAACCGCCCAGACTTGCCGCCACCGGTGCAAATTGAAAGCGCGTTGGGTAATTATCTGCTGGTGTTGAACGCCACCAGCAGTCTAAAAATGGAACACGCCAATCAGCGCAAATGGAACAGCGGCAATTACGAGTTCAATCTGCGCGCCGGTACGGGGCAACGCAAAATCGCCAGCACCGGACAGAACCTGAAGGAATGGAATGTCGCTCTGGAACGCCCATTGCGCCTGTTCAACAAGGTGGTCATTGATGAAGACATCGGCGCGGCCAGTGTTGCGCGTGCCGGATATGCGCTCGGCGATGCGCGCCATGAAGCCGCGCGCGCCCTGCTGAAACTGTGGTTCGCATGGCAACGCGAGCAAGCGCAGGCCGCACTCTGGCAACAGCAAGTGAATATCCTCAAGCAACAAGCGCAAATGGCTGAGAAGCGCGTCAGGGCAGGCGATGCGCCCAGGCTGGAATTGAACCAGGCACAGGCTGCCGCCGCACAAGCCAGCGTGTCATGGCATCAAGCCCAATTGCGCGCGCAACTTGCGGGCAATGACCTGATGCGCCAGTTCCCTGGCATCCAGTTGCCGGAAAAACTGCCACCCGCCACCCCGCAGGCCGTCGAGCATGATCTCGCCTTCTGGAAATCGCGCGTGCTTGAACATAATCACGAGCTTGGCATGGTGCAAGAGCAAAGCCGCGTGCAACAACTGCTGGCACAGCGCAGCCGTGCCGACCAATTGCCCGACCCCACCGTCGGGGTGGGTTATGCGAATGAACAAGGCGGCAACGAAAAAGTGACCGGCGTATATCTCAGTGTGCCGCTCTCCTTCGGGCAACGTAGCGCGACGGCGGAAGGAGCCGTACAGCAAGCCGCCATCGCCGCCGATCAGGAAGCCTTTGTCAAACGCCGCCTGGAAGGTGACATCTACGCTACGCATACCCATGCTGTAAGTAGCTACAACACCTGGCAACAAGCGCATGAAGCCGCCCAGGCCATGCGCAGCAATGCCGAACTGGTTGGCAAAGCTTACAGCCTGGGCGAAAGCAGCCTGTTGGATAGTCTCTCCGCACGCCGCTTTGCTTTGGAATCATCGTTGGCGGAAAACCTCGCGCACCTCGATGCCAACGAAGCGCGCTACCGTTTGCTGCTGGATGCGCATCAGTTGTGGACATTGGATACGAGCGATGACGAACATCATGCTAACCATTATTAAAACGCATGATCTATTCAAGCTTTTGGCTTCGTGGAAATGAGTGCGCGTTGTTTCTTCAATCGCACCCAACATGGTTGTCGTGCCTTCACTTTACTTACGGTTCGGCGCTATCCGGCGCGCGCTCGACACTGCTCAAACCTTGCGTCGCCGCACTACTGATTTTGAATAACGAAAGGAAATACCATGAAAATATCTTACTCAGGCACACTGGCAATTTTGATGTTAACTGGCTGCGCTGGCCCAACTCACCTCTTGGTCAAGGAAGGTAGCGCACCGTTTGTTACTGGGGAGCTGGTGCATGACCGTGGGGAGGTCAACCTTCTAGTGCTGGAGGCGCCGGATCGTCGTTATGAGGCTCGTGGCTTTGTTGTCGATCGCCAGACTAATTTAGCGGAGTTGCGTAAACGCTATCATGGCTCCAATCCGAAGCACTGGAATCGGATTTTTTCCGGCCAAGACACCGATCATGTGACTTATTCCATCGAGACGATTGCCAAGTCAGCAGAAGGGCATGAAGTTTCATGCCGTTTGAAGTGGGGAGGCGATAAAAAACCAGCGGGCGTTTGCACGGATCAGACTGGGGCAGCATTTCCGGTGCGTTTTGAGTAATTTACCAGACAAAGAACTCTGCGGTTCTTTCAAGCACAGGGCACGAGGATTCAGACAATGCAACACTCAATGTTCATTATTCGCAACATGGACTGTCCGACCGAGGAGGCGTTGATCCGTAAGCGTCTCGGGTCGGTACAGGGCATCGGCAAGCTGGCGTTCAATCTCATGGATCGCCGCCTTACCGTTACGCACACCCTGAGCGATGAGCAACCCATCATCGATGCCTTGCGTGAAATAGGAATGAACGCGGTTCCTGCGCCGCAGGCGCAGATGGATGTCTGTTCCAATGGCGAAACGGATGCGCCAGCCGTGTCGCGCAAAATTTGGGCGATGATGGCGGTGTCCGGCACTGCCGCGCTGACTGCGGAAATTCTCGCGTGGTCAGGAGCGGCAGAAAACTCGCCTACCGTCATTGCCCTCGCCTTATTCTCAATCGCCACCGGCGGTTTCAGTACGCTCAGGAAGGGTTGGATCGCGCTCAAGACCTTCACTCTCAACATGAACTTTTTGATGAGCGTCGCCATGATCGGCGCGATTTCCATCGGGGAATGGCCGGAAGCTGCGGTGGTGATCTTTTTGTTCGCGCTGGCCGAGTTGATCGAGACGCTTTCGCTGGAGCGGGCCAAAAACGCGATTCGCGGCCTCATGGCGATGACGCCGGAGACCGCGACTGTGCGCCTCGACAGCGGTGAGTGGCGCGAGGTGGCGGCATCCGAAGTGGGGGTGGGGCAAACTGTTCGCATCAAGCCGGGTGAACGTATTCCGCTGGATGGCGTGGTCACGGCGGGCGGCAGCTCGGTGAACCAGGCGCCGATTACCGGGGAAAGCATCCCGGTGATGAAAGATGAGGGCGATCCGGTTTTCGCTGGCACGCTGAATGAGCGCGGGGTGTTGGAATTTCGCGTCACCGCAAACAAGGGCAACACCACGCTTGCCCGCATTATCCGCTCGGTGCAGGAAGCGCAAGGCCAGCGTGCGCCGACGCAACGCTTCGTCGATCAATTCGCGCGCTACTACACGCCTGCCGTTGTGGTGTTCGCGGTTCTGGTGGCAGCCGTGCCGCCGCTGCTGTTCGGCGCTGCGTTCGAGCCATGGTTCTACAAGGCTCTGGTCATGCTGGTGATCGCCTGCCCCTGCGCGCTGGTGATTTCCACGCCGGTTACGGTGGTGAGCGGCCTCGCCGCAGCGGCGAGGCAGGGCATTCTGGTGAAAGGCGGCGTGCATCTGGAAAATGGGCGGCTGCTCAAGGCCGTGGCCCTGGACAAAACCGGCACGCTGACCCACGGCAGACCCGTGGTGACCGATGTCATCCCGCTCGTCGAACAACCGGCGGATGCACTGCTCCAGCTTGCCGCCAGCGTAGACGCTCACTCGGAACATCCCGTCGCCGCAGCCATCGTTTCGGCTTGGCAGACGCCTGCCGATGAGAGCGAAGTTCCCCGTGTATTGCTGCCGGCCACCTTGTTCGAGTCCCTGACCGGACGTGGCGCCAAGGCCATCGTTGGGGGATGTCTTTACTACGTCTGCAATCACCGCCAAGTGGAAGAGCTGGGCATCTGTGGAGCGCATGTCGAGACAGTGCTCAAGCGTCTCGAAGAACAGGGCAAAACCGCCGTCGTATTGGCCACGGAAGACAATGCGTTGTGCGTTATCGGCGTCGCTGACACGCTGCGCGGCCACAGTGCCGAGGCCATCCGTCAGCTTCATGCACTCGGCGTGGCATCGGTGATGCTGACCGGCGACAACCAGACGACGGCCAATGCCATCGCCGCTCAGGTTAGTATAGATGATGCGCGTGGCAACCTGCTGCCGGAGGACAAACTGGCGGTTATTGACGAGCTGATCCGCAGCTACGGCAAGGTCGGCATGGTGGGTGATGGCATCAACGACGCACCGGCATTGGCCAAGGCATCCATCGGCTTTGCCATGGGCACCGCCGGAACCGATACCGCCATCGAGACCGCCGATGTAGCCTTAATGGATGACGATTTGCGCAAACTACCGCACTTCATTCAAATAAGCCGTGACACTTTTCGCGTACTGCGGCAGAACATCGCACTGGCCATCGGCATCAAGGCGATATTTTTCGTCCTGGCGCTCGCAGGGAAGGCCACACTTTGGATGGCGGTTTTTGCCGATATGGGAGCCAGTTTGATCGTGGTATTCAACGGCATGCGCTTGCTCCAAGTTAGGAGGGCTATACATGGCGACATAAACTTTAGATAATTGAAATGAGTGTTTCTTGTTCGCCCATTCGATACACTTTGCTGTGTATGGCACTGATAAAACTACTAGCCATTCGGCTAAGTCACCAAAACACGGTGACATAAGTCGCTGGTTATCAGGGAGAGTCAAAGTGTATTTACTAATTAATTTGGAGTAGAAAATAAAATGTATAAATTTAAATTAAGTTTATTAGCGCTGGCAATGGTTGCGAGTACAGAAGTAATGGCTGCATCCGCCGATGAAATTCAAGTCTACGATGAGGCCATCAACAAAAAAGGCGAACTCAACGTTGACATCCACATGAACTATATCAATTCCGGTATCAATATTCCCGACTACGTCGGGGAGATGCCGGCGCACCATAGTTTCAGGATAACACCGGAATTTGCCTATGGATTCACTAACAACCTGGAAGGCGGACTTTATATACCTGTTCTTCGGGGGGGAGACGGTAATTGGTATTCTGAATTGGCAAGAGTGCGCCTGAAATATATCGGCGACAACCGGGAACAAGGACTTTATTGGGGCATTAATTTTGAACTGGGTCCCTGTGCAATACGTACCTGTGAACAACGCTGGAACCTGGAGACTCGCCCTATTCTTGGATACAAAACCGATGATTGGAATCTTACCGTAAATCCAATTGTAGGTTTGGCATTGTCTGGCAATTCCCATATACCTGGTTTTTCTCCAGCATTCAAAGTTAGCCGCAGGGCAACAGATAAAACATGGCTTAACATTGAACACTATTCTGACTTCGGGAACACGAACCAGATGCGCAGCATAAGCCAGGAAACTTATCTGACAGCGGATACGGAAGTTCTTGGGCATGATATCAATATCGGCGTTGGTCATGGCTGGACGGGGGAATCTAATAATTGGATCGTAAAAACAATTTTTAACATACCGTTATAAGTTCAAGTCTGCTCTGCCATGCGCACTTGCTCCATTTTTTGCCATCATGTTCGCGCCGAATACCGCCTACACAGATGATGCCAAATTGTTGTAACGACAAAGCCTGTGAGATTGAAGCACTTTGCGATCGTCAAAGCTCGACGTTAAAATAGTGTTGGTCATCAATGCTGTTATGTTCTTGGTGTAAATTACGGCAGGATTGTTATCAGGTGCCGTTTCGTTAAGAGGCTAGATTTTCTGGATATGCTTGGCGACGCACTGGTTTACGGTTTCAGTATTTATGTTGTTGCGCGTGGCGAGAGATTGAAAGCCATTGCCGCCTTTAAACAGGGCGGCATTATGGTGACGTTTGGTCTTTTTGTTCTAGGGTGTCTGCCGCGAAAGATATTGCGAGCGCCACAACTGCCAGTGCGATGAATTTAATTTCCATCCTTCAATTGATTGATGATACTTGCTTGTTCAACCCATCCCTAGCCCGGTGGCCATGGCCGCAAGCAGTACGACCAGCCACGGCGGAGACCTCCAGAATACGAGCAATACAAAGGCGATGGCTACCAAGCTGAAATCGGCGGCGCTCTGGACCGCCGCTTTGGGATAGAACTTCTATAACACCGTTATGATAGGCAAATTCAAGATCGAGGGGGTCGCATGAAACTTGGAATCGTCATTTACTCAAATGATCCGGAAACGGTCTGGAACGCTTTCCGGCTGGGTGTTTTCTCCCTTAAGCAGGGGGATCACGTGTCGGCCTTTCTGCTCGGCAAGGGCGTTGAGGCGGAATCGCTGGATAGCGGTAAGTTTGATGTCATCGGCCAAATGCGCAGCTTTTCGCAGGCGGGCGGTTCGATTCTGGCTTGCGGTACCTGCCTCAAGATTCGTCAGTCTGAAGGATCGGATATTTGCCCAATATCCACGATGCAGGATTTGTATGCACTGATCCGCGATTCGGACAAGGTGCTAAGTTTCTAGGAGGCCAAGCGATGGATCGCAAACAACATTTGGAGCAGGTCTATGCCACCAAGGCATCTGACTCCGTAAGCTGGTTTCAGGAACATGCAGATCAATCTCTACGGCTGATCCACAATACAGGACTCGGTAAGGATGCAGCTATTATCGATGTGGGCGGCGGCGCTTCTACACTGGTTGATGATCTTGTAGCAGAAGGTTATACCGACCTGACCGTGCTTGACCTGTCAGCGGCGGCGCTTGCTGTTGCAAAGCAGCGTTTAGGGGATCATGCGGATGCTGTGCATTGGATGGAAGGCGACGTTACCCGTGCGGAATTCCCCCTGTACCGATTCGACATTTGGCATGATCGTGCCGTGTTTCATTTTCTGACTGACCCGGCTGACCGCCATGCTTATGTTGAGCGAGTCATGCGTTCAGTTCGCCCTGGTGGTCATGTGATCGTTGCCACCTTTGCCGAAGATGGGCCGGAAAAATGCAGTGGCCTACCGGTGATGAAATATCAACCTGAAACGCTGCATGCTGAATTTGGCGACGCTTTCCTGCTGGTCGAGCATGAAAAGGAAGCGCACCACACGCCGTTCGGCACAGTTCAGCAGTTTGTTTATTGCTACTGCCGCAAGGCTAATTGCTAATTTCCGGGAATAGCGTCTTTAGGGTTGCCACTCATTCGTGGTATTCCCAATTTTGAAATAATGGAGAACGGTCTTGGCAGAAGATTGGATAGAAAAATTCCCGGCCACGCTTCGGCTGGCGGCGCGTCCTATGGATATGGACAAGGGGCTGAATATCTTCCGTTCCGGCGACGAAGCACATGCCGTTTATCACGTACTTGAAGGTGAAGTGTGCTTGACGCGTTTTTTGCCTGTAGGCAGCGAGATTGTTCTGTATCGCGCCCGTGAAGGCGATTTCTTTGCCGAAGCCAGCATGTTCGGCACGCATTATCATTGTGATGCAATCTGCACTCGTCCCGGGCGCTGCTTGCAATTGCCCGTTACAGTCCTGCATGATTGCTTGTCCAACAATCCCGATTTCGCCATGAAATGGATCGCCACACTGTCCGGCAACCTCCGTCGGCAGAGAGCGGCCCAAGAGCGGCTAGGCCTAAAAAGTCTGCGCATGCGTGTCATGCACTATCTGGCAGACCGTGGCAAGGAGGGGCGGGTGGAGCTGGATCAGCCCATTATCCGCTGGGCGGTAGAGCTAGGGGCAAGCCACGAAGCACTGTATCGCACCCTGGCTGAGATGGAGCGGGAAGGTGTACTGCAACGGCAAGGGCAGACACTGACCCTGATACAGCGGCAATCCAATTCGCCCGTATGATTCCAGTCATATTCCATTCTGCAATCCCCGTTTAGTATGGTCTACCCAATCTGCAGCATGCAGGTTGAACAAAAACCGGTAGGGCTTCACTGATGAAGCAGTGAAATTTATCTAAACAAACGAGGTCGGCTCCAGCCGATCTCATCACGTGAGGAATCCAAAGCATGAAAAATATTTTGATAGCCGTTTCAGTATTCATCGGGATAGTTGGCTTGAATGTGGCATTTGCTGCAGAGGAAAAAGTACAACAACAAAACCATCAACACGACATGAGCATGCATCACAACATGGGCATGATGGACGCACGAACTTCCCTGGAGCTATCGCCAGAAATGAAGCAGCACCAGTTATCGAACATGCGTGATCATTTAGAAGCAGTTAATTCCATTATTGGTTTAATGTCAGAAAATAAGTTCGAGGACGCCTCAAAAATAGCGCATACCAAGCTTGGTTTAACCCCGGAAATGCAGCAGATGTGCAGCATGTTTGGCGATGAGAAATTCATGAAGCTGGGATTCGCTTTCCACAAGAGTGGCGATGATCTCGGTGATGTCTTGCATACCAAAGATGCTAAGGCGTCATTGCGCGCACTGAACAAAACAATGCAGTATTGTGTCGAGTGTCATGCAACCTACCGTCAATGAGTTTAGCTACCAAGGTGCGCCATATCAAATTTGAATCGTGGCAAGCCTGTTACCCAACTTATACAAACCGGCGAGTCAGTGTACTCAAACACTGACTGTCTGCTATTGAAGCAAGTCGAATATCGCCTTTGTGTCGGTCACTGCTTTTCGCGAGCGTCTGGTATTGGGCAACCTTCCATGAGAATGGTTAATCATCTTGACAATGGAACGCTCGTTCCATTATTGTTGTCCACATGGAAAATATCGACTCAACCTATCTGGCCAAGCTCCAGGACTATTACGCCGAAACTGGCGTGTTGCCGCCGTATTCCACCATCATGGGCATCGTCGGACTCAAGTCCAAATCGCCCGTGGCGGCACTGGTGGCGCGGCTCAAGCTGCAAGGCTATCTGGAATCCACCCCGGAAAAACGCCTCAAGCCGGGCAGGCGGTTCTTTGAGCGCCCTATTTTTGATAGTGTGCGCGCCGGTTTTCCCAGCCCGGCAGGGGACATGCAGCATGACACCCTGACCATCGACGAGTTTTTGGTTTCACACCCTTCCAGCACCGTGCTGGTCAATGTCAAGGGCGATTCCATGATTGATGC
>Ga0209317_1002468_pt1 | contig 13415 bp, 9 predicted proteins | sample RifGroB2_FD_183994 | JGI IMG/M metagenome (GOLD analysis project Ga0209317, IMG submission 183994) | Soil microbial communities from Rifle, Colorado, USA - Groundwater B2 (SPAdes) (version 2) | ecosystem: Environmental > Terrestrial > Soil > Unclassified | place: Rifle, Colorado | collected...
CAGGAAAAGATCGTCGCCTACCGCTACATCAAGCCCTGGGGCCTCTGGATCGTCCCGGGGGTGAACAAGGCGGACTATTTCAGCCGGCTAAACCAGAGCTTTCTGAAATGGAACCTGACCTGCGGCCTGGTTATCATGCTGTTTCTGTCGCTATCGAGCTTCTTGTTCATCAGGAACATAACGGGACCGCTCGGCAGGCTGACCGTCGTGGCGCACCGGATCTCGGAAGGGGAGCTTGAGGAGAAGGTGCCGGAGGAGGGCGACCGGGAACTCAGGGAGCTTGCGGAGGCGATCAACAAGATGACCGGCGTCATCCTGAAGAACCTGAGGGACGAGATCGGGAAGAGCACCCGGCTTTTCGGCACCATCAGGGAGGCGATCGTGCACCTCTCCGGCTCGGCTGCCGGCATGATGGCGCTCTGCGCCCAGCAGGCCTCCGGCTCCGCCCAGCAGGCGAGCGCGGTGCAAGAGGTGACCACCACCTCGGCCGAGATCGCCGTCACCGCCAAGCAGATCGCCGACAACGCCAAGACCGTCGAGACCATGGCCGAGGAGACCAGTCTGAGCTGCACCTCGGGAAGCAGCGACGTGGCCAACGCCACCTCCGGCATGACGCAGCTGAAAGAGCAGGTACAGGGGATCGCGGCCAGCATGCTGGTTCTCGGGGAGAACAGCCAGAAAATCGGCGGAGTCGTCGAGATCATCGACGAGATCAGCGACCAGACCAATCTCCTGGCGCTGAACGCGGCCATCGAGGCGGCGGGCGCCGGAGAGGCGGGGAAACGGTTCGCCATCGTGGCGCAGCAGGTGCGGCGCCTGGCCGAGCGCACCGTCCTTGCGACCCGGCAGATAAAGGGGCTGGTGGAGGAGATCCAGAAATCCACCAATTCCACCATCATGGTGACCGAGGAAGGGACCAAGGCGGTCGACACGGCCGCGTCCCTGGTGGAAAAGGTGCAGTTCTCCTTCGTCACCATCATCGGCATGGTGGAGAAGACCGCGTGGGCAGCCAAGGAAATCAGCCTGTCGACCCAGCAGCAGACCTCGGCCTGCGAGCAGCTGGCGGAGACCATGAACGAGGTGCGGGACGTGGCGCACCAGGTGGCCCAGAGCTCGGTGGAGACCGAGCGCTCCATAAACGAGATCAAGGTGCTGACCGAAGAACTGAAGGAGCTGATGGAGGAGGAGATACGTTCCAAGGGGAAGGCCGAGGCTTTGAACGGCGCGCGCTACATCGAGAGGGTCCTTTCCGGGGCGCTGGCCGGCGGGGTGCTCTCCATGGAGGACATCTTCGACGAGAAGTACCTACCCATTCCCGGCACCGATCCGCAGAAGTATCACACCCGCTACGACAGCTACCTGGACCGGACCATACTGGCCATGCAGGACGCGACGCTGGAGAAGGACTGCCAGTGCATCTATGCCGTGCTGGTCGACCGCAACGGCTACAACCCGACCCACAACTCCCGTTACCAGCAGCCGCTGACAGGGGACAGGGAAAAGGACAAGGTCGGCAACCGGACCAAACGGATGTTCGACAGTCCGGTAGAGCTTGCAGCCGCCCGCAACTCAAGCGAGCAGGTAAAGGTTCAGGTGTACTACAGGGATACCGGAGAGAAGCTCTGGGACATCTCGGCGCCGGTGTTTGTCGACGGTCGGCACTGGGGCGCCTTCCGGGTCGGCTACACCATGTAGCCATTTTTCACACCTCGATTCTGAATTCCGCGCCGTCTCCGACATTGCGCGCAGTCAACGTGCCGTTCATGTTCTTCTCGATGATCGTTTTGGACATGAACAGACCGATTCCGGTCCCATGCTCGGGACCTTTGGTGGTGAAATACGGCTCGAAGATCTTGTCTATGATCTCCTCGGGGATGCCGCCGGCGTTGTCGGCAATGCTCACGACCGTCTTCCCCCCTTGCGTGGACAGCGCGATACCGATCACCGGACTGCCGACTTGACCGGCTGCCAGCGCATCCCTGGCATTGATCAGTATGTTGAGAAGAACCTGGATGAACGCGCTGGGAAAACCGTTGATGACGGGATCACCCGTTTGGGCCACCTCGGTCCGGATGCCGTGAACCTTGAAACTGCCGTCGAGAAGGGATAGGGCCTTCTCGACGGTATCGGACACCCTGAACGCGACTCTTTCCGTGTCCGGCTTGAAGAAATACCGGAAGTCGTCGATGGTTTTAGACATCTGGAAAATTATTTCCAGAGTCCTTTTGATATTGGCTTCGACCAACTCCTCGCTGAGCCCCTCCTTTTTTTGAGTCAGTTGCAGTTCCTGGGCGAGCAGGCCGAGCATGTTGAGCGGCTGCCGCCATTGATGCGCGATGTTGCTGAGCATCTCCCCCATGACGGCTTGCCGGCTCTGGATGATCAGCATCTTGTCCTTCTGGCGCAACTCATCCACCGCCTCCCTGACCCGCTGTTCGAGGGCTTCGTTCAGCTTGCCGAGCTCCTCCTCGTATTTTTTCCTTTCGGTTATGTCGGTGACGATCCCTTCAATGGCGATGACGCGTCCCGTATCGTCGCGGATCATGATGTTCCGCTGGTTCACCCAGCGCAGATCCCCGGATTTGTGGACGATCGGGAACTCATAGGTGGGGGGCATATCCCCCTGCAGCAGCCTCGACCACTGCTCTTCAAAATACCCGTGCCAATCCGTCCGGATGATCTGGTGTATCAGTCGCGGCGACCGGTAGAATTCCTCCGGCGCGTAGCCGAACAGTTCCGTCGCGGCAGGGCTCATGTACTCATAGAAGCCATCCGGCAACGACATGCGATAGATGGCATCCCTCGCGTTTTCCGCAAGACGCCGGAACCTCTCCTCGCTTGCTTTCAGTGCCTTCTCCACCTGCTTGCGCTCGGCGATCTCTGCCAGCAGTTCGCGGTTGGCCCGCGCCAGCTCCGCGGTCCGCTCTGCGACCCGTTTTTCCAGGGAATTTTTGGCATCCTGCAATTCCATGGCCCCCTTGGCAAAGGCGTCGGTCAGCAGGTTGACCCCATTCACCAGGTTGCGCCATTCCCCGCTGAATGGTTCCGCATTGCCGCGGCTCTCCAGCCTCCCCTCCTTGACCGCAAGAACAAGACGGTCCGTCTCGTGCAGCACCTGCTGGATGGTGCTTTTCATCCGCTGGAAGGCATTGGCCAGGGTCCCTATTTCATCGTGCCTGCGCGTATCCACGTTCTGGCTGAAGTCGCCGTCGGCAATGCCATTGGCGACATGCACGATCCGGGAAAGGGGCCGGAGCGCCAGGCCGATCAGGAAGTACAAAAAGACACTGCTGCCAACGGTGAAGAGGAGCATCAGCAGCACGCCCCGTTCGACGATCTTCTTCTCGGCACCGCGCATGGAGGATTTGGAAAAAACCAGCCTGACCCAGCCGATATGCTCCCTGACCGTCTTGGTACTGTCCGTCTCGTGGAGGATATCGGCATCGGCTGGCATTCTCACCGCAAAGATAGGGGCATAAAAGACAAAGGAGTCGCTTTCTTCGGAGATGGTAACGGGTACCTTCATTGACAGTGGAGGCGCCGGTTCCGACCTCGAGGGACCATCGTGTATCAGCACCTTCATGCCGCTGTCATAGAAGGTGACCGAGGCGATATCCGACATGGTTTTCAGGAAGGTGACGACATCCCTCAGCAGGCGCGGGCTTCCTGAAAGGATCGGCAATTCGCCGTGCTTGGTCGCCATCGACGTTATGGCTTCAGCCCTCTTGATGATCTCTTTTCGTATGATGCGCTTCTCGGTCCTGGTTGATTCGTAGGTATAGACGAATGAGACGACCACGATGACCGAGATAAGAAAAAAGAGGGTTTTGATTTTAACGGTCATCTTCATGGGTGGACTCTCTTGGCTGCCGCGACACATCAGAATTTATACAGCACATTCGCCTGCACCGAGATCCCTGCGCGGGGAAAATCGCCGGGAATATTGTTCGCCGCGCCGGAGGTGTCGGGATCTTTGAACCGCTTGTCGAACAGGTTGTGGGCCGCCAACTGGATCTCCAGGGTCCTGAAAAAGTCCCGGGCGGTCAGCGCCAGATCCACCGTGGCGAAGTCCGGCATGTCCGGCCGGGTCTCCCCCAGGGCGCGCGGTCGCGGTCCGGTCCAGTGCAGATCGCTGTGCAGGTTCAGGTAGCGCGTCATGGCATAATTCAGGCTGCCGGTGGCGCGATGGGACGGCACGAAGGGAAGCCTCTGATTTGTGACGGCGTTGCGGGGATACTGGTAGGCATAGGTCGCCTTCCATTGCAGCGTGTTGAAGGCGCTCCCGCTCACCCCGAGTTCCCCCCCCTGGGTCTTGGATTTGCCGATATTGGCATAATGGGCGGGCAAGGTGGTCGCGTCCCTCCCGATCTGGTCCTCAATCATGCTGTGGAAGTAACTCAGCTCGAAGCTAAGGAGCCGCGCCGAACGGAAGGCGATTTCGGCCTCAAAGGTTGCGATGCGCTCCGGCTTGAGGGAGGGGTTACCGAGAACCGCCGGGCTGTTGACGGCGTAAAGCTCGGCGAAGGAAGGGGCGCGGAAGGCCTCGCCGTAGAGGAGTTTCAGGTCGAGGTTGTCCCGGGCGTTCCAGACCAGGCACACCTGCGGGTTGACGGTGACGCCGAAGTCGCTGTAGCGATCGTAGCGCACCCCCGCTGTCAGATTGACCCTCTCCAGCGCCTGCCACTCGTCCTGAAGATAGAGCGCCCAGGTCCTGCGGTCCGCATTCTTGTTAAAGATGGCGACCTCCTGAATCGGCCCGATATCGGCGCCGGTCATCGGGTCGAAGTTGGCCAGATGCCTGACGCGGTACTGTTGCATGTCGTCATAGGCCATACCTGCGATCAGATGGTTCCCCTCGAACGGGTCCCAATCGATCTGCAGTTCGCCACCGATGGTCCTGTCCTGCGCCAGCGGCCTGCTGATCTGCCCGGACGGAAAACCGCCGTTAAATCCGTCGGGCCGGAATTTGATATGTGGGTCCTGCCGGTAATGGTCGTAATGGAGTTTCAAGGTGGTGGTCAGGTCCGCGACAACCTGCCGGCTCCAGGCGAGTTCTCCCCAATAATTTTCCGCGTCGTTGTAATGGTCGTCCGTGACGGCATACCCGATGCCGATATAGCGCCATTTGCGCTTGGCGAGATAGTGTCCCCGGAAGGAGAGGTCGCCATACAGCAGCTTCAGGAAGGCGTCGGTCTGTCTGACACCCAAGTCGGGGAAACCGGGAGCCATGGAATACGGGGTGCTTCTCAGCACATCGGCGTCCACGCGAAGTTTCGGGCCGCTGGTCCGGTAGTAGTCGAAACTCCCCGATGCTTCGAGCCGGTCGCCGTAGGTCGCGGCGCCCACCAGATTCCCCTTCAACGCATTGAAACTGCCGCCGCCGATCTTTGCCTCCAGGCGGTAGATTTCATCAGCATCGCGGGTGATGATGTTGATGGTGGCCATAAACGCGCTATTGCCGTACAGTGCCGAACCGGGCCCGCGCACCACCTCCACCTGCCGGATGTTCTCGACCGGGAGCGCATCGGCCAGCAGATAAAAAGCGCTGCCGAACAGATTCTTGTTCAGGGGATGGCCGTCGATCATGAAGAGAATCTTTTCGACATTGGCACTCCTTATCCCCCTAACTTCGATCATGTCAATGCCTTGCTCGCTGATCGAGATGCCGAGCCCCGGCACCATTTTCAGAACGTCCAGCAGATTGCGCGCCCCCATCTTCCTGATTTCATCGGCCGTGACGATGGTGGCAATGGCAGGGGCCTTGCGCAGCGGCGTTGAGCGTTTGGTGGCGGTGACCAGGTCCTTTTCTTCGTACAGCAGCAGGAGTTCGGCCTGTTCGTCGGCAGGCGAGGTCACCCGGGCATGAGGTAAGGTGGCCTCGACTGCCAAGGCGGGGGCGGAGAAAGACAAGAGACACAGTTGCAGCAGAAACGGCACAACTAGAAACGGTTTCATGTCTTGTCTCCTTCCTGGACAAGTGAGACGCCGCCGACGACGGAGAAAAGGAAACAGCGCGTCTTCATGCAACGGTCCTTTTCACGGGGAAATCCTCTTGGCCGCCTTCATCAGCTCAGCCGGTATCGGGATACCCATCTTTCTGGCGGTCTCCCTGTTCAGGTACAGCTCAAACCGATTGGCCGGCGCAGGGGGCAACCGCTCGATAGGCGTGCCGCTGCTCACTGCCGAGGCATACTCCCCTATCATCCTCCCCAGGCCGGCCAGGTCGACCACCAGGGCAAGCAAGGCGCCATCCCTTACTTGTTTTTCCGAAATGCCCAGCAGAGGGATTCCCTTTCGGAATGAGAGCAGATAGGCCTCTTCCAAGGCCGAGGGTGTCAAGAGAGAGGCATTGGGCAGGAGCAGTATGGCATCCGTTTTGTCGAGCCCTTTCAGCGTATCGACCAATTCAGCGCCGTTTTTCACACTGTAGGAACCCCAGCGTGAAGGGCTGTCTACGGCCAGGATGTCCAGCTGGTCGCGGCTGCCGATTACAGCCACGTTTTTTATGGAATGGAGATGTTTTTTGACCAGATCGGCGTATTCCCTGACCGGAGCGGCCATGTAGATGCCGGTGGTATTCGGCCTGTTGATGACGGGGGGGGTGAGAATAAAACCGTAAATGACGGGAATGGCAACCGGCAGGTTAAGGGCTTCGCTCAGCGCATCTCTGCCAAGGGCTATCACGATCCGTGGCTGTTCTTTGGCGACAATGCGAGGAAGGGTCCCCCTCACCTCGGCTGGGGAGTAACTGCTTATCGAGCCTCTAAGCGTTTTTCTGATGCCGGAAACGACCTCCGCGACCAGCTTGAGCTGGGTATCTCCGACAATAACGACCTCGGCCGCCTCAGCCCGTGCGGCAAACATGGCGGGAACAGACGCGGTAAAAAGCATGAGCCGTATGAGGAGAATCGTTCTTCGCACAGATGCCCTCTTAGACCGGAGCTGGGCCGTCCCCGCAGAACTGAAAGGACCTATGCGGTCCATCGGCTCGCAGCTGAATCCTTCACGGGAAAAACATTAAAATATACACATGCAAGTGCGGCGCGTCAATCCAGGAGTGCCGTGGACTTGGGATGAGCGCAGACCCGACACTGCAATGGGACGGCTTTGTATCGGTTAAGGGGTAAATGAGCAAGCGGATGGATTCGGGCAGAGGAAAACGAGGACATGAATCTAACAGCGACAGATCACTGTTCGAAAAATACAAACGTGCCCGGAGCGCGGAGCTCTCGGGCACGCTGTAATAACGGGGAAGCTAGTCTCAGCCAAACAGAGCGGCTATTCCGCACCTGCCGCCAGTAGGTCGTTCACGACGACCCCTGCCATGGTGAGCCCGAATATGGAAGGGATGAAGGAGACGCTCCCCAGGATGACGCGGCGGTGCTCGCAGGAAAAACGCTGATCCTCCTTGTTCGGGCAGATGCAGTTCCCCTTGCACCCCCCCTCCTTAACCTCCTGCTCGCGGTACTCCTCGGTCGAATAAACGACCTTCACGCCGCTCGCTATCCCCTGCTTTTTCAGGAGCTTCCTGACCGAACGCGCCATGCGGCACTTGTTGGTCTGGGAGATGTCGGCCACCTCGATCTGCGTCGGGTCGAGCTTGGACGCCGCACCCATGCTGGATATGATCGGGATGTCCCTCTCCCGGCAGGTCCGGATCAGGTGCAGCTTGCTGGTGATGTGATCGATGGCGTCGACCACGTAGTCATACTGGTCGGCGAGGAGGAAGTCGCTGTTCGCGGCCTCGTAAAAATCCTGGTAGGGGATGATTTCGGCCTGCGGGTTGATTAGGCGCATCCGCTCGGCCATGACCAGGGCCTTCGCCTTGCCGACCGTGCCGTCCAGGGCGTGCAGCTGCCGGTTCACGTTGGTGAGGCAGATGTCGTCGAAATCGACGATGACCAGGCGGCCGACCCCTGCCCTGCAAAGGGCCTCGGCGGCGTAGCTACCTACCCCGCCCAGGCCGAAAATGGCGACGGTCGAGTCTTTAAGTCTGTTGAGCCCTGCGGTTCCAATGAGAAGTTCGGTGCGGGAAAAGCGGTGCAGATGTGACATGTTTTCTTTGCCTTTGGCGCTGACGTAGTGGTGTTGCCGCCTCTCCGGGTCGGGGCGCGCAACTGGCAAAGTATCGCATAGGTGGGGCGGATCTTGGAAGCGAAACTTTCATCGCGGTCCAGCATGCGATCACCGGCGGGGCAGAGGGTTTCCTGCCTCGGTACGGATCCTTTCGAACCCTTCTTCACGGGCGATCTCTTCGTCGTAGGTGTAGAAAATCGCGTAACTGCTCCCCACCCCGTGCGGGTCGAGCTTGATCCCCTTCTCGTCCCATCGCCTGAACAGCTGCAGGTTGTCCTCGAAACTCCGGATCAGATCGCCGATGGTCCTGGCCCCAATAGCTGTGAACTTTATCTGATGAACATGCTCGTAACGCACAGTTGACATAGCCACCTCCGCCCCGCCTAAATTAACACCAGCCAATTGTAGCGTGATTCCTGCGGCTGGCAAACGGCGGCACTACATTTACCAGAAGCGATACAGGCTGCTGTAAGTCAGCGGTCTTACTTGCATTGCAACAGCCATCCGGTGGTTATGACAGTGTAGGAGAGGCTCATCGCTGCCAGAGTCGATCTTTGCGCATCGAGCTACTTCATCCTTTCATAGAGCGGGTCTGCCTGGCGCTCCGACACCCGGATCCCCTGCCGGTCCAGAATCTCCCCGGTCACGCGCCATAGCTGCGTGATGGCGTTGTTGTAATCGACCACCGCCTGGATCTGGTTTCCCTTGGCCGTCACCAGGTCGTTCTCCACGTCGAAGACGTCCTTGGTGGTGGCAAGTCCCACCGCGTGCCTCTTTTCAAAGGCCCGAAGCCTGTCCTCTGCGTAAGCCCTGCCGCGGTTGGTCACTTCAAGCTGCTTGTAACTGACACCGACCAGACGGATCGCTGCTTTAACGTCCTTGGAGATCCCGGCCTCAAGGCTTTGCAGCTGGGTCCGGGCCTGCTCCAGGGCAAGCCGGCTCCTGATGTAGTCGTTCTCAGCTACTCGGTTCCCCAAGGGATAGGTGACCTGCACCCCGACGCCCCAGCTGGGATCCTCGGCACTGGCGGTCTTCTCCAACCCCCGGGTGAAGCTACGGTCGAATCCCCCCACCCCGAGGCTGGCGTTGAGCGCCAGGTCCGGCAGGGTCCGGTTCTTCGCCACGCGCTGCTGCAGGTCGTCGATTTTCACGATGGTCCGCTGCGCCGCCAGTTCCGGGCGGTTGGCAAGAGCCAGCGCCAGGGCCTCGTCTTCCGCCACGCTGTAGCTCTCGCGGCTAGGCTCATCCGCGATGACGATCTCCACGGAGGGTTCCAGCTGAAGGGAGAGCCGAAGCACGTCCATCTGGTCCCTGATGGCCCTCTCGGCGTCGATCACCTCCCTCTCGCGCGTCGACGCCACGAACTCGGCGTTCAGCACCTCGAAGGCGGGGAGCACGCCGGCCCTGATCCGGCCGCGGGTCTCTTCCAGGATCCTGTTGGCCAGGGCAAGGGAGGTTTTCCGCACCGCGAGGACCTCGCGCAGGTTGTAAAGCCTGAAATAGTCGTTGCGCACCTGGGCCACGGTGTCGCTCAGCCGGGTCCTGAACCTCTCGATCGACCCCTCCTTGCTGTAGCGGGACACGTTTATCTCCAACTCGGTGCTCTCCCTGCCGAAATCGCGCAGCAAGGGCTGGCTGACCGAGAGGTTGACGCCGCTTGTGTAGTATTTCGCGGAGTTGTCGACCCAGCCGCTGTCCGCGGTCACCCCGACGACGGCGCCGGTCGGCAGCAGCCGGCTCACGCCGGCGCTTACCGAGGCCTCGTCGACGGCGCGCGGAGTGAAGGTCAGGGTGTTCGCGAAGCTGTTGCTGCGGTTGTAACTTGCCCCAAGCGAGAGCAGCGGGTCGTAGATGCCGAGGCTGCGGCGGATGTCGGCCTCTGCCATGGCGGGGTTGTAGAGCTCCACCTTGAGATCGAGATTTCTTTCGAAGCTGAGCCTGATCGCCTCCTTCAGCGTCAGGTTGAGCGGGGCCTGCTGCGCCAGGGCGGAGACGGCGGAGCCAAACAATATGCAAAGGGTCACGGCGGCCGTCAATTTCCTGCTTCTATTCATGGGTGCGATCCTTTCGACCTGCGGTTTAGCCGTCACTCGTATCTCAGCGCTTCGATCGGGTTAAGTGAAGCCGCCTTTCGGGCCGGGTAGAACCCGAAAAAGACGCCGACTCCGGCGGAGAAGGCAAAGGCGATGATGATGGTGTTGGCGGAAACGAGCGTCGGCCAGCCGACCAGCGTCGCCACGAGGCGCGCGCCGGCCACCCCGAGCAGCATGCCGATGATGCCACCACAGGTGGTGAGCAGCACCGCCTCGGTCAGAAACTGCAGCAGTATGTCGCGCCTCTTGGCGCCGATGGCGATCCGTATCCCGATCTCCCGGGTCCGCTCCGTCACCGATACCAGCATGATGTTCATGATGCCGATGCCGCCGACCACCAGGGAGATGGAGGCGACCGCTCCAAGGAGCATGGACATGACCTTGGAGGACTGCTCCCTGACCGCGAGCAGTTCGGAGAGGTTCCTGATGGTGTAGTCGACCTCGCGGCTGGGGCCGATGCGGTGGCGCTGGTTCAAAAGCGCCTGCACCTCCTCCTCTGCCTTGTCGAGGACCTCGGCATCCCTGGCCTGCACCATGATGGAGCCTACCACGTTGGGGAACTGGCTTCCCAGAAGCTTTCTCTGCGCGGTCCTGAGCGGCACGTAGACGACGTCGTCCTGATCCTGACCCTGGGGCGATTGCCCCTTTTTGCCGAGAAGTCCCACCACCGTGAAGGGGATCTTCTTGATCCTGATGACCTTCCCCACCGGGTCGGCGGCGCCGAACAGATTATCAGCGACGGTCTGGCCGATCAAGCAATTCTTTGTGGCGCCGTCCACGTCGGACTGGGAAATGTTGCGCCCGGAGACGATGGTCCAGTCGCGCACGTCGATCACCTCGGGGGTCACCCCGTAGAGCACGGTGGACCAGTTCTGGTTGCCGTATACCACCTGTCCCGCGCCGCGCACCTGGGGGGCCACCGCCTCGACCGACGGGCACTCGGCCTTGATCGCCTTGGCGTCGTCGTAGGTAAGGGTCTGGGTGGAGCCGCTCCCCGAGCGCATGCCGCCGCTCGTGGTGGAGCCCGGGAGCACGAGGAGCAGGTTGGAGCCGATGCTGGAGATCTGGTCCGAGATCATCTTGCTGGCGCCGGCGCCGATGGCGACCATGGCGATGACCGCGGCGATGCCTATGATGATGCCGAGCATGGTGAGGAGCGCGCGCATCTTGTTCACCCTGAGCGCGCGCACCGCGATGAGGAGGCTCTGCAGGAAGGTGCTCATGATATCTGCACCTCCCCCGACGGCGCGGCCGACTTCGCCGCATGCGTGGTGTCGGAGACGATCAGGCCGTCGCGAAAGATGATGTGCCTCCCGGTGAACTCGGCCACCTCCGGTTCGTGGGTGACCATGATGATGGTGATCCCCTGGCGGTTCAGCTGCTGGAAGATGGTCATGATCTCGACCGTGGTCCTCGAATCGAGATTCCCGGTCGGCTCATCCGCCAGGATGAGCGAAGGGCGGTTCACCAGTGCGCGGGCAATGGCCACCCGCTGCTGCTGCCCGCCGGAGAGCTGGTTGGAGTAATGTCCTTCCCGCCCGGCGAGCCCCACCCGCCCGAGCGCCTCCATGGCGCGTTCCCTCCTCGCTGCCGCGGGGACCTGGGCGTACACCAGCGGCAATTCGACGTTCTCCCGGGCGGTGGTCCTGGCGAGCAGGTTGAACCCCTGGAACACGAAGCCGAGCTTCTTGTTCCTCACCTCGGCCAGCTCGTTCGGGGAGAGTTCCCCCACGTTGACGCCGTCCAGCAGATAGCTGCCGCGGGTAGGCACGTCGAGACAGCCGATGATGTTCATGCAGGTGGATTTCCCGCTGCCGGAGGCCCCCATGATGGCGACGAACTCCCCCCGGGTGACGACGAAGGAGACGCCCTTCATCGCCTCGACACGTTCCTCGCCCATGCTGTACACCTTGGCGACATCGTTGAGACGGACCACTTCGCTCATTTAAAACCTCGGCCCCATGGGCGAACCCATGCCCTTCTTTTTCCCCTCGGTCACCTGCTCCACGATGACGTCGTCGCCTTCCTTCAACTCACCGCCGGCAACCTCGACGAAGCCGCCGTCCGAGATCCCGGTGCCGATCGACACCGGAACCGGCGTCCCCTCCCTTAGCAGGTACACCGTCTGGCCCGGGGCATTCCCGCTCCCCCCTTTCGCGTCCCCCTGCTTCCTGCCGCCCCTTGAGCCGACAGCAGCGGGGTCGCCGGTCCCCTTTCCGTTTCCGGACCTGGCGCCTTTGCCGTCCTTGCCGTCCTTGCCGGTTTTCGGCTTAAACCTCAGGGCCGCGCTCGGTATCTTCAGCAAGTCGTCCTTTTTCATGGTCTGCACCGACACGTTTGCCGTCATTCCCGGTTTCAGCTTCAGATCCTGGTTGCCGACACCGATGACGGCCACGTAGGTGACCACGTTCTGGGTGACGATCGGGGCGTTCCTGATCTGGACCACCGTCCCCTCGAACTGCAGCTCCGGGTAGGCGTCCACCGTGAAGCTCGCCGGCTGCCCCACTTTGAGCCGGCTGATGTCAGACTCGTCCACGCTGGTTTCGATCTGCATCTTGGTCAGGTCCTGCGCGATGGTAAAGAGCGTCGGGGTCTGGAACGATGCGGCCACCGTCTGCCCGACGTCCACGTTGCGCGAAACCACGATGCCGTCCACCGGTGACCTGATGGTCGCATAGTTCAGGTTGGTCTCCGCCTGCCTCAGGGCGCCCCGCGTCTGCATGAGTACCGCCTGCGCCGACTTGACGCCGGTCAGGGCCGATTCGTAGGCGGTCAGCGCCACATCCAGATCGGCCTGGGCGATGATCCCCTCTTTCAGAAGCTCCCGGTTCCTGCCGAGGGTCCGCCCGGCGTCGGCGAGGGTCACCCGTGCCTTGTCCAGGTTAGCCTCGGCATTGAGGGCGTTGCCGCGCGCCTGCTGCACCGCCGAGGCGAAGAGGGCCGGGTCGATCTGGGCGATGGGCTGCCCCTTTTTGACCTGTGAATTGAAATCGACGTACAGCTTTGACAGGGTTCCGGAGACCTGGGTGCCGACCTGGACGGTTACCACGGCGTTCAGGGTACCGGTGGCGGAAACGGCGGAGACGATGGAGCCCCTCTCGACCTTGAGCGTCTTGAACTGGGCCTTGGGCGGTTGCTTGAAGTAGAAAAAGCCTGCCAGGCCTAAAGCCGATAACAGTAAGACGGCGCCTACGATTTTTTTCACTGGTCCACCTCGTTCATGACGTTACTTATATAGCGGGAGCC
>Ga0209317_1002469_pt1 | contig 13406 bp, 10 predicted proteins | sample RifGroB2_FD_183994 | JGI IMG/M metagenome (GOLD analysis project Ga0209317, IMG submission 183994) | Soil microbial communities from Rifle, Colorado, USA - Groundwater B2 (SPAdes) (version 2) | ecosystem: Environmental > Terrestrial > Soil > Unclassified | place: Rifle, Colorado | collected...
ATGGAACCGCTTGACTTGTAGTCTTTCCAGCCCGAGCCGGAAACATATCCGCGTACAATGCATTCAGCCGGCAGCGGCTGTGCCTTTTTCACCAGCATTGAACGCCCCTTGAGCACATCTGCATAAGGCTGGCATTCAGCGGGGAAATCAGCAACATCAATGGAAATGATGTGATTCTTAACGATATCTTCCATCTGGCTGAACCAGAAGGCCGAGATCTGGGTCAGGACAATACCTTTATCCGGTATCGGCTGGTTCATGATGACGTCAAATGCTGAAATGCGATCTGAAGTCACCAGCAGCAGGGTTTCACCCAGATCGTAAATGTCCCGCACCTTACCGCGGGCCATAAGCTTCAGATCAGGGAAATCGGTCTGCATGACAAGTTGTGACATGGTCGGTCTCCTTATTGTGACTGCCGGTTGAGATTTAGTCTGTAGTACAGTTGGTATCGTCGTTTCCGATATTTTAGTTTTCAGCAATAAGTGCCGGATTGACTTCTATGGTTGTTTTTTCCTTAAGCCCTTTTACCCATGCGGCGATTGCTTCTTCCTGTTTTTTTGGCAGCATGTCCTTTTTGTACTGTTCCTTGACCTTGTCGAATTCGGAACGGGGCGATTCACTGCGCGCTTTGAGGCGGATTGCATACCAGCTGTTGCCGACTTTGAAGGGGGAGGCGGCTGCCGGTGCAGCGGGAGTCAGCTTGAAGGCGGCCTCTATCAATTCAGGGGAATTTCCGATGGCCGGAACATCACCTTTGGATGAGTATCCGAAGCTACCGGTTGACCGGGTTGAAACCGGAGTTTTGGCAGCCAGCTGTTTGGCCGTTTCTTCAGCTTTTTGTTTGGCAAGGTCAAGGGACTTTGCACTCTTGGTCCTTTGTTCCACTGCGGACCTGATTTCCGCCAGGGGAGGAACCATCGCCTCTATACGTTCTTTTGCCTTGAGGAGGTAGATTCCCTTGGCTGTTTCCACCGGACCGCCCAGTTCACCCTGTTTGAGTTCCAATGCTTTTTTGATGACAGCAGCTTCACCAGTCAGCGCAGGTGGTGGTGTGTCGGCAGAAAAGAGCGGCGTTTCCTGGACTTTCAGGCTCAACTGGCCGGCGATCAGGTTCAGGTCACCGGATTTCACGTTCTTGTAAAGGGTGTCGGCGGCAAGTTCATATGCCTGGCGGGAAGCTTTTTGCTTGAGTGCTTCCGCCTTGACGGTTCCCCTTACCTCATCAAGCGGCAGGATGCCGTCCTTGCCCTGCCAGCGATCGATGTTCTTCTGGTAGAACGTCTGGATCTCCTCCTCGCTGACCGACAGTTTGGCAGCAATGGCGGATGGATCAAGCAATACGTACGAAAGGGCAACTTTTGCCGGTTTTTTGAATTCTTCCTGATTCTTCTGCAGATAGTCTTTCAGCTCCGCTTCCGTCGGCTTGATCTGATCGATCACATCCGAAGGGGCATAGGCGACAAATTCCAGTTCAAGCTTGTCGTTCTGCTTCCTGTACTCGGCCAGGGCCTCTTCATCGGTGACGGTTACCTTGTCCTGGACGGACTGGCGGGCCTTCTTGATCATAAGCTCGTTTTTCTGGCTTTCCTCGAACTCCTTGGGAGGCATGCGATTGCTTTTGAGCAGCTGCTGATAAAGATCAAAGCTGAATGCGCCATCTTTCTGGAAGGTGGGCATTGCGGCGATAGCGCTGGAGACTTCCTCCTTGCTGACCTTGATGCCCATTTTCTTTGCTTCCTTCATGATCAGCATATTGTCGATCAGGCTGTCCAGGGCGACTTTCTTGAGGCCGAGCATTTTTTCCACGTCAGCGGGAATTGATTGGCCATAGATCTGCTGATAAATGTTCCTGATGCGCTCGTAGGAAGATTGGTATTCTTCCATGCTGATTTTGGTGCCGCCCACTTTGGCGGCATAGCCGCGGGAACCGCCCGAGCCGACGTCGCCCTCGCCCCACACCAGGAACATGGTGCCGACAAAAGAAAGAACAATAACAACAAACACAATCTTGATGATAATAGATTGTTTTTTCTGGCGAATGATCTCCAGCATGGGCAGGATACTCCTTGAACAGTTTGGGTTATGCAGTAGATTGGCTTTGGCAACCGCGAAATGCAAAATACTACTATACGTCCTATGTGATTGCAAGCTGTTGTTTCTTGGCTCCAGCGGCGTATCCATCCGTTTACATTGCGTTATGACCTGTGTTACCGTGTGCCCGCATTGCTTGTCATCCCCACATAGGCGAGGTTTGGTTGATGGAACTCAGTTTTTCGCGGTCCAATGAAGAGATAGACAAGCTGATCGAACAGCTGTTTGCGATGTCTGGCGATATTCATCATCCCGCTGTCATCCGCGAAATGGTGCTTTCCACCCTGAAACTCGGCCAGGAGTGTGACTATCTTGCGGACCTCAAGCTGGTGAACCGCACCCTTCGGGAAATGCGGTACACCGCCAAGGTATTCGGTCCTTACCGGCACAAGAAAAAGGTCACGGTCTTTGGCTCGGCCCGTACGGCACCGGACGAGGAGATGTACGGGAAATGCGTCCGTTTCAGCCGCCTGCTCGTGTCTAAAGGATACATGATTATCACCGGCGGCGGTCCGGGCATCATGCAGGCCGGAAATGAGGGTGCGGGGAGCGAAAACTCCTTTGCCGTGAATATCCGCCTCCCTTTTGAGCAGGCACCGAACCCGATCATGCTCCGCAATCCGCGGCTGATCACCTACAAATATTTCTTCAACCGTAAAGTGGCTTTCGTCAAGGAGGCGGACGCTGTTGCGGTTTTTCCCGGAGGATTCGGCACTCTGGATGAGGCCATGGAGGTTTTCACCCTGGTGCAGACCGGCAAGACTTCGCCCAAACCCCTGATTCTGATCGATGATCAGGAAGGGTACTGGGAGCGTTTTTTCAGTTTCGTCAAACAAAGCCTGCTGGTGAAAGGTTTCATCTCCGGCGAGGACTTCTCTATTTTTACGATTACCAAGGATGAGAATGAAGCGGCGGAAGTCATCGAAAACTTCTACCGCAACTACCATTCACTCCGTTTTATCGACCACCGCCTCGTAATTCGCATGACAAAGGAGCTTTCACGGGAACAGATTGCCACCCTGGAAGAGGAGTTTCCCGAGCTCATCAAGGCCGGAGATGCTATTACCGCCTGCGGCCAGTTTCCGGAGGAATCAGACGAACCTGATCTGGCCGACCTGCCGCGAATCACCCTGCTTTTTGATCACCACCATTACGGACTGCTGCTGGCCTTCATCCATCGGATCAATACATTCTAGCAGGTTGTTGAAAATCTACTGCGGACCCATGGGGCCTAAAGGGTCAATCTGCGGCGTTGCCACTCGCTCAAAACCTCAGCGTACAACAAGTACGCTTCGGCTTTTCGCTCGTTTGCGCCTTGCATCTTGACCTCCTCATGACGTTTTTTAACAACCTGCTAGACCTCCTGCAAAAGCCCGTTCACCGAGAACTGTGGTGGTGTAACGGGCTTCAGCCCCTCCATACGGTTTGACTTTCCCTTTTCGCGTGTGATATAAGTACCCACTTTTTTCTTTATACCGTTTACACATCCCTTTTAATAATCGGAGGACTTCGTGAATCACTTTCAGTACAAAGGCACCGAACTCTATGCTGAAGACGTAGCCATAAAGGATATTGTCGCCAAAGTCGGCTCTCCGGTGTACGTCTATTCCCATGCAACCCTCGAACGCCACTTCAATGCATTTGATGGAGCCTTCAGCGCTGTGCCCCATACCCTCTGCTATTCAGTCAAGGCCAACTCCACCCAGTCGGTGCTGAAGACGTTCATCAATATGGGTGGCGGAGTGGATATCGTCTCCGGCGGAGAACTGTTCCGGGCGCTCAAGGCCGGCGTTGATCCCCGCAAGGTTGTCTATTCCGGCGTCGGCAAAAAGAATGATGAGATCGAGTACGCTCTCAACACCGGCATCCTCATGTTCAATGTTGAATCGGAGCAGGAGTTGACCCGTCTCAGCGAGATCGCCTCCCGCATGGGCAAGAAGGCAGGCATCGCCATTCGCGTGAATCCCGACGTGGATCCCGGCACTCACCCTTACATTACGACCGGCCTCAAAAACGCCAAGTTCGGCATCACCATCGATCGGGCCATGGAAGAGTATAAGCGCGCAGCAACTTTGCCCGGCATTGATGTGATCGGCATTGATATGCACATCGGCTCACAGCTCACCAAGGTCAATCCGTTTGTCGATTCCATCGACAAGCTGAAGATCATGATCGCCAAGCTGAGGGACCTGGGTATCAACCTGCAGTACTTTGACTGCGGCGGTGGCCTGGGCATCCAGTATAACGACGAAGAGCCACCGTTGCCGGCAGATTACGGCAAGGAGATTGTGGCTGCCACAAAGGATCTGGGCATGCACCTCGTATTCGAGCCGGGGCGCAACATTGTCGGCAATGCCGGCATCCTGGTCGCCACGACCTTGTACACCAAGGCCCGTGACGAGAAGAACTTCATCATGATCGACGCAGGCATGAACGACCTTGCCCGCCCGGCGCTGTACGGTTCGTTCCATGGCGTGCAGCCGGTGGTCAAGGATCAGGACGGCATGATCGTGGCCGACATCGTCGGTCCGATCTGCGAGTCTGGCGATTTCCTGGTCAAGGACCGGGAAGTCCCCATGTTCAAGCAGGGCGACATGATGGCCTTCATGTCCGCCGGTGCTTACGGTTTTGCCATGAGCAGCAGCTACAACAGCCGCCCCCGCGTTGCGGAAGTAATGGTCAAGGGCGGGAAATTCGAAGTCATCCGCGAGCGCGAAAAGGTGGAAGACCTGGTGCGTGGCGAAACCATAGCGTCGTTTCTGTGAGAATAATGCACAAAATGGTCGCAGGGCTGTTTGCCGTGATGATGTTTTCAGGGGCCTTGCTTGCGACCCCGGCTTCTGCCGGCCAGTTCGAGAAGGATCTTCTTGTCCGGATCAACAGTTACCGGGCAATCCACAAGCTCAAACCGCTGGCCGCTTCCGTTGATCTGGACGTGCTGGCCCGGGAACATAACCAGACCATGCAAAAGGATGACAAGCTGAGCCATGACGGGTTCAAGGGGCGCTTCGAGCGCTCCGGGTCCAACGCCTGCGTTGAAAACGTCGGCTGGAATCATGAAACCCCGCTCTCCCTGTTCAACGGATGGAAGAACTCTCCGGGGCACAATAAAAATATGCTTTCCCCACAAGTGCATCGGGCAGGGATCGTCAAAACCGGGCCGTATGTCACATATTTCGCCTGCAAGTAACTTACTCATACAAGCCTTTTAAGGAGGTAGGATCATGTTCAAAGGAAGCATCGTAGCCATTGTGACGCCGTTCAACAACGGGGCGGTGGATGAGGAAAAACTGCGTCAGCTTGTGGAATTCCAGATTGAGAATGGCACGGATGCCATTGTTCCCTGCGGAACTACCGGTGAGTCGTCCACCCTGAGTTACGAAGAGCACGACCGGGTGATCGAGATCGTCATTCAGCAGGTCAACAAGCGCGTGCCGGTCATCGCCGGTACCGGTTCCAACTCGACTGCCGAAGCCATCGAGATGTCCCAACACGCCAAACAGATGGGGGCTGACGGATGTCTGCTGGTGACTCCCTACTACAACAAGCCGACCCAGGAAGGTCTGTACCTTCATTACACTGCAATTGCCAATGCCGTTGCACTTCCGCAGATCCTGTACAACGTACCGGGCCGCACCGGCGTCAACATGCTCCCTGAGACCGTGGCGCGACTGGCCGCCCACAAAAATATCGTGGCCATCAAGGAAGCCACCGGCTCCCTCCAGCAGGCCTCGGAGATAATGGCTCTTGCCGGTGATCAGATTGACGTCCTTTCCGGCGACGATTTCATCACCTTTCCGATGATGGCGTGCGGTGCCAAAGGTGTTATCTCGGTACTGGCCAACATCATGCCCAAAGCGGTCGGTGATCTGACTGACGCGTTCTTTGCCGGGGATCTCGACAAGGCCCGCAAGCTGCATCTGGACACACTCAAGATTTCCAACGCCATGTTCATCGAGAGCAATCCGATTCCGGTCAAGACAGCCTTGGGGCTGATGGGCAAGTGTTCCGATGAAGTGCGTCTGCCGCTCTGCTCCATGGCGGAAGGCAACAAGACCAAACTGGCAGCGATCATGAAAGAATACAAATTGATTTAGTTGTAAAATATCTCACCACAGAAGCTCGCAGTAACACAGTGACTAAGCAAAGTTCCTTTTGCTCCCTCCCCCAGCCCCTCCCATCAAAGGGAGGGGAGCTTCGTTCCCTCTGTGATTCTGTGGTGAAAAAAGAGGTTTTATATGATTAAAATAGCAGTTTGCGGTGCTGCCGGCCGTATGGGACAACGCATTATCAATGCCGTGGTTGAAGCCGAAGGGGTGCAGCTTTCCGGCGCGCTGGAACGTCCCGGCCACCCGCTGATCGGGCAGGATGCCGGCCTGATAGCTGCCTGCGGAAACCTGGATGTGGCAATTTCAGATGACTTGAATGCAGTCATTGCCGGCTGTGATGTGATGATCGATTTCACTGCCCCCAAGGTCTCGCTCAAGAACCTGGAAGCGTGCGCGCTGAAGAAGAAGTCCATTGTCATCGGTTCTACCGGATTTACTCCCGAAGAACGCGCCCTGGCTGTCGAGCTGGCCAGGGATATTCCGGCCGTGCTGGCTCCCAATATGTCCGTGGGGGTCAATGTCTGCTTCAAGGTGCTCAAGGATGTGGCCAAAACACTGGGTGACGATTTCGACGTGGAAATAGTGGAACTGCACCACAACAAAAAGAAAGATGCTCCTTCAGGTACGGCTGTACGCATGGGCGAGGTGGTTGCCGAAGCTTTGGGGCGCGACTACAACCAGGTGGCCAACTACCACCGCGAGGGGATCTGTGGCGAGCGCACCCAGGAAGAGATCGGCATGCAGACCGTGCGCGGCGGCGACATCATCGGCGAGCACACCGTCTACTTCATCGGCATGGGCGAGCGCATCGAGATCTCCCATCGTGCCATGACCCGGGACATGTTCTCCCGCGGCAGTGTTCGCGCCGCCAAATGGGTAGTGGGGAAGCAGCCGGGCTTGTATGATATGCAGGATGTGCTTGGTTTACGATAGCCTTCGCTCCAAGGGACGGTATTCCAGATGAGGACTGCCATATCCACCAGGCACAGCATCACCTTCAGGATGACAGTAGCTGTCTGCACACTGCTGCTCATCTTTCAGGTTGTGCTGGCCATACTTGCTTTCTACTACTTCAAGCGCGAATTAAAGCACACCATCTCGGCCCAGCAGTTATCACTGCTGACCGTAGTCGCCCAGAACATCGACCAGAAACTGGGCTCTTCCAGCAATGTCATTACAGATGTTGCCCGAAGGTTTCCCGCGGAGGCAGTGAAGGACAGCAACGCGGCCCAGCGGTTTCTGGACGACCGCCCCGGCACCCTGAGCCACTTTGACAACGGAATCTACCTGTTCTCAACAAAAGGGAAAATAATCGCCGAATCTCCCTTTCTGCCCGGCCGCCGCGGCCGCGACATCTCTTTTCGCGAATATTACAAGCAGATGATGGCCACCGGGCAACCCGGTATTTCCGATCCATTCATATCAACACATACCCCTGATACTCCCACGGTCATGTTCACCGCTCCGGTGCGTGACCGGAACGGGAAACTCATCGCCATCCTGGGTGGCGGAGTGAATCTGCTTGCTGATAACTTCCTCGGCAATCTCTCCCAGGTGCAGGTTGCCGAGACCGGTTATCTCTTTTTGACAACCAGTGACCGCACAATCATTATGCATCCCGACAAGAGCAAGATCTTGAGGGGGACCACGAATTCCCAGTTAGGCCGGACCCTTGCCAAAGCCCTGGGCGGTTTTGCCGGGACCGAAGAAACCGTGAATTCAGGCGGCACCAGGTTTCTGACGTCGTTTAAGGGCCTGACCAGGGTCAACTGGATTGTGGGTGTCAATTATCCAGCCATGGAAGCATATGCACCCATCTGGCACATCCAAAAGTATTACCTGCTGATTTTTATTGTCGGAACGGCTCTTTTCATCATTGCCATCAGGATCATGATGAAGCGCTTTACCAGTACCCTGGTGCGTTTTGCCGACCATGTCAGGCAGATTTCCACTAAAAAGGGGAAAGAGCGGCTCTTCACCGAGGATTCCAGCGATGAAGTCGGCATTCTGGCCAAAACCTTCAATGAAATGGTGCAGAATGTGGATCAGAAGAACGACATCCTGCTCCATGTCAGTAGCCATGATGCGTTGACCGGGCTGTATAACCGCTCGTATTTCGACCGGGAGCTGGAACGCCTGGGACGGGGACGCATCGTACCCATCTCCATAGTCATGGCGGATATCGACGGGCTGAAGAAATGTAACGACACTGCAGGCCATGCGGCTGGCGATGCCCTGATAAAATCCGCGGCCAGGCTGCTGATGGAAATATTCCGTGCAGAGGATATCGTGGCACGCATCGGTGGCGATGAGTTTGGCATTCTTCTGCCGGGGCTTGATAGAGAACATGCCGAAATGGCTGTGGAGCGTGTCAGGAATGCTGTTCTGGAGCTGCGGTTGGAGGAGGAATGTTATCCGCTCTCCATCTCGCTCGGCTGTGCTGTCACGGAAACCCCGCAAGGGCTGGAAGCGGCATTTAAAAAGGCTGACAAGCGGATGTACCAGGACAAGATGGCCCGCAAGCAAAAAACAATGGAAACAAAAGATAGAACTTTGTTGAACACTTAAAAAAAACGCAGGAGGAGTTCCACTCACATGGCAAAAATCAACGACAACTACCTGAAACTCAAAGCCGGTTACCTGTTTCCCGAAATCGGCCGCCGCGTGCGCGCCTTTGCCGAAGCCAACCCGTCCGCCAAGGTCATTCGCTTAGGGATCGGCGATGTTACCCGCCCCCTGGCACCCGCAGTGCTGAAAGCCTTCCACGACGCAGTCGATGATCTGGGCACCACCGACCAGTTCGCCGGCTACGGCCCGGAGCAGGGGTATGACTGGCTGATCAACGCCATCATCGAGAAATCCTACAAGCCGCTGGGCGTCAGCCTCAAGACCGAGGAGATGTTCATCTCGGACGGTTCCAAGTGCGACTGCGCCAACATCCTTGATATATTTGCCCTGGACAACGTGGTGGCCATCGGCGACCCGGTCTACCCGGTCTACAACGACACCAACGTGATGATCGGCCGCACCGGCGAAGCAGATGAGAAGGGGTACTATGAGAACATCGTCTACCTCCCCTGCAACGAGGCCAACGGCTTCATCCCCTCGCTGCCGACCCAAAAAGTGGACATCATCTATCTCTGTTTCCCCAACAACCCCACCGGCACCGTGGCCAGCAAGGCCGAGCTGAAGAAGTGGGTTGATTACGCCAATGCCAATGACGCGGTGATCTTTTTCGACGCCGCCTACGAGGCCTTCATCACCAATCCGGACATCCCGCATTCGATCTACGAGATCGAAGGGGCCAAGCAATGCGCCATCGAGTTCCGCTCGTTCTCCAAGACCGCCGGCTTCACCGGCGTGCGCTGCGGCCTGGTGGTCGTGCCGGAAGAGGTCATGGGCACAACCGCCACCGGCGAAAAGTACAGCTTCAACAAGCTCTGGCTGCGCCGCACCACCACCAAGTTCAACGGCGCCTCCTACCCGGTCCAGCGCGCCGCTGCCGCGGTCTATTCCGAAGAGGGTTGGAAGCAGACCAAGGAAATCATCGATTATTACATGGAGAATGCCCGCATCATTCGTGAAGGGCTTACGGAAGCCGGCGTGACGATCTTCGGCGGGGTGGATGCCCCTTACATCTGGCTCAAGACCCCCGGCGGCATGACCAGCTGGGAGTTCTTCGACAAGCTGCTCAACGAATGCAATGTGGTCGGGACGCCCGGTTCCGGCTTCGGGCCCAGCGGCGAAGGGTACTTCCGGTTGTCGGCATTTGGGCATCGGGAGAATGTGATTGAGGCGGTAGAACGGATCAAGAAAAACCTCAAGTAGAATAGAAAGGGCGCCCGCTGCGGCGCCCTTTTGCTTTAGGGGAAGCTATGTCGCCAACGCTGTTGACCGAAAATGGGATGAGTTCTTTAAAAGGTAAAGCAGTCCATATCGATGAGCGGTATCTCCACGTCGAGCTGAAAGACGGGCGTATGATTTCCACGCCGATGAGCTGGTACCCGGAGCTGAAAAACGCCACTCTGGTCCAGTTGACCGATTACCGCTTTATTTGCCGCGGCACCGGCATCGAGTGGACGGCGTTGGATTATCACGGTGGAGAGGATAAAGAAAAATCTGAAGTAAGATGATAGAAAGGGCGCTAATTAGAGCGTCCTTTGCTTTTTGTAATGAAATATGTATTATATCTCCCGAATTCTTCAACTATGTAGATTATGAATATCTATTACGAAACCGTATGGTTCGTAATGTTGCATAGAATAATAAATTTCATTAAGGATGCTGCCGCCAATGGACTACATAATTGACAAAATGAACAGAAGGATCAATTTTCTTGAGACAGCTGACAAGAAAAATGAGCTCAGAGTTCACTATCAAGCTCGACTCGAGTACATTTTAATAAACCTTCTTGCTTTACTGTGGAATAAGAACTTCGAGAAACTTCAGCCAGATGATAAAGAATATGTGCTGTCCGCAATTTTGCGCCCTTCAGTTGGTACTCTTGTTGATATTTCAAGAAAGCTTGACCTGGATAAAGAAATTTACGGTAATAATTCAGTCAAGAAAGTTCAGCAGGTTCTAGACAAATATCCAATGATCAGGAATGAGAAAATTGGTCATGGATACGTTTATGAAGATTCTACTGATGAATACACATCGGACCTTCGACTAATGTACGAACATGTCTTGGAAAGCAACTTAATCTATGTAACCAATGAAATAGATTTGATTCAGGTTATTACCTTAGAAAATAATGTTTATAAAGGAATCGCATATAAAGCAGACGGAATTACTTATATGCCGTGGTCATGCCCAGAGGAAACATGCCCCTTTTCCATAAATGCTATCTACGCTTGCTATAATCATAACAATTACTTTTGCCTATCTCCATTTGTGGTTATTGAAAATGAAGATGAATTCTACACATTTAGTTCGGTACAGGAGAAACTAACTGGACGCTGCAAGTTCAATCGGTTGATAAAAACTGGGATAAAGACCTATGATGTCCCAGAATTTCTTTGTGCTACTGTTGAATCAAATTCATATAAAAGAAGAACTGCGAACGGAACAATCCGAAATATCTATTTAAACAATTTCAAAAAATATATCGATATTGGAATTAAAAAAAGGATTCTTGATTTTCTTTTAAAAAATAAATCATCTGTGTTCGCAACAATTTGGGGGCATGGAGGGGTCGGTAAAACAGCTGCAATACAAAGCGTTTGTGAAGATCTTTGTAATGATACAAAGATACATTTTGACTACATTATATTTGTTACGGCTAAAGATAGATATTACAATTATTATAAAGGTACAATTCAGAAAATTGATGAGAGCGTAGATTCACTGGAAGGAATAGTTCAGTATATGAACAAGGTTGTTTTCGACGAATCGTCAAATGATCTAATTAGGATCTCCGAATATGATGGTTTATTACTTTTGGTAATTGATGATTTTGAGACATTCAGTCCTGATGAAAAAGTTAAGATAATCTCATTTATATCTTCCCTGAATGTAAATCACCATAAAGTAGTTATTACTACGCGTTCTGCTTATTTGGTTACTGGACTTGAAATAGAAAGTAATGAATTGTCAGAAGAAGAAGCTTCTGCTTTTTTAATTGAAGTACTTAAGATTGAAGTACCAAATTTGAATATCGAAAAAATTGAAGCTGAGCTGAAAGCACCAGATTGCAAAGCAAGGATTCATGAAATCACAAGCGGCAGGCCTATATTTATTTTCCAATTAGCTATCCTCTTAGCACAAAAGGGGTCACTAAAATCGACCATAGATTTTGATGTAAAATCATCTAGTGAAGCAATAAAGTTTTTGTATGACAGAATATATGAGTATTTATCTGCTGATGCTAAAATTATATTTGTTACTCTAAGCCTTCTTGTTACAGAGGATGACTTAAGTAATGTCACTGAAAAGTTAAAGTTTATTTTAAACAAAGAGAACAAGGAAGATGAATTCAATAAAGCACTTGCTGAACTTGTAAAGCTAAGAATAATTGAACTTGTAGACAATGATTTTTTTAGAGTTTATTCTAAAGAAATACTCAAGTTAATGCGATACTACTATCAAAAAGAAGAGCGTGTTGATGACGGTAGCATCACAAGCCGTCTAAGTTTGGTCGGAAGCGAAAAAAAATTAAACAATGAACATGCGTTATTACAAAATGCTGATTCAAGTAGAATCTCTCAAAAAGAAGAGGTGGTTGTAAATAAATATAGGTACATCCTTAACAGACAACAAACTCCGGTAGAGATTAAGAGACAGGCTTTATTAAATCTTGCAACTTACTTATTTGATACAAAAGGAAAAGTTGAACAAACCATCAAGCTTTTCAAAGATTACAATCATCTTTTCTATCGTGATGCTGAGATGCAAATGATGTATTCAAAATATTCTTGGGCTTCAGGGATTGAAGAGTACAGAGAATTTGCAGTTAACATTTTGACAAGCTTGCTCTTTTCAAAAGCGTCAATAGGGCCTGACCAGCATCTAGAGATCCTTGGGTCCCTAGTGATGTATCGAACAATTTTAGCTGTTATGAGCAGGGACCAACTTAAAGAGACATATCGCTACGGAGAAATTCCCCATTCAGAATATCTTGTTTTATTCACTGCTCAGAAGAAAACATTTCAAAGCATTTTTAATCATAATGGCATGAAATTATATTCAGCAGCAAAAAAACACGACCTAGCTACCATGAATCCTGCGACTAGAAATGTTGTACTCATTGGGCTTGTCCAATTTATTGAGATATGCATACGTTTAGTTAAACTTGACCTTGCTAAAGAGATATGTGATTTCGTGATTACAACTTTGCCATATAATTACCATGCGCCATTCAAGACAAAACTGAGTAAAATTGACGCAATAAATTCTAAACAGAAAACTCCTTCTACAGGCATTAAAGCTATGCCTAGGGTCGCGGAAGATATTAGCTTCAACCCTGTTTTTACTCAACTAGTAGTGAAAAAATTGCAAGAACCTTCAGGGGACGTGGTCGATTAGATTGACCTTGAAATTTCAAGGATAGCGGGGCCACCTCTGGGGTCCGGCTTGACTTTCTGCTGTTTATTAAGCTAATTATCCCTCATGGGGTGCAGTTCCGGGGACATTTAAAAGGCGGCCAATTTGGCCGCCTTTCTTTTATGTGCGCCCGGCAGGGCGCGTGGAGCGTAAGCTCTA
>Ga0209317_1002470_pt1 | contig 13386 bp, 9 predicted proteins | sample RifGroB2_FD_183994 | JGI IMG/M metagenome (GOLD analysis project Ga0209317, IMG submission 183994) | Soil microbial communities from Rifle, Colorado, USA - Groundwater B2 (SPAdes) (version 2) | ecosystem: Environmental > Terrestrial > Soil > Unclassified | place: Rifle, Colorado | collected...
GATGAGGCAGGTCATGAGGAGGGTCTGCCGGGCCGTCGCCTGGATGGCGTTGTTCATACCGGCGAGGAGCCCCGAGGGGGTGTTGACCCCCAGGGATACCAGGGTGTGCAGGCTCGCCTTCGCCGCCGTCGTTACCATGCCGGATTGCACGCCGTGGCCGCTCACGTCTGCGATCACGAGCCCCAGCACGTCGTCGCCCACGCTGAAATAGTCGTAAAAATCCCCCCCTATCTCCGAAGAGGTGGCGACGCCGGCCCCAACGGTAAGCGAGCCGAAGCGGTAATCGGGCGGAGGGAGCAGGTCCTGCTGGATCTTCGCGCCGCGCGCCACCTCCTCCCGGATCCGCGAGCTGAGCCGGTCCAGTGCGCGGAGCAGTTCCCTTTGCTGCTCGGCGACCGCCATCATCAGGTCCGAGACGGTGACGATGCCGGTGCAGACGCCGCCGCTCACCAGCGGAAAAGCATCGGTCTGCAGCGTGGGGTCCTGGGAAAGGAGCTGCACCGCCGCCTCGTTCAGCTCGACGTATGGGGGGAACAGCACGTTCTTCCCCTTGAGGTCGTCCAGGAGGGAGGTAACCGGCTTCTTGCAGTAGAGCTCCATGGTGAACGGCCGGCTCAGCAGGTTCAGAAGCTCCTTCCGGCTGACGCTGCCGAGAAAGGCGCCGTCACCGACGACCGCTATGAGGAGCAGTTCCGGGTCTTCCTGGAACAGGGAGAGGACCGCCTGGACCGAAAGGTCGGTGGCGGCGCTGACTGCCTTCCTGCTTATGTCGACAAGCTTTGCAGAGGTTTCCTGGCACATGTGGATGCCCCTCCTTTGGATATGACAACAGCATAAAGGAGAAATCTTGTGGTTGTGTTACAGCGGGGTGAATGTTTAATGAGAACTTGCGGCGGCAGGCGCCGGCCCTGTCACGCCTCACGCCTCATGCATTTGGCGGCTAGGCGTCCACTCGAATGAGACGGGGTAGTTGAGCGATTCCCGTCATGACTTGAGGCCGGCGGTATGGGTCAGGCGGAAGGGAGGGGTGTGATCGGCGTGGGGGGGCGCCCCAGCGGTCGGAGAAAAAATACCGGGGGAGATCCGGCAAAAGTGTCAGTGATGTGTACCGGCAGTGTGCCTTGACACTCAGTCACTCTTCAGGCGGTAGCCGACCCCCAATTCGGTGATGATATGCTTCGGACGTGATGGGTCCTCTTCGATCTTTTGACGCAGGTTGCTGATGTTCACCCGAAGGACGTTCTGCTGGTCGGCGTGGGCCGTTCCCCAGATCTGCTTCAGGATCTGACCATGCGTCAGCACCCTGCCGGCGTGGCTCACCAAAAGCCTCAGCAACTCGTATTCGGTCGGGGTGAGCTGAACTTCCTCGCCGCGCACGAGGACTCTGCGGCGCGCGAGATCAACCTCCAGGTCACAGTAGCGGAACACGGGCTCCGGCGCCTGCTGAAGGCTCCTTCTGAGCGAGACTCTGATGCGCGCCTGAAGCTCCGCTACGCCGAAAGGCTTGATCAGGTAATCGTCAGCGCCGGCATCGAGTGCTCCCACCTTGTTGTCCTCGCTATCGCGCACCGAGAGCACGATGATCGGCACCTGTGACCACTCCCGAATCATTCGTATCACTTCGACCCCGTCCATGTCGGGGAGTCCCAGGTCAAGCAGGATGATGTCTGGTCGGACCGCAGCGGCCGCCGCCAGCGCGCCATGGCCGCTGTCAGCCTGAAAAAGGGAGAACTCGCCGGTGCCTAGTACCGAGCGCAGGAAACGGAGGATGGTGACCTCGTCGTCCACGATAAGCACGCGCGGCAGGTTTGTAATATTCTTCAAACTGGACATCTTATTTCCTCCTACGCCTCATGTTATCGGAAGTGCCACGATCACCCGCAGACCTCCTCCTTCGCGGTTTTCCGCATGTATGCTCCCGCCGTGAGCCTCGACAATCCCCCTGCAGATGGACAGCCCGAGCCCCGTGCCTCCCGCACCTTCCGGGACCGGTACACGGTAGAACTTGTCAAAGACCCGCTTCAGGTCGTTCTCAGGAATTCCGGGGCCGCGGTCCGAAACCGACAGGGTGAGCGTCCCGTCGGCAAGCTCTGCGGCGAGCTCGATGGAGCTATCGCGCGGCGTGTACTTCAAGGCGTTGTCGAGCAGATTAACCACGACCTGTGCCATCAGGACCATATCCATACTGACCAGCGGCAGCCCGGAGGGGACCCGCACCTCGATCCTTCTCTTGCCTATCTGGGGTTCCAGGGCGGCCAGGGCGCAGCCCAGGAGGTCCTGGACGTCGCAGGGAATCAGCTTCAGTTTGAGAGCCCCCGATTCGAGGCGGGTCATGTCGAGGAGGTTCCCGACGAAACGGTTCAGCCGCCCGGCATCCTCCCACGCGGCGTCAAGCAGATCCTCCCGTGCCTCCTGTTCCAGTGGGCTTCCCTTGTCCCTGAGCGCGCCAAGCGCCCCGGTTATGGAGACAAGCGGCGTGCGCAGGTCGTGGGAGATGGAGTTCAGGAGGGCTCGCTCCAGGGACTCCCGCGCCTGAAGAATCTGGGCCTGCTGCGCCTGCTTGCCTAGATGAACCCGCTCGATGGCGAGAGCCGCCTGGGTGGCGAAAGCCTCCAGCAGCCTGCGGGACAGCGGAGATTTGTAATCGGCTTCGTCGATAAGCCGCACCCCGAGGATGCCGAGCACCGCGCCGGTAGTCTGCATCGGCAGGTAGAGCAGCGCCGCCGAGACCAGCGTTTCCGTGCCCGGCCCTGCTGCGGAGCGGTTCCTGAAGGCCCAGTCCGCAACGGCCAGCTCCTTCAGGTCCAAGACGAGTTCGCTGCTCGCCCTCTTCACCTCCAGCCGCTCCTCTTCCGGCAGCAGCACCGCGATGCGCGCGCCGAGACTCTCCGCGATGTTCCTGATCAGGGCATCCAGAATCCCCTCCAGGTCGGAGGCGACCGCCAAATCGCGGCTTAGGTAGTAGAGGCTCGCCGTCTGGACCTCCCGGTCGCGGATGGCTTCTGCCCGCTCGCGGGACTGCGAAACCAGCGTGCTGATGACGAGGCCGACCGTGAAGAGGGCGCCGAAGGTGATCAGGTACTCCGTGTCGGTCACCGCGAAGGTGAAGCGGGGCGGCACGAAGAAGAAGTCGAAGGCCATCACGCTGAGAATCGCGGTCAGCACCGCCGGTCGGCGCCCCAGCCGGACCGCCGACAGGACCACCGCGAGGAGATAGAGCATCACAAGGTTGGTGGGGGCAAGATACCGGTGAGCAGGCTCACAGACCAGTGAGGTGGCCAGCACCAACACCAGGCTCTTCAGATATCCCGACCAGGGAACCGGCGCCCTCGAGCCGGAAGCACCCTTGGGAAGGTTCTTCTGCTCCCCGGCGATGCTCACCACGTGGACATCGATGGAGCCGGAAAGGCGGATGATCTGATCCACCAGGGGCTGGCGCAGGAACTCGCGCCAGCGCGGCTTGGTCGGTTTCCCCACCACGATCTTGGTGACGTTGTTTTTCACTGCGTAGTCAATGAGCGCATCGGCGACCGAGGTGGAGGAGAGGCTCGCCACCTGCGCCCCAAGGCTCTCCGCCAGGCGCATATCGCGCCAGACCCGCGCCCGGTTCTCACTGATAAAACGGCTGCCGCCGGGTGTCTCTATGTAGACCGTGTGCCAGGGGGCCTTCATCTCGTCGGCAAGCCTTCTCGTGGTGCGGATCAGCCGTTCGCTGTAGGGGCTGCCGCTGACGCAGACCAGGAGCCTCTCGGCTACCGGCCAGGGACCCGCAATGGAGCGGGATTCCATGTAGGCCCGCATCTGGTCGTCGACGCGGGACGCCGCGCGGCGCAAGGAGAGTTCGCGCAGCGCCATGAGGTTCCCGGGCTTGAAGAACTTCTCCGTGGCGAGCGCGGCCTTTTCGGGGATGTAGACCTTCCCTTCGTGCAACCGCTGCAGCAGGTCCTCCGGCGGGATGTCCACCAGCCTGATTTCGACGGCGAGGTCGAGGAGGCTGTCGGGAACCGTCTCGCGCACGATCACCCCGGTGATCTGCGCCACCACATCGTTGAGGCTCTCAAAGTGCTGTATGTTTACTGTGGTATAGACGTCGATGCCGGCGGCGATCAGTTCCTCCACGTCCTGCCAGCGCTTCTCGTGGCGCGAGCCCGGGGCGTTGCTGTGGGCTAACTCGTCCACCAGCGCTATCTGCGGCCTGCGGGCCAGCACCGCGTCGATGTCCATCTCGGGGAGGAGCACCCCCATGTAGTCGATCTGCGCTTTCGGGACCACCTCAAGCCCTTCAAGGAGGACGTCGGTCTCGGACCTGCCGTGAGACTCCACGTAGGCCGCCACCACGTCCCTGCCATCCCCTTTTCTCTGCCGGGCAGCCTCCAGCATGGCGTAGGTCTTGCCGACGCCGGCGGCATACCCGAGAAAGATCTTCAGCTTGCCGCGGCCGCATTCGGCCTCTTCCGCCTGGGCTACTTTAAGAAACGTTTCGGGCGACGGTCTTCGCATCTCTTCGTCAGTTCTCATATCGTACCTATCCCTCGGCCGGCTTTAACCCTGAAGATAGAAGCATCGCCACTGAGGACGCTTTTGGTTTCTTCACCGGATCTTTCCATCCAGCGCCAGGTTCAGCTCAAGAACATTCACCCGCGGCTCCCCCAGAAAACCGAACTGGCGCGTCTTTGTATGCGCAGCGACAATCGTCATTAACTCTGCCTCGCCCATGCCGCGCGCCTTGGCGACCCGGGGCACCTGGAGCGCCGCCGATTCCGGCCCAAGGTGGGGATCGAGTCCGCTTGCCGACGCCTGCACCAGGTCGGAGGGGATGCTCCCGGTAATCCCCGTATCGCGCAGGACCTTAACCCGGTCACCCACCGTCTTCAGAAAATCGGGTTTGGTGGGACCCGAGTTGGAACCGCCGGAAGCCATGGGGTTGTAGCCGAAATTGGCGCTTGCAGAGGGGCGGCCCCAGAAATACCCGGCATCCGAGAAAGGCTGACCGATCAGGCTGGAGCCGATCTCGCGGTTGTTTTTGTCGGTGATCATACTACCCGTGGCCTGCTTCGGGAAGAGGGCGTGGGCGATGCCGGTAACGACGGCCGGGTAGATGCCGCCGCAGATTACGGTGAACAGGAAGAGCATCATTATGGCTGGACGAATCTCTTTCATGGATGGTTTCCTCCGGTAGAGCGACCGGCAGGTCGCTCCTACCTCTGTTGCTTCATGTTTCCCCTAGAACAGTCCGACCACCAGGTCGATCGCCTTGATCCCGACAAACGGCGCGATCATCCCCCCAACGCCATAGAGGAGGAGGTTGTGGATCAGGAGTTTCTCGGCCGACATGGGGCGGAACTTGGTACCCTTGAGCGCGAGCGGCACCAATACCGGTATGATCAGGGCGTTGAAAATGACCGCGGACAGGATGGCGCTGAAGGGTGATCCCAGATGCATCACGTTCAATACCCCAAGTTGGGGGTAGATGGAAAGGAGCATCGCCGGGATGATGGCAAAATACTTGGCGATGTCGTTGGAGATGCTGAAGGTGGTGAGGTTCCCCCGGGTCATGAGAATCTGTTTCCCAACCTCGACGATGTCGAGCAGCTTGGTCGGGTTGCTGTCCAGGTCGATGATGTTGGCCGCCTCGCGGGCCGGCTGGGTGCCGGTGTTCATGGCGACCGCCACGTCGGCCTGGGCGAGGGCAGGGGCGTCGTTGGTGCCGTCGCCGGTCATCGCCACCATGAAACCGGCCTCCTGGTACTCCTTGATCAGCTTGAGCTTGTCCTCCGGCTTGGCCTGCGCCAGGAAGTCGTCCACCTGCGCCTCGGCGGCGATGGCCGCGGCGGTCAGGGGATTGTCGCCGGTGATCATCACGGTCTTGATCCCCATGCTGCGAAGCTGCAGGAAGCGCTCCTGGATCCCCCCCTTGATGATGTCCTTCAGGTTGATGACCCCGAAGATCTCGGCGTCGCAACTCACCACTAGCGGAGTCGCACCGGCGCGTGCGATCTTGTCCACCACGTCGGTCAGGTTGCTCGGGATGTCGACGGCGCCCAACTGTTTCACGAAGGAGACCGTCGAGTCGGCGGCGCCTTTACGGTACTTTTTGTCCCCCGTGTTCACCCCGGAAAGTCGGGTGTCGGCACTGAAGGCGATGCTTTCCGCGTGACTTGGCAACGCATCGAGCTTCATACCGTACTTCTGCCTGGCCAGCAGCGCGATGGAGCGGCCTTCAGGTGTTTCATCGGTGATAGACGCGATCAGGGCTGCCTCGGCGAGCTCTTTGTCGGTATGCCCCCCCACGGGCACGAATTCCACCGCCTCGCGGTTACCCAGCGTTATGGTGCCGGTTTTGTCCAAAAGCAGCACGTTCACGTCCCCGGCCGCCTCGATGGCACGCCCGGAGAGGGCGATCACGTTCTTTTGGAAGAGCCTGTCCATCCCGGCGATACCGATGGCGGGCAAAAGTGCCGCAATGGTGGTGGGCGCAAGGCAGACGAAGAGAGCGACCAGGATGGTGAGCGACACCGGTGTGCCTTGCCCCGCTGCCTTCACGCTGTAGGCGGAGAGCGGGCTGATGTTGACGCACACCAGTAAAAAGACCAGTGTCAACGCGATGAGAAGCACCTCCAGCGCTGTCTCGTTGGGGGTCTTGCGCCGTTTCGCCCCTTCGATAAGTGAGATCATGCGGTCGAGAAAGGTCTCTCCCGGATTGGCGGTGATTCTCACGATGATCGCGTTCGCTATCACCTCGGTGCCTCCGGTGACAGCGCTTCGGTCGCCGCCCGACTCGCGTACCACGGGTGCCGACTCGCCGGTCACGGACGCCTCGTTCACCAAGGCGGCACCTGCCACCACGTCGCCGTCGCCCGCGATCATCTCGCGCGCCTCCACCAGAATATAATCGTCCTTGCGCAGCGTTTCGGCGGGCACCGTCTCAAAGGGGCTGCCGAACTCCGGCTTTTTCAGACGTTTGGCAGTGACGTCGGTGCGGCTTTTCCGCAAGCTGGCGGCGCGCGCCTTGCCGCGACCCTCGGCGAGAGCCTCGGCGAAGGTGGCGAAGATAACCGTGAGCCAGAGCCAGACGGAAACGAGCCCGGTGAACCAGACAGGCTCCCGGTTGGCGCCGGTGAGCGACATGGCGAAGGTGACCAGGGTTATGACGCTGGCGATCTCGACGCACAACATGACCGGGTTGCGCCATAGTTCCCTGGGGTCGAGCTTCTTCAAGGCCTCGGCCAGGGCCGGTTTCATGATGCGCCGGTCGAATATGGAAATCGGTTCGGGGGCGTGCTTTGACATGGTTACTTACCTCCCGGCATGGTCAGGTGTTCGACGATCGGCCCAAGGCAGAGCGCCGGGAAAAAGGTGAGCGCTCCCACGATGAGGATCACAAGCGCGAGCCAGAGGGCAAACGGCGCCTTGTCGGTGGGGAGCGTTCCCAGGCTGGGCGGGACGTACTTCTTGCCCGCCAGCGACCCCGCCATGGCTATCGACGCCACAATGGGGGCAAAGCGGCCGATGAACATGCAGAGCGCGCCGGTCAGGTTGTAGAAGATGGTGTTGCCGTTTAGCCCTGCGAAGGCGCTGCCGTTGTTGTTGGACATGGATGCAAAGGCGTAGAGCACCTCGGAGAGCCCGTGTGAGCCCGGGTTGTTCATCGAGGAGACCGCGGAGGGGATCAGCATGGCAACGGAGGAGAAGATGAGCACCAGGATTCCGGAGGTAAGCACCGTGATGATCGACATCCACATTTCGCGCACCTCGACCTTCTTGCCTAGGAGCTCCGGGGTGCGCCCGATCATGAGCCCCGCGATGAACACCGCGATAACCACGAAAGCGAGCATGGTATAGAGCCCCGTGCCGACGCCTCCGAAAATCACCTCGCTCAAAAGGATCAGGGTCAAGGGAACCATGCCGCCGAGCGGCGTGAGGGAGTCGTGCATGGTGTTGACCGCACCGCAGGAGGTACCGGTAGTGGCGGTTGCGAACATGGCGGACCCCGCCAGGCCGAAGCGGGTCTCTTTTCCTTCCATGTTGACGCCGTGCACGCCGAGCTTCGCCACCAGCGGATTGCCGCTCGCCTCCGCCCAGTACAGCGCACCTGTCGCCATGACCAGGATGGCGAGCATGACCGCCAGCAGTGCCCAGCCCTGGCGCGGATTACCCGCCATGTGGCCGAAGGTGTAGGTGAGGGAGCCGCTTATCAGCAGTATCAGAAATATCTCGATCATGTTTGTAAGAGGGGTGGGGTTCTCGTAGGGGTGCGCCGAGTTGGCGTTGAAAAATCCGCCGCCGTTGGTGCCCAGTTCCTTGATTGCCTCCTGGGAGGCGACCGGACCCATCGGCACGGTGACCTCTTTAACCTTAACGGTCTCGGTGACCGGGTTTCCCCGGGAATCCTTGACCGGGTTGCCCTTGTCGTCCAGCTTGGGCTGGTCGTAGCCGGTTTCCTGGAGCAGCGGCACGCTCTTGTAGGGGGTGAAGTTCTGGATCACACCCTGAGAGACCAGCAGTACCGCGAAGACGAGCGACAGCGGCAGCAAGATGTACAGCATGGTCCGGGTGAGATCAACCCAGAAATTGCCGATGACGCCGGACCTGCGCCGCACCACCCCCCGGATCACGGCTATGGCGACGACGATCCCGGTGGCTGCCGAGGTGAAATTCTGCACGGCAAAGCCCAACATCTGGGTGAAGTAGCTCGCGGTCGACTCCCCGCCGTAGTTCTGCCAGTTGGTGTTGGTCATGAAGCTGATGGCGGTGTTGAGCCCGAGGTGCCAGGAAAATGCCGCGAAGTTTTGCGGGTTGAGAGGGAGGACTCCCTGCAGCAGCAGAATGGCAAAAAGGACCAGGCCGCCCGCGATGTTGAACAGGAGCAAGGCGACGGCGTAGCGTTGCCACCCCATCTCCTCGTCCCTGTTCACCCCGCAGATCCGGTACAGCAGGTTTTCGCACGGAACCAGAGCCGGCGTCAGGAAAGTCCGCTCCCCCTGATAGACTCTGGCCATAAAGGTCCCGAAGGGCTTCACCAGTGCGAGCAGGACGACGAAAAAGAGGATGGTTTCCAGCCATTCGTAGCTGTTCATGATGAATTCTCCGGTGCTAAGGTTTCAGTTTCAGACGGGTCGTTATGCGGCACGTTCCTTGAGTGTTACCATAGCCCCCTCGGCCTTAAGACGGTGTTAAAATGCAGGTAAAAGGCATTAAGGCGGCATTAAGATCCGGAAAAATCAAAGGCGATCGCTCTTTTCCCGGGATCCTGCAGCAAGAGAGGTACAGGCTGGAACCAGGCATCTTTACAAAATCTTTACACCATTCCTACTCATCTTAACGCCGAATTTATGCGGGATCGTATAGTCTCGGTCAATTGGGGCAGTCGGCTCTGAGTGCTGCCATACTTGACGCGGAGGCTTACCTTTGAGAGTTTACTGCTACAGCCCTGAAACCGGCGTGTACCAGGGAGAGGATTTTCTGGATGAGCGCGAACTAGATAGCACCGAAGGTGTAACACCTATCGCCCCGCCGATATACGTTCACGGTGAAGTGCCGGTGTTTGACCCATCGACTCAATCCTGGAACCTTATTAAACTCAAAGGAAAAAGGCTCCCTCCCCCAAAGGATCAATCGTGAAAACTTCCTTTGAAGCAACCGGAGCATGTACGACAGATATGCATGACAGCACCGGACAGCACCGAATTCTGGTGATTGATGATGAGGCAGCGATCCGACGCTTCCTTCACTCCGCTCTTTCTTCAGAAGAATTCCATCTGAACGAGGCTGAGTCAGGACACGGGGGGCTTTCCGCTGCCACCGCATTCAGGCCCGATGTAATACTTCTTGACTTGGGTCTGCCGGACATGGATGGCATCGAGGTCATCCGGCGCGTACGGGAATGGTCGAACGTGCCCATCATTATCCTCTCGGTCCGGGAGCGGGAAGATGATAAGGTGGCTGCCCTTGATGCAGGGGCGGATGACTATCTTACCAAGCCCTTTGGCGTCGGCGAACTGCTGGCACGTATCAGGGCTGCGTTGAGGCGTTCCCAGAAACATGCGGACGAACCGGTTTTCACAAGCGACGAACTCACGGTCGATCTTACCATGCGCCGTGTCTTCGCAAATGGCATCGAGATACAGCTGACACCGACAGAGTACGACCTGCTGCGCCTGCTGATCACCCATGCGGGCAAGGTGCTTACCCATTCCCAGATATTGAAGCAGATCTGGGGCACAGCATATCAGGAGCAATCTCAACTGCTCCGTGTGACCATAAGCAATCTGCGGAAAAAGATAGAACGTGATCCCTCTCGCCCGAAGCATATAACCACTGAGCCGGGTGTCGGATACCGATTGAGAATACAGGACTAAATTGTTACGCGGGGGCAACATCATGAAGCAGGAAAAAGGCGATTCATACTGGGGCGGCATCGTCAAGTCAATGGGGCTGGTGTTCGGGGACATCGGCACCAGCCCGATCTACACCCTGACTGTCATTTTCGCCCTGACCAAACCGACCTTGGACAACGTCTTCGGCATTCTCTCACTCGTGTTTTGGACGATGACAATTCTTGTTACGGCCGAATACGCCTGGCTGGCCATGAGTCTGGGTCGAAAGGGGGAAGGTGGCACCATCGTGCTCAAGGAGATCCTTGCGCGCATGCTCAAACCGGGTAGGCAACTGGGGTTTGTGGTCTTTCTTTCTTATGTGGGGGTCTGCCTGCTGCTGGGAGACGGGGTCATCACGCCGGCCATATCGATCCTGTCGGCGGTTGAAGGTATGGCGCTTATTCCCGCTCTGGAACATACCCCCCAGAACGTGCTGATCCTGATCGCCGCGATTATCGCGGTGGGTCTGTTCATCGCCCAGTTCAAGGGTACCGACAAGGTGGCAGGCGCCTTCGGCCCCATCATGGTGGTCTGGTTCGTCTCCCTAACCCTTTCCGGACTGACCTCCATCGCCACCATGCCCTCTGTTGTGATGGCGATCAGCCCCCATTACGCGCTCAATTTCATGCTGCATCACGGGCTGGCCGGCTTCTTCGTGCTGTCCGAGGTTATCCTGTGTGCCACCGGCGGCGAGGCGCTTTACGCCGACATGGGCCACCTGGGGCGAAAGCCTATCATGCGGGCCTGGTATTTTGCCTTTACGGCCCTGATCATCAACTACTTCGGACAGGGTGCATTCCTTTTCAAGCATCCGGAGGCGAAAAACTACCTCTTCGGCATGATCCAGCATCAGGCGCCGAATCTCTACATCCCTTTCCTGATACTGACAGTCATGGCGACCATCATAGCCTCCCAGGCCATGATCAGCGGTGTCTTCTCGGTAATCTACCAAGGAATCACCACACGCATAATGCCGCTTATGCGGGTCGACTACACCTCGACCCACTTGAAGTCTCAAATCTATATAGGCTCGATAAATTGGATGCTGATGACGGCGGTGCTCTTCATCATGCTGGTTTTCCGCAAGTCGGAGAACCTGGCGGCGGCCTACGGTCTGGCAGTGACCGGCACCATGACCATCACCGGTATCATGATGATCATGATCTTCAGCCGCACCACCAAAAAATGGAAGGTGCCGCTGGCGGTCGGAATAGCGGTGGTGGATCTGGTGTTCTTTGTTTCCTGCATGAACAAGATACCCCACGGGGGGTACTGGTCCATCATCCTGGCAGCTTTCCCCTTTGCGACCATTCTGGTGTGGACCTATGGTCAGCGGGCGCTCTATCGGGCACTTAAGCCGCTTGATTTTGAAACCTTTGAACTGGCCTATAAACAGATCTATGGCAAGGGACACAATATCCCGGGTACCGGGTTGTTCTTTGTCAAAGAGTGGAACGTAATTCCTCCTTACCTGGTTCATTGCATCATCCGCAGCAACATCATTTACGAGCGCAACGTGCTGATCTCTATAATCCGTACCGACGATCCCTTCGGTCAGGAAACCATCCTGCGAAGCGGGTTGACCGTCGGGCTGGATGCGGTTGAGATCAGTGCCGGTTATATGGAGATTCTGGATATTGAAAGCATTCTGAAAGGAAAGGGAATACAGGAGAAGGTGATCTTCTACGGTCTAGAGGACATTGCCACCGACAACCCGATCTGGAAGCTGTTTGCCACCATAAAGCGTCAGACTCCCAATTTTGTCCAATTCAACCAGCTACCGGCGGCAAAGCTTCAAGGCGTTGTCACGAGGGTGGAGATGTAATTTGGACAAAATCCCCTCCCTCTTTTCAAGTGGAGAGGGGGATGACGGGGTTGTTGTCGATGACGTCGATCGGCAACCATGAAGTGTGCCTGACAGGGCCCGCTAGACCTGCCACGGGCCGGTCTGGACCCAATATCCGCAGATGAAACATCTGATGCAGTGGACGGCTCCGGTGCTCACCGTCTGGGTGTGCCTCATAATTCCAACCTTCGCCTTGCATTTCGGGCATTCTTCCATGGTGCTTCCTCCCTCGCGTGCGGTTTTCCGAAAAACCTCGTTGTATGAACGGCGGCGATAGACCCGTACCCCGGGGTGGGGGGACGGGTCACGCCGGATGCTCCAGAATCGATACCATCCTGAGGGAGTAGCTCCCCCCCTTTCCCTTGCCGTCCTGGCGCACGATGATCACCCCGCGCTCGCTGCTTATCCAGCGTCGGCAGCTGTTGTCCGGGTCGCTTAAGTCGATCACCCTGCATGTGAGGCGCCTGCCGCCGATTTCCATTTCCTCGGTTCCGCGCCAGTGGTACCTCCGCCGCACCACACGGGCATGCTCAAGGTCGAGGAGCCTGATCTCCATGCTGTCCCCCTCCCTTAGCAGGGTGGTCTCGGGACAGTCCATGGTGGTGAAGTCGTAGCTGGACCGGGGAACCAGGACGCTACGGTTGGTTCCGTTCTCCCTCAGCTTGAACCGGAAGACGCCGTTCTCGAAATCCGCGTCCACCTCATGCCGGTTGCCGTTCTCCTCTCCCCGGCGCCGGTAGCTGAGCGTTCCGCCCTCGCCGATTACGGCATCCTCCCGGCTGCGGCTGTTCACCTTGTACAGCAGGAGGTTCGCCTTGACGGCCAGGTCGGACTCGAACCTGACGGCGCGGCTTCCCCCCCGGGGGGCGGGGGAAAGGACCGTCTTCATCTCCCCCACGTTGAGACCGTGGCTGGTGACCCTGTACTGCAGGGTGCGCCCTCCCGGGCGCCCCGGCTCCGCATGGGACAGGAGACAGGAGAAAGCCAGCAGGGCCAGCGACCAGAGCCCGGCGCTATATCTTCTTCGCATGGACATGGAAGTTCATGGTTGCGGCGGTCACGCGGCTCAACCCGGTATAGAGGAAGGTGGCCACCCAAAGGAGCTGCAGCAGCATGAAAGGCGCGGGGCTCCAGAGGGGGGCGAGCCCCCGTGAGAGTTCCGGC
>Ga0209317_1002471_pt1 | contig 13383 bp, 9 predicted proteins | sample RifGroB2_FD_183994 | JGI IMG/M metagenome (GOLD analysis project Ga0209317, IMG submission 183994) | Soil microbial communities from Rifle, Colorado, USA - Groundwater B2 (SPAdes) (version 2) | ecosystem: Environmental > Terrestrial > Soil > Unclassified | place: Rifle, Colorado | collected...
CCGCGCAGGTTCTCCTCGGCGATCGGGCCGGCCTGGCGATAGTCATAGACCGCGAACCAGAGCAACGAGCAGGTTACGAAAATCCCGATTATCAATGTGGCTTTTCTGAACATTCGCTTCCTGTAAAACCTAAAGGGACGCAGATTTTCCTGATCAAGGCCGATTTGCGCGTTCGACCTGCTGCCCTTATCTCCTCACGGCACCGACCCTAATCCCTGAATTTTGCATGGCACGCATCGCACCGTTTCCGGGCGGCGGCAAACGCTGCCTTGGCCCCGGCGAGGTCCCCTTTTTTGACAGATTCGGCGGTCCTTTTCACATCCTGCTCAAAGCCGGCGGCGATCTTCCTGAACACCTCCAGCTCTGCGGGATTTTTATGCGGCTTCGACTTCTTAAGGTCTGCTGTCGTGGAAAGTATGTAGGCAGTTTCTTTGGCAATGACTTTCAGATCCCCGCTCTCAAGCGCGGCATCTATACTTGCCTGCGCCTTGCCATACCTGGGCATCATCTTATGCAACTTGGCCATCTGCGCGTCGTTGTGATGTTTTCCGTGCTCTTCGCGTCCGTGCTCTTCGCGACCGTGTCCTTTGCCGTGCCCGTGCTCTTCCGCGGCCAATGCTGTCGTTCCGGACAGCAGAAGCATGCTGCCTGCCAAAATTATCAGAATCCCCTTCATAAAACTCCCTCTACTCCTGGTCAGTGTTCCTTTACTTCCAGGAACATTTCACTCTCACCCGAGGCGTTGCGCCCCAGCTTGTCGGTCACATTCCAGCGCACTTTAACGGGGAGGCCGGCCTTGAACTGGGACGGATCCTTCGGCTTCAGCACCCCGGCCATGTCGAAAACGGACTGGTAGACATCTCCCTGGAACTGCTTGCCGTCGGCGCCTGCGATGACGAGTTCCTCGATGTTAACGGGGCGATCGAAGAAGACGTCGACCTCCTCCACATCGCTCTCCCCCTTGTCCTTCATGGCGGTCACACCCAGCAGTCGCGGCGCCGCGAGTTGAACGACGGCACCCTCGTCGCCCTTTTTCGCCTCCTTGGCCAGGTCACCCGGCGCACCTTCGACCTGGACAGTTACCGAGGAGACCCCTTCGAACTGGCGCAGGGTAAGAACTATCGCGTTGGCCAGGGCGCGCTCTGTTACGGAATCACGCTTGCCCCCTGCCAACTCCTTGCTGAAGTTTGCCGTGACCCTGCCGCCTGCCTGTGTGACATCAAGCACCCTGGTGCCGACGGGAAAGAGTTGAGAAACCACTCCCTGATAGGCTCTCACCTCTCCCAGGCCGCCGACCAGTTTGGCAAGCGCAACCCTCTTCAGGCTCGCCTCGTCAAAGCTGAAAAACGGGAACGGGATTACCTTGCCGGGTTCCCGGGCTGAAGGGAAATAGACAACGAAGGCAAATGCCGTCCCCTTGTCGACGGAGGGCGCCGGCCCGAAGTGCTTTACGAACTCCTTGGTCGCCGAGACGGAGCCCTGCTTTTCGGCTTCCTTCCGTTCAGTCGAGGTACAGGCAGCGAGCGCGGCAAAGAGCACCATGGCAAGTGCGGTTTTCAGATATCGCATAGGGCTAACACCTACTCCAAAATTTACCGGCATGAACGGTTGAGGGGCGATCCGCTTTGCCCTGCCGGATCGCCCCTTTCGTACCTGCTATCTTACTTGACGGTGTACCAGAACTTGGAATTGCGCACCTGGCCGTCTTTGAGCTTGAACTTGCTCATCACGCCGTACTTCCCTTTTTTCGACAGATCGAAGTCGGCGCCGAAGTGCCCTTCCATCCCCATCAGGTCCTTGGTCTGACCGGACTTGTCAGGCCCCTGGACCTTGACCTTCACATCCCCCTCGGTCAGCGGCTTGCCGGTCTTGGCGTCCTTGAACTCGACCATGATGTGGTGGGTCTCCTTCATCCCCTTCGGCATCTCCATCTTCATAGCCTTCAGGTGCTCCTTCATGCTCAGGACCTTAAAGGTAGCCTTTACGCCGTTGACGACTTCCTCGTGGGCGACGTTTCCTTCCGCCATCATGCTGCCATGATCCATCTTCATCTCACCATGGCCACCAGCGGCCAGGACGGTCATAGGTGCGGACAGGGCAAATGCGGCGGCTAAAAGAACGGCAAATTTCTTCATGATCGGATGTCTCCTTTTGGTAAGAATATCATGCTGGGCTATTTAGCATGTGTCGTGCCAATGGCTAACTATACGACATTGCGTGGTCCCCAAGAAAGGGGAAGTTACAATGGTGCAGAATAGTGCACACATGGAGTCGCATATTCTTCTGTTTGAGCACCAGCAATCGCGGCAGGAATGCCGCTCCTGCCGCTCCTGCTGCGTGCCACCTCGCACTCCGTCTAATGCTTCATACCCGAATAATGGAGCTTCCCTTTCCTCAGATCGCGCACCTTCATCAGGACGAAGATTACCGGGGTCATGATGAGAACGTGGACCGCGGATGAGATCATCCCGCCGATCATCGGCGCCGCTATGGGTTTCATCACGTCGGCACCGGTCCCGGTGGACCACATGATCGGCACGAGGCCCAGCAGCGCCACGGCAACGGTCATCAGCTTGGGTCTTAGCCTCAGCACCGCCCCCTCGAAGGTGGCGTCGTAGATATCCTGCTCGGTGACCGGCCCCTTCAGGAGCCGCTTGTCGAGCGCTTCGTGCAGGTAGATGACCATGACCACCCCTGTCTCGACCGCGATGCCGTACAGCGCGATGAACCCGACCCATACCGCGACCGACATGTTGTAGCCGAGAATCCACACCAGGTACACCCCCCCGACCAGTGCGAACGGCACCGAGAGCATGACCATGCTCGCCTCCAGCGCGGAATGGAAGGTGAAGAAGAGCAGGATGAAGATGATCAGGATGCCGGCAGGCACCAGCATTTGCAGCCTGGCCTTGGCACGCACCTGGTTTTCCCACTGCCCGGACCATGCTACGTAGTACCCCGGGGGGAGCTTCAGCTGTTTTTCCAGGACCGTCTTGGCCTCGCCCACAAACCCGCCCATGTCGCGCCCCCTGACGTTCAGGAAGACGATGGAGCGGAGGAGCCCACCCTCGCTGTTGATCTCGGGAGCGCCGGTGGAGACCTTGAGCTTCGTCACCAGCGACAGCGGCACCTGGGCGCCGTCCATGCCGGAGATCAGGATGCGCTGGATCGACGGGATGTCGTCGCGCATCTCGCGCATGTAGCGGATCCGGATCGGGAAGCGGTTGCGCCCCTCGACGGAGGTGGAAAGCATCTCGCCGCCAAGGGCCGTGGAGATCACCTCCTGGATGTCCCCCACGTTCGCGCCGTAGCGCGCTGCCGCCTCGCGGTCTATGTCTATGTCGATGTAGTTGCCGCCGGTTACCCTCTCGGCCACGACATCGGCAGCACCAGGGACCATCTTCAGTATCCCTTCCGCCTGCACCGCCAAGTCCTTCAGCACGGTCAGGTCGTTGCCGAAGATCTTGACGCCAAGATCGGTACGCACCCCTGTGGAGAGCATGTTGATCCGGTTGATGATCGGCTGGGTCCAACCGTTTCTGACGCCGATCTGCTGCAGCTTGCCGTCCAGCTCGGACACGATGTCCGCCTTGGTGACGCCGGGTCTCCACTCCTCCTTCGGCTTCAGGATGATGATGCTCTCGAACATGGAGACAGGGGCCGGGTCGGTGGACGTTTCGGCGCGACCTACCTTGCCGAGCACGTGCTCCACCTCGGGGACGCTCTTGATAATCTTGTCCTGCACCTGTATCAGCCTCTTCGCCTCGTTTATCGAGACGTTGGGAAGCGTGACCGGCATATAAAGGAGCGACCCCTCGTCCAGAGGAGGCATGAACTCGCTCCCTATGCTCATGAACATCGGGACGGCGATGAGCAGGGCCGCGACGTTCAGGGCGATGGTGGTCTTCTTGAACTTGAGCACCCACCGGATCACCGGCGAATAGAGCTTGATGAAGAAGGTGGAGACCGGGTTCGAGCTCTCAGGCGGCATCTTGCCGCGCATGAAGTAGTACATCAGCACCGGCACCAGCGTGATGGCGATGAAGGCCGACCCCATCATGGAGAAGGTCTTGGTGAAGGCGAGCGGATGGAACAGCTTTCCCTCCTGTCCCTCCAGCAGGAACACCGGAACGAAGGAGAGGATGATGATGGCAAGCGAGAAGAAGATAGCGCGCCCCACCTGCTTGGCAGAGGCGATGATCACCTCGAGCCGCTTTTCCTTGCGCTCCTCGAGCGGCATCTCGGAGAGGTGCCGGTAGCAGTTCTCGACCATGATGACCCCGGCGTCGACAAGGACGCCGATGGCTATTGCGATCCCCCCTAGGGACATGATGTTGGAGGTTACGCCCAGGAGCTTCATCGTTATGAAGGAGAACAGCACGGCGATGGGGAGCGTGAGAACGATCACCAGGGCGCTCTGGAAGTGGAGCAGGAACACCAGGATCACGAGCGAGACCACGATGGATTCCTCGACGAGGGAGGCCTTCAGCGTGTGAATTGCCCTGGCAATCAGGTCGGAGCGGTCGTAGGAAACCATGATCTTGACGCCCGGGGGAAGCCCTTTTTCCAGCGAGACGATCTTCTCCTTGACGCGGTCGATGACGTCCTTGGCGTTCTCGCCGTAGCGCATGACCACGATGCCGCCGACCGCCTCGCCCTCTCCGTTCATGTCGAGCATACCGCGCCGGATCGCGCCCCCCATCTGTACGGTGCCAAGGTTCCGGACGTAGACCGGGGTGCCCCGCATGTCGGCGCCGACCACGATGTTTTCAAGGTCTGCCGGCGACTTGATGTAGCCGCGCCCGCGGATCAGGAACTCGGCGTCGGCCTGTTCGAGGAGCCTTCCGCCGACGTCGTTGTTGGAGCGCTTGATCGCATCGGCCACCTGGGCCACCTTGATGTTGTAGGCGAACAGGCGGTGTGGGTCCAGGTCTACCTGGTACTCGCGTACGAACCCGCCGATGGAGGCGACCTCGGCAACGCCAGGGACCGTGTTCAGCTGGTAGCGGACGAACCAGTCCTGCAGGGTGCGCAACTGTTCCAGGTCGTACCCTTTACCTTCGAGGGTGTACCAGAACACGTGGCCGACCCCGGTGCCGTCCGGCCCGAGCGTCGGGACAACGCCAGGGGGAAGCAGGGAGGATGCGTAGTTGAGGCGCTCCAGGACGCGGGTCCTCGCCCAGTAGATGTCGGCGTCGTCCTCGAAGATCACGTAGATCATGGAGAAGCCGAAGGCGGAGGAGGCGCGGACGGCGCGGACCTTGGGAAGCCCCTGCAGGTTAACGGCGAGCGGATAGGTGACCTGGTCCTCGACCACCTGCGGAGAGCGGCCGGCGTAGTCGGTGAAGACGATCACCTGGTTGTCGGAGAGGTCCGGGATCGCGTCTACAGGCGTCTTATAGACGGCCCAGATGCCCCAGGCGATCAGCAAGGCGAACATCATGAGGATGATGACGCGGTTGCGGGCGGAATATTCGATGATTCTTTCGATCATTTAAAACCTCAGTGGTCAATCAAAATGCATGTCGTCTTCGGTTGCTCTAAAACCATTCCGTTCATTGCAACGGGGCCGGGAGCCGGCGCCTTCACCCACCCCCCTGCTCCGTCCCGCCTACATCTTCATATCTTCCATGCTCATGCCGTCGCCCTTCTTGGGCGCCGCGGGTGCTGCAGGGGCGCCGTGACCCTCATGGGCGCCGGGCGCTGCCGGTGCAGCCGGTGCCGGTGCCGCTCCCGGAGCGGGCGCGGATGCGCCGTGCCCCTGGTGCGCCCCGCCGCCGCTGGTGAGCTGGGACTCGGAATCGATCAGGTACCCGCCTGAAGCAGCGACCTTGTCGCCGCGCTTGAGGCCGGAGAGGATCTGCACCTGGTCGCCAACCCTGGCGCCGACCTGGACGTCGCGCGGCTCGAACATGCCGGGCTGCGACTCCACCCAGACCACCTGCCGCGTGCCGGTATCCATGAGAGCCGTGACAGGAACCACCAGCGTGTTGCCGATGGGGGCCTTGATTTGCGCCGTTACGAACATGTCGGGCTTCAACCTGATGCCCGGGTTAGCCAGTTCCACCCTCACCTTCACCGTGCGGGTCTTGGGGTCCAGGAACGGGTAGATGAAGGAAACGCGGCCGGAAAAGGTCTTGCCGGGGTAGGACTGGGAGATGATGTCGACCCGCTGCCCCATCTTCACGAAGGAGAACTCGTTCTCGTAGACGTCGACCTCCACCCAGATGTTGGAGAGATCGGCGATGCTGAACAGGGGCATCCCTGTTTCCACGTACTGCCCTTCCTGAACCATCTTTTCTATCACCACGCCGGAGAGCGGCGTGTAGATCGGGAGCTTGATGTTGGGCTGCCCCGCCTTTACGAGCCCGGCGATCTGCTCGTCCCTCACCCCCATAAGCTTCAGCCTCTGTCGGGCCGAGGAGACCAGCCCCTCGCCCCCCTGCGAGATAGAGGCGATGGACGACTTCTGGAACTGTTCGCGGCTCTTCAAGGCGAGCAGGTATTCCTGCTGCGCCGCGACGAGATCGGGCGAGTAAATCTCGGCGACCGGCCGTCCCTTGGAAACGTAGGCGCCCACCGTGTTCACGTGAAGCTTGTCGATACGTCCCGCCACCCACGCCGTCACCTTGGCCTGCCTGGACTGGTCGTACTGGACGATGCCGGTTGCGTTGATCTCCTTGGAGAGCGGCGCGAAATCGGCCAGCACCGTGGCGACGTTGGCCATGACGGCCTGCGTCGGCGAAAGCGAGACGTGCCCCAGCATCTTCTGCTCCTCGGCGGTCGCCTGGGTCCCCTGCACCTTCTTGATCAGTTGCATCCCGCAGATCGGGCAGGTCCCCGGCTTGTCCTTGATGATGAAGGGGTGCATGGCGCAGGTGTATTGTACGACCTCCGCCTTGGCGCTTTTATCCGCCGCGGCAGGTGATTGTTTCTGCTGCCACAGGTAATATCCTCCGCCGGCCGCTGCCAGCAGGATCAGGACGATGGGGATTGCAACCTTAACGCTTCGTTTCATGTCAATACCTCGCGGGTGGATTAAATTTCAGGTGGTTCCAGCGTCCGTCAGACAGTTCTCTGGTTCCCAAGCTCCAGCTTGGAAACCCGCTGCACCGTGAAGCTATAGCTTCGCATCTCGCAGAAGCGAAGCTTCAATGGCTTTGCGTTCCCAAGCAGGAGCTTGGGAACGAGTGGGTTCGCCCGGCTGCTACTGCAGCTCGCCCCCCACCAGCGCTTCGAGCTGGGCAAGCTTCATCTGGTAATCGGCCATGGAGTCGTAGTATTCCCGCTCGTAGTTGAAAAGGATGACGCGGTTGTCGAGCAGGGTCAGGAAATCGACCTTGTTGACCCGGTAACCGATGACCGCCGACTCCAGCGATTGCTCGGCCTGAGGGATGATCCCGGTGCTGTAGAGGTCGATCAGCTTCCTGCGCCGCTCCAGTTGGGCCAGCAGGTCGTTGATGCCTGAATTGATCGTGTTCCATATCCCGTCCAGCTCGGCACCGGCCATGTTCACCTCGGAGGATGATTCGGCCAGCATCGCCTGGCGCCGCGCTTTTTGAACGGGAAGGTTGAAGGTCACCCCCAGCGAGTACATGTCGGCCCCGTCACCTCCCATGGCGGGCTGGCGCTGCATGTATTCGAAGGAGACGTTGAAGTCGGGGTAATACTCCTTCCGCGCCAACAGGTGACCCGCCCTTCCCTTCTCGATCTGCGCCTGGATGCTCCTGACCATCGGGCGCTTTTCCTCGGCTATGTCCCTGAGCTGCTCGGCGGTCAGGGTCATAGGCGTCGGCTTGAAATCTGGGACGGTGCCTACTTTGGTGGTCTGGGGGCGGTTCAGCAGGGAGTTGAGCGTCACCTCCAGGCTCCTCCTTTGCTGCTCCAGGGAGATCTTCATGTCGAGCATGCGCGAGCGCTCAAGCAAGGCCTTGTAGATATCCTGCTGCGCCCCCTGGCCGACGGAGTACTTGGTCTCTGCCAGCGCAACGAAGTCATCGATGATCCTGATGTTCTTGTCCAGGATAGCAAGCGACTTGTCCGTGAAATAGACCTGGTAGTAGGTCTCTTTCACCATCCGGGCAAGTTCGAGCTTGCGCTCCTCCAGGCTCCAGCGGAAGGTCTCGGCCTCCTTGGCGGCAATCTCCGCTCTGAGCTGCCTCTTGCCGCTGAATGGGATCTGCTGGCTGATGCCGATCACCTTCTGGGTCATGCTGTCGGCGGTAAAGGAGAGCGGGTCCTTGATCAGGGCGTTCTGGATCTTCAGCATCAGCATGGGATCTTCCAGCGCGCCGGCCTGCTTCACGCGGCTGCGGTACATCTCCCAGCGCGCGGTGGACGACTTCAGCTCGGGGTTGTTGGCAAGGGCGGTATCAACCAGCTGTGTGAGGCTTTCCGGGGACGTTTTTGCGGTTTCGGCGTGAGCAGCCTGGACCGAGAAAAGAGCGGTGAGCAACAGGTAGAGTGACAAAAGCCGGTATTTCATGGTGACTCCAGAGAGTTAGCAATAGATGCGACAAGGGTGTTACACGTTCCATGCCCAATCGTAACTGTCAGTTTTACAGGTACTTTGTGTTTGCCACGGCGATACGACAGAAGGATATTCGGCAGTAACAGTCGAATATTATACACGTTCTGGCAAGTGATGCATCCCATGACTAGATATATTCGTCACAAGGAGAAATATCTGAAGAACATTCATGGATCACCGCGGAGCACGCAGAGAGCGCAGAGAAAACCGAAATGTTGAAACAGAAACGGGACGCAGATGGAAACTGAAAAGGCGTGATACACCTGATGAGGCAAAATGGAAAGCCTCATCAGGTGTATCAGGTCATCAGGTAGATCTGCGTCCCGTTGTTTTCGTTTTCAGTGTGACAGTATTAAGCGCTTATCAAGCCGTCCTTCAAATGGATGGTCCTGTCGGAGTAAGCGCCGTTCTCGGGGTTATGCGTCACCATGACCACCGTCTGGCCGGCGTCGTTCAATTGCCGGAACAGTGCCATGACCTCTTCTGAAGTCTTCGAGTCGAGGTTGCCCGTCGGCTCGTCGGCCAGCAGGATATGCGGGTTGTTGACGATTGCTCTCGCTATGGCGACACGCTCCTGCTCGCCACCGGAGAGCTGGTTGGGGAGGCGGTCGCCCTTCCCCCCGAGGCCCACCCGTTCCAGTGCCTGCCGGGCTGCGTCCCTCTTGGCGACGGTGGCCATCTTGACGATCGCAAGCGGCAGCATCACGTTCTCCAGCGCGGTCAGGTACGGGATCAGGTGAAAGGACTGGAACACGAAGCCCAGGTGCTGCGCGCGGAAGTCGGCGAGCTTCTCGCTAGGGAGCTGGTAGAGCTTCACCCCTGCCATTTCCACCTCGCCGCTGGTCGGGTGGTTCATACCGCCCAGCACCGAAAGGAGGGTGCTTTTGCCGGAGCCCGATTGCCCCATGATGGTGATGAACTCGCCTGCCTCTATGCTGATGTCGACGCCGCGCAGCGCCTCGACTACGTCCGAGCCTGTCTGGTACTGCTTCTTCACGTTCTTGATTTCTATGATCGCCATAATTTCCTCGTCTAGAGTGCCCGCAGGGCTTCGGTCGGGTCCATCTTGCTGGCATGCAGCGCTGGGTAGAGGCTCGCCAGAAGGCCCAGGAGAACGGCCAGTCCAATCGAGCCGAAGGCCACCGTCGTGTCCCACATCAGGGCTGCGTCCTTGCTTTCAGCCATGAACGGGAGCGCCACCTTGGCCACGCCCATGCCGGCGGCATAGCCGAGCACCCCGGCGAGCAGGCTGACCAGCGCCGCTTCCAGCAGGATGATGCGCATGATGTGGCTTTTGCGGAAGCCGATGGCGCGGAACACGCCGATCTCCGTGGTGCGCTCGTTCACGCTACCCATCATGGTGACGAAAACGATCAGCGAACCGATGAATACGACCACGCCGGCGATGGCGTAGGAGAAGCGCTTGAACTGGTCCAGCGCCTTCAGCCGCCCTTCGACCACCTGCTGGATGGCGGAGACCTTGCTGTCGTGCAGCTTCTCGGCGATCTGCGTCACCATGTCCCCGATGGGGCAGCCGGAGCAGAGTGCGGCGACCTCGGCCATGGTGATCTTCCCTTCCTTGCCGAGGAGCTTCTGGGCCTTGGGGAGCGCGACAAAGACAAGGGCGTCGTCCTGCGACCCGGTCTGGTCGAGTACGCCCGCCACCTTGAACGTCTCCCCCTTCATCTCCAGGGTGTCACCGGAACTCACGTCGAGCACGTTGGAGGCGTCGCTTCCCACCAGGACCTCGTTCTCCCCCTTTGGCGCGTCGCCGAAGATCTGCCACCACTGCTTCATCTTCAGCTCGCTCTTAAAGTCGACGCCGACCAGCAGCACGTCGTGGGTACCTATCTTGATCCCGCCGATCACCTTGGGGGAGATGGCCGAGATGTTCGCGTGGTTCTTTATGGTGCGGATCTTGGCCAGGTCCTCCTCCTTGATCTCGCGCTGGTCGAAGGTCACCCCCCCCAGGCTGATGCCGCCGTAGTTCATGGCGAGGCCGTTGCTCTGCGGGGTGATCAGGATGTTGGCGCCGAACTCGTCCATCTTCTGCTCGATATCGGTGGACATGGAACTGGTCAGGGTCACCAGGGTGACGATGGTGGCAATGCCCACCATGAGGCCGATGGTGAGGAAGGCCATCTTTGCCTTGCGGCGCTTCAGGTTGTTGATCGAGATTGTGTGCAGTTTCATCGGTTCTCCGTAAAACTGAGGTTGCGACCGCTCTTGCCGGCGGAGCCCCCTGTAGGAGCGGCATTCCTGCCGCGATCAATTGGTACAGCGAGGTGAGGGAGATGCCGCGAAGCCGCCCAGTCAGCCCCGTGGCACCTCCTTCTATCAACGACTACGAACAACTGTCTTATCAAGTGTCATGCCAAAGCAGGTGCATCGCGCAAGTTGGCGATTAAACGCGTACTTTATTCGTGCTGCGGCAAAACGCCCCCGGCGCCCGGGGGGACTATTCTACGCCGGCTGGAGAATATTCCACAAACCTGGAGCGTCACTTCCCTGCCTCGTCGCTTTTCACCAGCTTCATCCCGCAGATGGAGCAATCGGCCGTCGGGTTGTTGCTGGTGATCCAGGGGTGCATCGGGCAGGCGTACAGGGCGGCGCCCTTGGCAACGCCCTTCAGGGTATCCTTTTTGCCGAAAAAGAACCAGAGCGTGGACGCGATGAGCGCTGCCCCGGAGCCGGTCACTATCATTTGTGCGAGATCCATCTGTTAACTCCTTTCCACTTTAAACCCGCGCAGCCTGAGGGCGTTGGTGACGACGCTCACCGAGGAGAGCGCCATGGCAAGCGATGCGATGATCGGGCTCAAGAGCCAGCCGGTAAGCGGATACAGCACGCCTGCCGCGATGGGGATTCCCAGGATGTTGTAGAAGAAGGCGAAGAACAGGTTCTGCTTGATGTTGGCGATGGTCGCCCTGGAAAGGGCGATGCTGGATATCACCCCGTTCAGGTCGCCGCGCACGAGGGTGATGTCCGCCGCCTCGATGGCCACGTCGGTGCCGCTTCCCATGGCGATTCCGACGTCGGCCTGCGCCAGCGCCGGGGCATCGTTGATGCCGTCCCCGACCATGGCGACCACCTTCCCCTGCGCCTGCAGTTTCTTGATCTCCTCGCCTTTCGCATCGGGGAGCACCTCGGCTACGACCCGGTCGACCCCCACCTCGCGCGCGATGGAGTTGGCGGTGCGGCTGTTGTCGCCGGTCAGCATGATCACCTCGAGACCCAGGTCATGCAGCCTCTTCACGGCGCCTGCCGAACCTTCCTTGATGGGGTCGGAGATGGCGATGATCCCGGCAAATACGCCGTCTATGGCGACGAATATCGGTGTCTTCCCCTGGTCCGCCAACCGGTGGGCGGCTGCGGGGTCGGTATCGAGCCCCCGGTTTTGCAACAGCAGCGCGGTGCCGATAACAACCTTCCTGTCATCGACCAGGGCCTCGATGCCGTGGCCCGGTATGGCATTGAAATCACGGGCGGCAAGACGCGGCAGACCCTGTTCGTCGGCGCTGCGCACGATCGCCTCGCCAAGCGGATGCTCGCTCCCCGCCTCCGCGGCGGCCGCGAGCTGCAGCAGCCTCTCCCTGTCGATCCCGACCGCCTCGATATCGGTAACCGAGGGGACACCGCGGGTGATGGTGCCGGTCTTGTCGAGGACGATGGTGGTCAGTTTGTGCGCCGTTTCCAGCGCCTCGCCACCCTTGATCAGGATGCCGCTCTGGGCGCCGCGACCGGTGCCGACCATGATGGCGGTCGGAGTTGCAAGCCCAAGGGCGCACGGGCAGGCGATGATCAGGACCGATACGAAGGTGAGGACGGCCATGCTGAGCCTCGTTTCCGGCGGGGAGATATCGAACCAGACGACGAAGGTGGCGATGGCGAGGGAGATGACCACCGGCACGAAGTAGCTCGCGATGAGGTCGGCCATCCTCTGGATCGGCGCCTTGCTCCCCTGGGCCTGCTGCACCAGCCTGACTATCTGCTGCAGGACGGTGTCCTTGCCGACCCTCGTTGCGCTCATCCTGAAGGAACCGGTCTTGTTGAGGGTCGCGCCGATGACGGTGTCCCCGGCCTTCTTATGCACCGGCAGCGGTTCTCCGGTGAGCATGCTCTCGTCGACGGAGGATCCCCCCTCGATCACCTCGCCGTCGACCGGCACCTTCTCGCCCGGCCTAACCAGTATGTTGTCGCCCAGTCGCACCTCTGCTATCGGGATGTCCTGCTCGTTGCCGTCGCGCAGCACCCGCGCGAGCTTCGGCTGCAGGCCGATCAGGGCGTGGATGGCGCCGCTTGTCTTGCTGCGGGCGCGGGCCTCGAGCAGGCGCCCCATCAGGATGAGCGTGACGATGATGGCGGCCACCTCGTAGTAGACGCCTACAGGTGAAGCCATGTGTCCGGCATCGCCGTCGGGAGCGCCGGCCGCAAGCCACTGCGGGGCGATGGTCGCCACCAGGCTGAAGATGTAGGCCGACAATGTCCCCAGCGATACCAGGGTGTTCATGTCCGCCACGCGGTGTCTGGCGGCGGCCCAGGCGCCGGTGAAAAATTCGCGCCCGGCCCAGAAGAGCACCGGCGTCGTCAGCGCGAGTTCGACAAAGGCGCGTCCCGGGAAATTGAGCAGGTCGGCCAGGGAAGGGACGACGTGGCCGGCCATGGCAAGGAAGGCGATAGGGAGCGTAAGGGAAAGGGCGGCGAAGAACTTCACTTTGTTCTTTTGGTACTGGGCCTCGTGTACCTGCGACTGGGCCTCCAGCATCCCCGCCTCATCCGTCCCCTCCCCAGCCCCGCCGGATTCGAGGACGTCGTACCCCATGTCCTTGACCACCTGGCGCAGGGACTGGGGG
>Ga0209317_1002474_pt1 | contig 13373 bp, 10 predicted proteins | sample RifGroB2_FD_183994 | JGI IMG/M metagenome (GOLD analysis project Ga0209317, IMG submission 183994) | Soil microbial communities from Rifle, Colorado, USA - Groundwater B2 (SPAdes) (version 2) | ecosystem: Environmental > Terrestrial > Soil > Unclassified | place: Rifle, Colorado | collected...
CCAGTCTCTCTTTCACTAAAGAGCCATCCCCACTTTCTGGACGGCATTCCACCTGGAGAGCCACTCTATCCTGCTCAGCCACTCGGTCCAAGATAAGCACATACTCACTGGTCAATTCTGGAAATTTTCCGAGAATACCTTCCATGGCTGTCGGATAGAGCGCAACGCCACGGATCTTAACCATCTCGCTGGTCCGCCCTTTGATTCTACCGAGCCTCTTTAATGTTCGCCCGCATCGGCAAGGAGCCTCGATAAAGGAGCTGATATCTTCCAGGTTGTAGCGGATGACAGGAGCGGCCTCCTTGAACAGACTTGTCACCACAATCACTCCCTCCTGTCCCGGGGCCACAGACTTGTAACTCTCAGGATCAAGGATCTCAAACACATAGCCGTCCTCATTGATATGATAACCCTCTCTCTCTTCGCACTCAAAAGTGGGCGCCCCGGTCTCAACGCTCCCGAAGTTGTCGTAGGCCTTGACACCCCATTTTTCTTCAATGGCTCGCCGGGTTGGATCGGTTAAAGGCTCGGAGGTATGGATGCTGAGGCGGATCTTAAAGTCTTTTCCTGGATCCAGTCCGATTCTGGCGGCTACCTCAGCCAAATAGAGAATATAGGAGGGTGTGCCTAGAAGGACCGTTGTTCCCCACTCTTTGGCAATCCTCACCTGCCTCTCACTGGGGATCACCGAGCCGCTGCCCGTTGGGACAACCAGCGCCCCCAATTTCATCGCTCCCTCGGTCGAGGTAAAGCCGACAATAAAGAGCGAATAGGCGAAGGTCACTTGAAGGATATCTCCCTTTCTTACCCCTTGGGCATATAATCGTCTTGCCCAGAGGTTGGCAATGATCTCCCAGTCGCGCTGGGTTTGGAAAAAGGGCTTGGGGTTGCCCGAGGTGCCGGAGCTCGCTTGAACGCGGACGGATGGGAAATCGCCTTGGTAAGCGCCAAACGGAGGATTCTCTAGTAGATCCTCCTCCAAATCTTTCTTGCTGATGACCGGTAGTTTCGCAAGATCCTGTAGTCCGGTAATATCATCCGGACTCAACCCTTCCCTGCGCCAGCGCTCACGATAAAAAGGAATGTGCTCCCAGCTCCTTCTAACCAGCCGCTTCACGGCAAGATTTTGGATACGCTCCAGTTGTTCTCTAGAAGCTGTTTCGATCTCCCAGCTTTGAGGCGGGAAGGGGTAGTTCTCTTGGTTCTGATTCATCATTTTCCTAGACGAGTTTGTCCTCGGGGGTCGTCGGAGACTTGGCGGAAGTTATTTTCCCCACCTCGTCGATCACCACCGCATCCGTGAACGTCCCCCCCGTATCGATGGCAATCCGGTACCTGGAGTCCGCAGTAGACATGGATATTTCTCCTCTTTCCTAATTCTTCAACGTATCAGGCGCAAAGAGACTCTCCACCGCCAAGGAGCGGTCGATCATTCCTTGCTCCCATGCATAGGAGATCAGGGTCTCAAGCACATGACGGTTCAACTCCAGTCCGTACGGGTAGAGATCGTCCCCGAAAAGCTCGCGCTCTTCTTCCAGTTCGGCCTGAAACCAATGCAGGATTACCGGCTGCGCGCCCGCCTTGAGCATGGAATCGAGGCAGAGATTCTTAGCCTCTTGAAAGGCCCTGTACAAGCTCGTGGCCGCCCATGGGTAGCGCTCGTAGATGTCAGAGCGCAGGACAACGATATGCATGATCGGAATGATTTTCGTCTTAAGGTAGTACTCCCTTTCCACCTCTTTGAAATTGGGGAACAGGCGCCGGACCTTTTGGTTCTTTGGGACAGAGGCCAGAACCGGGTGCAGGCTCATGAGGGCATCGATCTCCCCGGAGGTCAGCATCTGGATCAAGTCCTTCCCGGCAGGCACGATCTCAAACCTCCCGCGCCCTGGAGATCCGCCCCTCCCCTTTGGCGGGTCCGTAATGAGCCAGTGGATCTCCTCGGGGTGGACCCCGTACTCATGCTGGAGAATTCCCCGCACCCAGACGGAAGCAGTGGAGGAGTACTCCGAGGCTCCCAGCCGCTTCCCCTGCAAGTCCTGGGGCCGATCAATGCCGGACTCTGTGTTCACATAAAGGATGGAGTGGCGAAAGGCCCTGGAGGGGAAGACAGGAATCGCGATAAAGGGAGGATTGTCCTGGCAACGCGATTTCAGGAACCCCGAGAGGGAGAGCTCCGAGACCTCAAACTCACGGTGTTCCAGCATCCGGGGAAAAAGTTGAGGCGGAGATAGGGCGAGGTAATTCAGATCGATCCCTTCCGGCTGCACCCTGCCGTCCCGCAAGGCCTGAGTGCGGTCATAATTGCCACACCCGAGTGTGATTTGGAGCTTTCCCATTTCATCGCCTTCAGACAGAATTCCCTCTTTACGGGGTCTCCCCTTTTACACGGGTCTGCCGTCCGGCCATTTTCTCCCCCAGCTTCAAATACTCACCTTGCACCATGAGATCCGCGTTCTCCTTGTGATCCTCCGTCCACTTGCCAAGCGTGTAACCATACCAAGGGGGCCGCAAGCTTAATTCCGGAAGCCCTTCCTTCTCCCAGATCTTCATGGCTGCTTCCATGTACGGCCTGCCCGGCAGAGCCACGGGGGGATAGGGCCATTTCCGCGTGGCGTCAATAAGGATTGCCGAGGAGCCTTTTGCGCCGGGGAAACTCCGTCCTCCTTCCCCCGTCACGTGGGGCGGAGCTCCGGAGGGATCGAGTCCCGGGACCCGCCCCATGATGATCTCCACATCGTTGTGAGGTTGCATGGAGTAGGAAAGAGCCCACGACACCATGTCCATATCCTTGGGATTGATATCGTCGTCGACGACAATGATCACCTTGCCCTTGGGATCTTGGCCGGCCGCCGCATGCAGGATCTGCCGGGGCTGGCTGGGGTGGGACTTCTTAATCCGAATCACCCAGAAATTCCAGCCCCCTCCCATCTCGGCACAGCAAACCTCCTGCACCACGGGCAAATTGCAGCTGTACTTGAGAAAATTGTAGATAATCATCTCCCGGCAGGTGCGCGAGATGCAGTTTGCTTCGCTGGGGGGAAGCCCGACCAGAATGGGGGTAAAAATCGCCTCCCGGCGATGGGTAATGGCCGTCACCTTCATGATGACATTGGAGTGGTCTTCGGCCTGCATGTAGCCCGGGTACTCACCAAAGGCCGAGTAAGGTTCCATCCATTCATTGGACAGTTCCCCTTCGATGACGATCTCGGCATTGGCGGGCACTTCCAGGGGAATCGTTTTGCAGCGCACAAGCTCCACCGGACGGCCCGCGATCCCGCCGGCCACCGCCAGCTCATCGACCCCGTAGGGGATGTTCGCCGATCCCACGGCCACAATGTTCGGTAGAGTTCCCACGGTGATTGCCACGGGCAGCGGCTCCCTGCGCTCGGCGGCCGCCCGCCAGTGGTAGATCATCGTATGACGAACGGTTCCGATCCCCGCCATGAGCCGGTCCCGGGCGCGGAAGTGCCCGCTATAGGCCCCCACGTTGCGCATCCCCGTGTCCGGGTCTTTTGTGATAAACGGCGTCGTGGTCCGGATGGTGCCGCTAAATCCAGGCTCTTCGACGGGTGAGGGAAGCTCATCGAGGCCTAGGGAGGTCAGTTCCACCCCCATGTGAACTTCCTCCTGAACCGGCCCCGAATCCACCAGGACCGGCTCTATCGGGTGGGAACACGCCTGGCGCCATTTCTCGTACACTTCCTCGGGCCTCTCACAGCCCATTCCCAGGGCAAAGATCTCCCGCGAGGCTCCGTAGGATCCCGGCATGACCTTCATGTCGTAGCGGCGCCCATTGGCATCCGTCACGTTCTCAAACAGAAATGCTTTACGGTTTTCCTCCGCAAGACCTCGGAATTGGAGACGAAAGAGGGGCATCAACTCCGTATCCTTGTTCACCCGACGTTTGATGCGCTGAAGTTTACCTCTGCGCTCAAGCTCTTCAATAAACTCTCGCAGGTCGCTGCAGTACCCCATGTTCATTACCTCCTCAACAGAGCATGGCCAGGAGCGCGGGAATGGTTTTACTTTCCCAGTCCCAGGATTCTGGCGTACTTTTTTTCCAGTTCGATCCCCTTCTCCTCAAACCATTCGGAATCGAAGAAGGCCCGGCAAAATCGATGGCTCCTTCCTGCCGCCCAGCCTCAACGAGTCGGGACAGCCTCTCCGCCTGTGCGGGTGTGACTGCGCCGGCGCTGTGCGGAGGGACACTAGCGAAAAAACCAGAAACCAACAGCGCGATGAGCCAGGCCAAGCTGAAAAGTCGGCAAGAATAATCACGCACGCTCGGTTTTTCCTCCACCATCTGCTTGCCCCTTCTACTTTGAACTGTATAACTTCTGGATGAACCCGCTTCCATCGAGGTCAGCTACGAAGCTGGAGTCCACAAACTCTTCAGCTCTGTGTTTCATGATCTCAGGTTTGGTCAGGGCGACGTATTCAAAACTGATCTTCATCCCTTCCGTATTCGGATATGGCACAGAAATGAAATCCGGAGCATAGAGACTATAGGACTCTTCCAAAAGCTTGCGATCGCTAATCTTTAGGTACTTGGCCATGACGTTGAGGCTTAGTTCCTTCTGGCTTTTAAAGACCTTAATCCCCTCCAGGTGAGCCTTCATATACTGCATCAGCCCATCCCGATCCTCACGGATCGTTCGGCGCCGTATCACCACCTCCATGAACGGGAACAGGGCTTCCTTCCGGGCATCCCAGAGAGAGTGAAAGCCCAATTTTTCGGCCCGGCTGTAAGCCGGATGGGACAGGGCGGCCGCGTCCACCGCGCCAGCGCTCAGGGCCTGGAGCAGCTCTGGACCAACGTCAATCTGAAGCATGGCCACGTCCCTGTCCGGCTGGAGTCCATGTTTCTTCAGGATGTAACGGGTGAGAAAGTCCATGAGTGTGCCGTACCGACCCGCGCCAATTTTTTTCCCCCTAAGATCCGCCACCGTCTTGATTTCCGCTTTCACCATTAGCCGGCTTACAACTCCCGGTAGAGTGTGGGCAAGGATTACGAGATCGGCTCCCCCAAGGGCAGCATTCATAACCGTCGGGGTGACCACCGGCGCAACGAACAGACTTCCCCCGATCAACGCTTGCGCCCCCTGCGCGGACCCTTGCACGAAAATAAGCTCCGCATCCAGGCCGTATTTTTCAAAGATCCGGCCCTCCTTAGCGACCCAAGGAACCGCGTTGGCAGGGGAGAGGGCTGAAATGCCCACCTTGATCTTCTTGAGAACTGGTTCTTCGGCTTGACAGGATATGACTGGCCTCAGTACAAGAACACCAGAGATCACTCCGATCACGTGCCAGACAAATCGCCTGCAGGCCTTCATGGGCTCAAGATGATATTCACTTCCCTGCGAGCTCCCTCGACGATCTTCGCTAGATCCTGCGCTAATGCAACCCCATTAAAAAAAGACAGCGTAGAGAAAGCAGCGGGACGGATACAATCATAGCCATAACCGGATATCACGCAATTTATATGCCATTGACAGAGCTCAACCTGAATCGTAAAACCTAGTTCGGCAAATGCGCGATGAACTTAGCACAAATCATTTTCGAAAGCATCTAAAACAATTGTCGCGAATCCTCCAAATGGGGCTTCTTTTCCTTCTAAATTGATCCGGAAGGGCCCTACGGAGCCAAGGGGATCGGGGAGATGACCCAACTGCCGACTTGCCCGGCCATCGCCAACGCTATCTATGACGCCATCGGCGTGCAGATCAAGACTCTTCCCATCACACCTGAAAAGATTCTGGCAGCGCTAAAGTCTAGTCCTCCTACGTAAGCCTTGCAATGAGGAGTGGAGGTGAGATATGACTTCTTCCGGTAACCCTTAAACCAAGAGATGAAGCTACCGCGTTTTGAATACTTTAGCCCGAAGAGTCTCCAAGAGGTAAGCTCTCTCCTAGCGACTTACGGACGCCAGGCGAGAGTTCTGGCAGGAGGGACCGATCTCCTCGTAGAGCTGAAAAAAAAGGCTTCAAGCCCTTCGCTTCGGCTTGGGGACATGAAGGAGACGATCCCTCGCTATGTCATCGGTCTTAAAGGGATCAGCGGATTAACCCGCATCGAATACTCTGCGGGAGCGGGATTATGCGTTGGACCCATGACGACCTACGCCGATGTGGCTGATTCATCCATAGTCAGGGAAAAGTCCCCCCTTCTGTGGCAGGGCTGCCGCATCTTTTCCCGCCCCCAGATCCGCTCCGCAGCTACTCTGGTTGGTAATCTCTGTAATGCTTCGCCTTCTGCTGACATTGTCCCTCCTCTAATCGCTTTGGGAGCCAAGGTAAAAATTGTTAGTGCCGGGGCTGAAAGGGAGGTGATGGTTGAGGACTTTTGCGGCGGACCTTTTAAAACCGTCCTGAAAGAGGACGAACTCGTGGCCGAACTTAATATCCCGGACCCAGCAGAGCCTTATGGTTGGTCTTACCAGAGAACCACGAAAAGAACCGCAGAAGATGAGGCGCTGGTGGTGGTGGCCGTGCTCCTGTGCACGGGTTACGTGAAGGTTGTCAAAGCTATACTCGAGGTGGTAAAAGAGGGACACAGCCAGTAGCTACCAGGCGTTACTGATTTTGTTCCGGCTTCAGCACAAAGAAGGCCATGATGGAAAAATATTCTGTTATCGGGAAGAGACTGCCATTAATTGACTCCGTAGCCAAAGTTACGGGGGAGGCTAAATTCACCGATGATCTTGCCATGCCAGGGATGCTCGTGGGGAAGATCCTCCGAAGCCCCCATCCCCATGCCCGGATTGTCCGAATTGATGTGGGCAAGGCGTTGAAGCTGCCTGGTGTCCGGGCGGTGGTCACAGGAAAGGAGACGCCCGGGATAAGATACGGGGCTCTGGACAATTTGAGGGACGAGCTTCCCCTCGCCATAGACAAGGTGCGTTATATTGGAGACGAAGTGGCAGCCGTGGCGGCAGTGGATGAGGAAGCAGCCAGGGACGCTCTGGATCTGATCGAGGTCGAATACGAGATCTTGCCCGCTCTTTTCACTCCCGAGGAGGCGATGAGACCTGGAGCGCCGCGAATCCATGACCATGTGGAAAATAACGTGAGCCTCGCGCTTCGCGTCCCGCTGGGAGGAGATGTGGAGGCAGGCTTTGCCCAATCAGACTTTGTCTTTGAGGACTCCTTTGAGACCCAGTTTATTGCCCATTGCCCTCTGGAGCCGCACACAGCCCTGGCCACTTTCGACTCTTCGGGAAAGATCGTCCTCTGGTCTTCAACGCAGGGGCCTTTCTATTTGCGGCGCGATTTGGCGCTCACCCTGGACGTGGCTGAGGCCAGAGTCCGGGTCATCAAGCCTTTTGTCGGCGGGGGCTTTGGCGGCAAGCGCGAGATGCTCGCCGGGGATTTTTGCGCTGCGCTTCTCGCCTGGAAAAGCCGCCAGCCGGTGAAGATCACCTACGACCGGGAAGAGGAGTTCTCCGCCACCCGGCGCCGGGTACCGATGAAAATCTATCTGAAAATCGGGGTGATGAAGGACGGCGCCCTGGTGGCCAAGCACCTCCGTGTTATCGCGGACGGCGGGGCATACAACGGCCGCGGCCCGATGATCGTGGCCTCTGGCGCAAGCCAGATGACTCTGGTCTATCGCTTCCCCCATTTCCTCTTTGAGGGCTACCATGTTTACACCAACAACCCTGTGACCTCTTCCATGCGCGGCTTTGGCAACAACCAGATCCGCTTTGCTGACGACAGCGTGATGGAACGTATTGCGAGGGAGCTGGGGATAGACCCGGTGGAGCTGCGCCTCAAGAATGCCCGCCTGCCCGGAGAGACAACGCTCATGGGCGCGAAGGTAGCCACCTGCGGGCTGCGCGAGTGCATCCAGAAGGTGGCTGAAAGGGGCGGTTTCTATAAAAAGCGGAATGGGCGGGCAACAAATGCGACTTCGCGTCAGGGTTCGCTGCGCGGCGTCGGCATCGCCTCAGGCGCCTATATCAGCGGAGCCAAGCTCTTCTTCGAGCATGACTCCTCCGCCGCCTTTGTCAAGGTGGAGGAGAATGGAAGCGTCTGTCTTCTTACCGGGGCCTCCGACATCGGCCAAGGGGCCAACACGGTCCTTGCCCAACTCGTAGCAGAGGAGCTAGGAATTTCGCTCGAGGATGTGAGGGTCGTTAGCGCCGACACGGATGTAACCCCCATGGATCTTGGAGCTTACGGCAGCCGCACCACGTTTGTGGCTGGAAACGCGGTCCTGGCCGCGGCCCGGGATGCCAAGGAGCAGGTGCTCGAGGTTGCCGCGGAAAAATTGGAAGCCAACAGCGCTGACCTGGAACTTAAAGACCGAAGGATCTACGTCAGAGGCTCTCTCCGTAAAAGCATGGGCTTTCAAGAGGCAGTCTCAGGTGCTCTTAATTCTCCCAAGGGGATCGTCATCTTGGGTCGGGGTTATTACAACCCCCCGACGGATTATGACCCCAGAACCAGACAGGGCAACGTCTCCGGTGCTTACACCTTCGCCGCCCAAAGCGCGGAGGTGGAGGTCAATCCGGAAACCGGAGAGGTGAGGGTCCTGAGCCTGGTTGCAGCCCAGGATTGTGGCTTCGCCATCAATCCCATGGCTACGGAGGGGCAAATCGAAGGATCCGTTTCCATGGGGCTCGGCCAGGCGCTTTATGAGGACCTGGAGACGGAACAGGGACGAACATTGAATCCCTCCTTTGCTGGATATAGGATTGCCTCATCCAGGGATATGCCGCCAATGGAGTGCCACCTCACTCAAACAATAGATCCAGAGGGACCATACGGCGCCAAGGGCGTCGGCGAGATGACCCTGGTTCCGACCGTGCCGGCGATTGCCAACGCCATCTATGATGCCATCGGCGTGCAGATAAAAAGCTTGCCTATTACGCCTGAAAAGATTCTCGCAGCCCTTAAGGAGAGGCAGGGATGACGTACTACCGAGAGTTGAGAGAGTACCTTGATGCGCTTGCCCGCAAAGGTAGGACTTCAGTGCCGAATGCCGGTTGTGGCACGTAAGTAGCGGAGATGGAGGAGAGAAAAGTGACCGAGTGGAGTTACTCAAAGCCGTTTTTTGAAGTCTGGGCGGATCGGCAGGGGATTCCGGTCATCCGCGACTACGCCGTGGAGGACCTCTTAAAGGTTCCCGTGGAACCCTGGAAACGCAAGGGCGGCAAGGGAGCGCTGATCATCCTGCACGGGGGCCAGGGCTGGACTTCGGCTTACGTGTGCGAGATCGCTCCGGGGGAGACCCTGATCCCCCAGCGGCAGCTCTTCGAGGAGCAGATCTACGTTCTCAATGGACAGGGGGAAAGCGGGTTCTGGTACAAGGAGGGTGAGCGGCAGGTCGCTTCCTGGCGCAAAGACAGCATCTTTGCCACTCCCCTGAACTCCTGGCACGTACATCGCAACACGGGAAGCGAGCCGGCGCGCTACGTGGCGGTGACCAATGCCCCGGTGATCTTCAACATTTTTGCCAACGAGGATTTTGTCTTTTCCAATCTCTTTGCTTTCCGAGACCGCTTCCGCGGCGAGTCGGACTATTTCAGCCCCGAAGGGAAGAAGGACGCCTCCATGGGTCTGGGAACCGACCTTCCTCTCTGGCGGGTGAACCTCATTCCCGATGCGAACGCCCCCAAATTGGCGCAAACCCCTATGGGCACCGGCATGGGTTTACTGCAACTCAACCTGGCCTCGAACACCATGTCCGCTCATATGGCCGAGCTGGAGGTGGGGACCTACAAAAAAGCCCATCGCCACGACCCCGGTCCTCACATTATCTGGCTCAGCGGTTGCGGCTATACGTTTATGTGGAACGAGAGGGGAGAAAAAATCCGCATCGATTGGAAGCCGGGCGGCATGGAGACCCCTCCGGAAGGGTGGTTCCATCAGCACTTCAACACGAGCCCGGAGCCGGCTCGCCATATCGCCTTTCGCCGGGGCGAGTACGGAACGGGGAAGCAATTCCAGCCCTGGCTCGATGTGAAAAAAGGCGGAGACCAGATCGAGTACGAAGATGAAGAGCCCGATGTCCGGACGATCTACGAGGAGGAACTCCGCAAGGCGGGAATTCAGTTCCGTATGCCGGCCGTGAGGCGGAATGTAAGTAATTAAGGATCCTGAAGAATGCACCAAATCTAAGCGGAGAAAATATTGCCGAAAGTGCGTGATTTCTGGAACAGCCTCTGGTTTGAGAAGGGGGCAAAACCCGCAAATTAGTTTTCGATCAGAGGCTGTAGAGATCTAACCTATGGTTCCATGAATAGGAGAGAGAGATGGCCGAATTTCATGACCTTCGCGAATACCTTCAGGTGCTCGAAAAGAAAGGGCGGCTGGCCCGGATCACACGCCCGGTGGTGAAAGAGACTGAGCTCCTCCCTCTGGTGCGCTTGCAGTTCCGCGGGCTCGCAGAGGAAGAGAGAAGAGCGTTTCTCTTCGAAAACGTTACGGATGTGAAAGGGGGCCAGTATGACGGGATGGTGGCGGCCGCCGTCTATGGAGCCTCCCGGGATATGTTTGCCTGGGGAATGGGTCTGGAGAACCCCGACGAGATGTACGATAAGTGGCGTCAAGCCCTGGACCATCCTTTGCCGCCATGCTTGGTGAATTCGGGGCCGGTTCAGGAGGAAGTGCACACGGGGGCCTGGCTGGAAGAAGTAGGAATGGACTATTTCCCGGTTCCCGTGGAGGAGCCCGGGTTCAGCGGCACCATCCGCACCACGAACCAGTTCATTACCAAGGAGCCGGGGGGCGACATTCGGAACGTGGGGACGTACAGCGGTCACCTGCGGGCCAGGAACCGTCTTATGTGCGCCATCGGCCCTGTCCACCACGCCAAACTCCATCACTGGAGCAAAGCCCGACAGATGGGCATCCCCCTCCAGACGGCCATCGTCATCGGTGCCGTCCCGGCGGTGTCTTATGTGGGCTCGGTGAATATTCCTTATGGGGTAGACGAACTGGCTGTGGCCGGGGCTCTCATGGGGAAGCCTCTGGAGCTGGTCAAGTGCAAAACCGTCGATCTGGAAGTTCCCGCCCATGCGGAGATCGTCATCGAGGGGGAAATTTCCACGGAATTCGCGGAGCCCTACGGTGCCTTCGGAGAGTATCCGGGCTACATGATGATGGAGCACCGGGTCAACTCCATCATGAAGATCACCTGCATCACCCACCGGCGCCGGCCCATTTTTACACCGCACTTGGTGGGCTTTCCCCCTTCGGACAATCACGTGATCCAGCGCTTTACCACGGAGTGCGTATATCATCGCTTCCTCAAATACGAGTGCAACCTGCCCATGGTCAAGGATCTTGCCTTCCACTACTCGGGCAGCGGCTGGATGTACCTGGTGATCCAGATCCGCAAAAGTCATCCGAGCCAACCCTGGCAGATTCTCCACGCCGTGGCCGGTCGAGACCCGAACATCGGCAAGTACATCATCGTCGTGGACGAGGACATTAATCCCAGAGACGCTGATGCGGTGAACTGGGCACTTTCCTATTCGACACAGCCGCACCGGGACATCGAGATCGTCAAAGGACGAACGGCGCGGCTGGATCCCTCGGGGCTCCCCTTTACCGTGGAGGGGGAAAGCCGGGCCTTCCCTCCCCCGACGGGGAACTCCGCTTTGCTTATCGATGCCACCCGCAAGTTCCCCTATCCTCCCGTGGCCTTGCCCAAGAAGGAATACATGGAGCGAGCGATCCGGATCTGGGAGGAGGCGGGGCTTCCCAAACTCCACCTGCGGGAGCCCTGGTATGGATACACGCTGGGGATGTGGGACGAGGACGACGAGGAAAATGCCCAACTGATCTTGAAAGGTCAATACATCCAGTTGGGAGAGAAGATGGCCAAGAGCCGGACCCGGGTTGAGTAAGCCGCAGTCTGGCAAACCAATACGAGGAGGTAGCCGATGATCCGACGTCTGGTGAGGATGACGATTCTACAGCTTCTTTGCGGGATCTTCATAGCGGGGACGCTGTCATTTGCGTGGGCCCAGGCAGGCCCCCCGAAGTTCAAGCTCAAGGTGGCCCACACGTTTGTGGCTGGAGCCCTGGCTCCCACCTGGGCGGCGGCGGAGGGCGGCTATTTCGACAAGTACAACCTGAACGTGGAGTTTACCCGCATCGGCGCCGTTGCCGCGGAGGCTGCGCTGATCGCAGGGGAAGTCAACGTTCTCCTTACCGCTCCCGATGAAATTATCCCCGCGATCGCCGGCGGCGCGGAACTTGTGATTATCGCCACGCAAAACAACCACCCGGAGTACAAGCTTGTGGTTATACCCGAAATTCGCAAGCCCGAGGATCTGAAAGGGAAGCGGCTGGCGATAAGCCGGGTGGGTGCCTCTTCCGATTGGCTGACTCGAAACACCCTGATCAAGCTGGGCATTTCCCCGGATACCGTGACCATCATCGGCGTCGGAGGCCAGGGCGAGCGAGCGGGAGCCCTCCACAGCCGGAAAGTGGATGGCACCGTGATCGTCCCGCCGGCCCAACTGGCACTCGAGAAGGCGGGAATGAGGACGCTGGTGGACCTGGCCGATTTGGGGATCCCTTACGTTTCGGTGTCCTATGCGATCCGCAAAGCCTTCCTGAAGAGCAATCCTGATGAGTTGGAGAGGCTCCTGAAGGCTTATGGGGAAGGGATGCGCCGTTTCAAGAACGATAGGGACTTCGGCAAGAAGGTGATTGCCAAGCGAATGATGGTGAATGACCAGGAAATCATTGAGGCTACGTATGACTACTACGCAAGCGACAAGGTGACTCTGCGGGCGCCTTACATTTCTATGGACGCCCTGAGCTATCTATTGGAGCAGACGGCCAAGACTGTGCCAGCGGCGGCGAAACTGAAGCTCCAAGACATCGCGGACATGAGCATCGTAAAGAAGTTGGACGACAGCGGATTTTACAGGACCCTATACAAGTAGGCAGGGCACTCCAGGAAGTCCTGTCTCACAACGTGTCGGAGCGGGCCAGCGAGATCTGAGGAGAGAAGGCGGCGATTCAGGTCACGGCTTGCTCTTGCCAAGCCATCCGGAGTTGAAGTTTAAGGCTGTGTTTATACAGAGCGATTGCAAAAGGAGGACGGAACGTGGCGTACTTCAGGGATCTGCGAGAGTTTATTGAAGAGCTTGAGCGCAGAGGTAAACTTCAGCGCATCAAACGTCGGGTGAACAAGGATACGGAGTTGATGCCCCTCTTCCGTCTCCAATTCCGAGGTCTTGCGGAGGAAAACCGCAAAGCATTTCTGTTTGAGAACGTGACGGATGCCAAAGGACACCGCTACGACATGAAGGTCATGCCGGGATCCTACGGAGCCTCGCGGGAGATCTTTGCCCTGGGAATGGGCTGTGAGAGGCCCGAGGAAGTGTACGAGAAATGGCGCCAGGCGTG
>Ga0209317_1002476_pt1 | contig 13366 bp, 11 predicted proteins | sample RifGroB2_FD_183994 | JGI IMG/M metagenome (GOLD analysis project Ga0209317, IMG submission 183994) | Soil microbial communities from Rifle, Colorado, USA - Groundwater B2 (SPAdes) (version 2) | ecosystem: Environmental > Terrestrial > Soil > Unclassified | place: Rifle, Colorado | collected...
CATGGCGGGGATGGTGGTAGGTTTTCTGCTGGCCCAGCTGCTCGGGCAGGCGGTTTTCGGCTCCTTCATATCGTTTCGGATGATAGTGCTCCCGGTGACCTTGATCCCGTCGATAGCCGCCTCGCTTCTGGCGGCGGCCCTGCCGGTCAGGATGGCGGTAAGGGTCGTGCCGGCCCAGGTGCTGAAAGAGGACTGATCCGAGGCAATGGAAACCCGAGCCCGCGTCTCCGTAATTGTCACAGCTATAGCTTTGGGGGGGGAGGGCGAATACAAGATTCGCCCCTACCCATAAACATGATCACCGTAGGGGCGAACCTTGTGTTCGCCCATCCTTTCACACCCTCCCCCTTTCAGGGGGGTGAAGATTGGGTACGGCTTTATTTATTAAGGGGAAAATAAATGGAAAAGATAGTACTTGAGACAATAGGCCTGACTAAGAGATACGGCAGCGTCACCCCGCTGGACCACGTCAACATGCAGGTCAGGGAAGGCGAGTGGGTTTCCATCATGGGACCCTCCGGCTCCGGCAAGACCACCATGCTGAATCTCCTGTCGCTGCTCGATACCCCGACCGAGGGACGCTACATCCTGGACGGCGTCGACACCTCAACGGTGAACGAGCGGGAGCGCGCAGTGGTCCGGCGCGAGAAGATCGGCCTGGTGTTCCAGCAGTTCCACCTGGTCCCTTACCTGACGGCGCTTGAGAACGTCATGCTGTCCCAGTACTACCACGGCATGATCGACCGGGGCGACGCCGCGGAGGTCCTGGAGCGGGTCGGTCTCTCGCACCGCATCGGCCATCTCCCCTCCCAGCTCTCCGGCGGCGAGCAGCAGCGGGTCTGCATCGCGCGGGCGCTGATCAACCAGCCCGCCATCATCCTGGCCGACGAGCCGACCGGCAACCTGGACGAGGCAAACGAAGAGATCATCCTCGATTTCTTCAAGGAACTCCACGCCGAGGGAAGGACCATCATCCTGGTGACGCACAACCCGGAGCTGGCCCAGTTCTCGGACCGGACCGTCAGACTGCAGCACGGCAAGGTCCAATAGCATGCAGAGAGTTATCAAGAGATTGGCCCGTCTTGCTGCGGCATCGGCAACGGTTCTCCTTCTTGCCGCGCTCCTGGGCGGCTGCGAGAAGGAGCAGACCTGGAAAACGGGCAAGAAGGCGCCCGATATAAGCGTGCTCGACCTGAACGAGAAGACCGTGAAGCTCTCCGACTTCAAGGGGCAGGTGGTCGTGCTCAGGTTCTGGGCCACCGGGTGCAAGGCGTGCGTAGCCGGCATGCCGGTGCTGGACGAGTACAGCAAGCCGTACCGGGACAAAGGGCTTACCGTGCTTGCCATAAACATGGCGAACTCCAAACCGATGGTCGAGGCCTTTGCCAAAGGGCTGAAGCTTTCCTATCCCGTCTTTCAGGACCCGGCCCTGATCGCCGCCAAGAAGTACGGGGTGAGAGCGGTGCCGAGCACCTATATTGTTGACCGGAAAGGGATCGCCAGAAGCTTCGCCGTCGGGGAGATCACCAAAGAGAAGTTCGATGAGACGATTAGCGGATTGCTGTAACCATAGCGGTTGTTATCGAAATTCCGGCTGGTTGCGGTCCGCCTTTGACGCAGTGGGTCCATCGTAGGGGCGAACCTTGTGTTCGCCCTGGACCAGCGACATCTCGATGGAAAATGGCGAACAGCAAAATATGGGCGAACACAAGGTTCGCCCGAACCTACGAATCCCTTTGGCACCGAGGGGACTTGATCGCCATCCCGGCCCAGCCGAACTGTCGACTCCAGTGAGAAATATCAGGACAGCACTTGAACCGTGTACTTATTAAATATGCAGCCTTTATACAGTTCGTGGCGATATTGCTGCTGCAGTATTATCCGGTTGCCGCGCATCTGGGTCAGAAGCAGGCCCAGCCGCAATGCAGCGGCAATCATGCCCTGTGCGGCTGCGCGCCGGAAATGATCATCTCAGGTACCTGCTGCTGTAGCCGCAACAAGGCAGTCCTGCTACGCCAGCCAGCTACAAAACCCGAGTGCTGCGACATTGACGATAATCATGGCGAGGAGCGCGTCACTCGTAACGACGTGTATCCTGCATCGCGCGTCCTTTCCGCCGCCCCCTGCGGCGGCAAAACTAAATTCATCACCGCTTCCCTGGAAAAGCTCAAATTTCTCTGTCCCGAATTTCCCACCTTAGTACGCATAGAACCTTCAGTTTGCTTCACCGCCTCGCTGCAGGAAACCTTTCCTAGTCGCCTAGGCGATCCACCCGATCCCCCTCCTATACTTGCCCATTCCTGAAAATCGACATTTCCGCTCGGCACTACGGTCCTGACCAGCACCAACTGGCAGCCACATGATCCCACTTATAAAACGGGGGCAGACGCTGCCATGTAGTTACCGGTTAGCTCCACCGTAGGATGCGGTGAACATCGTGAACCGCATCATTAACCGATGCGGTTCGTACCTCACCACATCCTACAGGCTAATTCTCGTCCAACCTGACAGAAGGGAGCAGTGCGTCCTGCCTCTGCAGGTCGAGGTCCGTCCGCTATGCCTCCGGCCTTTGTGCGTTCTGCCGGACGACTCTCGCCGCAGGGAGGACTCTCACCTTGTGCCCACTTTGCGGTGATAATGCCAACACGAACTTACTGGTTTTACAGCCAATTTAAAAGGAATCGCTATGAATAGATTTATGATGTTGCTGATAATGTTGACGTTGCTGCTCTGCGCCACGGTTGGAGCGGCAGAACCTGCGGAGCATGAAAAAGAGTGCAGGCAGTGCGGCATGAACCTGGACACTTCAGCCCAAACCATGATGCTCGTATCCTATGTGGACGGGACGGTATCCAAACTCTGCAGCCTCCGGTGCGCTGTCGATGAGATGGACCATCACAAGGGTAAGCAGGTGAAGTCGCTTCTGGTTGCCGATTACAAAACCGGCGATTTGATCGATGCCAGGACGGCAAGCTGGGTAGTTGGCGGCAGGCGAAACGGTGGCATGAATTCCCCCGCCAAGTGGGCCTTTGCCCGGAAAGAGGACGCCGAGACCTTCGCGCGGGAAAACGGCGGAGAGCAGAGTACCTTTGACCAAGTGCTGATTATTGCCAGGGAGGGGAGCGCTGAAGAGAGCGGGGCAGGTCACGCCCATCAGCATGGCAAGGGGGCGCAGATGCTGCTCAACCCCGCCTTCAGCGACGACATCTACCATTCGCACCAGGCAGGTTCCTGGATGGCGAACTACAAATTCATGAAGATGACGCAGAGGGGGCTGCGTAACGGAACCACCGATGTACCGGTGGAAAATGCGACTCCGATGGGGAACCAACCTTTCGGCTACATGATGGCCCCCACCAGCATGACCATGGACATGCATATGGTCATGGTCATGTACGGGTTAAGCGACCGTCTGACCCTGATGGGGACCGGGAGCTACCTGATCAATAAAATGGAGATGGTGATGAACATGGGGATGGGAAACCGACCCGACGCCCCGATGAAGACCAGCGGCCTCGGCGACATGGAGCTGCGGGGGATCTACCGGATCAACGACCAGCTGACCGGCTCCCTCGGAGTCGGCATTCCGACCGGCGACATCGATCAGGAGGTCAGGGCAATGGGGATGACATTCCGTGCGCCCTACGACATGCAGCTCGGATCCGGCACGCTTGATCTCAAGCCGGCACTGACCTACAACGAAATGAGCGACGACGCGCTTTGGAACTGGGGTGGGCAGGCCTCCTATACCTATCGCCTTGGCAGAAACGGCAACGGCTACAGCCTTGGCGACAACGCGAAGCTGACCGGTTGGCTGCAGCGCGCCTTCGGTCCGGCCACCACCTGGCTCCGCCTGGCCTACAATTACACCGCGCCCATCGACGGCAGCGACCCCAGGGTCGACAAGCTTCTCGACCCGGAGATGGGGGCGCCGACGCCCGATGCCGATCCGCGCAACTACGGCGGCCATCGTCTGGACGCCTTTGCCGGAGTAAGTTGGGCGGCCGGACCTTTTAGCGTAGGCGTCGAAGCCGGTATTCCGCTGTACCAATACCTGAACGGTCTGCAGTTGGAGAACGATTGGTATGTCACTGCCGGTATTCAGAAAATGTTTTAGCTCCGTGTCACCCGGATAAAAGGGAGCAGTGGGTTAACTGCAGTAATATTTGTAGGGCGAATCCCGAGATTTTCACCCTCCCCCAGCCCCTCCCATCAAGGGAGGGGGGCTTAAGGCACTGTTTCCTTAAAGGAAGAGGCGGCTGTCCAAAGTCCCTCTTCCGGTCAAGAAAGAGGGGATTGCCCGAAGTTCCTCTTCCCTTCAATCGGGCGGGTGCCCGGCACTCTCCCTCTTGATCCAATCTTGCCGCTTCTAATAAACTTCGTTTACCCAAGACAGCTTTTCCTGAAAAATTGAATACCCTCGGCTTTCCCCTTCCTCCTCTTTGCAACTACTGTACGCGATGATTAAACTTCAGTTCACTGGCCATTTGACAGCGTTATTATCTGAACCGGCCCAGTACATCGTACAGATAATGTTATTAAATTCAATTAATTTGACTTTTACTCCTCATTCTGGTTAAACCTCTACACGATACTAAGGCAAACTTTCTCGTCTGCGCAGTAAGTTAAAAGAGAATACTTATGCAATAGCCCAATGTTTGCTATTAAACAACTGACATAGATGATAAACGATAATACTAAACCTTCCGCGAGGATGGGGCGGAAAGCCTATAGGGTCTCAAGCAGACAGCCGGGTTGCCGAAATATCTCAACACTAGATATCGGCAACCCGTTTTTTTTTGCCGAATCAGCCATGGTGTAAGTGACTGTTTTATCAACACCGAACTGGATGCTTCACCTGCAGAGGGTCTCTCATCTCTGCACTCAGTAGTTTTGCCGCCAGCCGTATTTCATTTAATGCCGATAGCTCAGTCGTTCCAGCGACGGGCCAGGAGTCTTCCTTTTATGCATGACACGGCAACCGCGGAGAATCGAACGCTAAAGCTCATTGGCGGAACTTTGCAAAATGTAATTGGTTTGCAAGACGATGAAAGCTTTGAGCTACTCAAAGACGCGATCGATTGCCTACCAATTGGAACCGGAATTACCATAAGTGACGTGCAGGGCAAGATCATCTACGTTAATGCCGTCGAGGCGGAACTGCACGGCTACGGGCCCGGTGAGTTGGAGGGGCTGGACGCGCGCATCCTGGCGCCTCGCTGCCGACAAAACCCGTTTCCGCCCCTGAATTACGCGAAGATAGGCTATTGGAAGCGGGAATGCCTCAACATCCGTAAAGACGGTCACGAGTTCCCGGTGCAACTCACCTCGGTCCCGATGCGCGATGCTCACGGTAAATGCATCGGGGTAATCACGGCGTGTGAAGACATCACCGGCCGCAAGGACTCCGAGAAGAAGATCGAGCACCTGGCCTACTACGACTCGATTACCGGCCTTCCTAACCGGGCACTGCTCATGGACCGCCTGCATCAGGCCCTGGCCCTTGCTCTGCGCGAAGGGCGCGAACTGGCGCTGCTCTTTCTGGATCTCGACAATTTCAAAGACGTAAATGACACCAAAGGGCACGACATTGGTGACAAATTCCTCAAGGAGGTGGCGAAGCGTCTCCGCAGTTGCGTAGGGGAATCCAACACCCTGGCCAGGATAGGCGGGGACGAATTCGTCATCGTCCTCACCGCAGTCCATGCTGAGGAAGAGGCTGCCGCAACCACCGCCAGGCGGGTGCAGGCACTTTTCGCCGCCCCCTTTGTGATCGAGGGAGAAGAATTCTACAGCAGTACCAGCATCGGTATCGCCCTTTACCCTGAGGACGGCACGGATGTGGAGAGTCTTCTCAAATGCGCGGACGCCGCGATGTACCACGCCAAAAATGAGGGGAAGTCCAATTATCAGTTCTTCTCCCAAGAGATGAACAACCGGATCATGCGGCGCGTCGCCCTGGAAAACAGCATGCGCCAAGGTCTGACCCGGGGCGAATTCACCCTGCATTATCAGCCGCAGTGGGATCTGAAATTTGCCAGTTTGACCGGTGTAGAAGCGCTTCTGAGATGGAAGAGCCCTGAGTTCGGCGACGTCGGGCCCGCCGAGTTTATTCCCATTGCCGAAAGCTCCGGCCTCATTTTCGAACTGGGCGAGATGGTCCTGCAGGTTGCCTGCCTTCAGGCCAGAAGCTGGGCTGAGCGATACGGCGAGTTGAAGGTGGCAGTTAACATTTCCGGCCGGCAGATGAGGCAGCCGGATTTCCTGCAGACCGTGGAGCGCATCATCTGCGAGACCGGCGTGGCACCCCGCTCGTTGGAGCTGGAGTTTACCGAAGGGGTCATCATGGAGAAGGCCGAAAAGAACATCGACACACTGTTGGCCCTGAAGAAGGTTGGTCTGCGGCTGAGCATCGATGATTTCGGGACCGGTTACTCCTCTCTCAACTATCTGAAGCATTTCCCCATTGATGCCATCAAGATTGACCGTTCCTTCATTGCCGAAGTCGAATGTAACAGCGACGACGCGGCGATAACCGAGGCGATCATTTGTATGGCGCACAGCCTGAAGCTCAAAGTAATTGTCGAGGGAGTTGAAAACCAGGCGCAGTTACAATTCCTCAAGGATCGGCAGTGCGATGAAGCGCAAGGGTTCTTCCTGGCTCTGCCGATGTCGGCGCACGAGCTCACCGGATATCTGGGGAACATTCAGAGGAAAGACGGCTCCCTATAAAAGACGGCTCCCTATACTATCGGAGGGGACCTGTAGGTCGGGTTAGCGAAGCGTAACCCGACATCATTACCCGCACGGTGCAGGTTAGCTCTCCGTGGTGCTGGATAAGTTGTTTACCCGGCAGCAGTGACACCAATGAATCCCCGCCCCCGGAGGGGGAGGGTTAGGGAGGGGGAACCCCGCCGGTTTCCGGCAAGAACTTCCCCGCGGGCTGACCCGAGGCCGAACCTGCAAGAGGCATACAGCGTGAACCAGCGTGAAGACCAAGCCTTTGCTTATGGAGTGCTGAAATTGCCAGAACACGAAATTGTCAACCGCTGCGGCTGGGCCGGTAGCGATCCACTCTATCGTGCCTATCACGATGAGGAATGGGGAGTGCCGGTGCATGATGATCGCCTGCTCTTCGAATTCCTCACTTTGGAGGGAGCTCAAGCCGGCCTCTCCTGGATCACCATCCTGAGAAAGCGTGAGGGGTACCGGCGCGCCTTCGCAGGGCTGTCACCTGAGCTAGTTGCAGAATTCGGCGAACCGCAGTTGTTGCAGTTGATGCAAGACTCCGGCATCGTCAGAAACCGCCTTAAAATCTCCTCCACTCTGACCAACGCCCGCGCCTTTCTTACCATTCAAGAGCAGTTCGGCTCCTTCGATGCCTATCTCTGGCGTTTCGTCGACGGCACTCCCCTGCAAAACGCCCGGCGCACTCTGGCCGAGATACCCGCCTCAACCGACCTGTCCGATAAACTCAGCCGCGACCTGAAAAAGCGTGGTTTCCGCTTCGTCGGAAGCACCATCTGCTATGCGTTCATGCAGGCGATCGGAATGGTGAATGACCATACTGTCGACTGTTTTCGCTGCTCCGAGCTTGGAGGGGGAGGGGAGAGCAAGCCGTGATTCAAGTCTGAGCTGCTATTTCCCCGCCTGCGCCTCCGCAGACCTGCCCAGTTTTATTGCGTTTGCCTCCCGTGGTAATTTCAGGTACTTTTGTAGCAACGGCATTCCCGCCGCGATTACCTTGTGTCGCCGCATTTCTGCCGCGATCGTCCTTTTGTAGGAACGGTTCAGCAAGAGGGCTAAGGGAGAGCGTATGTTTCGTCGCACAAAAATAGTTGCCACCGTAGGTCCCGCCTGCCAATCGGAAGAAATGCTCAGCGCCCTGGTGCAAGGTGGCGTAGACGTCTTCCGCCTCAATTTTTCCCACGGCGACCATGCCGCTAAATCCGCCGTCATCCGCACCATCAGAGACCTTTCGCTACGTCACGAGCACGCTGTCGCCATTTTGGGGGACTTGCAAGGTCCCAAGATTCGCACCGGTGTGATGCTCGGTGGAGGGATGTACCTCAAGGCTGGCAGCGAAGTGGTAGTGACAACCCGTGGTGTCGTCGGCCAGGGTGACACCATCCCGACCATCTACCAGGGTCTGCCCAACGATGTCGGGCCCGGGGACCGGATTCTGCTCGATGACGGTCTGATGGAGTTAAGGGTGCTGGGTGTCGAGGGTCAAGACGTCCGCTGCCTCGTCGTGAGTGGCGGGCTGTTAAAGGACCGTAAAGGTATCAATCTCCCCGGCGCCAAGGTCTCGGCCCCCGCGCTGACCGAGAAGGACCGTGAGGACCTCCACTTCTGCATCCTGGAGGAGCTGGACTATGTCGCACTCTCCTTCGTCCGTGAAGCCTCCGATGTCCTGGAGCTGAAAGGTATACTGGAGAGTCACGGCTCCCAGTTGCGCGTCATCGCCAAGATAGAAAAACCAGAAGCCGTAACCAACTTCGCGGCGATTCTTGAGGCCGCCGACGGCATCATGGTCGCCCGTGGCGATCTCGGTGTCGAGATAAATCCCGAAAAGGTTCCCCTGATCCAAAAGCGTATCATCCGCAGTTGCAACCAGGCGGGTAAGCCGGTAATCACCGCCACCCAGATGCTGGAGAGCATGGTAAACAACCCGCGCCCAACCAGGGCCGAGACCTCCGACGTTGCCAACGCGATTCTCGATGGAACAGACGCCATCATGCTCTCCGCCGAGACCGCCTCAGGTAGTTACCCTCTAGAGGCCGTATCCATGATGGTGCAGGTGGCGCGCGACGTAGAGGGGGACCCTCAGTTAAGGACTCAGGTATACCACCCTGCTCCAGAGCGGGAAGATATGTCGCATCTGGTAGAGGTCATCGGCCAGGCCGCCTGCCGGGTAGCCGAAGCAGTGAACGCCGCCGGGATTCTTGCTTTCACCCAGACCGGAAGCACTGCGGCGCTGGTTTCCAAATACCGTCCCTCGCTTCCAATCATAGCCGTAACCCCCTCCCACAGGGTGCGCCGCATGCTCGCCCTCTATGCCGGCGTCCACTCGCTTCGCGTAGATATCGAGGGGGATACCGAGGCGCAGATCCTGTCGGTAGAGGAGGCAGTCCTCGCCACCGGATGGCTTAAAAAGGAAGACGTGGTTGTCATCACCATGGGAAGTCCCCTGTCCGCTCCGGGGACCACCAACCTGATGAAGGTGCACCAGCTGCAAACACCTGATTTCTACAAGACCCATTGATGCTGGGGGGCGTCTGTCGTCCCGGGCGGTTTTCCCGCCAGATTGTTTAAAACAGTTGAATGAATATAAAGAGGACGGGCCGCCAAAGCCGTCCTCTCTGCATTTACGCCCCTTCACAGCATATACCCCCACTCTTTGCCTTTATCCTCTCCCTAACCGCCTTTACCCGACTCTCCGCCTTTAGCCCCCCTCCTTGATGGGAGGGGCTGGGGGAGGGTGGCTGATCACAAGAGCATTCGGCCTCCACTTGATATGCCCACTCTCTTACCTCTGTTACATTTCTGTTACAACCTTCTGAGCCCTTGACCATATCCGCAATAATGGATATAGTCCTCTCCATGGAAAACATAGCAAACATTTTTAAATCACTCGATGACGAGACGCGCCTGCGCATATTTGCTCTCCTTCTCGAGGAGGACGAACTGTGCGTCTGCGACTTGGTTACCGTCCTGCAGTTGCCGCAGTCGACCGTTTCCAGGCAGTTGTCTCTGCTGAAGGGAGCCGGCTGGCTCAAAGACCGCCGCGAAGGGGTCTGGATTTATTACTCAATCAACAGATCTCTGGCGCCGATCCAGCAGTTCCTCATCCCTGTGCTGCGCAACTTCCTTCCGGCAACCGAAGCAGCGACCCAGGACTTGGAGCGGCTCAGAAGCCTGAACCTGGGGTGCCGCTGCGCCTGACATGTTTATTTTGCCTAACATCCATATTTGCGGATATTTAAAAGGAGACTCGATGAAGAAGAAGGTGCTTTTTCTCTGCACGCACAACTCCTGCCGGTCACAGATGGCCGAGGGAATCGTCAATGCCGACCTCGGCGCACAGTTCCAGGCCTTTTCTGCCGGGACAGTCGCGACCAGTGTCAATCCCCTTGCCCAACAGGTGTTGGCCGAAATCGGCATAGACATTTCCGGCCACCACTCGAAGACCCTGGATGAATTTGCCGACCAAAGTTTTGACTACGTTATCACCCTGTGCGGTTCGGCCAACGAGCAGTGCCCGCTTTTCTTCGGCGGCGTGCAGCGGGTTCACATCGGGTTCGATGACCCTTCACAAATTACCGGAACCCCTGAAGCCGTGCTCGCGCAGTTCAGGCGGGTGCGCGACGAAATCAGGGCTGGAATTGCCGCCTATCTAACAGGAGAACCGTAATGAGCGAGCATGTGATGAAGAAACTTTCCTTTCTGGACCGCTGGCTCACCGCCTGGATTTTCGCTGCCATGGCCCTCGGAGTCGGTTTGGGATACGCCATACCTGGCGTTGAAAGCTTTGTGAACCAGTTCCAGGTCGGCACCACCAACATCCCGATTGCCATCGGTTTGATCCTGATGATGTATCCCCCCTTCGCCAAGGTGCGATATGAGGATATGCCGGAGGTATTCCGCAACAAGAAGATCCTCGGCATCTCCCTGGTGCAAAACTGGGTGATCGGGCCGGTACTGATGTTCCTGCTCGCCATCATATTTCTCCCCGACAAGCCGGAGTACATGGTCGGGCTCATCATGATCGGTCTGGCCCGCTGCATCGCCATGGTGATCGTCTGGAACGACCTCGCCAAGGGTAACTCGGAATACGCGGCAGGACTCGTGGCATTCAACAGCGTGTTTCAGGTGCTCTTCTACAGCGTGTATGCCTGGTTCTTCATCACCGTGCTCCCCCCTCTCTTCGGCCTGTCCGGCAGCATCGTCTCTGTAAGCATCGGCGAAATCGCGCGCAGCGTCTTCATCTATCTGGGCATCCCCTTCATCGCCGGCGCAGTTACCAGGCTGGTCGGCGTGAAGATGATGGGTAAGGAGCGCTATCACAGGGAGTTTGTGCCGCGCATCTCGCCGATCACCCTGATCGCGCTGTTGTGCACCATCGTCGTCATGTTCAGCTTGAAAGGGAAGCTGATCGTCGCCATACCGCTCGACGTAGTGCGCATCGCCGTGCCGCTTCTGATCTACTTCATCGTCATGTTCCTGGTTTCCTTCTGGATGGGGAAGAAACTCGGCGCCGATTATTCCAAGACCACCACACTCGCCTTTACCGCCGCCAGCAACAACTTCGAACTCGCCATAGCCGTCGCCGTCGCCGTTTTCGGGCTTAACTCCGGCGCCGCCTTCGCAGCAGTAATCGGACCCCTCGTCGAGGTGCCGGTGATGATCGCCCTGGTAAACGTTGCCTTCTGGTTCCAGCGTCGCTACTATGCATGACAGCGATACTCCCGCTTTTCCCTCGCCATTATGCCCTCGTGCATTTGTGGATTAGTAGGTCGGGTTAGCAGCCTGATCGCGTAACCCGAGGGCATGTGGAGCCTACACCTGCCGATAGGGCCTCTGTAGGAGCGGCATTCCTGCCGCGATTGCCCTGTAGGGATTCGCGGCAGGAATGCCGCTCCTACATGATCCTCTTAACTTAATGGCATTGCTTCAAGGTGGAGGCCGGAGTGGGACGGGGCAGCACCAAAGAGGATAAATTATGAAGACGCGGCAATTCAAGAAAATCGAGCTGGCTAAGCCAAAGGCTGTTTCATCCGGATGCGTACCCGGTCCAGGAACCGATCCCGACGCGCCTCCCTGCTGAGGACCTCGTACCTCCGCCGGCGGCGGGGAAATAGACCAAAATGTGCCGGGCTTTACCCGCTGGCTTTCCATAAACGGTGTAAAGGTCCCGCAGGTGAGTTGCACCTTGTCATTCCAGGATCGACTTGGGGCCTGGAAAGCACGCTGGGGCATAAACCGGATGAACTACCTGATTCCCCCCGGGCTCTATGCTATAGGCGAACCGGCATCTGATGCACCGGTCCTGGTAACGGCCAACTACAAGATGAGCTACGATCTGGTGCGGCGGGAGCTGGCAGGGCGCAACGTCTGGCTGCTCGTCCTGGAAACCTTCGGGATCAACGTCTGGTGCGCGGCGGGGAAGGGGACTTTCGGAACCGACGAACTGGTTCAGCGGATCAAGAAGTCTGGTCTCCCCAAAGTCGTGACCCACAGGCGAGTCATCCTCCCCATCCTGGGAGCCCCGGGGGTTGCCGCCCACGAGGTAAAGAAGCGCACCGGATTTTCCATCGCCTACGGAACCATTCGGGCGGCGGACCTGCCGGAGTATCTGGATAATGGCGAAGTGACCACGGCCGCCATGAAGCAGTTGACCTTCAACTGGTACGAGCGGATGGTTCTGATCCCCGTAGAGATCGTTCTGGTGCTCAAGCCCGTCGCCATGGTTGGTGCCGCCCTCTATCTCGCGGCAACCTTCCTGGTGGGTGAATCTGCAGCGGCTGCAGCGTTGATTGCATATCTGGGCGCCGTTTTCACCGGAATAGCCGTGGCGCCCATGCTGCTCCCGGTATTGCCGGGCAAGAGCTTCGCCATCAAGGGAGCGCTGGCAGGGATTGCCTATAGCGCCGCTCTCTATGCCTTTACCGGGGGCGCCACCTGGAGTCTGCCGGTCACGCTGGCCGCGTTTCTAGCGCTTCCGGTGGTCAGCGCGTTTTACACCCTTAACTTTACCGGCTGTACCACCTACACCTCGCGCTCCGGAGTAAAGAAGGAAATGCGTCTGGGTATTCCCATCATGGGGAGTGCGCTCATAGCCGCCGTGATACTGGTTTTGGCGGGGAGTTTACTTTAATAGCGGAGATTTGAGATGAAAGGATTCAGGTATCTGGAAGGAGTAGCCACCTTGGAGCTGGACCAGGCGCTCTGTATCGGTTGTGGCAGATGTTTGGAAGTATGTCCGCACCAGGTGTTCGCTATGGAAGGGAAGCGTGCCCAGGTGGCAGACAAAGACGCCTGCATGGAGTGCGGCGCCTGTGCAGTGAACTGTCCCGTGTTGGCCATCAAGGTCGATGTAGGAGTGGGCTGTGCCACCGGCCTAATCAACGAGTGGTTCCGCGAAAGGAACATCCGCGGCTTTGGCGGCAGCGGCAGCTGCGGGTAACTCAGCCTGGCCGCAAGGTGAGGTTCCAAGAGGGAGCAGTCCGCAAAGTCCAGAAAGCCCAGAAAGCCCAGAAAGCCCACGAAGTCCACGAAGTCCACGAAGTCCACGAAGTCCACGAAGTCCACGAAGTCCACGAAGTCCACGAAGTCCACGAAGTCCACGAAGTCCACGAAGTCCACG
>Ga0209317_1002481_pt1 | contig 13351 bp, 10 predicted proteins | sample RifGroB2_FD_183994 | JGI IMG/M metagenome (GOLD analysis project Ga0209317, IMG submission 183994) | Soil microbial communities from Rifle, Colorado, USA - Groundwater B2 (SPAdes) (version 2) | ecosystem: Environmental > Terrestrial > Soil > Unclassified | place: Rifle, Colorado | collected...
AATAGCAGAGCTCAAACCGGAAAAGATCGTAATTTCCCCCGGCCCCTGCACTCCGAAAGAGGCCGGGATATCCTGCGATGTCATACGGCGCTTCGGCGGCAAGACCCCGATTCTCGGCGTCTGCCTGGGACATCAGTGCATCGGGGCGGCCTTCGGCGGCGAGATCGTCCGCGCCCCCACAATCATGCACGGGAAGCTGTCCGATATCATCCATGACTCCAAGACGATCTTTCAATCGCTGAAAAACCCTTTCGCCGCGATGCGCTATCACTCCCTGGTGATCGACCCGAACCGGCTGCCTGCGGAATTGACCGTCAGCGCGCGCACTTCCGACGACGTGATCATGGGGGTGCGCCACCGGAGCCACCCCGTCGAGGGAGTCCAATTTCACCCCGAATCGATCCTCACCGAGGAGGGGAAGAAGCTGCTAAAGAATTTCTTGGATTACTACTAGGCTGAGGAAAGGGGAGACGACGACCTGTTTGTTCCCCACTCCCCCAGTATTCCCCTGTCTTAAACGCTCTGGTTGCTCTTGGTTGACAGGTCCTGTACATAGCGTTATAAGAATTGTTGACTTACAGGTTCTGTATGACCAGAGACGGCGCGTTAGCATTACTTCCTTTTACTCACCGATCAGCATTCCAGAACATCAGGAATTTCCTTGCCGGTAGGATGATAGGCGCCACACGGGATCGTGCTCTGATGGACGAGTTGTTCAAGTGCGTGTTTGCTAAGCACTGGCTGCTAAGGGACGGCTCCTTGGCAACTGCAGGAGACGTTTCCAAATCCTACCGAGCAGCCTTTGCGCACGTCAAGAGAGTTCTGCCCGGTATTTTCTTAGAAACAGACGAAATCGAGCTAGATCCTGTTGCTCTCCAGTACGTAGATCAACAGTTAAATGCAGTTGACTTGGAAAGGTGTCGTGCTGACATATTCAGCGAGATTTACGAGGCCTTTGCCGCTTCAGGCATCAAATCCAGCGAGGGGCAGTTCTTCACGCCGATTGTTGCCGTAGATTTACTCATTAACATGGTTAATCCGAAGCCCGGCCAGACAATCTGTGATCCCGCGTGCGGTGCAGGCGGCTTTTTAATAGGGACAGCGAAGCATCTTTTTACCGCCGGTGTTGACACCAAGGAAACTACCCTGTGCCTCTACGGTGTGGACAAGGACGCATACCTGACGCGAATTGCGAGAGGTCGATTGGCCTTATTTTTAGATGAGATGCCTCGGGTTATTTGTGGTGACTCCCTCGCAGGCGTGTCCCAACAAGGTGAACCAATGGAATTGGGAGGGTTCGACGTGATCCTCACAAATCCACCTTTCGGCGCAAAGATCGTCGCTGCGTACGGAGCTACTCTTCTACAGTATGAATTGGCCAAAAAATGGGTAAGAGTTGATGGACAAGATAGCAAATTTGTCCCGACAGGTTCACTAAATTCCTCTACGCCGCCACAAATTCTTTTTCTTGAACTCTGCCTGAAATTGTTAAAACCCAATGGGATTCTTGGCGCGATTCTTCCCGAGAGTCTGGTCTCTGCCAAATCCTACGCCTTTGTTGTTCAACATATAAAGGCGAAAGCTGAGATAATTGCGGTAGTGGGTATGCCAGAAGCGTTATTTAAAACTTCCGGAAAAGGTGGGACGCATACCAAGACAGTCGCCATTGTTTTACAAAAGAAGCCCACAAGAACGAAGTGCGCCTCAGTGTTTTTTGCAGACGCTAAGTGGTGTGGACATGACAGTCGTGGTCGTGACGTACCCCTCAATCATATTCCTCAAATCATTTCCAATTTTGCTGAATTCAGGCGGACTGGCTCCGCCAAGCATGGAAATCTCGGAATTGCCGTACCCAAAGAAAAGTTAACCTTGAACCTCGCGCCGCGGGCATTTGAGTTCGACGCCGCCTCAGAATCGAAAAGCATTCTGCATTCGCATGAGGTAGTTACCATCGGAGAATTAGTCAAAAGAAAGGTGTTTACTATCACCACGGGCGATGAAGTCGGAAAGCTAGCTTATGGCACAGGCAACATTCCCTTTATAAGGACTTCTGACATTTCAAATTGGGAGATTAAGTTAGACCCAAAGCACTGCGTATCAGAAGAAATCTACATGCGGTACAAGGAAAAGCAGGACGTGCAGCCTTACGACCTTCTGATGGTCAAGGATGGCACATACCTAATCGGCACGTGTGCCATTGTCTCGAAGTATGATTTGCCTATGCTTTATCAAAGTCACGTCTACAAAATTCGGGTTAATGATGATGCGAAGCTAAATCCGTTTCTTCTGCTGGCCGCGCTAAGCTCTAGCTTCGTTCAACGACAGATCAAAAGCTTTTGTGTAAGCCAGGATATCATCGATTCCCTCGGCGACAAGATCCTGCAACTCCAAGTCCCCATACCCAAATCTAAAGCAACGCGTGAGCGAATTAAAAAATTAGTGCAAAAAGTAGTAAAGGAACGGAGTGAAGCTCGGGAGCTTGCCCGCAAGGCCTGCGAGGAGATTATCTCGGCCTAAATCAGTCCATTTTTCGCGAGAGCTTCGTAGTTTCTCGATATACGGAGCAGAAGTTCGCGAGTCTCCTTGAGAGTTAGGTGGCCCTGAATCCTATTTCCGTCCTCTGTTATCCAAGATATATTTGCCGGATGATGTCGAAACTCGTCGCCCACTCCCGCCTTCAATGGATTTAGGTGGCCCACTTGGTAAGCTGCCTTGCCGTGCGTAGGCTCAGTCACCTCTTGGGCGAGTATTTCAAAGTCCAACGGATCGAGGGTGACAGGACACCGAGCTATTTTCCCTACATCTCCAACCAAGTTTGCGGCTTTTAGATATTGAATTATCCCATCAGGGAACGCGTGGAACCGGATCAGTTGCTCAATTAGCGCCAACTCAACCGCCAAACAGTCCCGTCTCAACGCAAACTGCGGAGAACCAGGGTGAGCTTCCCACCTCTTCTCACGATTTGTTTTATAGTCGCCAGTAAGCGCTCGATCCGTGAGATAACTCTTCACCCGAATTTTATCAAAGATTGCTGCGAAAAGCTGAAAATCTGGATTGAGCTGCGAATCAACAAGTGATTGGCGGATTCGCAGCAATCGCGAGTATTGTGGATCGCGTAGGATCTTAACGTTCCGAACAGTATGTATAGGGATTGCAGTTTTCGAAACATAGTCAATCGGAATTTCGTGAGGTGATAGCCCCCATGGGACAACTATCTTGATCTCCGACTGAAAAACCTGATCCGGCAAAAGAACCAATATCTCTTTGCAGAGCGCTTCATGGATTGCAAGGCACTCCTCAAATGACGCTTTCCTTGGATCTGACTTTTCGAATTTGTTTGTCCACCGAACATCGTACTTTGTTGAAGTAACGTCGCTTTTCACAAGCTCAATAAGATAAACGGCCCTCAAAATCCTCCGATAAACCACCTGCACCTGGGCCGGGGGAATAAGCTTTTCAAGCTCTCGGCTTAACTTGGCAACAAGCGACCACTCTCGTAAGCCTCCGGTCAGTTCATATAGTTGGCGTTCGCTGAAACGTCCCGCTTTCACCGACCTATCAAAAGCTGTCTTAACTTTTTTAAGCCCTGATGGAGGCATGGGTTCTACAGAATATCCCGGCATCCCGACATTTTGCGAGACAATATTGATAACCAGCTCTTATGTCAACCGTGTGGATATAAAATGTGGATATAAAAGGAAACAATTCCCTTTTCCCCAAAAAAGCCTTGCCAGGAGAGCTCCCGTCGCATAAAATCACTTGCTATGGCAGAGGGAAAGACAGAACAATTCCGAGTGCTCATCTTGGACGATTACGAAGGGCAGGCCGCTCTGGTCCCAGCCTTTGAAAGACTCAAGGCGCGCGCCGAGGTCACGGTGATGAGGAACCGGCTGGGAAGCAACGAAGAGCTGGGCCGCGCCCTCAAAGAGATCCATGCCGTCCTGCTGATGAGGGAGCGGAGCCGATTCGGAGCCGAGCAACTGGCCTTGGCCCCCGCGCTGAAGCTGATATCGCAAACCGGCCAGGCCATTCCCCATCTCGATCTTCCGGCGGCGACCCGCCGTCGCGTCGCTGTCGCCGTTACTCCCAACGATTCCGGGATTTCCACCATCGAGCTGACCTGGGGGCTGATCTTCGCGCTGCTGAGACATATTCCTGAGGTCGATCGGAGAATGCGCCAGGAGAGCTGGCCGGCAGTCGCCGGAAACACCCTGGAAGGGAAAACTATCGGCGTGATCGGGCTGGGGAGAATTGGCAGACAGATTGCGCGGATCGCACAGGCCTTCAGGACTCGGGTTCTCGCTACGGGAAAAACCCTGACGGATGAAAGGGCCCGTGAAGCGGGCGCGGAGCGGGTTTCGCTGACGACCCTGCTCAAGGAGTCCGATATCGTCACCCTCCACGCCCCGTTAAGGCCGGAAACGCGCGGGTTGATCGGGGAAAAAGAATTGGCGCTGATGAAGCCGGGGGCGATTCTGATCAACACATCCAGAGGGCCCATCGTTTCGGAAAAGGCCCTGCTTCAGGCCCTGGAAAAAGGCCGCCTGGGAGGGGCCGGCCTGGACGTGTACGACGAAGAGCCCCTGCCGATGGAGCATCCCTTGCGCCGCTTGAATAACGTGGTGCTGCTCTCTCACAGAGGCTACGCAACGGTGGAGATCCTGCGCGAGCGCTACGAACTGGCCATTGGAAACATCCTGAACTTTCTCGACGGCAAGCCGACCAACCTCATCAACCCCGAGGTTCTGACTTAATTGGAATTGACACCTTTTTTTCTATGGACTAAGTAGGGTGCGGGAGCAGCGGAGCAAAATTCTTTAGGGAGGGCATAATGGCAAGAAAAACTGGCGGAGCTGGAACGAACCATCAAATCATCATCTCGGCGGATTCTCACGTGATGGAGCCGCCCGATCTTTGGAAGAAACAAGTGCCGGAAAAATACCGTGAGCAGGCGCCGCTCTTTCCGCCTCACAAGGTTGGCGAAGGGTTTCAGGCGCATGCCGGTGGCTGGGATCCGAACGAACGCCTTAAAGAGATGGAAGTAGACGGCCTGAGAGCTGAGGTTCTTTACCCCACTCTCGGTCTGGACCTTTTTGGTCTGGACGATGCCGCACTACAGGAGGCTTGCTTCCGGGTCTACAACGACTGGATCATAGAGTATTGCCGGGCGGCGCCTAAGAGGCTTATAGGCATTCCGGCGATTTCCGTTTACAACGTTGACCATGCGGTAAAGGAGCTTGAGCGCTGCCGCAAGGCGGGCTTGAAGGGCGCCATCATCTGGCAGGTGCCGCATACTGACCTGCCTTTCTATTCGGACCATTACAACCGCTTTTGGGCCGCGGCGCAGGATCTCGATGCGGCGGTGAGTCTGCATATCCTCACAGGCCACGGTTACAACAAGCACAAGGAAAGACGGACGGGGGTCGAGCACTACCGGGGCAGCGTAAACTTAAAGCTCCTGGACATCGCGAACGCGCTGTTTGAGCTCATGTTCTACGGAGTGCTGGAGCGCTATCCGCGGCTGAAGATCGTAACGGTAGAGAACGAAATCGGCTGGATGCCCTTCATGCTGCAGCAGTGGGACTACTACTACCGCCGCTTCCGCGGGGTCAACCCTCCGCCCATCAACAAAGATCCCAGCGAGTATTTCAAGCAACAGATTTATCTCACCTTCTTCAACGACTCCGTCGGCGGCCGCAACCTGGAGTGGTGGGGCGAGGATAACTGCATGTGGTCGAACGATTTTCCCCATCCGAACTCTACCTGGCCCAACTCGCGTAAAGTTATCGAGCGGGATCTGGGACATCTCCCGAAGGAAAAGCAGACCAAGCTGCTCTACGCCAACGTAGCCAGGCTTTACAACATGGAGAGCCCGGCCTAGGGCCGCGGGGATGGGTCGATGAGATAAGAGCGGCTCCTCTATTCCCGGCTGCTTGGGATCGCGAAGGCAAAAAGAGCAATGGTCACGGCCAGCAGGGTCGCGGCGCTCAGCCCCAAAGACCAGTGCACCCCGATAAAGCCGCCCAGCACCCCGACGGTTAACCCGCTGAAGGCGCGCAGCCCGCTGTTCGACATGCTGAAAAGGCCGATCAGGCGCCCGCGCAAGTGCGACGGCGCCAGGAGCTGCACCAAAGTTTGCGCCATGGAATTAAAGGCAAGGTTAAAGACCCCCGCCAGAAACAACAGAGTGAAGGCAAGAGGATAGTTAGGCGCCGCGGCAAATCCCGCGATAACAAGGCACCAGAGGATGCAGCATACGATCGCCGTTCGCACCCGAGGCTGCAGCAGCCCTCTACCCTCCAGCAAGAGCCCTCCGATCACAGCGCCGGCGGCATTTGCAGCCAGCAGCGCGCTGTAGGCGAAGCCTTCCTTGTCCGCGCCGAGATCATGGGCGTATTCAGGCATTTGCGCCTGGAAGGCGTTACCCACGAAGAGAGCGGAAAAGCCTCCCAGCAACACCATAGATACAATCGCCCGATTGCCGGAAACTTCCCGCAACACATTAAGCGCCTCCTTCACGCCAAAACCTCTCGCCTTCCCAACGCCCGGCACTTCCTGGCGGTGGCCGGTGTACGGGACCAGCATCAGCCATACGGCTAACGGGAGATAAAGAAAACCATTCACGATAAGGCCGATGGGGGGGCCGAGCAGAAGCATGAGAGCGCCTCCTACCGCAGGTCCTAACAGGATCCCTAATTGGCGCGAGGTCGAGCTGAGCCTGACCGCGCTTTGGAGGTGTTCCACGCCGACGATTTCGTGGATTATGAGCTGGCTCGCCGGTCCCCAAAGAACCCCGGCCAATCCGTGCACAACGAGCAAGACCGCAGCGTGCCAAATCTGAATGGTGTTGGTAAGAAATAGTAATCCCCAGGTCAGCGACACCCCCATGAACATGAGCTGCGAGATCTGGATGATGCGCCGGCAGTCAAACCGGTCTGCCAGCGCGCCAAAGTAAACCGAAAACAATAAAAACGGCGTCCAATGGCTGACAACCGCAAATCCCCCAAGGACCGGTGAGTGAAAAACCTCAAACATTACCCAGTAACTGATGACATGTTCGATGTTGTCCGCCATCATCGCCAGCATCGAGGTGACAAAGTACAACCGGAAGTCGTGATGGCGAAGCGCAGCGAAGGCGACCTGTTCGCGGCCGACAGTTGCCGCGCTATCCACCGATCGGGGCAAAGATCTTTCAGTTTTTTCGTCCGTTACGCTCTCCATACCGAACGAGAAGGTAGCGGATAATCCGGTGGCATGCAAATCGCCGCCAAATGCCGTCGATTCCTTGACAGTGATGCGGAGCTGGGGGTATGGAAAGAATAGAGAAAGAGACTATGCCATATAGCAGAGCTAACGGAATCAAGATCTATTACGAAGTCTCGGGAGAAGGATTTCCCTTTGTGCTCGTTCATGCGAACCCCTTTGACCATAATCTCTGGATGTACCAGATAAGCCATTTCTCAACGCACTTTAAAATCGTCGCCATAGACATCCGCGGCTATGGCCGATCCGATAAGCCCACCACCCGATTCAGTCTCAAAGATATGGCAGACGATATCCTGGGAGTGTGCCGGGACGAAGGGATCCGGGAAGCGATTCTTGGGGGGGTAAGCGTCGGCTCGGGAATCGCCCTGCTGCTCGGCCTGGACCACCCTGAGATGTTTAAGGCACTGATCCTGGTGGGCGGAAACAGCGGCGGAGGGGGCTTCGTTGAGGAGCGAATTCTCGGATACACGAAAATAGGCATCGAGAAATACCATATCCAACATCTGGAGGAGCTGGTGAGCCCGGAGTTTCCGAAAACCAAACTCGGAAGGTATCTGCTCAACACCTTCGTTGAGAGAGATCCCTGGCTCTCGGGGGAATCGATCGCGCAGATATTCCGCGCGCGCGGCGGCACCGACATGACCGCGCGCCTTTCTTCGTTAAGCGTTCCCACCCTGGTCATCAACGGTGAATACGACAACTCGCTGGCTGCCGGGCGCAAAACAGCCGAACTGACACCTGGGGCAATTCATAAAATCCTTCCCAAAACGGGACATGCCTGCTGCATCGAGGACCCGGCCGGCTTCGATGCCCTGGTCGTCGATTTCCTTACGTCGCTCGGTCTGATGCCGCGGTAAAAACCTCCACCATCGCGCTCCATCATGACGTCACACGTTTTGCCGCTGGAAGATCTGATCCGCCCCTTTACACCGGATCTGGAACGCGAGAGATACCGGGCGCAGAAAAAATAATGATGCTGGACCATTTACATCGGGATGCGAAGCTTATCATGGTTTCGCGCGGGGTAAGGGCCTTTGCTTTCTCCTACTTGAACGTCGTCTTCGCTATCTATCTGAACCAGCTGGGATTCTCTACCGTCATCATCGGTATGGTCTTTTCCGTAGCCTACATCAGCGGGGCATTGCTCACCGCCGTATGGGGTCTCCTGTCGGACCGCTACGGGCGAAAAAAAATTCTCATCCTCCTGGCGATCTTGACGATCCTTTCCAACACCATTTATATCTTCTTCAGCCACCTCTTCTTCATCCTTTTGGCGGTCGTCATTGCGAACGTGGGGGCCGGAGGGTCCGCAGGCGGTGGGCAAGGAGGCGGTCCTTTCAACCCGGTGGAACAGGCGCTCCTGGCTGAAAAGTGCGAACCGGAAAACAGAAACCTGATTTTCTCGATCAACTCCTTTGTCGGCTCGATCATGGGCTCCTTGGGCGCGCTGGCGAGCGGCGTGCCGCAGCATCTCCAAGAGCAGTGGGGATGGGAGCCGATTGCCTCATACCGCCCTTTGTTTGCCCTGACCGCCCTCTTCGCTATCGCCCTGATCTTTGTTTACCAGGCGATAGGCGAGGAGCATCGTCCCGCCGTAATGAAGCGGATGATCTCCAAGCAATCCGGCGCCTTCGTCACCAAACTGTCGCTGCTGGGGATCGTCGATAATTTGGGCGCCGGCCTGATCGGGCCGTTGGTCTCCTATTGGTTCTTTCTGCGCTTCGGCGTCGAGCTGAAATCCCTGGGGGTTATGTTTTTTTTATCTTATTTCTTTGCCGCACTTTCCTTCCTGGCCGCGCCGGTCATTGCGCGCCGCATCGGGGTCGTGAGGACAATGGTCTTTTCGCACGCCATCGCCTCGGTTCTGAACATCCTCATAGCCTTCGCTCCGACATTTTTCGCCGCAGGAATCATGCTGGTCGTTCGCTCCTTCGTGGCCTACATGGATAATCCCCTGCGAGAATCCTATACGATGGCGATGGTAAAATCGGAAGAGCGCGGCTCGGCGGCCGGGGTTACCAACCTCGCGCGCGTCGTACCCTTTGGCATCAGCCCGACAATCTCAGCCTATATGATGCAAAGCCTCTCTCTCAGCGTTCCGCTGGTGATCGGGGGAAGCCTGCAACTCATTAACGATTGTGCGTTCTACTATCTTTTCCGCCACCTAAAGCCGCCGGAGGAAGTGAAGCCAAGAAGCCCATGAGGATGGAAGATGGATGATCGAAAATAGCCTTTGCAATCCTCCATCCTCGATCATCGACTGTTCTCCACTGTCCGCTATTACGGCAAGAAACTCGTCCGGAAGTTTTCACCTAAATAATAGGAATGGCTGGTAGCAACCACAACCGCCTCTTGACAAGGTATCTTCAAATTGATAGTGGTCTGACCAGCAGACAGCTAGACCCATTTATGCTTAAAGTCATAAAGAAAACACGTATCTACCAGGAAGTGGTTAGCCAAATCCATGACCTGATCCGGGAGGGCAAATTGAAGGCCAGCGATCAACTGCCCTCGGAAAGGGAGCTGGCAGAGACATTTAAAGTGAGCCGGACATCGGTGCGTGAGGCCCTGCGTGCCCTCGAGACACAAGGGTTGGTCGTGAGCCGAACCGGGACCGGCACTTTCGTCGCCGATCTCCCCATAGAATCGCTCGTCGCTCCCCTGGCCACCCTTTTGATCGAAGAGAAGAGTGCCCTGGCCGACATTTTCGAGATGAGAAAGCTCATCGAGCCCCGCATCGCCGCGCTGGCCGCCGAGAGGGCGACAAAAAGAGATATCGAGCGAATGAAAGGGATTCTAGAGAAGCAAAAAGAAGAGGTCGATCGGGGAGCTACCGGGGTGGAAGAGGACGCGGAGTTTCATTTCGTTATCGGGCGGGCGACGCAGAACCAGGCGCTCGAGAAGCTCGTCTCCGGCCTCATGGATATCCTGAGCCATAGCCGCGAGGAGTCGCTCCAGACCCCCGGCAGGAGCCAGGCGTCGCTGGAGGCCCATTACAGGATATTGTCCGCCATAGTGCAGCATGATAAGGAAAAGAGCCGGCTGGCGATGCTGCGCCACATCGAGCAGGTCGAAGAAAACGTTTTTTCTGACAAAAACAAGGAAATCCCCATCAGAAGCAGCGAAACCCAGTTAGAAGAGAGGAGAACTTCATGAGCACCACAGCCGTCGAGGTTATCTATCGAGGAATTTTTCAGAGGACCATGGCCAAGCATATCACCCGTGGCATCGTTCTGGCGGCAAGAAAGGAGGGGAAGGTGGGGATCGCCTTTGGCCGCTACGGAGATTCGCCGGAAAGAAACGGCATCCCGGCCAAACAGTTTGCCATTGTGGCGGCCAACGACGAGGAGCTTCAGGGAAGCATCGCCAAGTATGAGCCTACGGAAGTGGATGTTACCATCGCCGTTGACGACGCCCTGTGCAAAGGGGTTGAGTCCTGGGCCTGGTACGGTCTCCAGCCGGTCAACAAGCTGCTCAAGGAAAACGGCACTCTGATTGTGACCTCCACAAAGAGCGCCGAAGAGCTGATTCCTCATATCCATAAAAAGGACGTTGCCTACAATCTCGCCATTATCAAAGGGAAGGCGAGCTTCTCGGGACTTTGGGTTTACAAGAATGACCACACGGACATGAGGATGCTGGGCGCGCTTCCCCGCGTGGCGCCGCACCTCTTCGGCTCCCCCGCTCTCGAAGCGGCGATCCGCGAAGAGTGGAAGGACGATTTGAAAGTCGCTTCGGCGGAAAAATCCTTCGAAAGGGTGCAAATCAGAAAGGTTAAGCCCGATGAAGGCAGTCCGGAAATCCCCTTCAGCTTCACCATGCCGGGCTGGAAGAGTATGGAAGAGGGATTGGTGGTCCGGGCCATTCCTTTGGGAGGCCACTTTGAAGGCTATGACGGGGGCTACCGGCCGGAGCGCAATCCCTATTTCAAGAAGTTCACCACCCGCACGATGCGCCCGGTAGTGGACTTTGCCAAATGCACCAAGTGCACCCTCTGCTGGCTCCAGTGCCCGGATTCCTGTTTTGATGTAACTCCCGACGGCTACTATGACGCCAACATGGAGGCGTGCTGCGGCTGCGGGGTCTGCGAGGCGGTCTGTCCCGTGGACAAGTGCGTTACAATGGTGAACGAGACCCAGTTCGAAGACAACAAGAGCCAGTGGGAGATGTGGACAAAAGACAAGAACGGCTATGCCGGCTGGCTGGCGAAAAAGATTGAGCATCGGCCCGAACGCTCCCACGGCTTCCACCACCGCGGCCAGTATGAAGGGGAAAAAATCGAGCAAATCGACTAACAGAGATTGATCAAGCAAAGGAGAATCATCATGGCAGCACAGGCAACAGGAGCGGCCGCCGCAAAAGCGCCGCCGACTTCAAAGAGCGATGACCAGGAGATGTTGATCAGCGGCTGCGAGGCGATTGCCCACGCCTGCCGCCTGGCCGACATCGATGTAGTGACGGCTTATCCGATCCGTCCTTACGATACCGTCATGCAGATGGTGTCTAAGATGATCGCAGACGGCGACCTCGACGCCGAGTATATCGTGGCGGAGAGTGAGCACTCTCAGTTTGAGATCGTCAAGCACGCCTCGGCCGTTGGGGCGCGCGTCTTTGCCGGTTCCAGCGGCGTGGGTTGGTTCTATGCCTTTGAGGCCCTGGCGGTGACTGCGGGGCTGAGGCTGCCGGTCGTGGCCATGGTCGGAAACCGCGCGCTCGATGACCCGGGCGCCTTCGGCACCGAGCACAACGATGCCCTGGCTGTTCGTGATCTGGGCTGGATGTTGACCTGGGTCGAGACTGCCCAGGAAGCGATGGACAACGCCCTGATCGCCTTTCGTGTGGCGGAGGACCCGCATGTTTTTCTGCCGTGCGCCGTGAGCGTGGATGGAGCCTTCCTCACCCACTCCCAGCATCTGGTCAAAGTCCCATCAAGAGAAAAGGTCAATCAATTTCTTAAGCCATATAATCGCGGCAATAAGCTGCTCCACCCGGACAACCCGATTACGATTGCCCCTCAGGTCAACGAAGACTGGCTGATCGAGATCCGCAAGCAGAACGATGAGGCAATGAAGCGGGCCAGAGGGGTCATCGCTGAGGCCTACAAGGACTTCAACCGGATTTTTGGCCGTAACTACTCTCCTTTCCTGGAAGAGTACATGACCGATGACGCCGACGTCGTGCTGGTCGGACAGGGGACTCTGGCGATGCCGGTCAAGGTTACGGTGCGCAAGCTGAGAGAACAGGGCAAGAAAGTCGGCTTTGTCCGGCTCAAATGGTTCCGCCCCTTTCCGACTGAGGAGATCCAGCAGAGTCTGAAGAGATTTAAAGCCGTAGGGGTGATCGATCGTGACTATTCATTTGGCTCGCCCTACTCCGGCGGCGTCCTCTATACGGAGATCCGCTCGGCCCTTTACGATCTCCCCAACCGTCCGCTGCTCCACGGCTTCATCTGCGGTCTCGGCGGGCGCGAGGTCACCATCGAGGGGGTTACGGAAATGAGCGAGATACTTTTGAAATCCGCGAAAAGCGGCAAATTAGAGAAACAGGTAGCCTGGATTGGCGTAAGAGAATAGGAGAAAAACTATGACTGCACAAGCAAATGCGTTAGAGATACAGAAGCTCGATGCCTTTAAGGGGGTCAAGAAAGTTACCATAGAAGAATACTTCACCTCGGGGCACCGCACCTGCCAGGGGTGCGAGTCAGCCCTGGTGATGAAGCTCATGGTCAAGGCCGCCGGCCCCAGGACCATCGTCCTCGGCAGCACGGGCTGCATGTACGTGGCTAATACCACCTATTACACCACTCCCTGGGTGGTCCCCTGGATGCATACCCAGTTGGGCTCTTCGGGATCGGCCGGACTCGGCACAGCGGCTGGTTTAAAGGTGCTCATGCGCAAGGGTAAGATGAAGAAGGAACCGATCAACGTCATCGCCTTCTGCGGCGACGGGGGCGGAGTTGACATGGGGCTCTCGGCAATTTCCGCCACTCTGATGCATCCCCAGTATAACCTCCTGATCCTCTGCTACGACAACGAGTCTTATGCCAACACCGACATCCAGGTCTCCGGCGCTTCACCCTGGGGCG
>Ga0209317_1002483_pt1 | contig 13343 bp, 10 predicted proteins | sample RifGroB2_FD_183994 | JGI IMG/M metagenome (GOLD analysis project Ga0209317, IMG submission 183994) | Soil microbial communities from Rifle, Colorado, USA - Groundwater B2 (SPAdes) (version 2) | ecosystem: Environmental > Terrestrial > Soil > Unclassified | place: Rifle, Colorado | collected...
ATTAGTTAATATGTGCAAGGCTGAAATCATATCTCTGATATTATCTGATGTGGTAAACGACACACTCAGTGATATTGCATCCGGGCCTACATCGCCGGATGCCAGCACTTTCCAGGATTGTAAAATAATCTTAATGAAATATGATTTGTTTCACAAGATTCCCGTATCTATCGAAAAACATATCCAAAATGGTCTGAACGGCGCCGTTAAAGAGACGCCAAAATCAACTGATAAATTTTTTAATAGAGTTTACAATATTATGATCGGGAACAATCGTATGGCGTTGGAAGCCTCTTACAAAAAAGCGATAGAGTTGGGTTACAATGCGTCCATACTCTCTTCTTCTATAAAAGGCGAGGCGCGAGAAGTAGCCAGGGTATTTGGCGCCATTGCCAGGGAAATCCATCGTTATGGAGACCCAGTCAAAAGGCCTGCTTGTATTATTGCCGGCGGCGAAGCTACGGTCAGAGTCCGTGGGAATGGCATGGGTGGCAGGAACCAGGAGCTTGTTTTATCTGCGGCGACGGAAATTGACGGATTGGAAAATACGGTCATTCTGAGCGCCGGCACGGATGGCATAGACGGCAACACCGATGCCGCTGGCGCTATCGCAGACGGTTCTACCGTTATGCGTGCAAAGAGAATAAAAATGGACCCGGAAACATATCTTGACGATAATAACTCGTATGCCTTCTTCAAAGGACTGAATGACCTCATAGTCACAGGTACTACCAGGACGAACGTGATGGATATAATGCTGTTGCTTGTTGGTTAACCCCGATATTTAAATATTTTAAATAATTTAATGAAAGTAGAGGTTTTTTTTATATAATTTAAATTTCATAGTTAGTGTCTGAACGAAAACTCGCAAAACTGTCATTTCGAGCGGAGCGAGAAATCTTTTGTCCATTGAAATTATTGAGTTTACAGATTTCTCCTTTCAGTCGAAATGACAAAAGGATGCGTTTTCGTTCAGACACTAGTTATTACTTTAGAATAAATACTTGGTGGAATATTTTTGAGTTATGAGGCCAGATGCATGAGAAAAGTACCACGGACAATGAGCACGCAGCATCCTGATAATGTAACTATGCCATTCTTTACCGAGGGGACGTCCTTTTTCGGTGAAGACGAAATTAAAGAGGCATATTATGTATTTTCACACCTGCGATGTGAGGAACAAATGTGGGACTGTGAGGGAAAGGAAGTCGATGAGTTTGTTATTAAGAAATTACTGACACGTTACGACAATTTTTTCAAAAACCGCAGAATCGGCAAGGATCTCTTTATTACTTTACGGGTACCCAATCCCATGGTGGAAAAAAGCGAGGCCAAGATTCTTCTGGAGACATTGGAAAGCGCTCCGCGTTCATACGATACTGCAAGCCTGTTTTACGGAGATGATAACATACCTCCCATCTTTGAAGTCATCCTCCCCATGACCACCAATACAGAATCAATAAATCGCGTGTATTATTATTACCGCAACTTTGTGGTTGGTAAACAACACAAAAAATGCTTTGAAAATGACATTACCATAAAAGAATGGATCGGTGAGTTTAAACCTGAAACCTTAGAGGTTATCCCGCTATTCGAGGACATCCCGTATATGCTCTCCGCCGACACCATGGTGCAGAATTACCTGAAGGACAAACAATTCCCATACCAGAGGGTATTTCTCGGTCGCTCTGACCCTGCATTGAACTACGGCTTGCTTCCGGCCATACTGGTAGTCAAAATTGCTTTACAGAGACTGCATGCACTGCAAGAAAATATTAAGATACCGATTTATCCTATTCTGGGATTGGGCTCAAACCTCTTCCGTGGCAACCTCACACCAATGAATGTAAATGAATGTCTTAATGAATTTCCCAGTGTTCAGACCTTTACCATTCAATCGGCATTCAAATACGATTATGATGAAGGATTGGTAAGAAAGGCTATCGAGAAGATGAATAACCACACGAGGACAGTTCCAACTATTATCGATGAAGAAATAGCCTTGGACATCACCGAAAGGCTGGCGTCGGCTTACAGAGAGCAGATAAAAGAACTCGCCCCTTTGATTAACGAAATAGCCCGATTTGTCCCTCGCCGGAGGATGCGTAAATTGCATATCGGACTTTTCGGTTATTCAAGAAACGTGGGAGGTATTACCTTGCCGAGGGTAATATCCTTTTGTGCCTCGCTCTATTCGATCGGACTTCCGCCAGAACTCCTGGGATTACATTGTCTGACTGAAAAGGATTTATCGTTTCTCAAGGTTGCATACCCTGGCTTCATAGAGGATATTTCGCTGGTTGCCTCTTATTACAATAAAGATGCCACAAAATTAATATCTCCGAAGATTGCAAAGGATCTCGATAAAGTATTAGCCTTGGTAAAACACACGGAGAACCTGCTTCATAGCGAATACACCACGCAAATCATTCAGGCCGCTATTTCCAGGAAAGAAGATACTATTACTGAAAACATGGTTGCAGCGGGGAAGGTCAGGAGCTTTTTAGGATAATGCCTGCTATATTTACAAGCCAGATATTACAACGTTACCTTGTACGGGAATGGTTCCGGACGTTTCTGCCGTCCTTTGTGTGTTTCGAATTATTAATATTTTTGGGGTTTGCTATTCAATTGTTGCATAAAGGATTGGACATCGTTGCCCTCAGGGCGCTCATCCCCCACATCCTTATTCAAGCATCTCCTTATTCCATACCCTCGGCGTTGCTTACTGCCACAGCGATGACGTATGGACGCATGAGCGCCGATCATGAAATTATTGCTATTCAGGCAAGTGGTGTTCATATCCATAAAATAATTACGCCTGTCTTGGTAATCGGAGTCGTCTTTAGCTTAATAACACTAGCCTTATCAGCGGAAGTTTTACCCCGGTCCTGTTATAAAATAATATTACTCCAGGAACGTGCGATAAATAATGTGCTGGCGGGCAACCTGGCTTCCTTTCAGAAAAAAATAGACCTATATCCGTACCAGATATACATCGGAAGCGTAGAAGACAATGTTAATAAGGACATTGCAGTAATTGAATATGCAAACGACTATGTAACGGACGTTATCCTTGCCGAGGAGGGAACCATCAAAATGGACGAATCCGCAAATAAGATACTCCTCACGTTATATCGCGGAGAATTCATTAAACCCAATTACAAAAAATCAGGAGAAATCCCCCGTGTAGGAGTGTTTAATGAAACTACATTCGAGATTTCTTTAAAAGAAAAGAAGCGAGAGTCTTCCACAAAATATCTGACGGTATTCCAGCTTTGCAAATGCAACAGCGAAATTAAGGATGAATTGTCCGGCATAACAAATACGCCGTCAAATTCAAAAAAAGATAACAATGAATTGGCCAAAGAACTTGGTAAATATAAGCAAGACCTCAGTAGTCTGTCCAGAAAACGTGAAAAACTCCTGACGGAACTAAAACGGGCAAATGAAAATTTAGCACGGCAAAAATCAAAGATTGAGGGTTTGGAAAACGAGACTAAAATAGCCAAGAATTATATCCTTGTAGCCAACGAAAATTTGATTCAGGTGAAAAAAGAAAATAAATCAGGCGCTTCCGTTGAAGACTCAGGTAGAAAAATTATGCAAATTAAAGAAACCATCGAAAAAGAAAAGCAAAGGATTTACAGCATCGAACAAAAAATTGATGCCGCAAAGAAAGTACAGAGTGACGAACGGAAAAATATTGATTCACTCACGCGGACACTTTCTGAAATTAATGCACAACGAGAAGCGCTCCTCAACAAAAGCAACACCGTTGAGACAGATTTAACTATTGCCAGCAAGGAAGAACTCATACGAAAAAATGATATTTCCATACACAAACGCTTATCACAAGCCCTTTCCTGTATAACTTTTGTCATTATTGGCATCCCACTCGGCATCAAGCTGCGCAGCGGGCATCTCATGATTGGATTTGGCGCCAGTTTTTTAGTTATCCTATTTCTATACTACCCGTTGGTGGTAACGGGAATTGTATTGGCAGAAAACAGTGTACTGCCTGTGGTACTTGGCATATGGGGTGCGAATATTATTCTTTTTATTGGTGGGATGTTCATTTTCAGAAAACTTTACACCCTGTAAACTCACCATATAACATTCTTGACTTTTATTGAAAATGGATTAGTATATTTTATAGTTAAATAGGCCTTCGGCAACTTTTTCAAGGTAGTGCGAACTTCAGTTCGCTTATATCCTATGCGAACTGAAGTTCGCGCTACAACTACAAACTTTGAAATTCCTGAACATTAAATTAGATTAAAAATGCGCAATAACAAACTCGTTTTCGGAATAAATATTGGAAGTAAATGGACACGCGTGATCATGGTTCTCATCATCGCCAATGTCAGCGTGTTTATGCTTCAATTGTTATTCTCGACGATAAGTTCCCAATGGTTTCCCCAGTCAATAAATATCCTGACTGGTGAACAAACGGGCTATACATCCGCGCTGCCGTGGTATTATCCGGCTTCCGATAAATTCACAAAGTTGTTCTGGCTCTATCCGCCAGACACGCTGGGACATTTATGGCTGTGGCAATTTCTTACGTATATGTTTCTGCACAGTACGACCGATCCGTGGCACCTGATCTTCAATATGCTGGTGCTCTGGATGTTTGGGAGTGAGGTTGAACGGGTACTCGGAACCAAACGCTTTCTAACGCTCTATTTTACCGCAGGTATTTTTGCCGGAATATGTTGCTGTATCTTTACGCCGTTGACTCCCATTGTAGGGGCTTCAGGAGCCATCTTCGCCATTGAAGTGGCCTTTGCCATGTATTTCCCCAACAGTACCGTCATTTTCTATTTCTTTCCATTGAAGGCAAAGTATCTGGTTATGATCTTTGCCGGCATTACCATCTTCAACTGTATAGTTCCCAAATCAGGAAATATTGCTCACTTTGCTCATCTGGGTGGTCTGGTTTACGGATTTTTGTTTGTCAGATACTCTTATCGGGTAGCAGAGTATCTCAAAAAGTGGCAGATTCACCACCAGGAGAAAGAGATAATGAAAGAGCAGGAAGTACGTACAAGGGTAGACGAAATCCTTGATAAGGTGAACCGTGAAGGATTACGAAACCTGACGCGCCGGGAACGGAACTTCCTCAAGAGCGCCAGTAAGAGATACAAAAAAAAAGACTGATTTTATGTTCAGGAATTTCAATTTTATTTATGCGGGTTATACGATGTATGGCCTAGGGAATCCCCCTTTGTTAAGGGGGACTTAAACGGAATAACTGGTTTATGGTGTAGATTATGCTTAAGATCGCAGTAAATGGCGCATGTGGCAGAATGGGAGCCAGGATTGCCGCCCTTGTTATTGAAGACCCACAATTAAAGTTAGTAGCCGCACTGGAAAGGCACGGACATTCCTTTCTCGATAAAGACGTGGGTACGGTTGCAGGATGTGGAGAAACTCATGTAAAAATCACATCGACTTTGAATACGCAAGCAGACGTCTTGATTGATTTCTCATCACCTGAATCAACGGTAGCAATCGCAGAACTTTGTGCAATGAAGGGCATTGGTCTTGTCGCTGGCACAACGGGATTGAGCACGCAGCAGTTTGAGAAAATAAAGCACCTGTCCCGGCAAATGCCTTGCCTGGTCTCTCCCAACATGAGTGTCGGAGTTAATGTCATGTTCAACCTGGCGGCACAAATGGCACAAATGCTCGGAAAGGATTTTGATATAGAAATTATAGAAACCCACCACCGCTTTAAAAAAGATTCACCCAGCGGTACAGCCTTGAAGCTTGCCGAAAAAATTTGTGATGCCACAGGCAGAAAGTTAGATAAAGACGTTATCTACGGACGACATGGGATTACGGGTGAAAGGCCTGAAACTCAGATAGGTATGCATGCAGTCCGAAGCGGGGACGTCATAGGTGACCATACGGTCGTCTTTGGGAGTTTAGGGGAACGCATAGAAATTACTCACAAGGCACATACCAGAGATACCTTTGTGCGCGGCGCCATCCGTGCAGCGAAGTTTATCGCACAAAAACCCCCCGGAATGTACAGTATGTCAGATGTTCTTTCGATACAATCATAAATATTTCATGTTCTATTACTATCATAAAATCCCCTGACTCACAATATCGCAGTGTGCCAGGGGCTGTTTATTTTAACGTCATTATGGAATACATTTTGTGCACAAATAATCGAATAATAAGGAGACAAGCATGTCAAATATTACTATACCAAAAAGGGAATATCAGAAGCTAAAACAACAGGCTAAAGCTTATCAAAAACTTACAAAACATCTTTTTGAATCGCTTATTCAGTCTCCAATAGAAACCGTAGTTGAAGACTTTCGCAAGACAGACCTTTATAGCGAGGAATTTCTTAAAGACCTGGAAGAAGGCCTTCGTAAGTCTTCCTACGCAAAAGACACAAAATGAAACTCAAACCCCTCAGAAAAGACCTCATGAAATTTCTCAAAGTTCATAATCTTGAAAAGAAATGGAAAAAGGTTAAAATTCTTTTTGAGGAAAATATGCGACATCCATCATTACACACAGAACTGCTAGAACCACATTGGCGTGGTATTTACTCGTTCCGTGTGGACATAAAATATAGAGCATTGTATTTTATCGCTAAAGGCAGTATGGCAGAAGTTTTTGCAATTACGAAACATTACAAAAAATAGATCACTACCAACGAGTACCGGTACATCTTCAGACAATCTATTTATTAAGGGTTATAAATAACAAAACTATGAGATTTGACAAATTTACCATCAAGGCGCAAGAAGCAGTGCACGAAGCCCAGGAATTGGCGGAATCCAAGAGGCAGCAGCAAATACTCGCCGTCCATTTACTGGAAGTCTTGCTAACCCAGGAACAGGGCATTGTTGTGCCGCTTTTGAAAAAATTGGGAATTGACACCAATATCATTCTCGACAAAACAATGGCGGCCGTTAACAAGCTGCCCCAGATAAGCGGCTCAGGAGCGCCTGGACAGGCTTATGTAAGCGCAGAATTGCGCGATACGTTCAATCTGGCCTGGGAAGAAGCCAGCAAACTGAAAGACGAATACGTAAGCACCGAACACCTGCTGTTAGCGCTGGTAGGATTAAGAAATACTCCTGCCGGCAGGATTTTAAACGAAGCAGGCGTTCAAAAAGAAAATATCTATATGGCATTGAAGGAAATCAGGGGCAGTCAGCGCGTCACCGATCAAAACCCTGAAGAAAAGTATCAAGCCCTTGAACGTTACAGCAAAGACCTGGTTGAGTTGGCACGAAGGGGAAAATTAGACCCTGTCATTGGCCGTGACGACGAGATAAGGAGGGTAATACAGGTTCTATCACGCAGGACTAAGAACAACCCCGTCCTGATAGGCGAACCCGGCGTGGGAAAGACTGCCATCGTAGAAGGTCTGGCCCAGCGTATCGTCAACGGAGATATTCCGGAGAGCCTGAAAAACAAGCGGGTCATGTCCCTGGATATGGGCGCCCTGATTGCAGGCACAAAATACCGGGGTGAGTTTGAAGACCGTCTTAAAGCGGTACTGAAAGAGGTGGGTGAAAAAGAAGGTCAAATCATCCTCTTCATAGATGAGTTGCATACGGTTGTGGGCGCTGGCGCAGCCGAGGGCGCCGTGGACGCATCCAATCTTTTGAAACCCGCCTTAGCCCGCGGCGAGTTACGCTGCGTAGGAGCCACAACCCTGGACGAATACAGAAAGCATATCGAAAAAGATGCCGCACTGGAAAGACGATTCCAACCGGTCTATGTTGGTGAACCGTCCGTAGAAGATACTATTGCAATCTTAAGGGGATTAAAAGAACGATACGAACTGCATCACGGTGTGCGTATCAAAGACTCTGCAATTGTCGCTGCTGCCACTCTTTCTCACCGATATATCGCCGACCGATTTTTACCTGACAAGGCAATCGACCTGATCGATGAGGCTGCATCAAAGCTCAGGATCGAGATTGACAGTATGCCCGTGGAACTGGATGAAATTGAGCGTAAAATCATGCAGTTGGAAATAGAAAAAGAAGCCCTCAAAAAGGAAAAGGATACCGCCTCGAAACAACGAATGGAAAAGATTGAAAAGCAATTGTCAGACCTGAGAGAAGGATCGGGTGCTCTCCGTGTCCAGTGGGAGAACGAGAAAAAGATTATCAAAGAGATTCAGGATATTAATGCGAAAATAGATCACGCCCGTATCGAAGAACAAGCAGCGCAAAGGGAAGGAAATTTAGAGAAGGTTGCCGAGATACGTTATGGACTTATCAGGGAATGTGAACAAAAACTAAAACAAAAGCACAAGGAACTGCAAGAATTACAAAAAGATAAATCACTCCTTAACGAAGAAGTTGATGCCGACGATATTGCCATGGTTGTCGCAAAGTGGACAGGGATTCCCGTTACCCGTATGCTGGAAGGCGAAAAGGAAAAACTCTTGAAGATGGAAGACCGGCTCAGGGAAAGGGTCGTCGGCCAGGAAGAGGCAATTAAGGCTGTTTCCAACGGCATTCGTCGCGCCCGTGCAGGACTTCAAGACCCCAATCGCCCTATTGGCACATTTTTATTCTTGGGTCCTACTGGAGTTGGTAAAACAGAACTTTGCAAGGCGCTGGCGGCATTCCTCTTTGACAATGAAAACGCCATGGTGCGCATCGATATGTCCGAGTTTATGGAACAGCACTCAGTGGCCAGGCTTATCGGCGCTCCTCCAGGATATGTCGGTTACGAAGAAGGCGGACGCCTGACCGAGGCGATTCGAAGAAGACCTTATTCGGTAATTCTGTTCGATGAAATAGAAAAGGCACATCGGGACGTGTTTAATATCCTATTACAGGTCTTTGATGACGGCCGATTAACAGACGGACAAGGCCGCACGGTGGACTTTAAAAATAGCATCATTGTGATGACTTCCAACATCGCCAGCCAGTGGATACAGGACCTTACAGGGCCTGAAAATGAGGAAGAGCTGAGAAGTCGCGTCAAACAGGCATTGAAGGAGGCATTTCGTCCAGAATTCCTTAACCGTATAGATGAAACGATCATATTCCACGGTTTGTCGAAAGAATTTATAAAACAGATTGCCGATATCCAGTTGAAAGAACTCCAGAAGCGTCTGGCAAAACACAACTATCGGTTAACAGTCACCGATAGAATAAAGGATAAACTGACAGAGGAAGGTTTTGACCCGCATTTCGGCGCCAGGCCGCTGAAACGTGCAATCCAGCAAATGATTGAGAACCCGCTTTCCATTGAAATATTGGAAGGAAGGTTTACAGAAGGATCGGAAATTAATGCTGATATGAAAAATGGAAAGATTGTCTTCACTGCAAGTGAACCAACAGCTATATAGTCGTATCTTCTCAAAAATATTTTGACACTTTTAGCAAAAAATGTAGCGCCGATCCCTTGTGGTCGGCATGATCCTGCCCCGTACTTGATACGGGGGCGGGGGATAAACCACCCGCGCTTCGGATTCCGACTCGTTCGGGTTGGGATATCATAGGAATAAAACATGGAATCTGGTGGCACAGGCTTCCAGCCTGTGAAAGAATTTAGAATTTACAAAAGATAAAAAGTTACTCTGCTAATCAAATCAATAAAATGCATAAAAGGCAAATACACAATTTTAGAATAAACACTTAACAATCTTTTTCCAAACGGAGCATGTAATGAATAAGCTGAAATTCAAATATGTATGTCTTGCCTTCCTGTTTACACTAACCTTATTTACGTTTTCAACAAGTTCTCACGCAGGTGACAGCATCAAAAAGATAACCGCTTCAGAGTTAAAAGCGGTGTTAGAAAATAATAAAGGCAAAGTAGTGATTCTTGACCTGTGGGCAACATGGTGCCCGCCATGCAGGAAAGAAATACCGGGCTTTATCAATCTTTACAACAAATACCAGGGGAAGGGCGTAGAAATCTTAGGAATAGCCTTTGATGAAAACGGAGTTGAAGTAGTCCCCCCCTTCATCAAAAAAATGGGAATCAATTATACCGTTTATCTCGATGGTGGCGATATTGCCCAGCTATATGACTTACAGGCATACCCCACTACCGTCATTTACGGAAAAAACGGTAAAGAAGCCAATAAGCACATCGGCTTTGTGTCTGAAAAGGAATTTGACGACGAGATTGGAGAATTGTTAAAGAAATAATAAACAAATTATATAGAGACACGGCATTGTCTTGTCTCTACAGTCTTTTAATATTTTTATAATTTCCTTTTATCAAATTTTATAACATTTGCAAACAGCACTTTGCTAAAAGTCAGTGCCACCCGCATAGCGGGTGGCTTAGCTCAGGAATTAAGTATAGTGTCCCAGGAATTTTAAGCGTCTTGCCAGAGGCAGGCATAAGGAACAAAAGCACAAATAAATAGTGTCTGCCCTATTTGTCCCCCTGGAAAATGGAGCTACAGCAACATCAAGAAACAAGACTTGCCCCCGTTCCTGATCTTCAAGCGTTATTCACACCATTCAGGTCTAATTTTCCAATCTGTCGTAGGCAGATGCTTCTCATCTGATGCTACTAACGTACTACGCGGGTCAGCAAATGTGTGTTTTTGGCAATAAAGCTGAGACCAAGAAGGTATGGAGTCGTTAGGTTTGAGAGAGAAGATAATGCGAATAAGGAATTCCTGTGAAATCTCAGCGATCTCATGGAGACGATTTCTAACAAGAGTTTCATTTTCTCTCTCTATAAGCGTTACTTTCCCATGAGCTAATTTTCCGCGTATATCAGATAGCGAATTTCCATCAGTCTTTTCGAAAAGGGCATTTATGTATTGATGCTTGGAACCGAAGATTAACTCGGCAATACGGCGAGTTTTCTTCTTTAGACTTAAAATACAATCAAAATATGCCTCGCTGACAAACCGACGTGGATCAGTGGAGTATATCTCATTATACTTTTTTTGGATGCAGCTTATCTTTCGCTTTTCTTGGTCTTCTTTGCTCTCATTCGTATAACCCAATCCAAAATCTGCATCTCCATCAGCGATTGCAAGGGCAACACTTTCAAATGCGATATAATAATGGAGAAATTGCGCAAAAGGATTACGAAACGACCGGCCGCGATTGTACCAGTCGATTGCTGCATCTAAAATGATTGCGTCTTCCATTGTTGGAAACTTTTTTAGTAAAGAATCCAGAACGTGGATATCTTTTTCAGTTGGCGTTGCGCATGATGATGAGGGCATTATTATCTTGTATTTGACACGCCAATCTACAACACCTTTATATGAAAAAGCCATTCGGTTAACATTAATACCTATATAAGCAATTGCAGACCTAATATATTCTGGTTCCACAGAATCTAATTCCAACCATCCATCATAAACCCAAATATTTTGATAGCTACTAAGAGGTGGGCATTTCCAAAGGTGTAAATTTCCTCCAAAAGTCGCATGATTAGTGGGAAGTTCAATATTTGTGCGAACAACAAATTCTATACCACGGTAACCTGTGCACATCATATAAAGGAGAATCCCTTGCACATCGTCTTCTTGAGATAGAGACCGGACATCTTTTTCTAATGGCTCTATATTCCCTGGATAAATTAAAGGTTTCCATTCGCCCCATTTATTATAGCGACCAGGTATTCCGATTTCGTATAATCGCTTTTCTCCGACGCGCCATTCATGACGAAGATTATCGAGTGTTCCTGGCCAAAAGCCTATGGGAACGCCAAGTCTTACATTATGGCATTCGGTTGAGTCTCGATAGCGTGCAAAGGTAGCTTTACTGCCATTTGAAAAATGAATGTTTAAGCCGTATAGGCCGTCCACTTCATTTATTAGTAATTCCATTACCTCAAATCGAGGGAGCTTGTGAAACCTAGGCCAATCTCTAAATTCGAGACGTTTTGAGAAATAGACTTCCAATAACGAAGATAAAAATGAGCGGCCGTGCTCTATCGCAATTTGGAGACTATCAGGATTATTAAAAGAAACATTGGATGCACAACTGTCAAGTATCTCATATGGATATGCATTTTCAATTAGATGAGCAAGCTGGGACTTATCCAATTCCATTGCTAAATTGACAATTTCTCTCACGATCTGGGGTAGAGTGGGTTCAGTGTAATTAGGGAATTGACCTGAACGGAGATGCTGAAACGGCGATAGATTATAAGGTTTTCCTCTTATACAGTTGAGAATATTAGCAATCAAGGAAAGAGGCTCATTTATACCAGTTAACGAGCAATACGATGAAAAGTTCCCCTTCGTTGTTACCTCTTTATCAAAGTTTTGTAGCTTATCGCGAAGCGCAAGAAGTGGATCAATAGTCTTCCACGTAATTCCATTGATACGGAGAAGGGTAAAGATATAATTTCCACTATCCCCAGACTGCGCTTCATTAAAAAGATTATCGAATAGAGTCTTCATTTCTGCCTTATTCATGGAAATTAAAAAGGGACGTTTCTATTTTCATGACAAACAAATAGAAACAGACAATGTTTGAACATGCCACGTACTGCAAGGTTAGTTGTTCCAAACTACATTTACCATATTACCCAAAGAGGAAACTATCGTCAAAATATTTTTCAAGATGACGAAGATCGATTACGTTATCTTTCCTGGATTGATGAGCACAGCAAGAAATATAATCTATCATTGTTTGCCTACTGCCTGATGGATAATCATGTACATTTTATTGCAATCCCTCGAAAAGAAGAATCTCTTGCTAAGGTGTTTAGCATAATCCATATGCGATATTCTCACTATGTTAACAGGAAGAAGATATCATGCCACTTGTGGCAAGGGCATTTTTATTCATGTGTCTTAGACGAACTACATTTGATGATAGCGCTACGATATGTGGAGAAAAACCCCCGTGCGTGCGGGAATAGTAGAGAAAGCCTGGCAATGGAAGTGGTCAAGTGCAGCAGCTCATAGGAGCAGATCAACCGTGTACTAGCTCGCTAATTTCCCCCGAAAACAGTACGGCTTTTTACTGTTTAGCTAAGTTATTGAGAATCTCAATGCCACGCTTAATGGTCTCTTCTGTGGCGGCGTAAGAAATGCGGAAATGGGTATGACGTTCTGAGAAGACACTGCCTGGAATAATAAGCAGATTCTTCTGGATGGCAGAGGTGACAAACTCCTCATCAGTACCCCACGGTACTTTTGGAAAGAGGTAAAACGCGCCGCCGGGTTTTACAATCTGATATGTGTCCTTTAACCCGTCATACATCATGTCCCTTTTCTTGTTATAGCTTGAGATATGTTTGCTTAAATCCGTCTCCAATGACCTGGATACGGCATACTGGGCAAAAGAAGGCGCACAGACAAATGTGTATTGCTGCAATTTGATCATCTCGCCGACAATACTGGCTGGCCC
>Ga0209317_1002484_pt1 | contig 13342 bp, 9 predicted proteins | sample RifGroB2_FD_183994 | JGI IMG/M metagenome (GOLD analysis project Ga0209317, IMG submission 183994) | Soil microbial communities from Rifle, Colorado, USA - Groundwater B2 (SPAdes) (version 2) | ecosystem: Environmental > Terrestrial > Soil > Unclassified | place: Rifle, Colorado | collected...
CGAGGAAGAACAAAAAGGCCACTTAGCTTTTGAGGTCTAAGTGGCCGTTATGTTTTGGTTGCGGGGACAGGATTTGAACCTGTGACCTTCGGGTTATGAGCCGTATTTGATTGTGCTGACTTTCGCTGTCAGATTAGGTAGTTGCTGGTATATCAGATATTTAGTTCCGGCGCAAGCCTTTCCATATTGCCCATGTTTATCAGTTTCCCCAGATTTTGGTACACACTTTGGTACACACCTACCACCATACAGCACAAAGCCGCAACGCCGCCGGAGTCCCCGGAAAAGCCCCACAGAAGAAACGGGATTCGAATCCATGTCGATCGGCATCCAACTTTAACCCACCATCGGCATCTTGAGACCCACCCCTTAGTCTGTAAAGCCTCAATTTTTCATAGGGGGTGGGTCACCCTTGGGCGCCGATACTGGGTTAAAATTCGAAGCCGATCCACAGGTATGGCAACAGTACGGGATCAGGCTGGCCACCAACAGCTGGACAAAATCAGCCCAAGATTCACCTTCTTCCTTCGTGCTAGAGACAGCTGTTAACCTAACGTTGAGAAGGCTCCTTGCCCCAGATTTCATTTCTCCAGGGAAAACCATTCTCAAAAATACTCTCCGCTGCGGTTGCCGGGAGGTACCTTTTATCCTCGGGTGGATATGAATTTCGCATCATTCCTAAATCCCACCACATCGCACTAATATGCATTCCAACACGGCGAGCACATGAACTAAACATTCTATCTGCCTCTGGGCCATCTACCCTCACAGATATTCCCAATTTTGTCATTGCTATATCGTTAAGCACAGCTAAATATCTTTCGTAGTTGTGGTGACTATCCACTAATATAGTATTGGTCCCAAGTTTAGCAACTAATGAGTCCATTTCTGCCAGCCACCGTATCTTCTCTTCTCTTGATAGATTTTCAAACAGTTCTCTATTCCCAGTTGTATTAAGTAATAGGGGGAATCTTTCACGGATAGGCCTTAACAATTCTCTTAATGATGCCCACTCCTTAGCATTTGCTACTGCCGTCTCCCGATGCTGCTTATTAGATTGATCGTTGGCAAGGCTCAGTTGCAATTTTGCAATATCATTTTGGACCTTCACAAGTAAGGTTTGCTTATGCTGCTGACTCACCTGGTCTTTTGCAAGATCAGTCTGCAAATTAGCAATATCGGTCTGCACCTTCATCAACAATATCTGCCTTTCACTCTGATCATACTGCTTGTAGCTTATATCCTTTTGTTTATTAGCAATTTGTGTCTGGACTTCCATTAATTTAGTTTGTTTGTCTGCTATATTATACTGTAAAACCGATACAGACACTGCCATAGCTGAAATGAGGGAGGCAGCTATAGTTTCAAAAAATATTTTGTTTTGACTCAAGAAATCCCTGAGCTTATTAAAGTACACAGTTAGATTCATGTGAATGTGCACTCCTCTTTGTTATCTTTCAAGCATCAGCAAGTGATGTTTTACCAAGATGCCTACTGATATTGTCGATCGGTATCCAATTTTAACCCACCATCGGCATATTGAGACCCACCCCAAGATCTGTAAAGGCCCAATATTTCATAGGGTGTGGGTCAACGTTGGACGCCGACACTGGGTTAAAATTCGAAGCCGATCCACACCAGAGCCGCCCTCCTGCCACAACTAGAAGATGATGCACCCTGTACGCCTCTCCAACTCAGTAAAAGATCATGGTTTACAGTAAAGAACAGGGACAACGTTCATTTCTTTTGCAGCATGCGCAAAGGAGGAAAGAATCCAAAGCAACTGGATCACATATCCCGGCACACCTCGGCCTCGTTGTATCTTACTGAACTCCGTTTGTACAGCAGACTTTGAGAGGAAGGTGCAGCACAGGATACATTTGCGCGTAACTCGGAAGTCGCCTAAGATTGTCTCAAGATTAGTATTTAAGGTAGCAGGAGTACCTTTCCTTAATCTCGGGATATTAGTCCTTACTCCATCGAGATTATATTTACCTCTTATCTTGTCCTTTTTTTTCACCAAAAAATGATTTTTATCGAAAAACATGTTTCCAAGGTTTTTAATCCCCTGGCCAACTACTTCATGAAGATTGCTAGCAGATGTGCTGGTATCCCCATGTTTAGAATGAATAAAAGAAACGGAGTTTTCCGCCCTGCTAAACGTAATATGATCAGCCCATTCATTACCAAGGTCATCACATAGGATTTGGTCATCGTTGGCGTGAATAGCTTCAACTATTCCAAATATAGATGTAGCATCAAACTGTGTTGAAGCAGCAATCGGTGCACCTTTCTCGGAAGTAGCGGCATTTAGTTCTGCTTTTGTGACGAGCATTCCTAGTATTCCATCTATTTCTGACACTCCTGAACGATCTTCAAAGCAGCTGCCTTTGAAATACATGTATTTGGGATCACTAAAACAGATCGAGTACATAGCATTTTTTACAAGATATTTTTGAAGTGAAATCGTCTGCGTCCCAGCAACTAATATAATCTTTTCTAGCAGCGGTGATTTAAATGTAATTGTCTTCTGATTTTTTTTTATGATCGAATTTGGGGGACCATTAACTAGATTTCCTACAGGTCCAATCTCATAAACTTGCTCTAACCTATGAAATAGTTTCTCCTGTGCTTTAGGCCGAACTTCGACTAAACCAACAGGCTTTCTTTTGTACAAACGAAGACCATCACCTTCTAGGTGATCAAGAAATGATGACATTTCTATCAAAATTGCCTTTGGCTCAGCCACCGCCAAGACGTCCTTAAGTTCAACAGGCGCAGCAAAGGCGTCGAGAAAAGTCTTAGTCCCGGTAGGAGCAGCAATTCTATCTATTTGCTCTTTGGCCCAAATAGCAATACCGTCAATGCCTTTTCGCTCAGCAGATTCAACAATCCTCGCAGTTGTAGTTGTTATGGTTCGTAGCTTGGTACCATGCCTTACCTTTAGAAAGTAAGGGATAGACCGACCTGCAGCGTGAACCGATACCGCCCCTTTAAGATCTCTGGCTTCATAAGATTTGGCCCTGATGGCTTTGTCTGAGACCGTCATATTTCTAAATGAAAGCTTCTGAAATTCCACATCATCGTCGTTAAAGGAATTAATCAGAGAACCATGTTCAACTAAATCAAATTTATTTTGTAATATTTCTGCTATATTAGCGGTACTTTTTCTTAATACAGCAATGTGACCACCTATCTCAAGTATCAAAATGAAAGAATGGATTGTATCCAAAAGTTCAACATTTTGAATAAAATGTACATCTCGTTCAGAAGTATAAATCCTAAGCGAATATTTGTAGGTAAAATCAGGCTCCCTGACAGCCCGATCTACCCGTGCTTGGTTATGGAGAAAGACAGTACCTGTAACTTGATTTTCTGAAGCAGCTTCTAAAATATCAGCGATTACAATATCATCAACAGCACCACGAGGGGAAAAAAATTGAGCGTTTTGAGTCAGAGCTAGATTATTTATCATGTCATATTACCAGAAGAAACTTTGGAAGTAATAAATATCCTGCCTACGTTCTCCAAGATCTTCCCGTTCCTATTTTGTATTTTCACGCCCGTCACCATCTTTTTATAATGTGGGGAATTAAGTTTGTTATTAGGGTAGCAGATACATAGTTAATTAAGTATGCGCTTCCTGTCCAAGCCATAGAAATCTAGGAGCGCTCCAAGAAACGACTGAACTCCGACTGTCAACGATGACGGCGAAGGGACTTCAATCTGGAAAGCGGCTGCTTCTAGCTCGCGAGCTGCATCGAAAAGGCCGTTTTGCGTTGTACCTTTCGAAAAGAACTCTGCAAGAATTTCTGCTTTAACTCCTGCTGCTTGCTGGCTGAGTTCGTGCTCTATTGTGTCAGCAAGGCCAGGTTGTGCGACAACGCCCCCCACTAAGGCAGCGGCCATACGACCAACCTTTTCCACAAACGATTTTCCTGCGACACCATACCTGAAGCCGCTATCAAGGAGCACACGTCGTTGTTGCGGTTCAGCGGCAACATGTTCTCTCATAATGAAATCAACAGTGACTAGGAAATGAGCGCATAAGGCGAATACGAGCCGAAAAGCTGGCGATTTATCAGGTGATGACTGTGTCTGCTCGAGAAAAAACAAAATATCCTCCAGCCAAGCATTGCAGCCATCAAATGTAAGAGAAGTAAGAAGTCGGGATTTACATGCTTCATAACGGCCCCTCCAATCCCCGCCAAGCTTCCCTAAGGAAGCTTTGTCGATGGAGCTTAAAAATTGTTCTTCCGTGATCCGTTGCAAATGACTTTTGCTACTTTGCGTTAGCCGGCCCATAAACTTACCATCAAGGACTTTAACCTGATGTCGCATGCCGAATTCCCGCACATCTGGCCTTGTATCATTGGTCGCAACAATGCAACCGTCGAGATTTAGAACAGATTGAAGCCCTTTCGCCCAAAAAATTCGTTCTAGTGCCTGGGGAGTTTTCTTGTTTTTAATATCGACATTCACTCTTTCACGACTGAGAGCAGAGCTCCTTCCGTAGAGCCACAGATCGACGTCGGTGACATCAAATCTGTTAAATTTGAATTTGCCCCCTCTGATTACAAAATAGCCAATATTGAGGAAATAATTTCTGAGCGCCTCTTCGGCAGCAGGTCCTTTTAAAAGTTGCTCGGTCATCTTGAAATCCCGCCCGTTCTAATTTCATTTAACAGGTTTCGTGCGCTCAGCTTGACGGCTTCTGTAGAGTTTTTTCGCTGCACCTCTCGCGTAGCCTCCGGGTTAATATATTCCGTAACCTTGGCTCCAGGAAGTTGCGGGATACTCTCGGCGGTTATATCCCCGTCTTGAATTACAGATAACGCTAGTCTTCCTACCTCTGGTTTAAGGAGTGCCATCGTAAACATCCCTCCAGTCGCTGGCGTGACCTTTACAACCCCCTTGTATTCAAGTGCCTGATAATCGTTTCCGATGGCTGTTGCCGGTCCCACTGTGCCTCCGGCAATAAGCTTATTCATCAGGGCTGATACCATCTGTATCCGCCCTCTATAATAACTGCTTATAGTCATTCCATAAGTCAATGAAGCAACCAGCGCCTTAGCCAGATCTAAGGCATCGTCAGCGATAGAGTTTGTGAATTTGGAAAACGCTGCAGGCCGTGTAACGAACCAGTTCTTACCACTTTCATTTCCGACTACGCTGACGTCAAACATGCCGATTGAGTGCAGTCTGTTAAAAAGATCCTGCCCCAATACGTGGGTAACAGTTGTGAGTGGTAGGCACCCGGACGCCTGTAACTTCCCATTGAGTTCCAAGAGGAGTTGAGTCTCGGCTGGCTTTATGGAGGACATAACAGCACTAATCTTTTTAGCATCATCTCGCCTGAAAAGATTCCCGTTAAAAATCAACCTCTCGGACTCCGATATCTTTTCTGAGTCGAAAAACCCTATGCTTCCGCCAAGTTGAAGAGTGTTATCAGCTTGGCCGGTCGACAGACGATAAGTATCTGATAAAAATTCAGAGGCAGCCTTGTCTGTCACCGGGGATTCAGAGGCTATTTCAGATAAATCGATAACCGCTTCTTCATATGCTTCGTGATCTGCCTCGTCAAAAATTGTCGACGTGTGTTCTAATATTGCTTGACCAGTAAGCCCTAAAACTTCAATCCCGCCAGAGCCAGCAAGTATCAGTCTTTGCCTTTCCAGCTCGGACAAAATAGCAGGTGCTTCGGTTTTTGGACTGATGTGATTCGCTTTGGCAAGTGCGTCCAGTCTTTTGGCTGGGATTTGTGACTGTGATTCGGCTGAAATGGCCGATAGTAACATTCCACATTTTCCAGCAAAAGAAATCGCATCAAAATCTTGGCTCGTCGTTGCCTGGATCTTGCGGCTATGATGTAGCAACCAAGCGCCCTTTATTTTCTTTTCCACAACTCGTTCCTCCGCAATCAGATCGCATCGAACTCAGTGCGATCATCCAGAACTACAACCTTTCTGTATCAAGTCTATGAAAGGGATAGTAGGCTATCCGAATATGCACTCAATGGAGGTAAATCATGCTGTTATGGCATTAGCAATGGTGAGATTAAGACACCTTCAATTTGATGTCAAAGGTTTTAATAATGGGGTGATTGCCAGACTGTCACAAATTGGATTTGTGGACGCGGGGACGCTCTACCAGGAATGCGAAGCATCCGGGTAAACATCACAAGGTGTGCCGTCCATGAGTGCACGTCTGCAGCTCACGTATATTTATTGTCGCGCACTTTCTCCTTGGGCAGGCGTGGGCGTAAATCCAGAATGTGTAGAGCTATTGCAATGGACCCGCCCATTGCATCCTCAACCCGTTTTGCCTCCTCGCAAAGCAGACATTCCAACTCAGGTAACCCGATACGCTGCCCACTGTCGGGATGCTCCCACCACCGATCTTTTGCCAGCGTTATAAGGAGGCATCCCGATCGGCTATTCTCAGCCGCCATATACTTCCTAACAAGTTGTTGATAGATAGTATCTCGTAAGTCGCGGGCAGACCGACCATCGGCTAGCTTGAGTTCGATCACGGCTTCATGGTGGGACACTGCCGAACGTAAACGAATATCTGTTTCCTTTTCGTCAGCCGTAACAGCCTCTTGGTCGACTTTGTATAGACCATTCGCGGCATGATTTAGTTCCCGCGCGATTTCACGGCGCATGATCTTCTCGTCGGCAATATTTGCCCAAGCTTCCCTTGGTGAAGAATCGCGTAGCAATAGATCATCAAGATCAGCCAGACGATCAGTCATTATTGCGAACATTGCCTCAGTAGTGGAGGCAGGCGCTTCGCCTGTTTTATTGAGCGCAATAGCTTGTGCTTCGTCGAACGCAACTGAATCAATTTCCTGGGCCCAATGCTCCTCAGCTACAGCGAGAATACGATCCCGAAAGTGTGCACAAAGGGGATCATCGGCCATTTCCAATTTTGCTATCCAGCCTTCTTCACCTTTCACATCGAACAACGCACTCACGATCTCGTTCCGTGCACGTTCAGCATCATCTCGAGTGTCTGGAGAATAGCTGCCCTCGTGTTGGGCATCTTGGTCGATTCGAACGTGATGGTACGCGAGACGAAGAAGCCGCAGGAGCAGCTTCGGTGTGAATTCCGGACTCCTTAGATTAATTGCACCAAGGCGGCTACCAAAGAGAACGCTGAACCATGTAACTGCTTCGCTACGGTTTTCTGGTTCGACTGTTCGTATATGATCCTCAAATGCAGCTACACCAAGCTCAGGATCGATCCGCATAAGCGTCGGCAGCCAAACAAAGATAAGTTCATTCGGCAGAGTACCCTGGAGACGATGGCGTGCGACAGCCAGTAAATGCTCACGCACATTTTCGTCCCCATGCTTCAGCGTTACGTCGATCACCTGTCGAAGGCGTGTCGCCATACCGGCATGCTCGCTCACATCGCTGACACGATCTCCCTCCGCATCAAACCAGGCTCGTAGGCGCGGAAGAAATAATCTGGCGACAAGACCCGTCGCGTAACTGATGCTTTGCAGCAGCATCGAATGCCCGTATGCACCTGCATCCTGCTGCAACTCCCAGCTCAACTCGCTTCCAAGTGTTACGTCCACCGAATTTCGATGGGCAACGATAAGACTTTCCATCCAGTGAGGCATCCCGTTGCATTCAATGGGGGCGTATCTCGCCGCAAGCTTGGCTTCTTCTTCGCTTATAATACTAGCCCACTCAGGATCTTCAGCCTCGGCGTAGATCGCTGCCAGACCGAGTTGCCACCGGACTAAAAAGGTATTGCGCTGGTCTACTGGCCTCTCGCTCGCAAGGGTGGGATGATCCCTGCGCCAGCTCTCCATCAGAGTGCGTCGTAACCGGTCAGCCGTCTCTTTTCCGAACTGCTCTTCAACAAAGCGTCGGTTCCAGCCCGATGCCCGGCTACCTTCCCCATCGCGGCTCATAGCAAGCCACAGATTCCACGCCGTGCTCCAGCCCTGCTCAGACGAAAAGGCCTCCTGGGGCTTCTCAGCAACTTTACGCCAAAACTGAATCCAGCCCGCCCGGTTCTTTGCGTCCCGCCGCTCTCTTTGTTTATTCCGTTCGGCTTCCTTTTTCTCCCAGCGCTGTTGTTCCTTGCCACCTTCCAGGGGTTTCAGTCGATCATTAATTGCCGCAAGGAGGTCTGGCTGATCGTCGACCAGCGGTTTCAAGCCTAACACGTGATCTCGCCAGTGCTCGTTGTTCCGCGAGAGGAATATTGCCGCCTCCAGCAGCATAGCCCGATCGAAAGTGGAGCGAGTCGTGTCGCCAAGAGCTTCTTTAATCCAATTGAGGTCACGATCAGCATGAAGCTTCACAAGACCATCATGCAAGGTGACTTCCACAAAGCGCATCCAAGGATCTGTGATTACATGCAGGGACTGCAAAAAGGAATCAGCCGACCAGAAGAGGGTGGCATTATCTTTGGCATTAAGGCGACTTATTCGGTCTTGTAGTGCCTTATGCGCATCATCATAATTGTATTCGTCATGGTGAAGACTCAGGGCAAGGACACTGGCATGAAACCATTTAACGTTCTTGCTCACCTCAAGCCCACGCGCGCAAGTCGCTGCCAACAGACTGCTCAAATGTCGACGGTTACTTACAAAGTGTGGCCACTCCTTGCGCCAGCTGAGCCCGTCAGAGACTAGGTCGACGAGTCCGTCCCGAAGCGCCTCTAGGCTCAGCGGATCAAGTTCAGCATTTTCGATCAGACGTGGCAACTGCCAGCCTAGGTCACCGACACCACGCTTTCTCTCCTTCACCCAGCTCAAAGTCTGGCAGAGTTGAGCAACTGAAAGGTCACGCGGGAACATAGATACGATAGCGCCCCGTGCAATTTTATCTGGCCACAGATGATCACCGACGGCCACTGCGCGCGCGATATCCTCGAGTCTTGGATCTTCCAACGCCACCAATGCGTTTAGAGCGATCACCCGCTCTACTTCCGACATTTCTGGATTACAGGCTACTCCATTTGCAATGTCGGCGCATTCGCTGATACGCCCAGTCTCAATGAGATAGAGAAGGGTGTGCTGGACATCTGGGTTTTCGACACCCAGATTCCAGAGTCGGTTGACTTCGCTGGCCAATTCCGGCGAAGCGAAACGGTGGACTTGGACATGAGGAACGCTTAGCCCGCGCCAACCACCTTTACCGTAACGTTCCACATAAGCCCGAAGGGCTTGATTACGCTGCATTTGGGTCAGTGATTCAGGATCGCCTTCGTCCAGAAGCACAGCAGGCTCGTTGTCTCGCAGCATCTCAAATATTGCATTATCCACGAGCGCCAACCATCCAGCCACTGGCCTTTTTGAAGGACGCACAATTGTTCTGCCTTTGGTCTTGGCAAACAGCAGGCGCTTGAGCGCACGTAAAGGCATGCCGTGCTCGCGGAGTGTCCGCAGACGTTGCGCTGCAAGATATTCAGCGACAGAGCGGTGGTGAAAACGCACGCGTCCATAAGAGGCAAACCCGAATAATGGCCTCTCTAGCAAAGCTTTTCGTTCAGCCGGGTTCCAATCTGATAAAATGGTCGCTGGATCAAGGGCAGCCTCGTCTTTTATAGCGTCAGACGCTGCGCTGTGCCGGATCGTCAGGAGTCGATTTACAAGCATGGCGAGCGCTAGGCGGGAGGCCCCCTCAACAGCCTTGTCGATGGATAGTTCCGCGGGCTCGCGTCTATCGTCCCGCGGCTGCAGCTTAATTCTTATATTCGCCGCCACTTGGTCGCGATGAGTTCGGATGCGCTTATGTTCTCGCCAGTCGGCACAAAGCTCTATCAAATCCTGGGGCCGCCGCGCGAACTCCTGTGCGTTCCGCCTCTTCAGGTCATCCATTAATCCTGCAGGTTCCTCAACACCCTGAGTACGTGCGAATTCCACAATTTGTGCATCAGACAGTGGCATGAGCGCAACCGTTCTCCAGTTGGCAGCAGCTTCTTTATCCTTATCGCGAGCTTTTCCGCTCTCGCGCATGGCTATTTTGGCGAATGTTTCTGCGCTCGGCTCACTGGACGACTCCGATGGAATTGGAAGAATGTGGTGCACGAGTTGCTTATCGAAAACGATTGGCCTGGTTGTTATGATTATCTTGGCTCGGCCGAGTTGGCTATTAATACCTTTTTTAAGCCGTTTGAGAGCCTGCTCGAAAGATCCCAGGCTCAATTTCAGCTCGTCAATCGAGTCGAGGAAAAAAGTTGCAATATCGGATTGGGATGAAAGCCAAGAGTCCAGGCGAGCTTCCTCTTCAACATCGAGGATGCTTCGAAGATCCGTTGATGCCAATTCAGCCAACTCAACGAAGAAGGCAGGTTCCCCTACATCCCACAGGCGTTGAGCCTGTTTACGACACTCAAATGTTTTGCCTGCGCCGGCTTCAGAGATTATCAATACACGCTTTGATCTTAGCAGGTCCTCCCATGTTGTACCTCTTGACCATCCCAGGTTGACCAAATAAGACTGCTGATCTGCGTCGCGTAGCTCGCTCTCTCGTATATCCTGAAAAGTTCTTTCAATCATCTATCTTGGACCTTATCTTTTGAGGCTTGGCAGAATGCCTACGTCAACTGAGTGGTTCATTGGCGGCAGCAACATTGGCGACAACGACCATATTCTGCTACATGTGCAATTTTAATATCCTATTCAACGCTGTAAGGGCATCTTCGCCATTTAGACGGGATGCTGCATATCCATCATGCTCAATGGTACGTCCGCAGGCTACCCAGACCGAATCGGCAGAGGCATTGTTTTTTCGAGGCTGGGCGGAGGTCGAATAGGCAACAGAACCGTGGCTCGTTGTTACCTCAAAGCCCAAGCGTGGGAGAGGTATATCAGTCGTGGGCGAGGATTGATGCGTTGTTTGAGACGGTGAAATGGTTTTCGCCCCCCCCCGCTGAATTCCTGGTAGGGGACATGATCAGCAGGTGATGCGTTCCAGCTCCGGACCAGCTTGACAAACAACCAACCAGCCAACACCAGAACACCAATGCCAACTAAGGCTTCCCAGTATTTGATGGCAAAGGCGAGCAGTAACAGGACGACCACACCTGCCCCGCTCCCCGAATTCTTTTTTGCCACTAATACCCCCTTCACGGTCGTTATGGGCCCGTTATCGAGATATTTCATATCGAATGCGTAGCGGTCTGGCAGGAGGGAATATAGAACAGTTTAGTAGTATTTATCAATAAAAACTGACTAAAAAAGCATCAGCTCTCTTTTGGCACTCAATTGGGTCACATTTTGTCTGCCCCTGTACGCATTCCCGTTATGAAACCCAAAACCAGGTGTGAAACGCACACCCCAAAAAGGAGATCTCTATGCGTGTAACTATCACAGACATCACAGCGGACAGAATTGCAGTTTCGGCACGTTACAACGTACTCATGACCGAAAGGGCGCGCGAGTTGGAAGGGAAGTGGCAAGAAAAGTGGATCTTTGACAAAAGCAAGGAAGGAGCTGTACGGGCAGCTTTGGATGAGATTTATTTGCTACCGACTAAGCAGTACATCTCGATCAAGGTTACAGCAAAATCCACCCTCTCGTCTGAGCTCAGCATGGTATGTTTCCACGGCTTTCCCGTCGCAAAGAAAGTAGTGGGCATAAAAGTCCCTATTACGTGCCCTGGTGTTAAAAAGCTAGGAGGGAAGATGTATTTTTCTGGCTCTAAGGTAATGGTCGAGAAAGGCTGCGCTTTTGTCCTGCACGACATGTCATCAAAGTGGTTAGAGGTTGGAGCGCCCCGGCCGACGGGACCCTACTAGAACCGGGCATCCTACGTTCTTGTAGGGTCCCATCACTCACCCTGTACATTTTTAAGATCTTGAAACTACCAGGCGCAGTTGCGGTTTTCCGCTTTCCATTTGTAGGCAACCTGCAGCTCGTGCGTGCGAGGTCTCAGCAGCAACTTTTTTCGGGAACTCGACGCAATCGATCAGGCTTTCAGGCAGAAGTGCGGCATAATGCCGCTCACAGATTTGTACTGAGTTGCCCATCATTTTGCTGATCTTCTGCAGAGCAATGCCCGCCATTGCCAACTGGCTACCAAACGTATGCCTGAATTCGTCACATCCCCATGTCAGGCCATTGGCCTTATTTACAGGTGCCAAGGCTCGCCCTGAAAAATTGTCAGGATCCCACCGCCCTGCTTCAGGCGAGGGAAAGTACCACCCTCCCTCGGACATAACAGGCTTATACTTCTCGAGATAGCGCCGCAACTCTGCTGAAATTGGCACTAGCCGGTTTTTCCCGTTTTTCGGGTCCCATTTGTCACCGAGGACTTCCTTGGAGCGGATCCTTACAAATCCTGCATCCAAATCCACATCCTGTTCCTGTAGCCACAAACCTTCCTCCCGCCGGAGACCTGCATAGATGTAAACAGCCACCATCGTCTGCAACTGTGGCATTCCCTGCAGCACATGAAGCTGTTCAGCAATGTCGTCGAGTGTAAGAAAAACGATAACCGGGGCGCCCTCGCGCCACCGTTGAATCTTCAGAGCAGGATTAGCGCCCCCGGGGAACTTTGTCCCGTATGTACCGATTGCCCAAGTGAACATTTTTTGGAGAATTTCCCGGTACCTGTTCGCTGTTTTAGGAGCGGCACTGTTTCTGCTCACATAATCAGACAACCACCCGGACATCATTCTTGCAGTCAAGGCCTCGAAGCATGACGCCTCATGTGGCGCAAGCCTCTCAGGCTTCCCCATCTGTCTCGCCTGCCGCTCGATCTTCGCCGCTATCTTCTTGTTCTTCACCTTTAGGGAGGTACACACTTCGCCGAACATGATCCGCATAGGTGAAAGATCCCGGTTCACACTCCTTGCGTCCCGGTAGGAGAGCATATGTTGGATGTACGCCTCAAGGACAACCGGAATGGAAGTCTTGGTTGGAAATGGTGTGTCGCTACCAGCATCGAGCTCGTCCTCGAGTTTTCGAAGTCTCGCCTTCGCAATTTTCATATCGTCAGTGTCCAGACTTTTGCGATGTTTTTTGGTTCCGATGTAGTACATCGCATAATAGGTGGTTCCGCGCCGGTAAATTCCTGCCATTTTTCCCTCCGTGGCTCTTTACCGGGAAAATGCCGACAGGGGCAGACAAAACCGAAAAATCGGGATGTCTTTTCAAAAAATCACCGCGCGCCTGAATCACATGGTACACAACATGGTACACATGGACGCAAAAAAGGGGTTAGCCGAAACGGCTAACCCCTTGTAATGTTTTGGTTGCGGGGACAGGATTTGAACCTGTGACCTTCGGGTTATGAGCCCGACGAGCTACCAGACTGCTCCACCCCGCGTCATTGAGTCCCAACTTGTACCACAGGCATTCAGGAGCAGTCAA
>Ga0209317_1002485_pt1 | contig 13333 bp, 13 predicted proteins | sample RifGroB2_FD_183994 | JGI IMG/M metagenome (GOLD analysis project Ga0209317, IMG submission 183994) | Soil microbial communities from Rifle, Colorado, USA - Groundwater B2 (SPAdes) (version 2) | ecosystem: Environmental > Terrestrial > Soil > Unclassified | place: Rifle, Colorado | collected...
GACCGTGCTGCTGCCCGGTTCTCCCGACTGGGTGACCATCAGGGGGGGCGAGGCCTTCGAAGTGCCGGAGAACTCCAGCTTCAAGCTCAAGGTCGCCGCCGTCTCCGACTACTGCTGCTCCTTCCTCTAAAAAGCAAAACCCTTGGCCATGGCAGTTGCCGTGGCCAAGGGGCCCTTCGGGTGAATCCTTGACATCTACCGCATCGGACAAGGAAAAGATCATCGGGCGCTTCGCCCCATCCCCCACCGGGCCGCTGCACCTGGGCTCCCTGGTCGCCGCACTGGGCAGCTACCTCATCGCGAAGCGCATGGGGGGGCTTTGGCTGCTGCGCATGGAGGACCTGGACCTGCCGCGGGTGGTGCCGGGAATCGCCGACGACATGATGGCGACCCTCGATAAACTCGGTTTTCAGTGGGACGGGGAGGTGTTGTACCAGAGCCGGCGCACCGAGTATTACCGGGCCGCTGCGGAAAAGTTGCAGCAGCACGGTTTGGCCTACGCCTGCGGCTGCACCAGGAGCGAGATAGCCCAGATCGCCTCGGCCCCGCATGAAGACGGGCTGGTCTATCCCGGGCTGTGCCGCAACGGCCTGCCGCCTGAGAAGGTGGAACGGGCGCTGCGGGTGAAGGTTTACGACGAGGTGATCTCCTTCGATGACGGGATCATGGGGCGCTACAGCCAGCATCTCACCGCGTCCTGCGGCGATTTCGTGATTCATCGGGCGGATGGCCCCTACGCCTACCACTTGGCAGTCGTGGTCGACGATGCCGCTTGCGGAGTGAACCAGGTGGTGCGGGGAGCGGACCTGCTCGCTTCCACCCCGCGCCAGATCTATCTGCAGCGGATCTTCGACTTCCCGACACCCGTCTACTACCATCTGCCGCTGGTCACCGACCCCGACGGAGCCAAGCTCAGCAAGCGCGACAGCGCGGTTTCCCTGGCCGCCGGCCGTGACCTGGAGCGGGAAGGGGGAAGGCTGCTCTTCGCCGCGCTCCGGTTCCTCGGGCAGGCGCCGCCTCAGGATCTGCAGGGCGCCTCTCCCGCCGAACTGCTGGAATGGGGCGTGGCCCATCTGGACATCCCGTCTATACCCCGCTCCCCTGCGCCCTTTGCCTACCCCTGATCCATGAACGGGGGAGGGGGCTCTTGCGGCCTTACCGCCGGCGGCGCCTGCTCCCGTTTCTCCAAACCTTTCCGGATCTGGTCCCTGACCTCTCCGCTCAGCCCCGGCTCCTTCAGCATATGCCTGACCACCGCGTCGTTCAGCGTCTCGCACCCCGGCAGGAACAGCAGTGCCAGCAGCAGAAACCTCGAATGGTTCACGCCTGCTTTCTCCTATGCTCTACCTCGCGCCACTTTTCCCAATCCGCCTCGGTCACCGGCTGCCAGGAAGGAACCTGTGAAGGGTGCCAGTTCTCGTCCACCGCTACCATGGTGAAGATGCCGCTGGCCGCCAGATGCTTGTTGCCGTCCATGACGTTCTCCGTCTCCACTTCCACCTCGACTTCCATCGAGGAGCGTCCGACGTGGATGATGGTGGCCCGTGAGTAGATCACCTCTCCCACGTTGATGGGGGTATGGAAGGTGATGCGCTGGGCGCAGGCCGTGACCACCCGTTTTCTCGCGTAGCGCCAGCAGACCACCCCGGCAGTCTTGTCCATGATGCTCATGATGACGCCGCCAAAGATATTGCCATAGGCATTGGTGTCCTTGGGAAGCAGCGTCTCGATCAGTTCCGCCTTTCTGTTCTCCATGAAAGCTCCTCTGTAGCCGTTCCCATCGGCGTGGGCGACAGTTACTCGTCGGTATCCGTCCCGGCGATGCTGCCGGCGATGATCTTCTTCAGCTGCGTTGCGCTGGCCCGTTCCATCGGTCTCCCGGTGATGCTGCTTATGGTGCGGTTGCGTCGCTCCTCCGCCGGGTAGATTGAGCACTCGATCTCGACGGCGTCGTCCTCAAGGTAGATGTGGGTGTAGTCCTTGATCACGCCCCCCTTCCTGATGGGAACCGTCTCGGTCTGAAAGGGGATGCCGCGCTCCCTCAAAAGGTTCTCCACCGTCTCGATCGAGTCCGAAAAGAGGTGGATGTCGACGTCGCTGCGCTCTGTCACCGCGCCGGAGAGGACGGAGCCGACCAGGTAGGGAGAAAACTCCTCGAACAGCTCCAGGTAGGAAAGGGCCATGAGCCTCAGCCGCAGCAGCCGCTGCGGGAGAACCTCCTCCTCACGCTGCGCGATCAGGCGGGCCAGTTCCTCATGGATCTCCGCGTTGGTCGGGAGGTGGGAGCCGAGGGAGAGCGCCTTCTCCGGCCCGAACCTCTTGGCAGCCTTTCTTTTCGCGTCGCGGTACTCCCGGACGCCGTCCTCGTACATGAGCCGCGCCGCCTCGCAGGCGATCAGCCCGCGTATCCTGTCGTCCTTTCTCATGATGGAGAGTATAGCCGATGGTGCGCGGTATGATACGACATTTAGCGCGGAGCGGGGGAGCAAAATTTTCGTGTCATTAAAAAAAGAGGTTGACTGGGTAGCCTGCTTTTGCTATAAACAGGATCTCTGCTGAGCGGGAATAACTCAGTGGTAGAGTGCAACCTTGCCAAGGTTGAAGTCGCGGGTTCGAACCCCGTTTCCCGCTCCAAATTAACTATAAGGAATCCTTCGGGATTCCTTCTTAATTTGCCCCGACTTTCACCAAAACTTTCACTAAGAGAGTTTTAACTGAAAGCCGGGGCTTTGTGTTTCACCGCGTTTCGTTGCCAAGCCGTTGGTAGGAAACAGGGATCATCAGGTGGTTATCCGCCGCCGGGTACTCCAGCAGGTGTGGCGGCCTTTTCGCCTTCGGTTCCACGAAGTCCCGGCCGTAATACTCCAGAATCTTCCAGAAATCCTCCTCCAGCCCGTCGATGTAGTCCCCGTAGACCTCATAGACCATCTTCTTTGAGCCGTGCCCCATGAGGCGAACCAGGCGGTTCGGGTCCATCCGCAGGCAGAGTGACCAAGCGGCGAAGCTGTGCCGCATGGAGTACGGCACCTTGTCGGTGATGCCGCTGGCGTTCAGGGCCTTTTCCCAGACATTCTTCCGGAAGTTGGCCGGATGGAAGAGCGTCCCGGTCGGGGTAGTGATGAGCCGTTCCCCCTTACTTCTGGCCGTAAGGATGTCGAGGCGTTTTCTGATCGCCTCGGTGATGGGAATTTTCCGGATGCGGTAGACCGTCTTCGGGGTGTCGTGTTCCAGTCCTCTTACGACAGTGTGCTGGACCAGGATGTGGTCGGGCCGGATGTCGGTTCTCCTGAGACCCGCTACTTCACTGTTAATCATCCCTGTGAGGATCATAAGTTCAACAACCGGCTGATACCAAGTGTCAACGTGGCCCAGGAACTCCAGCCATTCGTCGAACCTGAAACCCTCCCGACGTTTCGGGACCGATCTGGGAAGGTGCTTCTTCAGGTTGATGAAGGGATTGGGGAGCGCCCAGCGGAACTGGTCAACGGCGTCAGTCCAGATGGCCCGAAGGGGAATGAGGATGTTTTTCACCCTGGCCTTGCTGAGCGGTTGCCCCTTCTTCTTTCCCTTCCGCCATTTCAGGGTGGCGATGAACTGCTGAATTTCCACCCCGCTGATCTGGAAGAAGGTCCGGTCGGCGAAGAACGGCAAGAGCCAGTAGTCCAGGATCAGCCGGTAGTCATCCTTCTTCGTCCCTTCCTGGTAGTGGCTCCATATGGTCGGGAGCCACTGTTTTTGCACATACTCCCCGAAGAGGATGTCGCGCGGCTCGGGGTTGAACTGCCACCCCTCCCGCAAGGCGAACCACGCCTTTTCCTCCTCTGGGGCGTTGGGGAAGGCCTCGGCAAAGACGAACCTCCCCGCCTCGATCTTCTCCATCTGCCGGTCGAGCCACTCCCGGACTTTTTTGCGGTTCCTGGCGTTGTCGTCGAGCCCGGTCGTCTTCTCCACGCGCCGGTTGTGGTAGTAGAACAGCACGTAGAGTTTCTTACTTCCTGGCTTGGTGATGATGGTTCCCTGTTTCTTCTCCTGATTGTCAAAGAGCACATCGTTATGGTGGGTCAGTCGCTTCATGGTTTTTCTCCAGTCCGCTATCCTGCCCACCGGCCAAAGTCCGATGAGCAGGATAGCACATTTCACAAAAAACAGTAATCCCAATTGATCTGGTTCGTTCCTTTTGTCCGCTTCCGTTTCTCTCTGTTTTCCGTATCTTCCAGGACCGGTGCACCGGCAAGACAATCTTCCAAAAGCCTTGCAACCAGCTCCTCGGACCAGATAAAGCGGACGACCCGGCCGAAGCGGACGTAGTGCCTCCCCTGGCGGAGGATTCCCCGGCGCTTCCAGTCGAACACAGTGGCGCGGGAAATCTTCAGCCTTTGGGCGAACTCTTCTGCGGTAATGAATTCTTGCTGCATGACCATCTCCTATTTGAATCCGCCCAAGGCGCGGCGTCTCTCCAAAACGAACCCCTCCTCGATCCGGGATGATGGACCGGCTCCGACCATGCCAAGTGGCACCCCATCGAACGGCATGCGGAACTTTGGCTTCAAGAGGGATGTTCCCGGCACCACGGCCAGCATGGAAAACTTGAACAGCAGGTGAAGAAGAACAGGCTCCCGGATACCCAGGTAGCGGCAGATACGTCGCATGTCCCCCTTTTCGATGCCGATGGCCTCCTTGATAAACGGCTTGTAGCGGGAAATCTGCCACCCCAGGCCCGACTGATACCAGACCGGGAGCCAGATTTCGAGCGTCCCCAGTTCCCAGACAATTGGCAAGCCGCCATAGCGTTGCACCATGTCGAGAGCCCGACAGAAGCGGGCAAGAACGTAAATATCATCGCGAGTGATGTCCCGACGGTGAATGGAGCTTCCCATGCTATACCTCCTCACGATAGGGGCTGAAGAAGGTCATGAAGACCCCTTCCGGTACGGTTGAATGATCAAGAAAGAAGTTCGGTCGGGAGAGATAAAAGCGGTGGTCTCCCCGGTCGAACCAGCTCTTCACCAGGAAGTCGGGAAGCTCCTTGAACTTCCTGTCCGTCCCGGACAGGGAACGGAGCTTGGTTTGCTGCCACTGTTTCAGTTCGACAACCTGGGCCTCCGCTGACCGGGCGAACCTGGTCTTCTCCACGAAATCGCGGATTTCCTCCCTCACGAGCCGGTACTTGAAAGAGGGTTCGGCCTTTCCCTTGAGAATCTCCTTGATTGCGTGCCGGAAAGCATGCAGGCGCTCGTCGTTTATGCGTATCTCCAGGTGCTGGCCTGAAGCGTGGCTTTTCACGCCTACCCGGTAGTTCCCGACAGCTAAAAAGCTTTTCCGCAAGTCGCTGCTTCCCGGAAACGGTTCCTTCTCCGCCCGGAAATAGCGGTTGCCCAGCCGCAGGGCGAAGCCTTCCTGCTCTTCCAGCATCATCAGAGGGTCAAAGATGGTGTTCAATAGACGGCCCTGCACGGTCGGCTCACCGTATCCCCGGCGAAACTGGTCCAGAAGGAGGGCGTTGAACTCCCCGTCATGGAGGCCCAGCGCCTCCAGATTGACGAGCAGCGTGTCAGGCGCGTAACTTCTCTCTACCTCATTGACCGCCACATGGACCCTGGCGGGCCGTCCGGCACAGTAGCGGCGAAACCATGAGAGAACATGCCCTGGATGCCAGTCGAGCTTGGCCGAGTAGGGAATCCTTTGCAGGACCGGGGCGACGATGAGATAGAGGACGTAGAGGTTCATGACCGCCTGGTACAGGGCCAGATTCGTCGAGCGGTGGAAATACTTCGCCGCCAGCTTGGCAGCGACGGCCTCGAAGGCCGGACGCTCCAGAAAGCGGCAAAGGTCGCCGGGTCCGAAATGTCGGTATCCGGCGATTGCGGCCTGACCGCGACGGACGAGCGTGTACGCTGTACGCTCAAGCATGGCGTCGGCTTTCTTCTTGGTTTCAGCCATGGAGCTCACCCCCTTTGCCGTCGTGCGGGGGGGCGGATAAGTGTTTCTGCAGTTCCGGTTCGACCTGGTCGAGTTGCTTCCCGAACCAGACCTCGAAGTCGGCGGTGAAGTCGATGTCCGCCTTGATCTTCTTTGCCACTTCCAGGATCGTCTGGTAGCGCTCCCAGAGACGGCGGGACATGGTGATTTGAATCCGGTATCGTCGATTGTTTTTCAATTGGATTCGTGCCATACACGGAATCCTCCTTTCGGTTGAATGGAAGTCCCGCAGGTGGCAAGAGCGGGCGAGACTCTTGGCTACCCGGTGGCGGTACGACGGGGTGAATAACGCTTACCGCGTGGAATGGGGTCGTCAGGCTGGAGGCACGGCTACAGCTTCGTGCCGTTGAATTGAAGGGTGTTCGAACAAAAAGGGCCAAATCCCAGAAAGGGGTTGGCCCATGTCCGATGCTTGGTTTGGGGGGATATCGATCAGGTAAGACTATCAGGCAATTGACAAACTACTGCGGGGCCGGGCTGAGGTGATGCCGCGCGCTCAAAAGCTCAACGTACAGGAGAGTACACTTCGCCTTTTCGCACGCGTGCGCCGCGCATTCCGGTTTCCTCGAAATGTTTGTCAACAGCCTGAGAACCCGAAGCCTTGCGCGCAAGTGCAGAAAATTCCTCCAACAGAGGTTGAAGGAGTTGATGCGCGCAAAGTCGGGAGGTCGTACCTGGTCGAGAACTGATTCAATGGTAACGGAATGCCGCAAGCGTCGGGCGGGCATTCTGTTTTTTTTCGTAGGTGGCGTTCCGATCTGACGCAAGTTCCGACACCTCCTCCGGCGCTTAGGAGATGCCAGTTCCACACCGCGGGGATGGGGCGTGGCGGTTAGGTGGATATGGGGAGTATCCGGTTTAGTGAATCGCTTTCGTGTTCTCTCGTTGTCGCCGGCCTCGAACTTCTACCGGCATGTTCATCCAAATTATGACTCAGGCCGTGGACCCCGCCGTACCGGCGGAACCTATGTGATTATTTTGATAACACGGAGGAGGGAAAAATGTCAATTTCTATTTTTATATCAGCTAGTTACGCCTCCAGGATGCCTCCTTTTTGGAGGCATCCTGCCGTCTCTGTCAGTCGGTGGATTTTTCCTGTTGATTCACCAACTTTTGCAAACAAGATAGGAGTGGATAGAAGAGAGAGAAAATCGCGCTAGCCAAGCTGCGCCTTTGTTGCTACGCTTGCCCCAGAAACACGCCACCGAATCCGTCCCTAGCGACACCCGCCACCTTTTGCATTCGACCCTTGAGTCTCCGCATCTGTATTTCGCCCTGGCGCACCCCGCTATGTCTTCGCCGGTCCTGGTACCGGCAACAAGCCTGGCATGGTTCGACCCGGGGCGGCTGACCCAGCCCAACGACCGCAAGGTCGTTAACATATCAGCCGTCTGGTTGCTTCAGCCATCCACGTGCAACCAAAGATGTCCGAAGCCGTGTCATGAGCGGACTTGCCACCCGCTCGGAATGGACCGCCAATCCATTCCAGAAAAAGCACGGATAGGACAGAGGTAGGGAGCCGTATGCGAGGGAAACCCGCACGTACGGTTCTGGGACCAGTCGGCAGGAGCTACGGAACGAAGAACGGAGGGCTGCCAACCGTCCGCGTTCCGGTGTGACTGCCGATTGAGTCCACGTCGAAGGAGAACAATGTGAGTGGTGCGCCTGGCTAGGGCGTGACGTAACCCCGTGCAGGGGGTGGGGGCTATGCTGAAAAGCAAAATACCCACGCCGGGAGTCGGCGGGTCTATGGGGCTAAACAGAACAGGGGTGGCACCCTGTGCGAGGCAAACTGCGAAACCCATAGGCTTAGAGCAGCCGATTGAAGCGGGTAACACCGCAACCGGCAGGCATTGGTTGGCGAACGAAAGTGAAGCGTTGTCCTAAAGTCGGGCGGCGGGTGAAAAGTACCGGGAACCGTGACACTCCATACCGGGAAATTCGCACACAGTGGCAGTAGGCCACCACCTTCCGCGCGGCACAGACGCCGCCTTGACCAGTGACCGTAATCAAGCGTCAGTGGGGTAAAAGCCCACACCGGCGGGCGGCCCGAAAGGGTACGTGCCGGTCGTCTGAAGCAGGGAAGTAACCTGGGGATCGCTTTCAGCGGTTCCTTGGGCTCGGAGGTCCCGTAGTAACCTCCCCGTAAGGGGCAACATCCGCGACCGACCCGGCGTTAATAGCGTCGGGCACCTGACGGGCTTGGCAGCCAAGAGGGGTAAGCGAAGGTCGGATGCAGTGCTGAAAAGGCATTGGGGCGAAGGGGGCTACTACCTCGCGATTGGATGGCCTGGATGATTGGTTGAAGAGACCGTCAACCGGCCTGGCTTGCGGAGACTACATGTGTTTTCTCCGAAACGGCAAGATGGGCCATCAATGATGCTCAACTTGCCATGCAATTGCAGTAGCATGGCGCCGGGGGTGAGGATGCGAAAGCATCCGCCCCCCGGCGTTCATTTGTCTGGCGAGGCGTTGGTCAAACGGAATCAATGAGGCATGCAGGAACTTATGGAAAAAACTGGCAAAATGTGATAGACAATTCATGATTCGCGCATTAATGCCGGGGCCGTCACCGGACTGTAATCTTATTCGTCTCTTGATCAGGAGGGAAGATGTTCCGCAGATACTCAAAGACAATAGCGGCTGTTGTATTGTGCTTCTTCACATGGGCTTCCGGCGGGGTGTTCAGCGTCGCCCACGCGGCGCAGGATGCCGTCAAAAAAGGGAAGGCGAAGGAACAACAGCAGAAGAAAGCGGATGGTCCTGATGAGCGGTTTGCAAAGACCACGGAAGAGCTGCAAGAGGCCCTTGCCGACCCTAAGGCGGATGTTGAGACCAAGAAACAGCGGCTGAAAGCCGCAAAGGCCGAATTGGAGGCGCTCGACCCGGAAATTCGCAAGCAGTTCGCCGAGACGGAAAAGAGACTCAAGGACGCGAAGCTTCCCGATGAAATCCTCCAGCGGCATTACAAGTTCGTCAAACACTATGACGACAATCTTGCCGAGCTGAAAGGCAACATCGACAAGGTTGAAAAGGCCAAAGACAAGGCAGAAGCCGAAGCGGAGATTGACAAGGCAGCGAAACACCTGAAAAAAGTCAAGGCCGAGAAAAAGCATAAACCGCTCGACCCCAACAATCTCCCGCATCGAATCCGAAAGGTCAAAGAGCGACAACCGAAGCAGAAGACAGAGGAATGGGAAAAGGAATTAAACAAAGCGCCGAAAAAATCGAAGGTCGCACAGAGGCTGCCGCAAAAGCCGATACTTGTCGCTGCCAACGGGCCTTTAACGGGGCTTCTCTCCGGTAGCATAACGCAGGATTCAAATTCTTCGTACAGTCACGATGTCCTGTCATCCAATTCGCTGGCTGATATCCCCTCCACTATCGCTCTCCAGTCCCAACTGGAAATTGATAAAACGACAAGCCTCCTCCAAACTGCTGCAGCCGAATCTAATGGAAAATATCCGTATCCCGAGGATATCTATCCGCTCCCATGGAAAACTGACATGACTGCCGAGGATAAGATGGAGACGCCGGAAACGCATGTTACCGACGCGATCCGGGCGAAGGCCGCAGAACTTCAAAATAATCCCATCTCAATATTCAACTGGCTCTACAACAATATCTATCTCGTTCCAACCTACGGCTCCATTCAGGGCGCTGACATGTGTCTCCAGACAAGACATTGCAATGCCACGGATATTGCCAGCCTCACAATAGCCCTGTTCCGCGCAGCTGACTGGCCAGCACGTTACGAGTTTGTTACAAAAGAACTCACCATTGACAAGTTCATGGAAAATATGGGGAGCTTCACAGACCCAATGGCTGCCATCGACTTTGCAGCGTCAGGCGGCATTCCGGTCAGACCGGTGATTTCAGCTGGAAAGATAACGGCAGTCCAGTTTGAGCATGTATATGCGACCGCATTACTCCCCGAGGGCTTCGCCATTGGAGCCGTGATGAAAAAAGGATGGAGTCGGCCAATGTGGATACCGCTTGACGTCAGTCTGAAGCATTATGTCACGACGCAGGGCGTAGATATAAAAGCAGCGGTACCGTTTGATGCCCAGTCGTTCGTAAATCAGATTCAATCAACGGCAACGATCAATGAAACGGGAGGATACGTTACTCATGTGAATTCTGCTTTGGTCCAGCAAACCATGCAGGATTACCAAAAGAGGGTTCAGGATTACATTTCACTGAATGCGCCGACTGCGACAGTCGGAGATGTGCTCGGAAAAAGAGAAATACAGCAAAAGAACTTTCCAATTTTACCAGTGACGACATGGTCCAAGAATGTTACTGGTCGTGTTCAAAGCCACACGCTGCCGGACAGCATGCGCCACAAGCTCACCTTCAACGTAAAGAATGATACCGTCGATCTCACTTCTTTCGACCCGGACGCACCACCCACTGCCGATACCACCCTGAACATCACCAAGAGCCTGGCTGAATTGGCGGGCAAGAAGATAACCCTCAGCTATTCTCCCGCCACACCACAGGACGAAGCGGTAATCAATTCGTACCTGCCCAAGCCCCACGCGGACGGCACGCCGATTCAGCCGAGCGAACTGCCTTCCTCACTTCCTGCGTATCTCATCAACGTGAAACCGGAACTGCGTATCGATGGTCAGGTGGTGGCAACAGGGGCACCGGTGGGGCTCGGCGGCACAAACATCTTCACAATGACCTTCTCCGACCCGTCATACGGATCGAGCCAAGTAGTCAATTACATCGACGCCGGGGTCTATCAGGCAATCGGACTTAATCTGGGAATGATAAGTCAACATCAGTTAGCTGCCATTAAGGCCAAATTGGAGTCGACGAGTTCTAAGATCAAAAACAAAGACTTCACGAATCTCACCAAAGACGACGTAGTTGGAGAACTGTTGCACACCACCGCCTTAGCCTACCATGCAAGGCTCGGCACGATGAATTATGTCGCCGCCAAGACCGCTGGTGTCAATGCCCTCACTCTGCCTTCGGAGACTATTTTTGCCACTAAGCTTAGGGTGCTTACGCTGTGGGGCATACCAACCTTGGTTCAACCTGGCGGCCTCAATATGGACGCTGATTATCTGATGCAGGTTGTGAAAGCCAAAGATGGTAATGCCGACAGCGTAATAGAATATATGCTCTCCAGCGGGATGACTTCATCGACGCTGGAACATAGTTTACCTGAGGAACTCTTTTCCACGTCGGACAGCCCCGCACAAGGGGTCAGCACAATCAAAGCGATGAAGATCGCAAATGACCAGGGGATACCGATTTACACCGTCAATCAGGCAAGCATTGACACCATTCTTCCGCAATTACAAATCGGCTCGGAAGTGAAAAGTGACATCCAAAACGCGGTCAATGCCGGAAAAGCGGTTACTGTCCCGAAGAGCAATATCAGCTATAATGGCTGGATTGGCTGTGGGTATATCATTACAAATCCTGAGACTGGAGCAGGCGCGTATATGATTAGTGGAGGGACAAATGGAGCTGTATTAATGACGTATATTTCTATGTTTGTTACATATTCAGCATGGGGTGATGCTTGGAATAATATTAGTGATTATTGGGTTAATGCATATGAAAACATGGACCCATGTACAGAGATGTTTATTAGTTGTTGGGGAAGCTGTGTTGAAAAACATCGATTTGATACAGTGGCATCTTTAACCGCGTTAGGTTCTGCTTTACCTAAGAAATTGTTGCCTCCTTTTAGAGTTGTAAATATGAATCAGAGACTAACAACGCTATTAAGTGTTTTAGCTCATTATACTGTCAATGATATAATTGCTTCATCAATGCGCTCTGCTGGGCGGGCAATATCAAGAGTAGCAACCCCATTAACTATTGCAGAAGGACTTTATGATATTGGAGTTATTTCATACTGTGCTTCAGATTGTGAGGCAAATACATGCTCACAATAATAGTTATTTCTATCGGCTTAGGCATCGGACTGCTGTCTGTGATACTTATGAAAAGGAGAGTAAAAACACTTCCAGATTTGAGCGATGATGATTTCGTGAAAAAATTCAATGAGTTCTACAAAGATGTCTCAAAAGAAACTGTGTTGCAAGAGAGGGATAACTTGGCGAGTCAATTAGGTATTCCATGTCAAAAACTCGACCCTTCTTATACTTTTGACGAGCTTTCGAAGTATTTAGATTGTTTAGGTAGCTATGCACTTGCTATTGGCGATTTAGAAAGTGCCGTGTCAGAGTTGTTTGAAAAACTTGGAGTGAAAAAACCCTATAAGAGCCCATCCAACATCGGAGAATTCATTTACGAAATAATCAAAGCTAAAACAGCTGAGAAAGAATAATGAAGATAATGCCATTTGTCTGTGCCAAATGCGGAGTTTTGTTCAGTTATGATGAGGGCGGAAAATGTAGCAAATGTGGTAAGTTCTTTTGTAGTAACCATTGATTTGAAGTCAAAGTAGAAAGAGAGATGTGTTTCTACTGCGAAGCAGAGAAAAATGGGTCAGAAAAAATCAGATAAACTTTCACCCGACTTTCACCAAACGACACGACTTTCACCAAATTTTACCGGATTATTTTGGACTTTGACCGGTGGGCAACGCGGGATAGTTATTTGAAATGATTGATTATTTGGTTATGTGCGGTTTTTTAGGCCAGTCTTCGAACCCCGTTTCCCGCTCCAAATAATTTTTCGAACCCCGGTGGCCCCCAAGGCTTCCGGGGTTTTTGTTTTGCACCCACTGGAGGAGCGGCGGCCATGAAAGAGTGCGTTAACGAGATCACAGTGAGGACCGAGGACGTGACGCAGGTGGTGGCGGAAGTACCTCCGGGGCACCGCCATCTGCGCACCACGGTAACCCTCGCCGACGGTTGCTCCATCACCTTCCAGGAAGCCACCGTGGCCGCCATCGTCCGCGCCTATATCGAGGTGAAAACAGATCCGGTCAGGGACAGGGTGGCGCTTTCGGGACGCAAGCTGGCAGAGCGCAAAAAGGGATACGCCGAGTGGCAACTCCTGGAAGATCCCTAAAGGAGGCGCCAGTTGCGCGGCCAACACAAAAGGAAAGGGGGACCCGGCTTATGCCGGGTCCCCCTTTCACGCTCTTTCAGAGGGACCTGATGCACACGGGCAGACACCAAGGCCCTCGGCCGCCAGAGGAGAGGATACTTGCCCGTATCCAGTACAGCTTGCCGGGTTCCCTCCCGGGGATGAGAATCTTGGAGGCGAGCGGAAAGTCATCTACGTCAATCCAGGTGGGATTCGTCGATGGATCCTGGTCCGTGATCTGCACCCGGTAGCTCTTGGCGCCTTTGTATCTGGTGATCTTTGCCGCGAAAGTGCCGGATACCTTTCCATGCGTCACACTGAGTTCGGGTGC